>OLPO01000312.1_pt1 | contig 41570 bp, 32 predicted proteins | sample 1672831 | NCBI WGS metagenome assembly OLPO01 (sample SAMEA3136728, study PRJEB25190) | human gut metagenome
AGTTTGTTGTTAAGATGGCAGTTATCATCAAAGAGCTGATGAACGGCTGTGACAATCTTGATCCTGCATTCTCCGAGGAAGCAATCGGACACAACGCTCTGGCAGCTGGTTTCCAGGGACAGAGACAGTGGACAGACTTCTATCCGAATGGTGACTTTGCAGAAGCTATGCTGAATACTTCCTTTGACTGGAACGGAGCACGTGAGCCATACATCCTGGCTACAGAGAACGATGTTCTTAACGGACTTGGAATGATGTTCATGAAACTTCTTACAAACAGAGCACAGATCTTCGCTGATGTTCGTACATATTGGAGCCCAGAGGCTGTTAAGAAAGCTACAGGATATGACCTTGAAGGCGTAGCTAAAGAAGCTGGCGGATTCCTTCACCTGATCAACTCCGGTGCTGCATGCCTCGACGCTAACGGCGAAGCAAAAGACGAAAACGGCAATGCTGTTATGAAACAGTGGTGGGATATCACAGAAGAAGACCAGAAAGCAATCATGGATAACACAGAATGGTGTATGGCTGACAACGGATACTTCCGTGGAGGCGGATACTCCAGCCGTTATGAAACAAAAGCTCAGATGCCTGCAACCATGATCCGTCTGAACCTTGTGAAAGGACTTGGACCGGTTCTGCAGATTGCTGAAGGATGGACAGTAGCTCTTCCGGCAGAAGTATCTGACAAACTCTGGAAACGTACAGACTACACATGGCCATGTACATGGTTCGCTCCAAGATGCGATGGCAAAGAAGGACCGTTCAAGACAGCTTATGATGTAATGAACAACTGGGGAGCTAACCACGGTGCAATCTCCTACGGACACATCGGTGCAGATCTTATCACAATGTGCTCTATGCTGAGAATCCCAGTATCTATGCACAATGTTCCTGAGAAAGATATCTATCGCCCGGCAGCATGGAATGCATTCGGCATGGACAAAGAAGGCGCAGACTTCAGAGCATGCAAGAACTACGGACCACTTTATAAATAATAAGGTAAAACAATTATAATTAATAAGTAAATAACATGATAAAACCTCAATGCCCGTCTCTCCTTTTTCGGAGAGGCGGGTATTTACGTTACTGTTTACATTTTCCGGATAAATAGATATAATAAAATTCAATACATAAAGATATCATGAAGTGTTTGAATGCAGATCGCGAAGCGACTGCGTTCATGAGCAAGTAGTGAAGCGGATTGCGAATGTCCGCTTTACTTTATATTACTTTATCAGAAAAGGAGGAACAGATTTGAAGAAAAGAAGAACTGCCGGAAAGCGGACTTTTTCTCTGCTCCTTGCGCTTGCTGTGACAATATCTTCTGTGCCTGTTTCTGCAGGTGAGTTGTTTGCTTCCGGTGCAGAAGAGGTGCAGTTGCCCATAGAGAATGAAGAGGATGCGTTTGATGTCCCCATAGCAGAGGATGAATTTAATATCACAGAGGAAACCTTTACTGCAGATGACAGTGAAGATAAATTTCAGGATGCAGAAGAGGATGTAACTGGAGATACTGATGAAATCCGGTATATCAAAGGACGGCCTCTCACAGAGGAAGAGAGGGAGGAACAGCTGGATCCGATCAGAAGCCTGACAGAACTGGATCCCGGTCCTCAGGTAGACAGTGACTTAAGCTCTGTACCTGCGGCATATGGAATGAGATCATCAGCTTTTCCATCGTTTTATGATTCCAGAAAGTATGGCTATATTACATCAGTAAAAAATCAGCACCCTTTTGGAACCTGTTGGGCTTTTGGCATGGCTTCTCTTCTGGAGTCTTCTCTGCTGGCCCAGGGAAAGGGAAACTATGATCTGTCAGAAGAACATTTATCCTATTTTTTTTCCAACAGACAGAATGATCCCTTGGGAAATACTCCCTATGACCAGAATGGGGTAGCCGGAGATTATCATAAAATTGGGGGAAATGATTATCTGGCAGCATTATTTCTTTCTACCTGGTCCGGAATGACCACAGAGGAGGATGTGCCGCTGCCTACAGATGATACCCATACCCAGGATCTGTCAGAGGTCATCCCGGATATTAAAGCATATAACAGTGTGGTACATCTGAAAAATGCCAGCTTTTCTGACTATTCTCAGGAGAGAATGAAGGAAATGATCACCCGGGACCAGGCAGTGTCTATTATGTTTGATATGTCTACCTCCTATTACAACCCGGATACAGGAGCCTATTGTTATCCTGTCAGAGATAATCCTGTCAGATACATTAATCATATTGTAACTGTAGTTGGCTGGGATGACAATTATTCCAAGGCGAATTTTAAGACTTCCTCCAAGGTTACACAGGATGGTGCCTGGATCGTCAAAAACAGCTGGGGCACGGATTGGGGAGAGGATGGTTATTTTTATCTCTCTTACCAGGATCAGAACATTAGTAATCTGGTTACTGCAGAGGCGGTTACTGTAAATGATGAAAAATATCCCAATAATTATTTCTACGATGGCTCTTCTGCAATTTCCAAGGCCGGTATTAAGACCGGGCAGTCTGTAGCAGCTGTTTTTGAATCCAAAGCAGCTCCGGAGAAAGATGAGGCACTGGGGGAAGTTAATGTAGTGACCATGAGTGATGATGCGGTTTACCGGATTCAGGTGTATACCAATCTGACAGATCCTTCAGATCCTTTCAGTGGAACTCTTGCATATTCTGCTCCGGTTACTTACACCCAGGATCTTGCAGGCGTGCAGACAGTGGAGGTTCCGGAAGTGGTTCTTATGCCGGGCTCTTCTTATGCAGTAGTATTGACAAATGCCGGTTCCAAAACAATTCAGTTTGGTGTGGAGAACAGTACCCGGTATAAGAATACCAATGGCTCTGTATGGTTTACCTCTACAGCCGGAGTGGCAGAGACCCAGACCTTTTTCAAGGGGGCATCTGCCAGCGCTGAGTGGAAGGATGTGGCATCTTCAGGCTATAGCTTTAGGATCAAGGCGCATACCAGAACTCTGAATACCAAAAGTACGCTGGATACCCCGGCATTTACTGCAAAGGCAAACAATAATGGATATAATCAGATTACCTGGAAGAAGGTGACCGGTGCCCAGGGGTATAACATCTATCGCCAGGCAGCGTCCGGAGGGAAATGGACAAAGCTGGCAACAGTAAAGGGAACGGTTCTGAAGTATCAGGATAAAAAGATAACAGCCAATGCTTCTTACCGCTATACAGTGCGGGCATGGTACAAATCCAGCACCAGAACCTATATGAGTGCGTATACTCCGGGAGAGGTTATAAAGGCAGCTCCTGCACTGCAGAAGGTATCTTCTGTAAAAAAAGAGAAAAATGGAATCCGTATTCGCTGGAAGGCGCAGAAAAACTGTGACGGATATCGGATATACAGAAAGAAGAAGGGCGAAAAATACAAATTACTTGCGACAATTTCTAAAGGAACTTCTGCTTCTTATCTGGACAAGAAAGCCCAAAAAGGTGTATTATATTCCTATGCAGTAAAAGCATATGTAAAGGAACCCTATGGCAAGGTATACAGCAGGTATACGGGATCATCGTATATAAAGCGCTGAAGGATGAAAATTGAAGGAAATAATCATGAGGAAAAAGACAAGGAAGAAAACATGGAGAACACTTTTGGGGTTTTTGCTATGTATATTTACCATGACAGTATGTGTATGGGCAGATGAGGGTACCAGCCAGAATCCGGATTATGTGACTGATTATTACATGGTTGTGGAGAGCCCGGAGGGAGGAATTGATATCTATTCAGAGGCAGATCCTCAGAGCACAAAGCTGAATGGTGAACTTATCCCTAATGGGATAGCAATCCGAATCCAGGGAGAGAAAACCGGAACAGATAATAAAAAATGGGGATATACCCAGTATCATGGAATGAATGGCTATGTACCTATGGATAACCTGGATCCTGTGTCCCGGTCTGAGGCTGTAAAATCAGAATATAAGGTACTTGGCGGACAGGATGCAGATTTTGATGTAAAGATAAACAGCCAGGATAAAGCTGCTGTACTCTATAACGGACCTGGAGAAAAGTTTGGAGAGGTGTCAGGCACAGGAGAAATTGCAAATGGTACGTCTGTCCATATTTCCCAGTATGTAGAGAGCGAAGATGGCAGTAGCTGGGGAAAGACATCCATAGATGACAAAGAGGGAAGCAGTACAGAGGGATGGCTGAATCTGGATAAGGATACAGATTATAAGCCGGCAGCTTCTGTTGATATGACGACTATACCGGAAGCAGCTTCTGCTGAGAACGGAGCTGCTACACCGGAAGCAACTCCTACAGCAAAGGTAACTCCTACAGCAAAGGTAACTCCAACAGTAGAACCAACCCCAACAGCAGAGGCGACTCCTACAGTAGAAGCAACCCCAACGGCGGAGGCAACCCCCACAGTAGAAGCAACCCCAACTACAGAAGCAACCCCCACTGTGGAAGTGACTCCGACTACAGAAGCAACCCCCACTGTGGAGGCAACCCCGACAACAGAGGTAGCTCCCACAGAAAAGGCAGAGAAAGCATCTTCCGGGAATATAAGCGCTTCCCAGGGTGGAAATGTTGCCGGAATTTGTATCAGTATTGCAGGGGCGGTTTTCCTTGCAGGATTATTGTTTTACTTCCTGAAAAAGAAAAAATAATGCAACATAAAAAGAACAGTGCACATTGTGTGCAGCTGTTCTTTTTTTAGGAAAATGTGTGTGTATGTGTATAATTGAGACAGTTCAGAGGAGCACTCCGATTGCCTGGAGTATTGATCATTAAGTAAGAAGTGTTTGTTATTCAGAATTATTTATTGATAACAACACCCTTCTGAAGCATAACATTTGCGTACAGAGCTTTCTCACCGGTAGAGATGATGCAGTATGCTGTCTTTGCCTGCTCGTAGAATTCAAAACGTTCAATATTTCCGATTGCTTTTGCACCGCGGTCATCATGTTTTGCTACGATTTCTTTGTAAGTATCCCAGATTGGTGTTTCTACAGTATCTCCAGGCATAACTTCCATAAGATTTACAGGTTTCTCTACATAAGTATCCAGTGGGAAGAGCTGAAGGATGGCATCCAGGAGCTCCGGCACGCCATGTCCGTCACAGCGGATTGTAATTGCATTCTTGCCCATAGATTCTACAGGAAAGTTGCCGTCTGCGATGACAAGACGATCACTATGTCCCATTTCACATAATACTTTTAATAATTCTGGTGATAAAATTTCAGGAATACCTTTTAACATAATTTTTCCCCTTTCAACAATACATTCATAGTTACTGCGTTGTTATATGTTGTCTGCATATAACAACACAGTACACGCTTATTACTACTCATCAGTTTACAGGCTTCGGGCAGATTATTCAAGGCAATATTTTCCGTAAAATGTTTATTTTTTTATGCTGATCAGGAATTGTTAATATTTACAGATGATATCTGTGAAATATTTTGTGGAATGAGCAAAGTTTGCTAAAAAACGCTAAAAACCAGATACATAAAATTGTAAAAATCGTCAAAATATGGTATGATATTTTACATGTAATGAACTATGAGATACCATATGCATGATTTATGAACGGCATATGGCAAATGTTTGCGGGATAACGATATTATGGGGGAAGATATAATTCTATGTACAAAATTTTATTGGTGGATGATGAAATCCTTGTCAGGGATGCCATCAGAGAGAACATTGACTGGGGAAAGCTGGATTGTGAACTGATAGGAGACTGTGAGAACGGTAAACAGGCTGTGGAGTTTGTAAAAACACATGAGGTAGATATTGTTCTCACAGATATTCTTATGCCTTATATGGATGGAATGGAACTGAGCCATTTTCTCCATGATAATTATCCGGATGTTCTGATCGTGATCTTCAGCGGTTTCGGTGAGTTCGAGTATGCAAAAAAAGCAATACAGTATAATGTAAGCGAATATATGCTGAAGCCGGTTACTGCAATGGAGCTTACCAAGGTTATTGAAAATATGAAGGAAAAACTGGATTCCAGGAAAAAGGAACAGAGGAAGATGGAGTCTCTGACTCAGGTTTCCCAGGATTATCATAAGAATGCAAATGTAATCCGTTCTAAGGCGCTGGACTGTCTGGTGAAATGTACCAGAGAAGTACAGGTCAGCCTGGATGAGCTGGAGAGAATGGGAATTACTTTCCAGGCTGCCAGCTACAGAGTGGCAGTGTTTGATATAGATACGTATTCGGAAATGTACCAGATGGATATGGATAAGCAGCAGGAGAGTGCACTTATGGCTTTTGTGCTGTTTAATGTAGGTGATGAGATTGTGGTACAGGAGAAGGCGGGAGTGGTATACCAGGAGGGAAACAACCGTGTGTGTATCATCTTTGCCGGAAACAGGACAAAGGAATTTTCTGAGAACATCCACAGAATCTGCCATGAAATCCAGAAGAAGGTAAAGGAGGTAATCGGGCTTGAGACCTCCATTGGAATCGGAAGCTGGGTGCGGTCACCTTATGAGCTGATCTATTCCTACAGGCTGGCTGCCAAAGCCATTGATTACCGTTATCTTTTGGGTGGAAATCTGCTTTTTGATATGGAAGAGAAAAAAACAGACAATTCTATTTTCCTGATAAATGATCTGGAAACACTTACAGAGGCAATCAAGTCCGGAGACCGAAGGCTTATGGAAGAAACACTGGGACAGATTGAGACAGAGATTAAATCAGCATTAGTGGAAAAAAGTTATGCCTGCATTTATCTGCAGCAGGTGATCCGTGCAATTGGAAATACCTGTCAGTCTCTCAGTGAGGAGCCGGAAAAGATTATAGCCCAGAGAGAGGCTCTTTTGAAAGCAGTTACAGAGCAGAGAATGTTCTCTCAGGCTGCGGCCCTGGTGGAGAAGTATGCACAGGAGGTATTTGACGAACTGCAGGAGCTGAACAGCTCCAGCGGACAGAGACAGGGAATGCTGGCAATGGATTATATACAGAAAAATTATATGGATCCGGGCCTGAGCCTGAACAGTATCTGTTCTTATCTGAATATCAGCACCAGCTATTTCAGTACCATATTTAAGGAAATGACAGGAGAGACTTTTATTGAAGTGCTGACCAGGGTCAGGATGGAGAAAGCCAAGGAACTTCTGGAGAATACCACTATGAAAAATTATGAGATCGCAGAAAAGGTAGGCTTCTCAGACCCTCATTATTTTGGAATTTCCTTTAAAAAGATAACAGGGAAAACACCTACTGAATATGCAAGGGAGAAACGCCGATGAAGAAAAAAGGAATAGCTGCAAGGCTTCCTGTGAAATTTAAGAGTATCCAGAGCTCAATATTCTGTGCAGTTTCAATTCTGGTGTTAAGTGCAGTGCTGGCAGTGACTGTTGTTTCTCTGAGATATACCAATTCCTCCATTTATGAGAACTCCGTTATGTATACACAGACAATTATCGGGCAACTGAATCAGAATATAGATTCCTATATCAGCTATATGGATAATATTGCGTCCCTGGTAGCTGGAAGCGGAGATGCCTATAAATATCTGTACAGTGAAAGCGGAATAGATGCTCTCTCTCTGAAGGAATATAATCAGTGCAGACAGCGTCTGACAGAACAGTTTAAGACCATACTGAAGGGTAGGTCTGACATCCGCAATATCGGAATTGTGCGCAGAGAAAATGAAAGTTCATCCCTGTTTAATAACGGGATGTCTACCCGTAATCAGAACCTGAAGCTTGATACTCAGCACTGGTATGCAGATGCTGTGGGAAAATATGATCATTATAACCTGACCTCTTCCCATGTGCAGAATGTGATCAGTGGGGAGCGCCCCTGGGTAATCACTCTCAGCCGAGGAATCCGTAATTATACAGGAGAAGGAGACAGTGATGGAGTAGTTTTTATTGACTTGAACTACAGTGCCATCAGTGAGTTGTGTACGCAGAACAGTGTGGGAACCAAAGGCTATGTGTTTATTCTGGACCAGGATGGGAATATTGTGTATCATCCACAGCAGCAACAGCTTTATAATGAACTGCAGACGGAAAATATTTCCCTGATTATGAATGCCAAAACAGATGTGGTTACAGCAGGAAAGGGTGATGATGAGAAAATATATGCCCTGTCCCATTCTGAGACAACCGGATGGACCATTGTAGGCTGTATGAATATGTCTGAGCTTTTGAAAAACAGCAGAAAAGCCAGAAGCATTTATGTGCTGGTAGCTCTGGGACTGATTGCAGTAGCCCTGGTGATTTCCAGCGAGATTGCCAGAAATATTACCTTCCCGATCCAGAAGCTCCGCGATTCTATGAAAAGAGTGCAGAAGGGAGATTTTTCTGCAGCGGAAATTGAGGTGTATTCGGACAATGAGATCGGAAGCCTGACTCGGTCTTTTAATGTGATGACACACAAGATCCAGGATCTGATGGCTCAGAACATTCAGGAGCAGGAGCAGAAACGAAAAATTGAACTGAAAGCACTTCAGTCCCAGATCAATCCTCATTTCTTATATAATACACTGGATTCTATTATCTGGATGGCAGAAGGAAAAAAGAATGAAGAGGTAGTACTTATGACTGCTTCTCTGGCGCGGCTTCTCAGGCAAAGTATCAGTATTGAAAATGAACTGGTGACCATTGGGCAGGAAGTCGAGTATGTAAGAAGTTATCTTACGATTCAGAAAATGCGATATAAGGATAAGCTGGAATTTGAGATCAATGTGGATCCACGGATCACCCATGCACAGATCATCCGTCTGGTGCTGCAGCCCATTGTGGAGAATGCTATTTATCATGGCCTGAAATACAAAGAGAGTAAGGGAATGCTCAAGGTTCATGGCTATGAACTGGGAGAACGGATTATTATTGATATTACAGATGACGGCGTAGGCATGGATGAGGAAACACTGAAGCATATCTATGATAAGCATAAGGTCAATTACCACTCAAACGGAGTGGGAGTATACAATGTACAGCAGCGTCTGGTCCTTTATTATGGAAAGGAATATGGAATTATCTATCACAGTGAAAAAGGTAAGGGAACTACAGCTACTGTTGTGATCCCAAAAAAGCAGGAGGATGTCCATGAGAAAATATAGAAAAGTGATTATCATTATAATAATCCTTATGGCTGCACTTCTGGTGGCTGTGACAGGGCTGATGTCTCCCGGAGTGACGCAAACCAGAGAGTGTTCTCTGATCTATATTCCAAAGATTAAGGATGATACCAATGATTTCTGGTCATCATTGATTTCCGGATGTAAAATGGCTGCAGAGGAATATGGCTCAAAGCTGGAGATTATGGCACCGGACAAAGAGGAAAATATTGAAGAACAGAATCGTCTGCTTAAGGCAGCCATTGAAAAGGAACCGGATGCCATCCTGTTCTCTCCTTCCAGTATGAGTGCGTCAGATAAACTGCTGAAAAAGGCAAAGGAAAAGGGAATCCGCATTACCTATATTGACTCTTATACAGAGGAAGAGCTTCAGGATCTTACTGTTGCCACAGATAATGTGGAGGCAGGCAGACGTCTGGGGGAATATGCCAGAACCCTGCTGGATAAGGATTCCAGGCTTGCCATAGTCAGCCATGTAAAAGGGGTTTCTACTGCAGTGGAAAGAGAACAGGGCTTCAGAGAGGGCCTGGGGGATTATGCAAAAAATATTGTAGAGGTGGTTTACTGTAACTCCCTTTTTGAAAAATCCTATGAGCTGACCAATGAATTGATGAAGAAATATCCAGATTTGGAAATGATCGCAGGAATGAATGAATATTCTGCTGTAGGCGTGGGACGTGCAGTCAGTGATGCAGGGGCAAAGGACAGGATTGCAGTAGTCGGTGTGGATTGCTCCCAGGAGGCCATTAATCTGATGGAAATGGGAGTTTACAAGGGGATTATTGTTCAGAAGGCTTTCCGTATGGGATATATGGGAGTGGAGGAGACAATCCATATGCTGAACGGAGACTCTGTGGCGAAAAATATTGATTCCGGCTGTGAACTGGTGACACCGGACAATATGTATGACAGTGATATTGAGCGGCTGATCTTCCCTTTTTACTAAAAAACTTCTTATTATATATAGCAGACAAATGTAAAGGTAAATGGTTATTATGTTACAGAAAAGGTTAAATATTTCCTATGCACAGACAGGAAATATTTAACCTTTTTTTGGAAGATATTCCATTACAATTATCCTGGTATTAAGGTAAGATAGACTCAACAACAAGAGAGATAAAATGTAAGGAGGGTGTATAACTTGGAAAAGTTGAAACAAAATCCAGTGGTTAAGAAGCTTGGACTGAACAGAATCCTGCTTGTCTGTATTCTGATTCTTATGTTCATTGTTTTCAAAGTAGTTCTGGGAAGTAAATTCCCTGTAGCTGACAGTATTAAATCTACTTTGAACTATGTATACTTCCTTGGCTTCCTGTCACTTGGAGTAACATTCGTAATTGCAACCGGAGGAATTGATTTCTCCATTGGACCGGTAATGTTCTGTTGTGCCCTGATCTCAGGATACTGCATGACAGCTTACCATGTACCATGTGCCCTGGCAATGGTGATCTGTGTGCTGATCGGATTTGCCTTTGGTATGTTTAATGGTTTTATGGTATCTTACATGTCAGTTCCGGCGTTTATTATTTCCATGGCGTCTATGAACATTGCAAAAGGTCTTGCATCTGTATTTACCAAAACTCAGTCTGTAAGCTGGCCACAGTCTTCAGATCCTGTAAATGGATGGTTCAGAAATATCATTTCTTACAAGGGCTTCCCTGTAGGACTTGTAATTTTCCTGATTGCAGCTGTGCTTTGCGGTATTATTCTTTACAACACAAAACCGGGACGTTATATCCTTTGTCTTGGTTCTAACAGTGAAGCGGTTCGCCTTTCCGGTGTTAATACCAGAAAATGGCAGATGCTTGCTTATGTAATCTGCGGTGTTCTGGTTGGAATCGCAGGACTGTTCTTCGTAGGAGCTTATACAACTGTTCAGCCTGGATACGGCGACCAGTACAACAACGAAGCAATTGCAGGTTGTGTAATGGGTGGTACTTCCATGGTTGGTGGACTTGCTTCTATCGGCGGTACAGTAATCGGTGTGTTTATCATCTCACTTCTTCAGCAGGGAATCATGGCATTTGGCCTTGGTAAAGGACAGCAGATGATCATCACAGGTCTCATTGTAATCGCAGCAGTTTACGTCGACGTATCTGCAAGACGCAGAAAGAACTGATCGGAAGGGAGGATGTAACAATGGGTGAAGTTATTTTAACTATGAAGGACATTGATAAGTCCTTTCCTGGAGTTCATGCCCTTGATCACGTTAATTTCGAGGTGAAACGCGGCGAAGTACATGCACTTATGGGAGAAAACGGTGCCGGTAAATCTACACTGATGAAGGTTCTTACCGGTATTTATCAGAAAGATTCAGGCAGTATTATATATAAGGGTAAGGAAACAGAGTTCCACAGTACCAGAGAAGCACAGGATGCAGGTGTTGTAATCGTGCATCAGGAGCTGAACATGGTAGGTGACCTGACAGTTGCCCAGAATATTTTCATCGGACGTGAGCCAAAGAAGGGATTACGTATTGATGACAAGAAAATGATCGAAGATTCCAAGAAGCTTTTCAAGGATCTGAATATTGAAATCAATCCAAGAGAAAAGATGAAAAACCTTACAGTAGGTAAGCAGCAGATGTGCGAGATTGCCAAGGCAATTTCCCATAAAGCGGAGGTTATTGTTTTCGATGAGCCTTCCGCTGCACTGACAGAGAAGGAAATCGCTGATTTATTTGAGATTATCCGTGACCTGCGTAAGAAAAATTTGGGAATTGTTTATATCTCACACCGTATGGATGAGATCAAGGTGATCACAGACCGTGTAACAGTCATGCGAGACGGTGGTTATGTGGGAACACTGGTTACAGCAGAAAGTACAAAAGAAGATATCATCAACATGATGGTTGGTCGTGTTATTTACGAAGATCCGAAGGAACACAGCATGGTTGCACCGGATGCACCGGTTGTTCTGAAAGTAGAACATCTGAATGCAGGTAAGATGGTTCAGGATGTAAGCTTTGAGCTTCGTAAAGGAGAAATCCTTGGCTTCTCAGGACTGATGGGTGCAGGACGTACAGAGACTGCCAGAGCATTATTCGGAGCTGACCCGAAACAGAGTGGAAAGATTTCCATTATGGGCAAGGACGGACAGCTTCATGAGGTTACCATCAACAGTCCACAGGATGCAGTTAAATATGGTATCGGTTATCTGTCAGAGGACAGAAGAAGATATGGTTGTGTTGTACAGAAATCTGTAACAGAGAATACGACACTGGCAACTATGGAAGAATTTACCAGTGGTCTTTTGATCAATAAGGCGAAAGAAAAAGAAGTTGCAGAGAGATATGTAAAAGAACTGGCAACTAAAACTCCAAGCTGCGAGCAGCTGGTAGTCAATCTTTCCGGTGGTAACCAGCAGAAGGTGGTTATCGCAAAATGGCTGACACGAGACAGTGAGATCCTTATTTTCGATGAGCCCACCAGAGGTATCGACGTTGGTGCCAAAAATGAAATTTACAAATTAATGAACAAACTGGCTGCAGAAGGTAAATCCATTATCATGATTTCTTCTGAAATGACAGAAGTTCTCCGAATGAGTGACCGAATCATCATCATGTGTGAAGGTAAAGTAACCGGAAATATTGATATTTCCGAAGCTACACAGGAACACATTATGAGTAAGGCTACACGAAATATTGATTAAGGAGGAAAGTCATGACTAAGAAGAAAAAAAGTATTTTAAGTGATCAGAGATTTATTGTATTGCTGGTTATCATTGTACTGGCTGCATTCTTCTCTTTCAGAAGTGCTGAGTTCAGAAAATACACTACACTTCTCAGTATGCTGGATTTCTCATACTATGACCTTCTGATGGCAATCGGTGTTACATTCCCGCTTATTACCGGAGGTGTAGACCTGTCAATTGGTACTGGTATGGTATGTTACGCATTGATTTCAGGATCTCTGATAAGAAATAACAACCTTCCGGTTGCAGCAGCAATGTTACTTTGCATTGTACTTGGACTTATTGTAGGAGCAGCAAATGGTGTGCTGATCGGTGTTATGAACCTGCCTCCATTCCTTGCTACCCTTTGTACCTGTATGATTACCCGTGGTGCTGGTTCTCTTTGCAGTGCTACACCATGGCCGGCATTATCACAGGATGGTGGATGGTTCCACACAATCTTCAAGATTACAGTTGGTACAGGAAGAAGCGCTTCCCGTTATCCAATCGGTTTCCTGTGGATGGTTATCCTGGTTCTGGTAATGGAGTTCGTACTGAATAAGACAAAATTCGGACGTTACACCATTGCAATCGGTTCCAACAAAGAAGCAGCAGCTCTTTCAGGAATCAACGTTAAATTCTACCATGTAATGGTATATGTAGTCTGCGGTCTGTTTACAGGTCTTGCAGCTATCGCATATGCAGCAGTTACACCTACTGTACAGCCTGGTACAGGTGCCGGACTTGAGATGGATGCCATCGGCGGTGTATTCGTAGGTGGTGTTGCAGCAACAGGTGGTTACGGTTCCGTAATCGGTACATTTGTTGGTATCTTTGTCATCATGCTCTTAAAGACAGGTCTTCCATACATCGGCCTGCAGGCAAACTGGCAGCAGATCATCACAGGTATCGTTCTGATCGTAGCAGTCCTGATCGATATTATGAAAGAAAAGAAAGGCTCCCACTAATAGCCGGGTAGCCATACTGCGATAGGAATCGCAGAAATGTAAGGGATAATGAAACAACGGAGGAGTAAGGCTGCTTTTCATGAAAATAGGGATAAGAGTAGTGAAAGGCAGTAGTTCTTCTGGGGTATCATCATAAAAAACTATATAATTTTTTCTTAAAAGGAGGAAGTATTAAATGAAAGCAAAGAAAGTGATCGCATTAGTTATGTGTGCAACAATGGTAGCAGGAATGTCAGCTACATGTGTTATGGCAGCAGATGATATGCCAGAGCAGTTCAAAGATCTGAAAGCAGCTGAAGCTTATGAATTCCCGATGATGGTTAAATCTTTCCAGTCTACATACTGGGATGCAGCTCAGGAAGGTATGAAGAAAGCAGCTGAAGAACTTGGCGTTACATATACAGCACAGGGACCAAACAGTGAATCTGATATTGCTGACCAGGTTAACATGATTAACACAGCAATCGCTTCCAATCCTAAAGGAATCGGTATTGCAGCATGCGATACATCTTCTGTACAGGACGCTCTGAAGACTTGCGTTGAAAAGGGAATCCCGGTTGTAACATTCGATACAGGTATTGCTGATGCTCCGGAAGGATCTGTTGTTTGTGAAGTTTGTACAGACAATGCACAGGCTGGTTCTGTAGCAGCTGAGCATATGTATGATGCGATCAAAGACGTTATTGCAAACGCTGAGGGACAGGTTATCATCGGTGAAGTTAACCAGGATGCTACAGCTCAGAACATCCAGCAGCGTGGTACAGGTTTCATCAACAAAATGATCGAACTTGTTAAAGCTGATGGCAAAACAGTAGCAGTTAAAGGTAATGATTTCTATGTAAACGCAGCAGAAGGCGCTGACGCTGAAGAAGCTGATGCAGATGTTGTTATCCAGGTAGGTGTTCCTGCACAGACAACTGTAGAGCTTTGCTCCACAGAGGCTCAGGCAATCCTTTCCCAGGAAAACTGTATCGCAGTTTTCGGTTCCAACCAGGTTTCTGCAGAAGGTGTTCTTGCAGCAAACAACAACCTGAACGTTCTTGGATCTGACGCAGCAAACGGTGATGTAATCGGTGTTGGTTTCGATGCTGGTACAACAATCAAAACAGCTGTACAGGATGGAACATTCCTTGGTGCAGTTACACAGTCTCCTCTGATGATGGGATACTATGCAATCTACGCTCTGACAGCAGCAGCTAACGGACAGGAGCTTGAAGATGTTCCTACAGCTGGTTACTGGTATGATTCCACTAACATGGAAGATGAAAGCATCGCTCCTAACCTTTATGACTAATTTTTAATTAGTGATAATGAAAGAACGGTAAATAGTTAAAACAACGCCGCACTGCCCATGGCTGTGCGGCGTTACTGGTTACTGGGAGACGATAAAATGAAAGTGACAGAAGAACTGCTGAAGGAAAAGAAAAAGACAGATCTTAATTTTTCTGACGGAATTATTCTTCCGGACGGAGACTATCGTCCTATCAGTAAGGGGGGACATCTTCACAGGCTGATGGAGCTTTTGCCACAGACCGAGGATGAAATCTGGAAGCTGATTCCGGAGGATGATTCCCCATTATTCTGGCTGATCGAGAAGACCGGCTGTGTCCTGACAGATTACAATAATTCCATAGGAATGAAGATGACCGCTGAACAGCAGAGAGTATTTGATGCAATGCGCAGACATGGTTTTATTACAGATGATTACTATGATCTTACAAAGCAGCGCGAAAAAGTAAGAAAAGAACGAGAAGAAAAGTCTGAAAAATAGAAAAAGTTAAGCAATAAAGCGCTTCATATGAAAGATAAGCCGGGAGTTAGCAAATAAGGACTCTTTTTTAAACAAACCAGGTTCTTAAACTGGGGCTGGAAATAGTTTAAAATGGTATTATCAAGTATGGAGAGAATGTTTTTGGTTATTGTTTTACGGGTAAACAGTAACTGTTCCAATTACAATGATCTTACATATTGAGGAGGATTTAAAATGGCAACATATTATTTAGCAGTAGATATCGGAGCATCCAGCGGACGTCATATTCTTGGACATATGGAAAACGGAAAAATGGTTCTGGAAGAGATTTACCGTTTTGAAAATGGAATGGTAAAGAAAGACGGAGAACTTTGCTGGGAATTTGACCGTCTTTTTAAAGAGGTTGTAAATGGACTGAAAAAATGTAAAGAAATCGGTAAGATTCCGGTAAGCATGGGCGTGGATACCTGGGGTGTTGACTTCGTACTTCTGGACAAAGACGATAATGTTCTTGGAAATACAGTAGGATATCGTGACCACCGTACAGAAGGAATGGACGAAGAAGTCTATAAGACAATTTCCCTGAAAGACCTTTATGCAAGAACCGGTATTCAGAAAGCAATCTTTAACACTGTTTATCAGCTGATGGCAGTAAAGAAGAAACATCCGGAATATCTGGAGCAGGCAGAAACACTTCTCCATGTACCGGACTATTTCCATTTCCTGCTCACAGGAGAGAAGACCTGTGAATATACAGAGGCAACAACAGGACAGCTGGTATGCCCAACTACAAAGGACTGGGATTATGAGCTGATCGATATGCTTGGATATCCAAAGAAAATTTTCCAGAAGCTGATCATGCCTGGTACCAGCATCGGACACCTTACAGACAAGATCAAAGAAGAGGTTGGTTTTGACCTGGAGGTAGTGGCACCTGCAACACATGACACAGGCTCTGCAGTACTGGCAGTTCCGGCAAATGACGACGATTTTATTTATATCAGCTCCGGTACCTGGTCGCTGATGGGTATTGAGAGAAAAGAAGCTGACTGTTCAGAGAAGAGCTGCGAGATGAACTTTACAAACGAGGGCGGATACGCAGGACGTTTCCGTTACCTGAAGAATATTATGGGACTGTGGATGATCCAGTCTGTACGTCATGAGGTAAATGACGCATACAGTTTCGCACAGATCTGTGAGATGGCAGAGGAAGCCAAGGACTTCCCATCCAGGGTAGATGCCAATGATGAATGCTTCCTTTCCCCTGAGAACATGACTGAGGAGGTAAAGGATTACTGCCGCAGAACCGGACAGAAGGTACCGGAGACACTGGGCGAGGTTGCCACTGTTATCTATACAAGCCTTGCAGAATGTTATGCAAAGACAGCCAGAGAGCTGGAAGAGATGACAGGCAGAACCTACAGCCGTATTCACATTGTAGGCGGTGGTTCCAATGCAGGCTACTTAAATGAACTGACTGCAAAGGCTACAAAGAAAGAAATCCATGCAGGTCCCGGAGAGGCTACTGCAATCGGAAATATTACAGCACAGATGCTGAAGGCTCAGGAGTTCAAAACCATTGAAGAAGCAAGAACTACCATTCATGAGTCCTTTGGTATTAAGGTATATAAAGCATAAAAGAGCAGGAATGCAGACTGCATGATCAAACCCTGCTTTGTAAACAGGAGGAATTATATTATGTTAGTAAACACAAAGGCAAAAGTTGGTGTATTTTCTATCGCTTTAGGTGCATATCTGCCTCAGTTCCCGTCACTGGTACCGGAATTTGAGTCACAGTATGCAGCATTTAAGAAAACGATTCCGGATACTGTAGAGATTATTGACGGTGGAATGGTAACTACAAAGGAACAGGCAATGGAAGCTGGGGATAAGTTCCGCGCAGCTGATGTTGATCTGGTATTCCTTCAGATGCTTACCTATGCTACATCCTATAACATGCTTCCGGCAGTCCGTGACCTGGATGTACCGGTTGTCCTGGTAAATGTACAGAAGCTGAAAGCACTGGATTATGACCACACTGATATTGCCTCCTGGTTAGGGGAGGGCTATGCATGCGGTGCAGTAGGCGAAGCTGTGGCAGACCTGGAGAGAGCCGGCAAGAGACATGCGGTGATCACAGGTGTTGTAGAAGGGGGAGATCCTGGAGTTCAGGCAGAGATCGAAGACTGGTGTAAGGCAGCCCAGGTAAGAAGAAGATTCCGTGATACCAATATTGCACAGATCGGAAGACCATATCCGGGCATGATGGATCTCTATATTGATGAGACAAACCTGTACAACAGAATGTTCCTGTATACCAAACAGTTTGACTGGGAGAAAATGTGGGCCATTGCTGATGATATTACAGATGAGGATGCGATCCGTGCAAAAGCTCAGGAAATCCTGGATACCTTTGAGATCGAAGGCGGCGGAACCATTGAGAAAGTATGGGATATGGCAAAATATGTGGTAGCCTTTGAGAAATGGGTAAAGGATGAACATCTCGGATTGATTGCTTCCCATTATGATGGATTTGCACAGGGCAAAGCAGGAGTTCTGGACAGTATGCTGATCCCGGCATTTTCCATGCTGATCAAACAGGGTACAGCTTGTGCAGTAGAAGGGGATATGAAGGTTGCTATGGCAATGAGTATCCTGAAGACCATCTCCGGTACAGGACAGCTTTCTGAGATGTACTCTATTGACTTTAATGATGACATTTGCATTATCGGTCACTCCGGAAGTGGTGATGCTGATATCTCCGATAAGAAGCCAACCATGAAGATCGTAAAAGTATTCCACGGTAAGACAGGCGGCGGATATCTGACACAGTTCTATCCATACACAGGTCCTGTTACTTATCTGGCAATCACACAGGATGCAGACGGACACTTCAAATTTGTTGTCGCTGAAGGTGTAAATGAAGAAGGTAAGATTCTTTCCTTTGGTGATACAAATATGAGAACACGTTTCACCTGCGGTGCAAGAGAATTTGTTAACCGTTGGAGTGAAGCTGGCCCAACACATCATATGGCAGCTGCTACAGGAAGACATATCGATACAATTCTGAAGGTTGCAAAGATTTTCAATGTACCGGTAGATATTGTTACAAGATAATAAAATAGTAAGATTTCTCCATGAAAGTGGAATCATATAAAACACATATTCAAAAAGAAAGAAACCCGGCAGATTGTCAGGTTTCTTTTTTTGCAGGAATGCGGATCTGTACTTCAGTGCCCTGTCCGGGCTTGCTTGTGTAGGTAAGTCCGTATTTTGGTCCATACAGGATCTGCAGTCTTCGGTGCGTGTTGTAAATAGCAATATTGGTACCGCCGGTGCGGCTCTGGCCTGTGCCGGAAAGAATTGTGGGCATTTTCTCCGGAGGAATTCCCACACCATCATCGGAGATCAGCAGAACCACATCCTGATCCTCCAGCCATCCGGTGAGTACGATAGTGCCGGATTTGCTTTCTTTTTCCAGAATACCATGGAGAATTGAATTTTCTACTACAGGCTGCAGGGTCAGCTTGGGAATCTGATATTCCATCAGCTCATCAGGAATATCAGAGATCAGGTCAATGCTGTCATGATATCGCATATTCTGCAGACTTATATAAATGGAAACATGCTCTTCCTCATGGGCTATGGTGGAGATTCCCTTCTTGCGGCTCAGGGTGAGCTTATAGAACCGGGACAGATTCTGTACAGCTGTGCTGACCTCCTCCGTATGTCCCTGCAAGGCCTGCCAGTTGATCATATCCATAGTATTATACAGAAAATGTGGGTTGATCTGGGCCTGTAGGGAATTGAATTCTGCGATGCGCAGGTCTTCAGAAGCTTTTGCCTGTTTCTGGATCAGTTCATTCATTTTTCGGGTCATATAGTTATAGGTGTCAATGAGATCACCTACTTCATCGTGATAAACAGGACTATCCATAGGTACCGGTGGTCCCTGCCGTACTTTTTTCATCTGCCGGATCACGGAGGAAAGGCGGCTGGTGATAGAACGGGACAAAAGGCTGGCCAGTATAATGGCAAAGACCAGGATTGCCAGGTAGATAAGCAGCAGCTGAAAGATCAGCTGATTACTCTGGGTGATCAATGGTCTGGAAGGAAGGATCGTTACCATGTACCAGTTAGGAACAGTAATGCTGTAGAAGCCTGCGTATACAGTTTCCCCCAGAATATTCTGCTCGATGAAATTATTAGAGGACATAAAGGAGTCCTTGATGGTATCATAGTCCAGCCAGTAAATACCGGAGAGGGAGTCATCAGAGGAAGCCACAGCACTGTTACGGTCATTAATAATATAGGACACACTTCCCTCAAGAGCCAGATTTTCTGAAAGTATTTTTTCGAAAGTGGAACTGGAATAATAAACAGCAACATAGGCATCGTAGACTGTATTGTAATAATTAACGGAGATCTTACGGATATAGGCCAGATCCCCATAGCTTTCTTTTTCCTTTGCACCCAGATAAAAGGGAGGACAGTAAAGCTCTGTCATATGACTGCCTTGAAAAATGCCATACCAGTAGGTTCCCCTTGCCTGGGAAATCGGCAGAAATAGATCACAGGTATTCTCACTGACCAGAAGACTGTTCTGGTCTGCCGGGGTATCCACATAAATTCGGATTCCCTTGATCTGGTGACTGTCGCAGACTGCGCTGACTTTTTCTTTAAATTCTTCTGCCTGTTCCCCGTGGGTCACATATCCCAGGGGAGTGCTTACCGGATTGTGAAAGATGGTTTTAAAAAAAGGAATGGATGCCAGATCATCATAGGCAGCAGTTACATCATCCACAGTGTCTTCAATAAGAGGTGCAGTTTTGGCAGAACTGATCTGTTCTTTGCGGATTGTGTTGGAAACCACCATGTCATAAAGCTGGTGATAAAAAAATACAGCAACCAGAATAGCAGGCACTACAACGATCAGAGTGAGGGCAAGGGTGAATTTGCTCTGAAGCTTCAGATCTCCATACCACGCCCGGAATCCCCGGGGATTTTTCTGTGTCATTTTGATCCCCCTATCTGTTTAATTTTTCTCTGTATTCAGAAGGCGACAGTCCAGTATATTTGCGGAAACTTTTTCCGAAATAATTTCCGTCACTGTAACCGACTCTGGAAGAGATGTCTGCAATTTTATATCGGGGATCTGCCAAAAGAGCCTTAGCCTTTTCCATTCGGAATTCGGTCAGATACTGATTGAGAGTCTGCCCGGTTTCATTTTTGAAAAAGGTACATACATAGGAGGCAGACAAAAACACATGATCGCTGATATCCTTGACGGATAAGGTCTCATTCCCGTAATTTTTGCTGATATAGTCCCGGATAAGGAAAATGGTGGAATTCTCAGGGACAGCATTCTGCAGATCAGAAAAATAGTTGTCCACCTGGCTGCACAAAGTATTATGAAGCTCCTGAAAGGTAAAACAGTTTTCCAAAAGGGACATCATGCTTCCGGAATTTGAGGAATGTAAGGGTAGCTTTTGCTGTCTGCGGACATTTTCCAGAGAAAGAAAAAGCTTATAGTACAGATCCTTGGTCTGGTCAGGCAGAACCTGTGTATTCCGGAAATACCGTTCTTCAAGGTCTTTTAAAATCTGTCCGCATTTGTCAGAGTCCTGAGAAGAAAGAGCTTCTGACAGAAGCGATTCCGGAGCAAAGCCGGGGGCAGATTTTGCACTGGAAGAATTTTGGGAAATCTCTGGTGTAAGATAGGAGTTTGCCGGAAAGAAAAAGCTGCTTTCCAGCAGGATCACGGCAGAGGTATAAGCCTGATATGCCTTGGAAAATCCATGGTAGCTTTCGCCCATAGCAATAAAATGATCTTCATAGGAGCCAAACTGTTCTTCCAGAAATTTCTGGATATCTGATGCCATAAGTGAAGAAAATGAATCCGGGCTGAAGATAAAATATACCAGAAATTGAAGCTTTTTTGCCACATACACACAGTCACTGTGATAATGCTGAAGCAGATTATGGAAACCATGGTAAATCTCTTCCGGGGAAGGTTGTACAAATTCCGGGGCAGTGCGCAGACGGATGATCACGCATGTAACCTGGGTACCTGATCCATAGGGGAGAGCGAGCTCTTCTGCCAGCTGCTCTGCAGCCTGAAGGGAATCTATTCCCGGAGTGGTGAGAAGCTGGGCCAGGCGGGAGGCGTTTTCCATAGACTGCAGAGTTTCGCCTCTGTGTGAGCGGATCTTCTTTGTATAAAGCTCTATGGCTTCCAGCACAGCCTCACGGATTTCAGCTGGATTCAGTGGCTTTTCGATATAGTTTACAGCCTTTAATTTGATGGCGGCTTTCAGATAGTCTTTATCGGAATATCCACTCATAAAAATAGGGATGGTATCCGGCAGGATTTTTTCCAGCCGTTCCAGCATGGCAATACCGGTCATGCGGGGCATCCGCACATCACAGAGGATAATCTCCGGGCGGTGTCGCTTTGCCATTTCCAGACCATTTATTCCATCGTCAGCCTGGAGGACTTGCCCAATCCCCAATGCTTTCCAGTCAATAGAGGAGATCACACCGGTACGGGTTAGCTCCTCGTCATCTACGATCAGTAATTTCATATCATTTCTCCATTATATATGTGTAGAAGTTTTTGCTCCTTATGGTCATAGAAACGGGATGACCATATTTTTCATAACTATTTTACCATAAAAAGGTATAAAATACGACCTGTTAAAAAACTTCTTTTGTATAATCTTACAATACCAACAGGAAAATATTTTACCCTGATTCTAAATATTTTCCCATTACCCAAAAAGAAACGTGATGCTATGATAAAGCTACATTAAGAAAGAGGGAGGAATCAATAACCGTGTCTGATTATGTTCTTGAGTTAAAAGGCATCACTAAGATTTTTCCGGGAGTGAAGGCATTGAACAATGTTCAGTTTCAATTAAAACCCGGTGAAGTTCATGCACTGATGGGCGAAAACGGTGCAGGTAAATCTACGTTTATCAAGGTTATTACCGGTGTACATAAAGCAGAAGAGGGAGAGATGTATCTCTTTGGTGAGAAGGTAGACTTCAAGGGACCGAAGGATGCGCAGGCAGCAGGAATCGCAGCCGTTTATCAGCACCCCACATCTTATCCACATCTGTCTGTAGCAGAAAATATTTTTATGGGTCATGAGATCATCAAACATAAGATGATTCAGTGGAAAGCCATGAATGAAGAAGCCAACAAGCTTCTGAAACAGCTGAATGCAGATTTTGATGCTACGGCTGAGATGGGTACCTTAAGTGTGGCACAGCAGCAGATGGTAGAGATTGCCAAGGCTCTTTCCACACATGCTAAGATCGTTATCCTGGATGAGCCCACTGCATCACTGACAAGAAGAGAGTCTGAGGAGCTTTACAGGATCGTAGATCAGCTGAAAGAAGAGGGCGTTTCCATTATCTTTATTTCTCACAGATTTGAAGATATGTATCGTCTGGCTTCCAGAGTTACCGTATTCCGTGATTCCCAGTATATCGGAACTTACGATGTAGATGGAATTACCAATGCAGATCTGATCAAAGCTATGGTTGGCCGTGAGATCAAGGATCTGTTCCCTAAACCAGAGGTAGAGATCGGAGAGGAAATGCTTCGTATAGAAGGACTTTCCAGAACCGGTTATTATAAAAATGTATCCTTTAATGTTCATGCAGGAGAAATCGTGGGACTTACCGGTCTGGTTGGTGCAGGACGTACAGAGGTAGTTGAAAGTGTCTGTGGAATTACCAGACCGGATGAAGGTAAGGTATACCTGGAAGGTCAGGAAGTCCACATCAAACAGCCTTCAGATGCAATGGAAAAGGGAATTATCCTTCTTCCTGAGGACCGTCAGAAAGAGGGCCTGATCATGAGCTGGGGACTGGGAAGAAATGTTACTCTTCCAACAATCAGTAAATATGCAAAGAACGGCTTAAATGATGAAAAGACAGAGCGAGATCTGGCAAAGAAGCTTCTGGAGGAAGTGGATACCAAGGCTGTGGATATTTTCCAGCCTGCAAGCTCACTTTCCGGCGGTAACCAGCAGAAAGTAGTTGTTGCCAAGGCTCTGAGCCAGGAAATGAAGGTCGTAATCATGGATGAGCCTACCAAGGGTGTTGACGTTGGTGCGAAGGCTGAGATCTATGCGATTATGGGAGATCTGGCAAAGAAAGGCTATGCCATCATCCTGATCTCTTCAGAAATGCCTGAGATCTTGGGAATGGCAGACAGAATCATCGTTATGTGTAATGGACGTAAAACCGGTGAACTGGACAGAAACGAGGCAACACAGGAGAGAATTCTTGAACTGGCTATGGAGAAAAGCCAGAATGCAGGAGAGGGGGCAGCTAAATAATGGAAAAGAAATCCATCATGAAGAAAATTACAGGCTCTCGTGAAGCGTTGCTGGCAGTGATTCTGATCCTTCTGTGTCTGGTAGTCACAGCAATCAGTCCATCCTTCCTGACACCGAAATCAATCATAGAGCTTCTGAAAAATAACGCAGTCACACTGGTTATGTCACTTGGTATGTTATGTGTTATGCTGGTTGGCGGTATTGATATTTCTATCATGTCAACCCTGGCACTGTCCGGTATGTCCATTGGTATGTTATTGAAATACGGACATATTTCCAATACTTTCCTGGCATTTGTAATCGCCATTGCTATCGGTGCAGCCTGCGGAGCAGTTGTTGGTCTGGTAATCTCCAGAGCAGCGGTACCTCCGATTATTGCAACCATGGGCTTTATGTATGTATTCCGTGCTATGGGATATCTGGTATCCCACGGTGGTGAATGGGCAGGTGCAGCAGCACTTGGAAGCTTCAAAAATTTTGCAACATCTAAATTTCTGGGACTGAACTGTGTTATCTGGATCATCATCCTCTGCTATGTATTCTTCTTCTGGTTCATGAAATGGACAAGAACAGGACGTAAGATTTATGCAGTAGGAAGTAATCCCAGTGCAGCAGAGGTTTCCGGTATTAATGTAAAAAATATTAATTTACTGGTTTACACCATCATGGGTATTCTGGCAGGTCTGGGCGGAGCCCTTCAGGTTTCCATCTATGCATCAGCCATGCCGGACATGCAGTACGGCGGTGAGATGGATGTTATCGCAGCCTGCGTAATCGGTGGTGTAAGCATGAGCGGTGGCCGCGGTACTGTAGTGGGAGCTCTCTTAGGTTCCCTGATCCTGGCAACCATTGCCAAGGCACTTCCTCTGGTAGGAATCGGTGCTCTGTGGCAGAATACGATCAAGGGTGTACTGATCCTGGTGGTAGTTGTAGTGAACGTAGTATTACAGCGAATTGCTGACAGAAATGCATTAAAAGGAAGGGAGATGTAATTCATGGCTGGAAAATCTGGAAGAAGTATTAACAATGTGCCGGAAAGTCCGATCAAACATATGATATTCAGCTGGGAAGGCATCCTGGTAGTCCTGTTTATCCTGGTTAACATTTTCTGTAAAGGCTTTTCAGAGTATTATAATTTAGAGAATCTGCTCCGTCAGATGCCGGTATATCTTGCTGAGGTATTCTTGATGATCCCTATGGCATACATCTTGGTACTGGGAGAGATTGATATTTCCGTAGGTGCAACCGTGTGTCTGTCTGCTACATTAAGCTGTATGATGTGTAATACAGGAGCACCATTTATCGTAGTAATTCTTACAGCACTGATCGTGGGAACTGTCTGCGGTGCAGTCAATGGTTTTATCCTTACACAGTTTGAGGAGCTGCCTCCGATGATCGTAACATTGGCAACACAGATTATCTTCCGTGGTATTGCCGAGATCGTACTGGGAAGTGGTGGAAGTATCTCAGCATCCAATACAGATGGTTTCCGTCTTATTGGTGGAAAAGTAGGAAAAATACCATACATTCTGTTCCTGGTTCTGATCCTTGCAGTAATCTTTGCAGTGATCCTTGGAAAGTCCACCTTCGGACGCAGGGTATATGCCATTGGTACAAACCGTCTCACAGCATATTACTCAGGAATCCATGTAAAAAAGATTCGCTTTATTATCTACACAGTTATGGGAACTTTCTGTGGACTGTGTGCTCTGTTTCTGGTAGCATCATCTTATGGTGCCAATACCACCACAGGTAATGGATTTGAAATGGATGCCATCGCAATGGCGGTATTCGGAGGAATTTCTTCCACAGGTGGAAAAGGTAACCTGGCAGGCGGTCTGATCTCCGCATTCATTATTGTATGTCTGCGAGTTGGTCTTGGACAGAGAAACGTACATGCACAGGTAATTCTGCTAATTATCGGTGTACTTCTGATCTGTGCAGTAGCACTTCCGAATATTATTGAAAATGTAAAAAGAGCAGTAAAAAAATAAAGCAGTCAGGATTTGCAGAGCGGATCCGGACAGAAATACTCAGTCAGTAGCTGCCCTTTGGGGTAATGGATGAAGGGCAGTTGCAAATAAAAGCTATATAATATTTTATTCATCCAAGGGAGGAAAAAACATGAACAAAAAATTAGTAAGCGCAATTCTTTGTGGAGCAATGGTTCTTGCAGCAGCTACACCTGTAATGGCAGACGGTGGAGTAGCAGACGGCAAAAAAATCGCACTGGTTGGTAAATCCGCTGGTAACGCATTCTTTGAGATCGCAGCAAACTCTTTTAAGGAAACTGTAGAGGCAGAAGGTGGCACAGTAGATGTTGTTTATCCGGAAGCTGCAACAGCTGATGCTCAGATCAAAGTTCTGGATAACCTGATTTCCCAGAAACCGGATGCAATCTGCATCTCTGCAAATGACGTTAATGCTCTTCAGGCTAAACTGGAAGAAGCTATGGATGCTGGAATCAAAGTATCCTCTTTCGACTCCGCACCAAATAAAGACAGCCGTCAGGTATTCGTAAACCAGGCTGGTACAAAACAGGTTGGACAGGCTCTTCTGGATGCAGTTCTTGATATCTCCGGTGGAGAAGGACAGTGGGCAATTCTTTCTGCTACTTCCCAGGCTGCTAACCAGAATGCATGGATCGATGCAATGAAATCCATTATGGAAGGCGATGACAAATACAGCAAACTGGAACTGGTAGAGGTTGCTTATGGTGATGACGAACCTCAGAAATCTACAGACCAGACAGCAGCTCTTCTTGAGAAATATCCGGATCTGAAAGTTATCTGTGCACCTACAACAGTTGGTATCGCAGCAGCAGCTAAATATCTTCAGGATAATGGTTCTGCTTGCAAACTGACAGGACTTGGACTTCCTTCTGAAATGCAGGAGTACACAGGTGATGATGATGCTCATTCCTGCCCATACTTCTATCTGTGGGATATGCAGGGCCTTGGTAAACTCAGCGCATATGCAACAGCAGCTCTGATCAACGGCGACATCACAGGCGCACTGGATGAAACATTCACAGCTGGTGACCTTGGTGATTACACAATCACAGAAGCTGATGACGGCGGCACAGAAATCGTTCTTGGCGAGCCATTACAGTTCAACACAGAAAACATCGAAGAGATGGCTAAACTGTACTAATCAGATAACCTGATAAATTCCATAAAAATACAAAAGGGAACGGGGCATTAGCTCCGTTTCTTTTTTGTGGTTGTCTGAAAAAAATGAATCGTATATAATGAGGTCAGGGAAAACAGGCAGGTTACTCTTGACCTGATATCTGTGAATTGCAGTGAGGAACAGATTTACAGATTATTGTGAAAAATGCGAAAGGTGGAATCCATGCAGCAGAAATTATTAGATCATTTAAAGAAAATCACAGAGGAAGAACAGAAAATTCTGGATGGCAGCGCAGAGGTGGATAAGGAGCTATATACCTCAGGCAGGGATTTCATTGTAGACAGCAGAAAGATGCTGGATGAGGGCAAACTGATCACTGTGCGTACCCATACCCGGTTTGTTCATTTTCCTGCTCACAGACATAATTTTATTGAGGTGCTTTATGTATGTGAAGGCTCTGTTACCAATATAATAGACGGCAAGAAAGTAGTGGTTGGAAAAGGTGAACTTTTGTTTCTCAACCAGTATACCAGACACGAGCTTTTGCCTGCAGGGGAGAATGATATTGCCATTAATTTTATGATTCTTCCGGAATTTTTTGATGTGGCTTATTCCATGACAGGGCGAAACAATGTACTGGCAGATTTTCTGGTAAATATTCTCCGGCAGGATGAGGAGAGAGGACAATACCTGTATTTTAAAGTCTCTGAGGTTCTGCAGATCCAGAATCTGCTGGAAAATATGATCTATTCTCTGGTGACAGGAAAAGGGGAAAATAACCGGATTAATCAGACAACTATGGGACTGATTTTTCTGTATCTGGTGGATTCTGTACAGTATGTGGAAATGCGTGTGCCAAATCAGTACGAAAACATGATTTCCATGACAACCTTGGATTACATAGAACAGAAATACAAAACTGCAACTCTCACTGAGCTGTGTGAACTGCTTCATCTGCCCATGCATGTGCTCAGCAAGATGATCAAGAAAACCACAGGCTTTAATTTCAAGGAACTGCTTCAAAGGAAACGTCTGAATAAATCCGTAGAGCTGATGTGTGACACAGATCTGGCCATCAGTGACATTATTGCAGCAGTGGGATACGAGAATAACAGTTATTTTCACAGGGTATTCAAGGAAAGATATCATATGACTCCCAGGGCATTCAGGGAGGAAAACAGGCAGCAGGCACAGGTAAGACTGTAACAGAAGAAAAAATATCTGAATACAAGAAAAAAGTGAACCATAAAAATCAGAAACGAGGTATTATGACATGGATATAAAAGAGAAGATCAGTAAGGTAATGAAACAGGCGGTGGATCATTGACCTGCTGAATATGACATCAGGGCTGGTTTATCCGGATGATTGTACGGAACCGGGAAAAGCAGTGGATAAGGTATTTGCAGAAGCCTGCGACCGTCTGGATACAGAGAGACCTATGACTACCCGGGAATTGGCAGACAGACTGGCCCGGTGTCCACTGGCCTTTGAACCGGGAACCGGATGGAGATATGGAACCTCCGCAGATGTTCTGGGGGCTGTGATCGAAGTGATCTCAGGGAAAAAACTGTCGGAATTTATGCAGGATGAGCTCTTTGCTCCTCTGGAAATGAAGGACACTGCATTCTGGGTGCCTGCTGAAAAACAAAGCCGTCTGGCAAAGGCTTATGAGACAGTCACAGCTGAGGATGGAAGTAAAAGCATGCAGCTTTATACAGGTAATAATCTGGCTGTGAGAAATGATATGGCAAAACCACCGGCATACGAGGCCGGCGGTGCAGGACTGGTATCCACATTGGATGATTATATGAAATTTGCCAGAATGCTGAGAAATGGGGGAAGAGCAGGTAAACATGAGATCCTTAAGCCTGAAACCGTGCGCTATATGTGTAGTGGACAGCTCTTGCCTGTGAGACAACAGGATTTTGACCAGTGGATCGGACTGGATGGTTTCAGCTATGGTAACCTGATGCGTGTCTGCAAAAATCCGTCACAGGCTGTTATGTTTGCCAGGGAAGGTGAATACGGCTGGGATGGATGGCTGGGCATGTATTTTGCGAATTTTCCAAAGGAAGACATGACCATTCTCATGGGTATGCAAAAAAAAGATGCAGGAACCTTTTCTCTGACCAGAAAACTGCGAAATGTAGTTATCAGTGAATATCTGGGGTGAATTTGCCTGTTTTGCAGGCATTACAGCTTGTCTAGTTATTTAAATATATGTTATACTATGAAAAAAGAGGAAAGGAGGAAAACATGAAACGATTTTTTGGGACAGATTCACCATTGTTTAGGTTTATGACAATATTGTTGGAACTTGCAGAAATCAATTTACTTTTTTTACTATGTTCTATTCCGATAGTAACTATTGGAGCTGCTTATTCAGCAATGCTGCATAGTCTATATGGAATGCATAAATATGGAGAAGGATGTTTTTCTGTAAAGATGTTTTTTAGAGTATTCAGAAAAAGCTTGAAGCCCCTTATTCCGGCATGGTGTGTAATTGTAATATGCTATATATTATTGGGATGTAATATAAATTATATCATCAATAATACTCAAGGAATGATACGTTTTATTGGTTGTGGAGTTTATATAGTGCTGTTGTTGTTCATATCAGGCATTATGCAGTATCTTTCAATTTTTGTGGCTCTTTCAGAAAAATGGAATCGGGATTTTCTTAAAAACAGCTTCTTGTTGACATTGGCAAAATTTCCTGTGGTTATTTTGACCTCATTATTGAGTATGTCTGTATTTATTGTAGCATTGTTTCCTGTATCTATGATGCTTAGATTACTTCCGTTGGTTATTTTATTTTGGATTGTGTGTCCTGCTTATGTTTGTATGGGAATACATATGCGTGTATTGAAACCACTGTTTCCGGAATTATTTGACTTTTGAGGTAACCGTTTACCTCAAAAGTCAAAAACAGCAGAAATATAAACAAAAATAAAATTATAAAAATGTATAATATGACGAAATGGTTATATTAATTGAGAAAAAAATAGAAAAATATTGACAATAAAAGGAAAGTGTGATAGCTTATTAATCAAGGAAAGGGCTTTCCTAAAGCGGAGGAATGAAAATGTCAGTAACGATTGAAGACATTGCAAATGAAGCAAAAGTTTCTATAGCTACAGTATCCAGAGTAATGAATGGTACAAAAACGGTAAGCCCCGAATTAAAAAAGCGAGTTCTTGATGCAATAGAGAGAAATCGCTTTAAACCAAATACCTTTGCAAAAGGGCTTGCTACTGATAAGTCCAATATTATTGGGGTAATAGTCAGTGACGTATCTAATGCAGTAATTTCAGCAACAATTAAGGGGATTAACAGTATTTGTCAGAAAAAAGGTTACACAGTTATGATCTGTGAATCAGATGGTGACAGTAAAAAGGAAAAAATGTTACTTGAAAGAATGCAGGAGCATAGGGCATCAGGGGTTTTACTGGCAGGGGTAAACATTGATAGAAGTCAAGTACAATGGATGTTGGAATTAGATTATCCCATTGTATTGTTTACACAAGAAGCAGCTGACAATAAGACTTTGATCAATACTGTAACTCATGATAATAAGAAAATAATTGCAGATGCAGTAGAATTTCTTATGGCAAATGGACATAAAAGAATTGCATATATCAGCGGACCACAAAACGATTATTCTTCAGGAGCACAAAGATTAAAGGCCTTTTATGAAATTACAAAGAACTTTAATCTGGACATACCAGACTCTTATGTTGTAGAGGGCGATTTTTCATATGAAAGTGGTATGAATGCGATGCAACGTATTTATGAAGAGAGCTTGGTTCTTCCAACGGCTGTGCTTGCCTGTTGTGATATGACAGCAATCGGAGCTATTGCATGTATCAGAAAATTTGGTATGAAAGTTCCTGAAAGTCTTTCAGTAATGGGAATAGACGATACTGAGTTAGCTCAGTATGTCACTCCTTCGTTATCTACCATAAGGATTCCTTATTATGAAGAGGGAAGAAAAGCTGCAAGAGAACTGTTAATGCTGATTGAAGATGAAAAACAGTCTACAGAGTCTCGAATTTATGTTCCGCATAAAATAATTAGAAGATTTAGTGTTAAAAATATAGGATAAGATGATGAGTAAAGCAATATAAGCTGCTGCCTGAGACAAAAACAGATCCTGTTTTATAACTAATTGGTTATGAAACAGGATATTTAAGAAACTATCGGGTAAGCGCTTTCCCAACATGAAACTAACCCTTAAAAAGGGGAAAGTATATAAAAACTATATATTTAAGGAGGAAACAAAATGAAAAAAGCAACATTACACAAAGTTACTGCAATAGGAATGATTGCAGCACTGACAGCATCACAGTCAGCAGTTGTTTTTGCAGAAGAGGGAGATTCTTCTGACAAAATAACACTTACCTTTGCGTTTGACGAAGGTGTAGGTACTCCGACAGAAGAGGCTATCAAAGCATTCAATGAGAGTCAGGATGAAATTGAAGTCCAGTCATATCATCTTCCACAGGATGCTAACAATCTTCATGATGATTTTGTAAATAAGATGGTTGCCGGAGATACCAGTGTTGATCTTATGGCGCTTGATGTTGTGTATATTGCAGAATTTGCATCTGCTGGATGGATTGAAGCATTAGATGATTTATATACAGAAGACGAACTTTCAGCATATTTGGATGGTACTGTGGAAGGTGCAAAATATGATGGAACACTGTATGCGGCACCATGGTTTACGAATGCTTCTGCGTTGTTCTATCGTACAGATGTATTAGAGGACCTGGGAATTACAGAGGTTCCAACTACATATCAGGGCTGGATTGATGTATATGAGAAACTTGCAAAGGATTCTGGAATTGATTATGCATTCTGCTATCAGGGTGCACAGAGCGAAGCTCTGGTTTGCAACTGGGTTGAATTTCTTGCATCCTTTGGAGCAAGTGTTTTAGATGAGGATGGAAAACCGGTTTGTGATTCAAAGGAAGCTGTTGAAGCAACACAGCTTATGGCAGATTATATTGGAAAGTATGCACCGGAAGGAACAACTACTTATACTGAAACAGAATCTCAGCAGGTTTTCCAGGAAGGCAAAGCTCTTACCTGCCGTACATGGTCTGGAACATGGAATACATTTAATGATCCTGAACAGTCTGATGTTGCAGGAAATGTTGGTATGACAATGCTTCCTGTATATAAAGAAGGTGATATTTCCCATAGTTGTCTTGGTGGACTTGATTTAGCTGTTAACTCAAACATTGATGACAAACAGAAAGAGGCTGCAAAAACATTTATTAAATGGATGACATCTGAAGAGGAAGAAAAAGCTTTCTGCCTGAGTTCTTCTCAGCCACCTACAGTAAAAGCTGTTTATACAGATGCAGATGTGCTTGAACAGGTTCCGTTCTATAAAGACTTTTATTCAATTATTGAGAATGGAAAAGGACGTCCTTCCTCACCGGATTATTCATTATTATCTGATGCAATCCAGAGAAATGTTCATGCTGCATTAACAAAAGAAGAATCTGCGGAAGATGCGTTAAAGGCTCTTCAGGAAGAAGCTGAGCAACTTCAGTAATAACAAGTTGAATTATAATTAACTGGAAATTTACCGGATTCTGTGGCTTTATACTGCAGAATCCGGTAAACAGAGATAGAGGAGAAAAATCTTGAGAACGAAAAAAATGAAATCGCAGATAAAAGAAGCAAGAACTGCCTGGGCGATGCTGGCACCGGCACTTGTTGTTTTGGCACTTATCCAGGGATATCCTATACTGCGGACTTTTTGGCTGAGTTTTCATGAGATGAATCTGAAAAGACCTCAGTCAGGATTTCCGTGGATAGGTATAAGTAATTATGCCAAAATTTTCACAGATAGCCGTGCTGGAGAAGATATTTTATTTACATTAGAATTTACTATAGCTACAGTAGTTTTGGAATTAATAATTGGATTTGCGGCAGCGTTGGTTATGAACCGTGTATTTAAAGGCAGAGGGCTGGTTCGTGCAGCAATTCTGGTTCCGTGGGCAATACCAACTTCTGTATCTGCCATGATGTGGAAATTTATTTATAATGACCAATATGGAATGTTCAATGACATTTTATATAGACTGGGAATTATTGATGGCTATAAAGCGTGGTTGAGCACAACAAGTGGAAGCTTTATGGCTATGGTGATTACAGATGTCTGGAAAACAGCTCCATATATGGCTCTTCTTTTACTTGCAGGACTTCAGGTTATTGATGAAGGATTGTATGAGGCAGCAAAAATTGATGGTGCAAATGTATTTCAGCGCTTTTTTAAGATTACACTCCCTATCGTAAAACCTTCCCTGCTGGTAGCATTGCTGTTCAGAACTCTGGATGCTTTTAGAGTATTTGACCTTGTAAGCGTATTGACCGGAGGTGCAAATGGTACTGAAAGTATTGCAATGTATGCATATAAACAGATTATGACATTCCTTGATTTTGGATATGGATCAGCACTTGCAATTTTAATTTTCTTAATTGTTTTTGGCATTAGTATGATTTATATGTGCTTCTTGAAAAAAGATCTAACAGCAGAATAGGGGATGAAAGTTATGAAGAAAAAAACACAGCGTACAGTAGGCTGGATCGCATTCTATTTATTTGTAATTGTTTTTGTTGTTTTGCTTCTGCTTCCATTTATCTGGCAATTTTTGACCTCAGTAAAACCTTTAAATGAAATTGCTGAAATGCCGGCAAAATGGATACCGAGTCATATTCACGGAGATTTTTATGTAAATGTATTTACGAAGCATCCGTTTGCAAGATATATGCTTAATAGCTTGATAGTGGCCACAACTGCAACACTCTTAAGCCTTCTGGTAGGAGCTTCCGCTGCATATGCGCTATCCAGGCTTCATTTTAAGGGAAGAACAGTATTGTTAATGGTGATTCTTGGAGTATCTATGTTTCCTACGATTGCAACACTGTCTCCGTTATATTTGATTTTGAAAAATATGAATTTGTTAAATACATACAGAGGACTGATTCTGACTTATATTGGTTTTTCATTACCTATGGCTATTTGGCTGATGACTAATTTCTTCTCACAGATTGAGAGAGGATTTGAAGAAGCAGCAGCAATTGATGGTTGCAGTTATTTCCAGACATTTACTAAAATTATGCTGCCGTTGATCAAACCAGCTACATTTTCTGTTGGTTTGCTAGTGTTTATTAACTGTTGGAATGAGTATTTATATTCTCTGACATTTATGAGCAAGGACAATATGAGAACAGTCCCGGTAGGAATTGCCCTGTTCCCAAGTAATTATCAGCTTCCATGGGGAGACATGGCAGCAGCCTCTATTGTCTGCACATTACCGTTAATTGCTTTGGTACTTATTTTCCAGAAAAATATTGTTGCCGGTTTAACAACTGGTGGTATGAAAGGTTAAATATATATTGAAAAAGAGTGAGGGATAACTATGAAATATACAAGTTTAAATGAAAATTTAAAATTTAGTCGTATTATTGCAGGATGTATGCGTACTCTGGATGCAGGAATGGATGGTGATAAACTCAGAAATTTTGTGCATAATTGTATGGATATGGGAATTGATACTTTTGATCATGCACCTGTATATGGTGCAGGCGGATGTGAAAAGATTTTTGGTGATGAGGTTCTTAGAAAAGAGCCAGAACTTCGTTCTAAGATAAAAATTGTTACAAAAGCAGGAATCATTCTTCCGGGACAGAAAGGAAATAAACATATTTTTTATGATTCTACGAAATCAAATCTTCTTGCAGAGATGGATGCTTCCCTTAACAGACTTGGAACAGATCATGTAGATTTATTACTGATTCATCGTCCGGATGTGCTTAGTAATCCGGAGGAAACTGCGGAAGCTCTTACTGAAATCGTAAAAGCAGGTAAGGCACTTAATGTTGGTGTTTCAAATTATGAGCCTGCACAGTTTGAAGCTCTTCAGAAATATCTTCCATATAAGCTGGTTGCAAATCAGATGGAGTTTTCTGTTAAAGCTACCTACAATTTCTTTAATGGTGTAGTAGATAATGCGCAGATGAATAAAACAGCTCTTATGGCATGGTCACCGCTGGGTGGTGGTAGTGTGTTTAAAGGTGAAGATGAACAATCAGTACGTCTTCGCGCAGTGCTTGAAACAATTGCGAAAGAACATCAGACTGATATTGATGTAGTAATGTATGCATTTGTATTAAAGCATCCGGCAGAAATTATGCCTATTACAGGAACAATGAATGTTGGCCGTGTAAAAAATGCTGTAGATGCGCTGGAATTAGATCTTACTTATGATGAATGGTATGCAATTTTGGCAGCATCCAGAGGATTTGATGTACCGTGATATGAACACTTAGAAGTTAGACAGAGGTGATTAGAAATGGGAAAAATCAGATATGGAGTGATTGGCTCAGGATGGCGTGCAGAGTTTTATATCCGTATTGCTAAAGCTGTACCGGATAAATTTGAGATTACTGCTGTTTTAATAAGAGATAAAGAAAAAGGCAGAGCATTTAGCGAAAAATTCGGAGTTGCAGTTGTTAATTCACTGGATGAGCTTATGAAAGAGAACCCGGAGTTTGTGGTGCTGGCAATCAAACGTGGTTATGTAACAGATTATCTTCTGCAGTTATTTGAGAAAAACATACCGGTTCTTGCGGAAACTCCACCAGGAGAAAGTCAGGAAGATCTTCAGAAATTATGGAAGGCCTATGAAAAGTATCAGCCAAGGATTCAGGTGGCTGAACAGTATTTTCTGCAGCCGTTATATGCATCCTGGCATAATGCGATTGAAAGCGGACTGATTGGAAAAGTGGAGAATATTAATATTTCTTCGCTTCATGGATATCATGGGATTAGTATGATTAGATGGATGCTTGGAACAAAGGGTATTCCTTGTACTATATACGGGAAAAGATATGAGTTTTCGGTGACAGAAACATATGGCAGAGAAGGAATGGCTTTTGATGGAGATACTTTTATCTGTTCACGGGATCGTGTCACTTTGGAATTTGATAATGGACAGATAGCATTCTTTGATTTTTCTGATCCGGCCCAGTATCATTCCTTTATTCGTACAAGACAGCTGAACATTCAGGGAGAGAGAGGGGAGATTGATGACCTTACCATTCGATATCTTACTGAAGAAAATATTCCGGTAACGCAGGAAATTAATAGAATTGATCTTGGCGTTTACGGTAATCAGGAATGGTCTCATTTTGCAATTATGTTGGGAGAAAAATTTCTTTATAAGACACCTTTTGTAAATGCAAGACTGAATGATGATGAAATTGCAGTGGGAAGTCTTTTAATGGGAATGCATGAATATTTAAAAAATGGAAAAGAAATTTATTCTCTGGCAGATGCGCTGCAGGATATGTACCTTTGCCTGAAAATGGAAGAAGCAATGGCTGACGAATATAAACCGGTATATACGGAAAAACAGCCATGGAATTCTTTTCTGACAATGTAGATATGGGGGGAGACTATGACTACTGATAGTTGTAGTTTCCCCTTAATCAGTAATTTGTTTTTTACAGGAGAGTTGGTTATAAGTAAAGTAATAGTATTTGAATGATAGGGAGAATGTGTAATGAATAATAAACTGTTAGAATTGAGTATGAATAATTTTGCAGATGAAGATGGAGATATTTTACATATTCCGCATGGGGATATGCCAGGAGATAAAATAAATATTGAAAAATCTCACATAGAAAAGGCAAAAGTGATTTTTCCTGAATTAATAAAAAAAGTAAAAGAATGTGCAACAACAAATTCAAAAGTGGTAATAACAGTTTGTGGCGGTTCTGGTGTTGGAAAATCTGAGATCGCTTCATTACTTGCACATTATTTTGAGAATATGGGAGTTGGATGTTATACATTATCCGGGGACAATTATCCGCACAGAATTCCTGTATATAATGATGCAGAACGTTTGAGAATATTCAGGGAAAGTGCCATCAGAGGGATGATCACAGATGGTGAATATTCTTTTGAAAGATTTAATATTATCCATCAGTATCAGTTAGAAAATAAAGATGCTGAGCCAAAGAATATAGTTAAATATCCATGGTATGAAAGTTATATCAGAAATGGAGCTATGGGATTACAGGGATATTTGGGAACAGAAAAAGAAATTAATTTTTTTGAAATTCAGAATATCGTAAAAGAATTTAAAAGTGGAGCAGAAAAAATATGGCTGAAGCGTATGGGAAGAGAAGATACAGAACTTTGGTATGAAGAAGTGGATTTTTCAGAAAAGGATATCCTGATTATTGAATGGACACATGGAAACAGTAAAAATTATACAGGAGTGGATATACCTGTATTGTTGAATAGTACGCCGAAAGAAACGTTAGCTCACAGAAGAAGCAGAAACAGAGATGGAGCAGTAGATAGTCCGTTTACTACATTAGTGCTTGAGCTGGAACAGAAACTGTTGAGAAGGGATGCACATAAAGCTCAGATTATCCTTTCGAAAAATGGAGAAATACTGACATATGAAGAATATACAAAACTGATGGATGAGGAGGAAAGTTGTGATGAAAATCAGTAAAATGGATATGAGTCCAATGCTGAATGCTTATCCGGACAGTGTGGAAAATAATATAGAAGGAATGCTTGGATTTTTGCAGAAAGAAGAAGCACAGGATATTTTTGGAAGCTTTTATATTTTGCCAAGTATATTTAATACAGATTTAGACAGAGGATTCTCAATTATTGATTATAATCTTAATGAGATATATGCAACAGAGAACGACTTGGATAAGCTGAAAGAGTTAGGAATCAATTTGAAATTTGATTTTGTGTTGAATCATGCATCTGTTTTATCAAAGCAATTTCAGGACATTATCAAAAAGGGACAGGAGTCTGAATATAAGGACTTTTTTATTAACTGGAATAAATTCTGGGAAGGGAAAGGTGAAATGACAGAAGAGGGATATATTCAGCCATATCCGGAATTAATCCAGAAAATGTTTTTCAGAAAACCGGGATTGCCGATCCTGATGGTAAGAATGCCGAATGGGGAGAATGTTCCGTATTGGAATACTTTTTATCAGGAAGTAAGATATGATAAGGTTCAGGAACAGGATTTAATGCAGGCTCTTCAGCTTCAGTATCTTACAGCTCTGGAAATTGCAAAAATGGTAAATGATCAGCTCGAAAAGGGAGTTATTCCTGCTAATGTTGAATTAGGAAGATTTGAAAAGTATAAAAAACAGGTTGTGGAATATGTAGAATCACACAGAAAATATCTTGGACAAATGGATTTAAACATTAAATCTCCACTTGTGTGGGAATACTATGATGATACTTTGCGCACGTTGGCAGAATATGGAGCGAAAATAGTCCGTTTGGATGCGTTTGCATATGCACCGAAGGAACCTGGTGAAAAGAATTTCCTGAATGAGCCGGGAACATGGAATCTGCTGGAACGGATTCAGCAATTAGCTGATAAATATGAATTAACATTGCTTCCGGAAATCCATTCCAGTTATGAAGAAAAAACGTATGAAATTTTATCTCAAAAGGGGTATATGGCATATGATTTCTTCCTTCCTGGATTGATAATAGATGCATTTGAAGAACAGAGTGGAGAAATGCTTGAAAAGTGGGCACAGGAAATTCTGGACAAACAGATTAACGTTGTGAATATGCTTGGATGTCATGATGGAATACCTTTATTAGATCTGAAAGGCTTAATAAAAGATGAGCAGATACAAAGGCTGATTGATACTGTTGTTGGACGAGGCGGGTTTGTTAAAAACCTTCATGGACAGAAAAATGTGTACTATCAGGTAAATGCTACTTATTATAGTGCTCTGGGAGAAGATGACAGGAAAATGCTGATTGCAAGGGCGGTTCAGTTGTTTATGCCAGGAAAACCTCAGGTATGGTATCTTGATCTTTTTGCAGGAAAAAATGATTATGAAGCTGTCAGAAGAGCTGGGGCAGGTGGACATAAAGAAATTAACAGAACGAATCTTTCTATGAAAGATATAGAAGAAGCGTTAAAAAAAGATGTAGTAATGACACAATTGAAATTGCTCCGGTTCCGCAAAAATTTTCCGGCATTTGAAAAAATGAATAATATTAAGATTCAGGCTGTTGGAAGTACTATTTGCTTTACTTGGGAAAATGAAGGTTACATTGCAAGATTGAATGCGGATTTCCGTACATGTGAATTTAAGGTAGAGGGGATTGATCCACAGGGAGATACAGTTTTTAGTTTTGTGAACTAATGTCTGGAATGTGAAGATAAATGATTATCTCTTCTGATATATACAGGTTCTGATTTTTGGACAGACACCTGCTTCCGGGATTACTTTTTCCCGGAAGCAGGTGTTTTTTGAAATTGTGAATCACACATACTGCGGAATTCTGTGGGAGTGCACAGGTTTAATTGTTTGAACATCCGTAAAAAGGCGGACAGGCTGGAAAAGCCTGATTGTACTGCCACTTCGGTAACAGCAAGCTCCGGATCCATCAAAAGGGATTTTGCGTATTCAATTCTTTTCTGGTTCAGAAATTTGTAGAAGGAGGAATTGGTATATTGTTTAAAAAGGCGGGCAAAGTGATATTTGCTGAACCCTGCCAGACTGGCAACCTCCTCCAGAGTAAGGTTTTCAGAAAAGTGGTTGCTGATATAGTCGGTGATAAACAGAAATTTTTCCATATATTCTTTCTGATGGTGAATATCACGGTCTCCGTCCTGCTGATGAAAAGCTTTGTGATTCCTGCCAATATCCACAAGGATTTCCAGGAACTTTGCAATGATGGAAATCTCGGAATAGGTGGTAAAATTCATATATTCATCCTTAATTTCCAACATAAGACTGTGGATGTGTTCATAGACCTGTGGATATTCTTCCTTGGTGATCAGAATGGCGGGACTGAGGAGTGGCGTGATCAGATCTAGTTCTTTTAGTTTGATGTGGCTCAGGCCGGGCTGAAAAATAATCCTTTCTCCTGTTGCCGGAGCAAAGAGCTCGTGGAGCATACAGGGACATATAACAAGAATTTCTCCTTCTTTGATATGATAATCGTTATGACCGCAGACTACCCGGTAGTCATTAATAACAGGCATAATCACTTCGAAAGAAGGGTGCCAGTGAGGAGGATAGTTTTCGGCTTCCTCATTGTAATAAAGACAGATCTGGGTATCTGCTTTGTAATCAACGGTTTCATGAATTCCCTGTAAATTATGGATCATATGGACTCCTTTCACACCTAATTATTGCTTTTAATAGCAAATGTTGCTTTTTAATGTTTGTGTATATAATGTATCAAAAACATATGTAAATGGAAATATATAACATTGGAAAAATTGAAACAATAAAAATACATGTCAAAATACATAAAAAAAGAATATAAAAATCTGTTAAAATTGACATATTGAAGAAGATAGTAGTGGATAAATAGCAAGAATTGATAGCAACATGACAAGAATTATGGAGCCAATCACAGGACATTCTGATATAGTAGAACCATCAAGAAACGAGGTAATGAATCAAAAGGAGGATTAAAAAAATGAACAAGAAGATTCCTTCTGACAGGATTCTTTGTTTCAGGTCTTATGACATTCGTAGGTAACTGGAATGAGCTGTTGCTGGCTATGGTATTTGTCTCAGATCCGGTAAAGAAAACACTGCCTGTAACACTTACATATTTCGTAGGACCATATGCCACAAACTATGTACAGATGTTCGCAGCAATCATTATCGCAATCGCACCAACCGTTATTGTATACTGCCTGTTTAGTAACCAGATTGTAGAAGGCCTGACTACAAGTGCAGTAAAAGGATGATGCATAAAAACAATGCATAAAAACAATGCATAAAATTAGGAGGCTTGTATGAACAGAGACGAGGCAAGAAAAAAAGCACAGGAGCTGGTATCCAGAATGACTCTGGAAGAAAAGTCCAGCCAGTTAAGATATGATGCACCTGCCATAAAAAGACTTGGAATCCCGGCATATAACTGGTGGAATGAGGGACTTCATGGCGTGGCCAGAGCGGGACAGGCAACTGTTTTTCCTCAGGCAATCGGAATGGCTGCTACATTTGACAGAGACTGTGTAGCTGAGATGGCAGATATTGTAGCGACAGAAGGGCGTGCAAAGTATAATGCATATTCCAGCGAAGAGGACAGAGATATCTATAAAGGACTGACATTCTGGTCTCCCAACGTAAATATTTTCCGTGATCCCAGATGGGGCAGAGGGCATGAAACTTATGGAGAAGATCCATATCTGACAAAGGAACTGGGAGTGGCGTTTGTAAAGGCACTTCAGGGTAACGGAGAAACAATGAAAGCGGCGGCATGTGCCAAACATTTTGCAGTACATTCCGGACCTGAGGCAATCCGCCATGAATTTGATGCAAAGGCATCTGCAAAAGATATGGAAGAAACTTATCTGCCGGCATTTGAAAGTCTGGTGGAGGAAGCGGATGTGGAAGCAGTTATGGGAGCATATAACCGTACAAACGGAGAACCATGCTGCGGAAGCCCGGCACTGCAGAAAAAGCTCAGGGGAGACTGGAAGTTCCAGGGACATTTTGTATCAGACTGCTGGGCGATCAGGGATTTCCATGAACATCATATGGTGACTAATACGGCTTATGAGTCAGCAGCACTTG
>OLPO01000323.1_pt1 | contig 40643 bp, 32 predicted proteins | sample 1672831 | NCBI WGS metagenome assembly OLPO01 (sample SAMEA3136728, study PRJEB25190) | human gut metagenome
AAGCGACTGCGTTCATGAGCAAGTAGCGAAGCGGATTGCGAATGTCCGCTTTACGATTTGTTTGTGACTCAGATTATTAGAAAGTTACAGTATTGATAGGTATATAAGAAGTTACAGGAGGGGTAAATATGGCACTGAAGGATTACTATGATCGGATCAATCACGTCGGCGTGCCGACGGAGGATATGGCGGCGACGGTCCGCTTTTACACAGACCTTGGATTTACACTGATTTATGAGACAAAAAACGGCGACCAGCAGGTCTGCTTCCTTGAGAACGGTTCGATTCAGATCGAAGCCTATACAGTGGAGCATGCAGCAAATGCCCGCGGTGCAATTGATCATCTGGCATTGAACTGCACGGACATCGAAGCTGCATTTGAAGAGGCGAAAAAGCTTCCGTATAAGATCCTGGAGGGAATCACCGCTCTCCCATTCTGGGATCACGGAATCCGTTACTTCCTCATCGAAGGACCGAATAAAGAAGTGATTGAGCTGGTACAGAAGCTGTAAAACAGGGATAAAAAGAGCCTGTGGTTTCCCATGCTTACCTGCTTTCCGTAATTTGTTGAAATTCCCGGTTGATTTTTTTTAAGAAAGATGCTATGGTGGAGATGCTCATATAACTGACGGAAGTGGGGAACCACAGGGAGTATGAGCCGTTCGAAGAGCCGACCGTCTGGGCCATAAAAGGGACCAGGATGTGTTGGCTGTTTTTTTGTCTACCAATCCAGAACGTCCTGACGTTCGGTCAGAGCATAGGAGAAAGGAGCCTTTTATTTATGGAAAAAATTTCACTGCAGCAGGAGCTGCAAGCAAACAGTTACCCGGGACGCGGCATTGTGATCGGCCGTTCTGCAGATGGGAAAAAGGCAGTCACTGCTTATTTTATTATGGGAAGAAGTGAGAACAGCCGCAACCGTATTTTTGTGGAAGACGGAGAGGGTATCCGTACACAGGCATTTGATCCATCGAAGCTGACCGATCCGAGCCTGATTATTTACGCACCGGTGCGTGTGCTTGGCAACAAGACCATCGTCACAAACGGAGATCAGACCGATACGATTTACGAGGGAATGGATCATCAGCTCACCTTCGAGCAGTCCTTACGCAGCCGTGAGTTTGAGCCGGACGCTCCGAACTATACGCCGCGTATTTCCGGTGTCATGCATGTGGAAAACGGCAGCTACAGCTATGCGATGTCTATTTTAAAGAGCAACAACGGCGACCCGTCGGCCTGCAACCGCTATACCTTTGCATACAGCAACTGCGTGGCGGGCGAGGGACATTTCATTCACACTTACAAGTGCGATGGCAATCCGCTCCCGAGCTTTGAGGGTGAGCCGAAGCTGGTAGCAATCCCGGATGACATCGATGCGTTTACAGAGCTCCTCTGGAGCAGCCTGAATGCGGACAATAAGGTATCGCTGTTTGTTCGCTATATTGATATTGAGACCGGAAGCTATGAGAGCCGCATTGTGAATAAAAACCAGAAATAAAAGCGACATAGAAGAAAAGGAGCAGGGTATGAACGAATTACAGTTAAAATATGGATGTAACCCAAATCAGAAACCGTCCCGTATTTTTATGGAGGATGGAAGCGACCTTCCGATCCAGGTGCTTTCCGGCCGACCGGGCTACATCAATTTTCTTGATGCGTTTAATGGCTGGCAGCTCGTAAAGGAGCTCAAAGAGGCGACCGGGCTTCCGGCGGCGACCTCCTTCAAGCATGTCTCTCCGGCAGGAGCAGCAGTCGGATTGCCGCTTGACGAGACACTGGCAAAAATATACTGGGTAGATGATCAGGGCGAACTCTCACCGCTGGCCTGCGCGTATGCACGTGCAAGAGGTGCCGACCGCATGTCATCCTTTGGCGATTTTATTGCGCTCTCAGATGTATGTGACCGCGATACGGCGATGCTGATCAAACGGGAGGTATCCGACGGTGTCATCGCACCGGGCTATACCGATGGGGCACTGGAGATCCTGAAGCAGAAGAAAAAGGGCAACTACAATGTGATTCAGATCGACCCGTCCTACCGGCCGGCTCCGATTGAGCACAAGCAGGTATTTGGCGTGACCTTTGAGCAGGGACGGCAGGAGCTTCCGATCGACGATGCGTTGATTGCAAATTTTGTCACAGAGAAAAAGGATGTGCCGGAGTCGGCAAAGCGCGATATGAAGATTGCGCTGATCATTCTGAAATATACGCAGTCCAATTCCGTCTGCTATGTCAAGGATGGACAGGCGATCGGTATCGGCGCAGGACAGCAGTCCCGTGTACACTGCACGCGCCTTGCGGGACAGAAGGCGGACAACTGGTTCCTTCGCCAGTGTCCGAAGGTCATGGCACTTCCGTTTTCTGATAAAATCACACGTGCCGAGCGTGACAATGCGATCGACGTTTATATCGGAAACGAATCGGAGGATGTACTCGCAGACGGCGCATGGCAGAAAGTATTTACTGAGCAGCCGGAGGTATTTACCGCAAAGGAGAAGCGTGCATGGCTCGATCAGCTGCAGGGTGTGACCCTTGGCTCCGATGCGTTCTTCCCGTTCAGCGACAACATTGAGCGGGCGCACAAGTCCGGTGTGGCTTACATCGCGCAGCCGGGCGGCTCTGTCCGGGATGAGGATGTGATCGCGACCTGCAATAAATACGAAATGGCGATGGCGTTTACAGGTATCCGTCTGTTCCATCACTAAACACGAAACATAGTAGAAAATAGTTACCGTATAAAATGGGCTGGCCGGGATAAGGTCAGCCTGTTTTCAGTTGTAAAACGGACATTCGCAAAAGATATTTCCTGCATTTTGATAAGAATGTTGATTTGTGTCTGCAGAGCCGCTATAATCTATAATGAAGAAAATCAGTTTGTGAAGCAAAAACAAACATTTGGGAGGAAAAGAAATGATACAGGAAAGCGTTGCAAAATTAGTTCAGTATGGCCTTACGACCGGGCTGATTGAAAAAGAAGATGCCATTTATACGGCGAACCGTCTGCTCGATCTTTTGAATATGGATACTTTAGAGGAAGAGACCGAGGCAGCCATCATGGATACCGCGGCAGATGAAGCGATCATAGGCAGACTGGAAAAGATTCTCGGTGATATCTGCGACTATGCATACGACAAAGGCATTATTGAGGAGAATACCGTCGGCTACCGGGATCTGTTTGACACAAAGGTCATGTCGCTTCTTGTAGACCGACCTTCCAATATCATCCATAAATTTGAGATGCTGTATCAGGAGAGTCCGAAAAAAGCGACCGATTTTTACTACAAACTCAGTCAGGATACGGACTATATCCGCCGTTACCGTATTGCGAAGGATCGCAAATGGCTGGCTCCTACGGAGTATGGCGATCTGGACATCACGATTAATCTGTCCAAGCCGGAGAAGGATCCGAAGGCGATCGCGGCGGCAAAGCTCGCGAAGCAGACATCCTATCCGAAGTGTCTGCTCTGCCGGGAAAATGAGGGCTATGCAGGGCGGCTGAATCATCCGGCACGCGGCAACCACCGCATTATTCCGGTGACGATCAACGACAGTCAGTGGTTCTTTCAGTATTCTCCGTATGTTTATTATAATGAGCACTGCATTGTATTCAATTCGAAGCATGTGCCGATGAAAATTGAACGTGCGACATTTGCAAAGCTGCTGGATTTCGTTTCGCAGTTCCCGCATTATTTTGTCGGTTCAAATGCCGATCTTCCGATCGTAGGCGGATCAATCCTGAGTCATGATCATTTCCAGGGCGGCCATTATGAATTTGCGATGGCGAAGGCGCCGGTCGAGGAGACAATTTCGTTTGCGGGCTATGAGGATGTGGAAGCAGGGATCGTAAAGTGGCCGATGTCTGTCATCCGGATCCGTTCCGGGCAGCCAGAGCGCCTGATCGACCTTGCGGATAAGATTTTGCTGGCATGGCGAGGCTACACCGATGAGGCGGCGTTTATCTATGCGGAGACCGACGGCGAGCCGCACAACACGATTACGCCGATCGCGCGGAAAAGGGACGGCAAATATGAGCTGGATCTCGTGCTCCGCAACAACATCACGACCGAAGAGCATCCGCTTGGCGTATTCCATCCGCATGCGGAGCTGCATCATATTAAAAAAGAGAATATCGGACTCATCGAGGTGATGGGACTGGCTGTACTTCCGGCCCGTCTGAAGGATGAACTGGAGCATTTAAAGCGCGCGATGGTCAGCGGACGCGACATCCGGGACGACGAGGAGCTTGGCAAGCATGCGGACTGGGTCGAGGAGCTGAAGCAGAAATATGGCAGCTTTTCCGATGAGACGATCGACAAGATTATCGAGGACGAGGTCGGCATTGTCTTTATGAAGGTGCTGGAGCATGCCGGTGTCTACAAGCGGACACCGGAAGGCAAGGAAGCATTCCGGCGGTTTGTTGCGAGCGTAAAATAAGTCAGGAGAGAGACGGGGATGGAGCATGCCATCCCCGCTTTTCGGTCGTTTCGGTTAAACGATATGGGGATTTATACAGATACAGTATACAAGTTGGAGTAAAATGAAAAAAGGAAACAGGAGGATTTTAAAATATGCGGGAACAGTTGACAGAGGGCGATGTAAAGAAAATCCAGGAGGAAATCGAGTACCGGAAGCTGGTTGTGCGCAAGGAAGCGATCGAGGCGGTTAAAGAGGCGCGGGCGCACGGAGATCTGAGTGAAAACTTTGAATACCATGCGGCGAAGAAGGATAAAAATATCAACGAGAGCCGGATCCGCTATCTGGAGCGTATGCTGAAAACAGCAAACGTGATCACCGACCACTCGAAAGCAGACGAAGTCGGGCTGGATAAGACGGTTGAGGTATACTGTGAGGATGACGATGAGACAGAGACTTATCGCATCGTGACGAGTGTGCGCGGCAATTCCTTAAGCGGCCTGATCAGTATCGAGTCTCCGCTCGGGAAAGCGCTGATGGGACATAAGGTAGGCGACCGGGTCTATATCAAAGTAAATGAGCAGTTCGGATATTATGTGGAGATACGCTCAATCAGTGAGGCGGCCGGGGAGGAAGAGGATCAGATCCGGAAGTTTTAAAGATGCGTTGCCCGGAACTGGCTGTATATAAAGGAGGGGGGGATACCGAAATGATATCCCCTCAAGAAGAGAAAAATGTATGAAAACTTAACCAAAAATAAGATAGTTGTTTGGGTTAAGATAATTGTTAGGCGAAGCCATTTGCAATACCGACGCGCCATGTACTGGATGACTTCATTTGATACTGAAAGTATATTGGAAAAATGTGTCTAATCAGTGACTAATTCCTGAAAGAAAAATGAAGGAATCATAAAAGAAATGGGAAGTGTTTTTCAGGGAAAATGACATGGTTTGCAGCGGGTACAGGAAAAGGAAGAGCATCAATGGAAAAGGATCAGATGACAGAAAATACCTTTCATTTTAATATAGAAGAGGAGCTGAAAAAACTGCCGGGACGGCCGGGAGTCTACATCATGCACGATGAACACGACGATATCATTTATGTCGGAAAGGCGATCAGCCTGAAGAACCGGGTACGCCAGTATTTCCAGAGCAGCCGCAACAAAAGTGCGAAAATTTTACAGATGGTCGAGCGGATCCGGCGCTTTGAATATATTGTGACGGATTCGGAGCTGGAAGCGCTTGTGTTGGAATGTAACCTGATTAAGGAGCATCGTCCGAAATACAATACCATGCTGAAGGATGACAAGACCTACCCGTTCATCAAGGTGACGCTCGGAGAGGAGTACCCGAGGGTGCTTTTTTCGCGCACGATGAAAAAAGACAAATCGCGCTATTTTGGACCATATACAAGTGCGGGGGCAGTCAAGGATACGATCGACCTGATCAAGAAGCTTTATAAGATCCGCAGCTGCAGTAAGACGTTTCCGCGCGACATCGGCAAGGAGCGCCCGTGCCTGTATTACCACATCGGGCAGTGCAATGCACCGTGTCAGGGCAGTTTCACGAAGGAGCAGTATCGGGAATCCGTCGCGCAGGCGGTCGATTTTCTCGCAGGAAACCATGCGCCGGTCGTCAGAATGCTCGAAGAGAAGATGAATCAGGCATCGGAGGAGATGGAATTCGAAAAAGCGATCGAGTACCGGGATCTGATTCGAAGCATCCACCAGGTATCCGAGCGCCAGAAGATCACAAATGAGGACGGAGAGGATAAGGATGTGATCGCACTCGCGGTCGACGATGCGGACGATACGGTAGCAAATGCCGACGCAGTCGTGCAGGTATTCTTCATCCGGGGCGGAAAAATGATTGGCCGGGAACACTTTTTCCTGCGTGTGGCGCTTCAGGATAGCAAATCCGTGATCCTGAACAGCTTTGTGAAGCAGTATTATGCCGGGACGCCGTTTGTGCCGAAGGAGCTGATGCTGGAGACGGACATCGAAGATCATGAGCTTGTGGAGGCATGGCTGAGTGAGAAGCGCGGACAAAAGGTTTACCTGCGGATTCCGAAGAAGGGAACGAAGGAAAAGCTGGTCGAGATGGCGCGGGAAAATGCGGCGATCGTACTGAGGCAGGACCGCGAACGGATCAAGCGCGAGGAGGGCCGAACGATCGGAGCAGTACATGAGATCGAGAATCTGATCGGCGTGGACCGGGCGATGCGCATGGAGGCATACGACATTTCCAATATCAGCGGCTTTGAGTCCGTCGGTTCGATGATCGTCTATGAAAAGGGAAAGCCGAAGCGCAGCGATTACCGTAAATTTAAGATCAAGTCCGTACAGGGAGTGGACGATTATGCAAGTATGGAGGAGGTGCTGACCCGCCGGTTTTCCCATGGTCTGCAGGAGCGCCGCGAGCTGGATGAAAAGGGAATGGGCTATGAGATGGGCAGCTTCAGCCGATTCCCGGATCTCATCATGATGGACGGCGGCCGGGGGCAGGTCAATGTCGCCTTGCGCGTCCTTGATAAACTTGGCATTTCGATTCCGGTCTGCGGTATGGTCAAGGATGATTTTCACCGTACCCGCGGTCTGTATTACAATAATGTCGAGGTACCGATCGACATCCGCTCGGAAGGCTTCCGACTTATCACGCGGATTCAGGACGAGGCGCACCGCTTCGCCATCGAGTACCATCGCAGCCTGCGCAGCAAGGGACAGGTGCACTCTATTCTCGATGATATCGAGGGGATTGGCCCGACCCGCCGCAAAGCGCTGATGCGCACATTTAAATCCCTTGAGGCGATCCGCGATGCTTCCTTTGAAGAGCTCGCCAACGCCGAATCCATGAACGCCCGCAGCGCGCAGCAGGTGTATGATTTCTTCCACACCGAGGGTGGGAAGGGGAAGGCACCGGAGGTGACGGAGGAACAGTGATGGAAAAAGCAAGAAAGAAGTATCGACACGTATTTCAGGATATGTCTATCAGAAAGAAAATCTTTTTCGGGTATCTTGCAATTATTGGAATTGTGTTGCTTTGCGTGATAGCGTTGTTTGCTGTGTTGTGGGAAAAACTGAACAAGGACAGCATCAGTAAATCCATCTACAGCAGTAATTATCAGATCGTGAAGAGTATTGATAACTATTTTGACAGCGTTAAAAAGCTTTCTGAATTCCCGTACCTTGACTCTGAGATTATGGATATTTTACGGAAGGATTATCAGGGAATCAGCGAAGAAAGGAAAATGATCGAACAGATCCAAGATGTAAATGCGATCAATCCGAAAATCTATAAGCATATATATTATATGCACAATCAAATCGATGGCGTATTTTTGTATCCGGAAAATATGGATTATTTTGCATATCGCTGTAATCATACGGTGCTTGGTAATTATCAGTATAACATACGGAAGGAAAGCTGGTACGATACCGTCCGAAACGGAAATGGTCGGCCGTATATTATTGGCGTGCATACAGAAAATGCGGCTTCCGCCAGCTGGAAGGTACTCTCTGTTGCGCGAAGCATTTTAGATCCCTCAAATGGAAAGTATCTTGGAATGATTGTGATCGACTGTGCGGTGGAAAGCTTTGCGGATTTATGGGATTCATCTCCATACAGTGAAAGTATCATAGCAGTCGCAGATAAAAATGGAAACTTTATCTTACCGCAGAACCTGGAATATACAGAAGGGCTTGTGGAAGAACTACAGAATTTTTCAGAAGAAGGAGAAAATCTGAATACCTTACGTTTCGATAACCAGACCTGGTATGTTGCGGTCACAAAGCTGAATTATATAGAAGGCTATGTCTATCAGCTGGTGCCGATCACGGATGCGCTTAAAAACGTGGCCTATGTATTTCTAGCGGTACTGGCTGCGGTTATATTCATTGGCGCACTCCTGATTTTTATCAGTGCAAAAATTTCGAACACCATTACACAGCCGATTAACAGGCTGATTGTGCAGATGGAGACGGTAGAATCCGGAAATCTGTCGCTGCAGCCGGAAGTGTATCATGGGGAAATGCAGGTGCTTGCGGAAAAATTTGATCATATGGTCAGTCAGGTACATATGATGTTTGAGGAAGTAAAGGAGACCGAAAAAGAAAAGCGTGAGATGGAAATGCTGGCACTGCAGGCGCAGATCAATCCGCATTTTTTATATAATACATTAAATTCTATTTTGTGGCTTTCGGAATTGCAGGGGGCAGATAAGGTGACGCAGATGCTGGACTCCCTTATCAAGGTACTGCAGTATACCGTCGATAATACGAAGGAATTTGTCCGGGTACGGGATGAGGTTGCGTTTATCCACAATTATATCCGAATTCTGAATTTTCGGTATTTTGAGCGGTTCTCGTTTATTTTTGATATAAAGGAAGATACGCTGGAATACGAAATGCCGCGTTTTATTTTACAGCCGCTTGTAGAGAATGCAGTGTTACATGGATTTGATAACAACGATCTGAATGCAACGGTGAAGCTGTCCATTCACTTGCAGGATGGAGAACTGTTTTTATGCGTGAGCGATGATGGCCGAGGGATGCCGGAAGAAAAGATACGGGAAATTTTACATACAGACAGCAGCTCAAAAAAGAGCCTGAATAAGATCGGACTGTATAACGTTAACCAGAGAATCTGCCTTACTTATGGAGAGGAATATGCAATCCATATTGACAGTAAGGTCGGATGCTTTACAAAGGTTACCGTTCGCATTCCGGCACAGAATGCTGCTGGAGAGGCGCAGAAATAAGGAAGGAGAGATCCGGGTGAGTAGTAAGGTGAAGGTTCTGATTGCAGATGATGAGGTACTGGTTCGGATTGGGGTTATTCATGCAATTGACTGGGAAAAAAATGGATTTGAAATCGTTGGTGAAGCTACGGATGGGGAGAGTTGTCTGCGTCTGGCTGAGCGATTGCAGCCGGATCTGATTGTTCTGGACATTAATATGCCCGGTATGAATGGGATACAGGTGCTTCAGAAGCTGAAGGAGCAGCGCTTTTTGGGAAAAGTGATTATGCTTACCTGCTATGATGAGTTTGAATATGTCCGGGAGGCGATGCGGGGAGGCGCAAGTGACTACGTATTGAAGGCGGGAATGAATGAGACCGGACTTCTGGATGCGGTCAAAAGGTTGGAGTATGATAAAAAAGGGGGAGAAGGTCCAAAGCAGGATCAGGAACCGAAGACAGAGCAGATGCTTCGGCGGCGAATGGATGGATATTCCATCGGAGGGGAGGATCAGTTTGATTTCCATGGAGACTGTTTTTGCTGTGTGGCGGTAAAAATTAAAAATATGCAGGAAGTGGAGAAGCGCTATGAACAAAGAGGCATGGATCTGTTTTTCCGTTCCTTATTTTCGATTCTCGAACAGGCGTTGCAGGGATATGATGAATATAACGCGCTCTTATATGACCGGGTCACCATTACTGTTTTTGTGAGCTTTTCTAAAACGCCAAGTATGCAGGAGAAGCAGCTGAAAATCCGGAGACTGGCCGGGCATTTGTATGCGACATTGCAAAATTATCTGGATCTGAGTCTGGAAATCGGAGTCAGCGGGTTTTGCTATGGAATGAATGAAATACGAAGGTCGTGGGAGCAGGCGCAGATGATTCTGGACCGGGGCTTTGGAGAAAAAGGAGATATTTTTTATTTTGCAGATGTGCAGGAGGAATATAACCGGCAGAGCCGGATTTATCAGGAGCTTTCGGCGACAGAAATTCAGCTGAAAAGGCTGGTGGTGGACAGTCAGGCAGAGCAGATCCGGGAAGGGATGCAGACTTACTTTGAACAGATCCGAAGCAGCCGGATCGTTTCCTCTGATCGAATCAAGGAATTCTGCATGGATGTCATCAAGCTGCTTCAGGCAAGAAAAAAGGACTGGAAGGATCAGCGGGTACTGGACTATTTTGCAGAACAGGAGACTCTGGAGGGAGCGGAAAGCTGTATTTATATGTGGCTGGATCAGATTCTTCCTCAGGCGGCGGATCAGAATGCAAACTGGCAGGTGCGCAGAGCCTGTGACTATATAAAGGAGTATTACCGGAAGGATCTGAACCTGACAGAGATTGCACGATACCTGCAGTTGAGTGAGAGCTATACGAGCCGCATTTTTAACCGGGAGATGGGAATGAACATTCCGGCGTATGTCAATCAGGTACGGCTAGAGCGGGCAAAGGAGCTTTTGCGGCATTCAAACCAGAAGATTTATGAGATTGCGCTGGATGTGGGATATCTGTCGACAACGGCGTTTCATGTTGCGTTTAAAAAACAGACCGGACTCACACCGGCAGAGTATCGGAACCAGATGGGGGAATCATCTGTGCAAATTTAAAAAGAAAAGGACAAAAAAGCGAAATAAAATCCGGACTATTTTCAGGTAAAGACAAAAATAAAAAGGATTCGATAAGGTCGGAAATAGGAAGCTGAAAAAAATTCTGATACAATACAGACATCAAAATTCAGTTGCACTTACCGGATCAGACCCGGAATGAAAGGAAGGATGAAATGAAGAAGAGAACAGTAACGAGATTATTTGCAGGGATGCTTGGAATGGCTATGCTGATGAGCTCCGGTATCGGCGTATATGCAGAGGAAGATGCAGCCGTTGTGGAGGCGGACAATGAGGACGGAGAGACGGTAACGCTTACCTGTGGTGTATGGGCGGATGATGAGGCCAGCCGTCTGGAAGCGGCATTTTCAGGAATGGAAGATGAGATCGGTATCAAAATGGAATTCCTGAAATACCCGAGCGATTCTGACTTCTGGGATAATATTCCGGCACAGATCGCAGCGGGAACGGCTCCGGACATTATTTCCTGCACAAATGAGCATTATCTGCAGTACATTGAGCAGGGATTGTTTGAGCCGCTGACGGACTATGTAAATTCCGGTGAGATCAGCCGGGATGGCATCTGGCCGAAGGCAAATGATGCATGGACGATTGACGGTGTGATTTACGGAATTCCGTATGCATTAAACCCGGGTGTATTTATTGTAAATGATACGATGTGGAAGGAATTCGGACTTGGCGATCAGTATCCGACGACCTGGGATGAGGTACTGGAAATCTGCAAAAAGGTAAAAGAAGAGCATGATATGCCGGCACTGTGCCTGAACGTCCAGGAGTATCATCTGACGAATATTGCACTTTCCTTTGGCGGCGGCTGGGATTATGGCAAAAACATCGCAGCACCGGAAAATGCAGAGGCACTGCAGTTCCTCATTGATGCATACCGCGAGGGCTACATTGTGACACCGACAGAGCTTGGACTTAGCTGGGACGGTGCGGTTATGATTCAGCAGTCTGCGCTGTTCTCCACCGGCGGTGCGTGGTATCAGGCAAGCTTTGCAGCTGAGGCTCCGGATATTGAGCTGAAGTATCTGCCCGTTCCGAAGGGCGGAAATGGAAACGGCGGCGGAACACTTCATGAGGCAGCGCTGGTGGCACTGAAGAATTCCAAGCACCCGGATGCAGTTGCGAAGGCGATCAGCTATGCAACAAGCGGTGATAAGCTGTATGAGGCAGTTGTAAATGTGACAGAGGTAATTCCGGGAAAAGAAGAATTCTTTGATCTTTACAAGGAAAAGGTTCCGGCTCTTGCAGATCTGGTAAGCTATCTGGATACATCGACAGCATTCAGCTATCCGGTACAGAGCAAACAATTCGCGGACAGCCTGATCAGCCTGATGCAGGAAACCCTGTTTGATGAGACCTCTGAGGTGACCGGACAGGATATCGTGGATCAGCTGGCAGAGGAGTTCGGAGCATAACAAAGAGATATGTGGCAGCAATAGATCGGGGAAGTCAGGACAGGAATATTGCTTCATAGAAAAAAGGGGCTGTCGGAAACGACAGCCCCGCTTGTGTAAATCGGGCGCCTGCCAGGTGCCTGAAATGGAGGTAAACAGAAGAGATGGGAAAAAGACAGAAAAAACGATACAGAGAAAAATATCGAAAGGCAGAAGTGCTGACAGCAATTTGCTTTTTGCTTCCGGCGGTATTTATGTGGCTTTACTGGTTTTTCATACCGGCAATCAAGTCCATGCGTCTGAGCTTTTACAATTACAGCTATATTACGCCGGAACGTACAGAATTTGTCGGATTTGATAATTTTGTGCGGCTGTTTCACGATAAGGATTTCTTAAAAGCATTGCAGCATACATTTTTAATGGTTGCAGTGGTGGTGCTTTTGATTGCCGTTCTGGCGTTTTTGATTGCTGTTCTTTTAGACGGAAATCTCAGAGGAAAGACGTTTTTCCGGACGGTTTATTATATGCCGTATGTCATTTCTTCGGTGGCAGTCAGCATTTTCTTCATGTACTTCTTCGTAAAGGGTGGAATCGGAAGCCGGTTTTTCTCCCTGTTCGGGCTGAAGGATACGACCTGGTTTACCAGCACGAAATATGCGCTGTTTCTGGTCATTATTATTTATGTATGGCAGCAGATAGGCTTTTATATGATTCTGTACATCAGTGGCCTGCAGAATATTTCGGCGGAATTATACGAGGTGGCCAAAATTGACGGGGCAAATAAGGCGCAGTGCATCTGGTATATCACATTCCCACTTGTAAAGCCGACGACTTATCTGGTCATTACTCTTGGAATGATCAATGCGTTTCAGATTTTTGATCAGATCGCGGCAATTTCGAAGCAGAGCCCGCTTGGCTCACCGGCCGGATCTACGAGCACGGTAGTTACGTTCCTGTATCAGCAGTCCTTCAGCTATATGGACATGGGATACGGAAGTGCGGCAGCGATGGTACTGCTTGCTATTATTTTTGTGCTGTCCCTGGTACGTATGCTGGTCAGCAGAGGGGAGGACTAAATGAAAAAGACACTTCTTTGCATTGCAAAATATACGGTATTAATTTTACTGGCACTGATATTCCTTCTGCCGATTTTATATGTGTTTTATAATTCACTTCTGCCATACCGATATGTGCAGACGTGGGCGCCGATCAGTGTCTGGACACTGGACAATTTTAAAGAGCTGTTTACGCAGTATCCGATTTTAAAGTGGTACTGGAATACGTTTGCATCTACCGCAATCGTTGTGATCGGCAACCTGCTTTTTCCTACTATGGCCGGATATGCGCTTGCGAAGCTCCGGTTTCCGGGGAAAAAGCTGATTTTTACCTGTATGCTGACATCTATGATGGTTCCGTTTCAGCTGACATTGATTCAGATGTATATACAGCTTGCAAAGCTGAATCTGCATAATACGATCTGGGCAATTACGCTTCCGTTTTTATCACAGACCATGTTTTTATTCATGTCCAGACAGTTTTTCTATTCGGTGCCGAATGAACTGATCGAGGCGGCACGGCTGGATGGACTGACACATGCTGGTGTATTCTTCCGCATTGTGTGCCCGATTTCAAAATCCTTGTTTGCATCGATTGCAATTCTGAATTTCACCGGAACCTGGAACTCTTATATGGTACCGGCTACATTTATCAACCGTGTCGATAAATTTACACTTGTAGTAGGCTTACAGACGGTAAACATGACCTACTTCCAGAAAACAAATCTGACACTGGCGGGTGTTGTACTGCTTTCTTTCCCGGTAATTCTGTTCTTTATCTGCACGCAGAAGCAGTTTGTAAAGGGCGCGATGGAGTCCGGAATCAAAGGGTGAAGCGGTTCCCGCAAGCATGAAACGCTTGACTTTTTGAACCTGATATCATCATCTTCTTAAGGAGGAATCATATATGCAGGAAAAAAGATTAAGGTCGGTATCGTTGGTATCAGCTTTGGAATGGAATTTGTACCTATTTATCAGCGGCATCCCAATGTGAAAGCGTTGCGGTTGCCGATTATAACCGTTCACTTCTGGCCACCTGCGCGGAAAAGTTTCACATTCCCGCAGAGGATTGTTACACCAATCTGGATGATATGCTGCAGGATACTTCGATTGATGCGATCCATATATGCACGCCGCCTGCGTCCCATGCCGAGCTTTCAATCAAAGCTTTAAATGCCGGAAGACATTGCGGATGTACGATTCCTATGGGCATGAGTATCGACGAATTATACGAAGTGATCGAAGCGCGAAAGAAAAGCGGAAAGAATTATATGTTTCTGGAAACGACCGTTTTTGGCAGAGAATTCTTTTATGTACAGGAATTATATAAGAAGGGCGAGCTAGGAAAGCTCCAGTATATGACCTGCGCCCATTACCAGGATATGGAAGGATGGCCGGAATACTGGGAAGGATTTCCGCCGTTAATGCATCCGACCCATGCAGTCGGCCCATGCCTTATGATGCTTGATAAAAAACCGGTATCTGTATATGGCATAGGCTCCGGTCGTGTCAGAGACGCATTAAAAGAAAAGTATCAGTGCCCGTTTGCATTTGAATCGGCATTTATCAATCTTGAGGATTCTGATGTTACGATTGAGATGGAGCGCTTCCTTTATGAAGTGGCCAGAAGCTATCAGGAGTGCTTCCGGGTTTACGGCAGCAAGAAGAGTTTTGAGTGGCAGCAATTATCGGACGAGGATCCTGTTCTGTATGAGAGAACAGGTGATATTCAGCAGGACATGATCGATATTGATGGCGATCCGGACCGGTTTGCCAGAGGAGGCGAGATTATCGAACGGAGAATCAAGGTTCCTGATTACGGATATCGTCTGCCGGAGGAGATTGCTTTCTTTACAACGGAAACCGTATATAACGACGAAAACGAGCATCTTTCCTTTAAACAGGGCGGTGGGCATGGAGGATCACATCCACATATGATCCACGAGTTTATCATGTCTATCGTGGAGGACAGAAAACCTCTCATTGATGATATAAAAGGCGCTTACTGGACTGCAACCGGTATCTGTGCACACCTTTCGGCCATGGAAGGCGGCAAAAAAATGCCGATTCCGGATTTTGGAAAACTGGATTGAGAACGCGGCAATCCGTCGGTTATTGAGTGTGTAAAAAAGACGGAATTTTGGAAAAATTTGGAGGGCTACGAAATGACTGAAAAAGAAAAAATGTACTGTGAAACAGTAAAAATCGTTCCGGATTTTACGAGAGACGATATGGTTTCCCCTCTTCTGTTTGGTAACAATCTGGAGCATACCAGGTCTTGCGTGAATAAGGGGATTTCGGCACAGATGCTGAGAAACCGTAAATTTGTCGGAAAGCCGGCATGCTACGACGGAACACCGGAAGAATGGTTCCTGATAGGCAATCATGTAAATATCCTGTTTAACGAAAGTGAAGATGTAATCGGGACACATATAAATGAAGTGTATACGCGTCATGCCGATTCTTATCACATGAAACGCCGCCATGAGTGCAATGCTGTTACAATTACCAATTACCGCAGAGAAGCTGCAGGGATAGGACAAAAGGATATTCCGGTTCAAAAAGATATGGAGTATGAATTCCGGATTGTTGTAAAAGCGTGGCAGATGACAAAGATGAGAATCGTATTATCTGACAGAGACGGAAATGTATGCTACGACGAAAAAGAAATTGTTTTTGATAAAAAAGAATATGAAGCAAAAACAGTGTTCTTACATACAGCAAAAAAGGATGAAAATGCAAGGCTTTCCATAGCTTTTTGCGAAGAAGGTACAGTATCGATCGGTGCAGTTTCATTAATGCCGGGAAATCATTTTCATGGAATGCGTCCGGATGTTGTAAATTTGTTAAAAGAGATGGGAGTCAGACTTCTGCGCTGGCCCGGTGGAAATTTTGCCGGTGAATATAACTGGAAAGATGGTTTATTACCTGCAGATATGAGGGCACCATTTGAGTCACATTTGGGTCTGGAGACACAGCCGCATTCTCTGGGATATGATTTTAATGAGATAAATACAGATGATTTTGTGGCTCTTTGTAAAGAAATCGGAGCGGAACCATTTATCACCATTAATCCGACCTGGAATACAGAAGAGGAATGTGCCCAGTGGGTGGAATATTGCAACGGAGATGCGGACACGGAATATGGACGCATAAGAATCGAACGAGGATATAAAGAACCATACAATGTAAAATACTGGTCTTTGGGCAATGAATTCGGTTATGGCCATATGGAAGGCGACAATACGGCAGCAGGATATGGAAAGAACGGAAAACGTTACGGAAAAAAGATGTTAGAGGTTTCACCTGATTTGGTATTATGTTCCTCAGGCCCATATCCCAATAGGGAGTGGGCAGAACAATCTGCAAGGCAGCTGATGGAAGTCGCGCCGATGGTTGCCATGCATTCATACGTTGCACAACCGTTCTTTATGGAAAAGGAACAGTATGAAGAAGACTATTATGAATGTATTGATAAAGTAGATACACAATGCAGGAAGCTGGTACATCAGATGAGAGAGGAACTGGGAGATGACAGGCTTCGAATCTCATTTGATGAATGGAATGTATGGTATGCATGGTACAGGGCTAAGAGTGTAAATGATGGTATTTTTACGGCGAGCATGCTGCATATGCTGATTGAGGAGGCAGGACCGTCCGGAATCGATATGGCCTGCCATTTTGAAGCTGTTAATGAAGGGGCAATCCGTGTGGAGTGGGAGCACGCCTTCCTTACACCGAGCGGTAAAATGTTTTCTGTTATGAAAAATCATATTGGCGGAAAAATACGGTTTGCGGCAAAAGATGCAATCATGACAGAAAAAGACGGAATTTGTACCGTCACGCTAATAAACCGTTCTTATTCAGACGATAAAAAGTTTGTGCTCATGCAATGTGGAGCTCCTGTTGCTGCTACCTTATTTTCTTCTGAGGATGTGCTTCCGCATTCTGATTTTGAAGTGACGGATGTAAAACTTAATGCTATTAATGACATGATAGACGTTCAGCTGCCGAAACACAGCGTAATGCTTTTGCAGTTTAAGAGGTAAGCTTCATAAAAGATAACGGTGTAAGAAGGGGGAATATGGGGAATGACAGATGAAAAACGGCTTGCAATGCTGAAGTGGAGAGATGGTATTGTGGATCTTGTTCTGGATACCGATGCAGCAACAGAGGTGGATGATCCATTTGCAATTGCGTATCTTTTATTATCCCCGGAACGGTTTCGGCTTCAGGCCATTTATGCGGCGCCCTTTGCAATGAATGAGCGCACGCAGGATCCGGCGGAAGGGATGGAAATGAGCTATGAAGAGATATTGCACATAATGCGGCTGTGCCATAAGGATCAGGTGTGTCCGGTATACCGCGGTGCAAAAAAATGGCTTACTGAAAAAACGGAAGAGGAGATAGTACAGATTCGTTCGGGGCGTGTATGGTCCGGATCTGAGGCTGCAGAGGATCTCATCCGGAGATCAAAAAAATATACATCAGAGAATCCTTTATACGTGCTTGGCATTGGCGCGGGGACGAATCTTGCATTAGCACTTTTGAAGGATCCGTCGATCGTAGAGCGAATCGTGATTATCTGGCTGGCCGGCGATGATTTTCAGAACAGTCCGAATGTTTATAATGTGTATCAGGACCGGCGGGCGGCGCAGGTAATTCTGGATTCAGGAGTACCGCTTGTGTATGTACCATGTAATTATGTCACGTCCCATATGATTACAAGCGTTCCGGAGCTGGAAGCATGTATCGGCGGAAAAAATGAATTGTGCAATTATCTGATAAAGATCGTCCGGGAATATGGAGCAGACCTTTTTGCATGGGGAAAGACGATCTGGGATCTCGGAGCTGCGGGAATTTTGTATAAAAAGGAATGGAGCCAGTGGGAGGTTCGCTCTGTGCCGGTGATTACCGAACAGCTGACCTTCAGCTTCGGTCCGGATCGGCCGCTGATCGCCTGTGTCCGTTCCCTGGATCGGGATGAAATCTTCCGGGATGCATTTTGGAAATTTGGAAAAGTGAAATAAAGAGCCGGTGCGGAAATGACAGATTCAGACAATTTCCGCACCATTTTTGTTTTGGATACAGTGGACAAATCCAGAAGGATTACTTATAATATACGTATAGTTTGCAGTCAGTCTGCGATGCCATTGAGGTTTTGCTGAAGAAAAGGATTTGCCGAAAAAATATTCGGGAATATTTCGACAAAAATGAATGATGTCGTAGGACGAGACTGCCGAAATTTCAGGAGGTCAAAGAATGGCTAGCAGTGTAACGATTGAAAAGCTGGCGGATAAGATGAAGCTCACGAATCTGCTTCCGAATATCAGCATGGCGGGCAAGAAGATCGTGACGTCAGAGATCAACCGTCCGGCGCTTCAGCTTACCGGATATTTTGATCATTTCTACTCAGAACGTGTACAGATTATCGGATATGTAGAGTATACTTATCTGGAGCATCTTCCGAGGGAGGCGAAGCTTCCGGTATATGAAAAGTTTCTCTCTTATCATGTACCGTGTATCATTTATACGACGATGACAGAGCCGGATGAGGACATGCTTCGGCTGGCGGAGCAGTATGAGGTACCGGTATTTATGACGAAAATGACGACATCATCGTTTATGGCAGAGATCATCCGGTGGCTGAATGTCGAGCTCGCACCGTGTATCTCCATTCATGGCGTATTGGTCGATGTTTACGGTGAGGGCGTGCTGATTATGGGCGAGAGCGGCATCGGAAAAAGTGAGGCGGCGCTGGAGCTGATCAAACGCGGACACCGTCTCGTTACGGATGACGTCGTGGAGATCCGAAAGGTCAGTGATGCGACGCTGATCGGATCGTCACCGGATATCACACGACATTTTATCGAGCTGCGCGGTATCGGAATCATTGATGTAAAGACACTGTTCGGAGTCGAGAGCGTCAAGAATACGCAGTCCATTGACCTGGTTATCAAGCTGGAGGAATGGGATCGGGAAAAGGAATATGACCGCCTTGGCCTGGAGGAGGAGTATACCGAGTTTCTGGGCAATCAGGTCGTCTGCCATTCACTGCCGATCCGTCCCGGCCGGAATCTGGCTGTGATCGTAGAGGCAGCAGCAGTCAACCACCGCCAGAAGAAGATGGGCTACAACGCGGCGAAGGAGCTGTACAACCGCGTGCAGAACAGTATCATGAAAAATGCGGGAAAGCAGAAAGAGGAGTAGAGATGAAGAAGTATTGTTTTGGAATTGATGTAGGAGGAACAACGGTAAAATGCGGACTTTTCACTGTTGACGGTGAGGTTCTGGATAAGTGGGAGATCGAGACGCGCACCGAAGACAATGGTGTGAATATCCTTCCGGATGTGGCAGCGACGATCAAGGCAAAGATCGATGAGAAGCAGCTGAATGCAGAGGAAATCGCCGGTGTCGGCATTGGCGTACCGGGTCCGGTCAATGATCAGGGTGAGGTACCGGTAGCAGTCAATCTGCACTGGGGATTCACTCCGATCGAAAAAGAGCTTTCAGAGATGACCGGCCTGACTGTAAAGGCAGGAAATGATGCCAATGTAGCCGCACTTGGCGAGCTTTGGAAGGGCGGCGGAGCAGGCCACCACAATATGATCATGGTGACACTCGGTACAGGTGTCGGCGGCGGTATCATTATCAATGATAAGGTGATCGCAGGCAGCCATGGAGCAGGCGGAGAGATCGGACATGCGCATGTCATCGACGGCATGCAGGAGGCATGCAACTGCGGCAATCACGGCTGTCTGGAGCAGGTAGCTTCCGCGACCGGTATTGCGAGACTTGCACGGGAAGCGCTGGCAGCAACGGATGCTCCGTCGGTGATGCGTGAAAAGGAAAATATTTCAGCAAAGACCGTATTTGATGCAGTAAAAGAAAATGATGCGATTGCAATTCAGGTGGCAGAGAAATTCGGCTCTTATCTGGGCAAAGCACTGGCGACATTTTCGACGGTTGCGGATCCGGAGATCATCGTAATCGGCGGTGGCGTATCCAAGGCAGGCCCGATTCTTCTGGATTATATCATCCATCCGTTTAAGGAATATGCCTTTACACCGTGCAAGGAGACGACAAAGTTTGCACTGGCGACACTTGGAAACGACGCAGGTATCTTCGGTGCGGCGAAGCTGGTGCTGTAGTACATAATAAAAGAACGCTGTTACGGGATTAACTGGAACAGTGTTCTTTTTTAATGGTTTTTTACGCGCTGTTCTTTTTCACCGGAATGTGGTACAATGGCCGGTAATGGAGAGCCTGTAGAAAATGAATGCAGCCAAAGCGGTGCACAGGCGGCAGAAATGAGAAACCAATACCGACATGGCAGAGTATGGAGATGAGAAAATGGAGCGACACCCATTGTGCAGAAAAATATATCTGAAGCTTGCGCCTCCGACGGAGGAGGATGCGCGCGGAGACCGGGAGCGGATCCTTGATGGGCTGACCGGTGAGTATACGACAGCTGTGATGCCGCTGCAGGTGATGCGAAAGCTGTATCCGCTGTGCCGAAAGGCCGGGTGGAAGGTGACGCTCCTTATGGGATTTCATGATGGCGTATGGGAGATTCTGGACATTGAGGCCGGTGATACGACAGATCAGCTCTACGGGCTGGCAGTCGACTACGGGAGTACGACACTCGTGATGCAGGTGGTGGATCTGCACACAGGAGAGGCATTGACGCAGCAGACTGCCTTTAATCCACAGATCCCGTATGGAGAAGAGATTTTAAGCCGTATTTTTTATACGAAGGATCAGCCGGAGCATCTGGAGGAGCTGCAGCAAAAGACGGCGGAGGGATTCAACGCACTGATCCGGACATGTGAGGAAGTGACCGGGATCCCAAAGAATCAGTATGGCGCGATGGTGATTGGCGGCAATACGACGATGATCCACCTGCTTCTGGGGCTGTCTCCCTGGCCGGTATTTGAGACGCCGTTTGCACCGGTCGCGCAGCAGCCTGGCTTTGTACGGGCAAAAGAGCTGGGGCTTGAGCTGCCGGGCTATGTGTATGCATTTCCGTCGGCCGCGAACTATCTTGGCGGGGATATCATAAGCGGGCTGCTGGCAGCAGGGCTGGATCAGTCGCCGGAGCTGTCCGTATTTATAGATATCGGGACAAACGGTGAGCTGGTGGCCGGCAATTCCGAGTTTTTGCTCGCCGGAGCAGGGGCGGCAGGACCGGCGCTGGAGGGCGGCATCAGCCGATATGGAATGCGGGCGGATACCGGGGCCGTTGACCGGGTGACAGTTCAGAAGGATGATCTGATGCTGCATGTGATTGGAGATGAAAAGCCGCGGGGAATCTGCGGCTCCGGCATTGTGGAGCTGCTGGCGGGGATGTTTTTAAACGGCTGGGTGGATGCACTTGGAAATCTGAATCCAGACGCATCTTCGCGGATTATCCGGGTGAAAAATCACCTGGACGAGGAGCGGGAGGAGGCTGCTGTCTGCTATGCATGGGCAGCGGAGTCCAAACAGCAGGAGGATCTGGTATTTACCCAGACCGATATTCATGAATTTATCCGCACGAAAGCAGCGGCCCATACGATGGTCGCGTATCTGATCGAGGAGTTCGGATTGCATACGGACGACATCGTGCATTTCTATCTTGCAGGCGCGTTTGGAAAATATCTGGATCTGGAGTCGGCGATCACGATCGGCATGTACCCGGATCTGCCGCGCGAGAAGTTTGTTATGCTCGGCAATTCCTCTCTGGATGGTGCACAGAAGCTGCTGCTGGACCGGCACCTTGTAGTGCGGGCAACGGAGCTGGTGAAGAAAATCACATACGTCCAGTTTGGCAATGCAGGAGATTTTGTCGAGAAAATGCATGCGGCACAGTTTTTGCCGTATACGGATCTGGACGAATATCCGAGCGTGAAGGCGAAGCTGGCGCGTGGATAAACATCCCACTTTGCGATATATCTCACCCGAATCCGGTTGCTGTAGCCCAAGGCATTTTTGAAGAAGAGAGTAAGAACGGGAACATAAAAAGGAGATCGGTGGCCATGAAAATTTTACTGACGGCAATCAATGCAAAATACATCCATTCCAATCTCGCAGTGTACAGCCTGAAGGCATCTGCCGGAATATATGAAGATCAGGTGGAGCTTGCGGAATATACGATCAACCATCAGATGGATGAAATATTTGCAGGAATCTATCGCCGGAAGCCGGAGCTTTTGCTGATGTCCTGCTATATCTGGAACCGGCGTGAGGTGACGGAGACGGCGGCTTCCCTGAAAAAGGTACTACCGAATCTGAAGATCTGGGCCGGAGGGCCGGAGGTGACTTACGATGCGGAACATTTTCTGCGTCAGAATCCGGCATTTGACGGTGTGATGATTGGAGAGGGAGAGCAGACCTTTTACCGGCTGCTGGACTATTATATAGGAAAAAACGGGACACTGGAGCAGATCCCGGGGATCGCGTTTCGCGAGTCAGCAAGAGTGAGGCAGGAGGAAGCTGCCGGTGTTTCAGATGTCGGGGAGCAGGAGACCGGTGATGGATCAGCGTTTCAGAGCACATTACCGCTGATTCCCACCCGGAATCTCGACCACCTTCCATTTGTTTATCAGGATCTGCAAAAATTTGAAAATCGTATCCTCTACTACGAGACGAGCCGTGGCTGTCCGTTTTCCTGCAGCTACTGCCTCTCCTCTGTCGATAAGCGCGTCCGATACCGGAGCATGGAGCTGGTGAAGAAGGAGCTGCTGTATTTTCTTTCAAGGAATGTAAAGCAGGTAAAATTTGTAGACCGTACCTTTAACTGCAGCCATGCGCGCACACTGGAGCTGTGGCGTTTTCTGCGGGATCATGATAATGGCGTGACGAATTTTCACTGTGAGATATCGGCAGATCTGATCAATGCGGAGGAGATCGAGGTGCTGAAAACGCTGCGGCCGGGACTTTTACAGCTGGAGATCGGAGTGCAGACGGTAAATCCGGATGCACTGCGGGCGATTCACCGTACCGCGCCGTTTGCCGAGATTGCAGAGAATGTGACGCAGATCGCACAGGCGCACAATGTCCACCAGCATCTGGATCTGATTGCAGGGCTTCCATATGAGGATTTTGAGAGCTTCCGTACCTCATTTGATGCGGTATATCAGCTGTATCCGCAGGAGCTGCAGCTCGGGTTTCTGAAGGTGCTGCGTGGCTCAGAGATGTATGAGAGGGCAGAGGAATATGGGATTGTATACCGCAGTACGCCGCCCTACGAGGTGCTTGCGACAAAATGGATTACCTGTGATGAGCTCCTGCGTCTGAAGGAGATCGAAGAAATGCTGGAGGTGTATTACAACAGCCTGCAGTACCGCAATACGATTCGGGCGGCACAGCAGCTCTTTACACGACCGATCGAGCTGTATGAGGCGTTGGCGGATTATTATGGGCAGGAGGGGCTGAACGGGAAATCGTGGTCACGCCTGCAGCGGCTGGAGATCCTGCGGAGGTTTCTGCATGCAGTGGATGAACGGACAGAGGCCGGCATGCCGCGCTTTCGCGGAAGAAGCGAAGAGCCGGCAGATCCTGCCTGCTTTGATGAACTGCTGACGCTGGATCTGTATCTGAGGGAGAATGCGAAGAGCCGGCCGGATTGGGCTCCTGATCAGAATGAAGAGAAGGACGCGGTGATTGAATTTTATAAGAAGGAAGAAGCAGCACATCACTATCTGCCGGAGCTGGCGGATCGGAGCTGGAAGCAGCTGATGCGCATGACGCATCTGGAATATTTTGAGCACTGCCGTCTGGCGAAGGTGTCACCGGAGGTACAGGCGGAGCCGGTGAAGCAGTCTTGCGGGACGGAACCGATGACCGGGATGGAAAACAGACCGGGATCAGATAGCAGCCGGACAAGGCGCGACGGACAGTGGGTGCTGTTTTGCTATGAGAAGCGGGATGTGCTCACGGGAGACGCACGGGTGCAGGTACTCCCCACTGATTTTTGCTCAGTGCAATTGAACCGAATCAAGCAGCATTCGGTTATGACATATCTTAAGGATGGACCCGTTTGCGGGAAGATTAAGTAGCGAAGCGGATTGCGAATATCCGCCTGACAGGAGAAAATATGCAGCATACATATATCGCGCTCGACCTTGAGACGACAGGGCTGAGCGCAACGAAGGACCGGATTCTGGAAATCGGTGCAGTAATGGTTGAGAATGGAGAGGTCACAGGAACCTACGAGACATTTGTTGATAATGGCGTGGAGATCCCGGAGCGGATCCGGGAGCTGACCGGCATCACAGAGGATATGGTGGCGGGAAGCCCGGAGATGAAGCCGGCAGTGGAGGGCTTTCTGGCATTTTCCGGAGAGAAGCCGCTGCTGGGACATAATATTTTGTTTGACTATGGCTTCATGAAGCGAAATGTGCAGAATATCGGAGGCAGCTATGAGCGGGACGGGATCGATACGCTGATGATTGCACGTGCCTGTCTGCCGCAGCTTCCGAGCCGGTCTCTGGACAAGGTCGCAGAATATTTTGGAATATCGCAGCAGCATCATCACCGGGCACTGGATGACGCGCTGACGGCGGCCAGAGTTTATCAGCGGCTGTGGGAAGAATTCGGAGAGCAGCAAGCAGCGCTGTTTGCACCGTCACCACTTTGCTTTCATGTGAAGAAGGAGAGCGCCATCACAAATTCACAAAAAGGATACTTGCGTGATTTATTAAAATATCATAGAATAGAGAGTAATGTAAAAATTGACACATTGACAAAAAGCGAGGCATCCCGGATGATAGACGGGATCATTCTGCAGTATGGCAAGATTATAAGGAGATAGCTATGATAAATTTTAACAGTTCCAAGACAAAGCAGAAAATTGCGGCGGTGATCGTCATCGTGATCGTAGCTGCGATGGTCATCGGAATGGTGGCAGGAGCATTTTTGTACTAAGACATTTTCAGACATACGCAATGAGAAATTTGCAATAGCAGGACAGGAGGATTATGCGAAAAAATTTATGGACAGCGCTTGCTGTGACTGCGGTAGCTGCGATAATATCCGCAGTTCCGGCGGAAGCGGCGGACTCTGATGTCATCAGCGACGGCGTCTATATCGGAGATCAGGATGTCGGCGGTATGACGACGAAGGAAGCGGAGCAGTATGTAAAGGGTCAGGTCAGAGCGCTGGAAGATACGACGGTGACCATTCAGATGGGCGAACAGCAGAGCACAAAGACCTTAAAGGAGCTCGGGCTGAAATGGGACAATCCGGATCTGGTACAGGAGATCAGCCAGATCGGGACGACCGGCAACATCATCCGCCGGTATAAAGAACAGAAGAGTCTCCAAAATGAGAATTCACGCTATGAGATTGAATATACCGTGGATTCATCTCTGGAGGAGGCGTTTGTTGATTCCTGCAACGCTTACAATTCGGATCCGGTCGAGGGCTCCGTTTATATGGGGGACGACGGACAGCTCTATGTCGAAGGCGGGACAGACGGCCTGACGCTGGATGCAGAGGCGACCTTGAAAGAAGTGCAGGCGGCGATTGGCGAGTGGAAGGCTGAGGACATCACGATCGAGGCGACGGTTGAGCGGGAGTCCCCGCAGGTGACTGCAGAGACGCTTTCTAAGATGACCGATGTGCTCGGGACGGCGACGACCGATTATTCTGCATCCTCTTCCGGAAGAGCGCAGAATGTCGAAAACGGTACTTCGAAGATCAACGGTACTTTACTGATGCCGGGTGAGAGCTTTTCCGTGACCGATGCAGTCGTTCCGTTTAACGCGGAAAACGGCTATGAGCTGGCACCGTCCTATGAGGCGGGGCAGGTCGTCGATTCCTACGGTGGCGGTATCTGTCAGGTGTCCACGACCTTATACAATGCGGTGCTCAAGGCAGAGCTTGAGGTTGATGCTCGTTCGAACCACACGATGCTCGTCGGCTATGTGGATCCGTCCAAGGATGCGGCGATCGCAGAGGGTGTCATGGATTTTGTATTTACGAATGACAAGGACAGCCCGGTCTACATTGCGGGGGCGGCATATTATGGGACACTGACCTTTACGATTTTTGGTGAGGAGACCAGACCGGCGAATCGCTCTATTGAGTTCGTCAGTGAAGTCCTTTCACAGACCGATCCGGCGACGAACATCAAGCTGGTGGCGAAGACGGATCAGAATGTCGGCTATTTTGCACAGGTGCAGACGCCGCATCAGGGCATGTCAGCTGTGCTCTGGAAGAAAATTTATGTGGATGGTGTGCTTACCGATACGGTACAGGTCAACAGCAGTACCTATCAGGCATCTCCGGCGATCTATGAGGTCGGTATCGTCACGAGCAATCAGGCACTGAGCTCCGCGCTGAGTACAGCGATTGCAAACAATGATCTGACGCAGGTACAGAATCTGCTGGCGAACGGAGTGCCGCAGCAGACGGAGACGCAGGCGCCACAGACCGATGCGCCACAGACCGATGCACCGCAGACTGATGCGTCTCAGATGGTAGATCCGCCGGAGACCGATGCGGCGACATCCTCCGGAGACGGGGATGTGCAGATCATACAGTAAGCATGGCAGAAGATATACATCTGCCGGATATGGAAAGAGGTGAGGGCATGCAGGAAGGAAAGCTTTCAGAGCGGGCGCTGAAGCGCTCGGTACTGCGTCCGTTGCAGCAGACAGTACAGAAAAATCATCAGAACAAAGCTGGGACTTTGGAGTACGGAGCAGACTGCGCGGCGCTTATGGAAGAGGCCGGCTGTGTGACCCTTTTTTCTACGGTAAATACAGTGCCGGGCTTTGAGCATGCGCCGGATAAGCTGATCGTGGCGGCGGCTAATGGGCTGGCGGCGGCGGGCGCGGAGCCGGTCGCATTTCAGATATCGGCAGTGCTGCCCACAGAGTATGAGGAAGGCAGTCTGAAGGCAGACATGAAAGCCTGTGCCGAGATGGCAGATGCTGAGCATGCTCAGATCATCGGCGGACATACACAGATATCTTCCGGTGTAATCGCGCCGATGTACAGCGTGACCGGTATCGGACGGGCGACAAAGGAGCAGTGTCGTCAGGACGAGCGGCTCCGACCGGAGTACGACCTGGTCGTGACCGGCTGGATCGCTCTGGCCGGTACGGCGGCGCTGGCGCTGCGGTATGAGCAGGAGCTTCGCGGACATTATCCGCTGTCACTGATCGAGCACGCGAAGGCATTTGACCGGCAGATGGCAGTGGGGGCGGTGGCTCGAGCCATCACCCACTTCGGTACGGCAGCGGTACATGATCTTTCTCAGGGCGGTATTTTCAATGCGCTGTGGGAAATGGCGGATCGGGCAGGTGTCGGACTGGAAGTGGATCTGAAAAAAATTCCTGTGCGTCAGGAGACGATTGAAATCTGTGAATATTTTGATGTGAATCCCTACTATCTCTATTCGGCGGGCGCACTGCTCGTCGGGACAGAGCACGGGGAGGCACTGGTATCTCATCTTGCGGCGCAGGGGATCTTTGCCGCAGTTATCGGTCGGGCGACCGGCGGAAAGGATCGTGTGATCCGAAACGGCGAAGAGTGCCGCTATCTGGATCGGCCGAAGCAGGATGAGTGGTATAGGAGGCTTGAATATGAGAGAGCAAATATTAACGTTTCTGGAAAAGAACAGTAAAATTGACCTGGGTGAGCTGGCAATCCTGCTCGGATCAAGTGAGGCAGTCATTGCAAACGAGGTCGCACAGATGGAAAAGGAGCAGGTGATCTGCGGCTATCATACACTGATCGACTGGGAAAAGACTTCCTCCGAAAAGGTGACGGCTCTGATTGAGGTGCGCGTGACACCACAGAGAGGACAGGGCTTTGACTCCATCGCAGAGCGCATCTATAATTACCCGGAGGTACAGTCAGTATATTTGATTTCCGGAGCATACGATCTGCTTGTCATCCTGGAAGGCAAGACCTTACGGGACGTATCTTCCTTTGTAAGCGATAAGCTGTCGACTCTGGATACTGTTTTATCGACGGCGACTCATTTTATTCTGAAAAAATATAAGGATTACGGAACTATTTTCGGGAAAAAATCAAAAGATGAAAGGATGCTGGTGACACCGTGAGAAACCCATTATCAAAAAAAGTAACGTCGATTCAGCCGTCCGGCATCCGGAAGTTTTTTGATATTGTAAGTGAAATGGACGATGTCATTTCGCTTGGCGTTGGTGAGCCGGACTTTGATACCCCGTGGCATATCCGCGATGAAGGTATTTACACACTGGAAAAGGGGCGGACCTTTTATACGTCCAATTCCGGTCTGAAGGAGCTGCGTGAGGAGATCACGCATTATCTGAAGCGCCGCTTTGAGCTGGAATATGATCCGATGCATGAGGTTCTCGTGACCGTCGGCGGAAGCGAGGGCATCGATGTGGCATTGCGTGCCATGCTCGATCCGGGAGATGAGGTACTCATCCCACAGCCGGCATATGTTTCGTATCTGCCGTGCGTCGTTCTGGCGGATGGTGTACCGGTAACGATTGAACTGCAGGAGAAGAATCAGTTCCGCCTGACAAAGGAGGAGCTGCTTGCGCATATCACCGACAAGACGAAGGTGCTCGTGCTTCCGTTTCCGAACAATCCGACTGGAGGTGTAATGCGCCGTGCAGATCTGGAGGCAATCGCCGAGGTCTGTATTGAGAAGGATATTTTTGTACTGTCCGATGAGATTTATTCCGAGCTGACATACGGTGAGCATCATGTATCGATCGCAAGCATTCCGGGCATGCATGAGCGGACATTGACGATCAACGGCTTTTCAAAATCTTATGCGATGACGGGATGGCGTCTCGGATACATCTGCGGACCACGTGTGATTGTAGAACAGATGACGAAGATTCATCAGTTTGCAATCATGTGTGCGCCGACGAACAGCCAGTATGCGGCGGTCGAGGCACTGCGGCACGGGGATGAGGACGTGGCGATGATGCGTACAGCCTATGATCAGAGACGGCGGTATCTCCTTCATGCATTTAAGGAGATGGGGCTGTCCTGCTTTGAGCCGTTTGGTGCATTTTATGTATTTCCGTGTATCAAAGAATTTGGCATGAGCTCAGATGAGTTTGCGACGCGGCTTCTCGAGGAGGAGCATGTGGCTGTCGTACCGGGCAGTGCGTTTGGAGACTGCGGCGAAGGCTTTGTGCGGATTTCCTATGCGTATTCGCTGGAAAATCTGAAGATAGCGATGGAGCGTCTGAGCCGTTTTGTGAGCCATCTGCGCGAGTGGAACCGGTAAGGGGTGCGGACATGGCAAAGCTGAACATTGTATTGTTTGAGCCGGAGATCCCGGCGAATACCGGAAATATCGGGCGCACCTGTGTGGCGACCGGGACAAGGCTGCATCTGATTGAGCCGCTCGGATTTTCTTTATCTGAGAAAGCACTGAAAAGGGCGGGGATGGACTACTGGCCGCATCTGGATGTGACGACCTATCTGGATTTTGATGATTTTCTTGCGAAGAATCCGGGTGCGAAGATCTATATGGCGACGACAAAGGCGCGTCAGGTTTACACCGATGTGCATTATGAGCCGGACTGCTATATCATGTTCGGAAAAGAAAGTGCCGGGATCCCGGAAGAAATTTTAAAAGAACATCCGGATACTGCAGTGCGGATACCGATGCTCGATGAGATCCGATCCCTGAACTTGAGTAATTCGGTGGCAGTCGTGCTCTATGAAGCACTGCGGCAGAATGAGTTCGACCACATGAAGCTGCAGGGGCAGCTGACGAGATATGAGTGGTAGAGAGAGCCGGATGAGCCGCGACAGGCTCCACTTCTCTGCCTGTTTGATGCTTTAGTTAACAACAGACAGTTACGAACAGGGTGACTGTCGGGAAATAGACAGTTCTAAGAGAGTGAGGGTGTGACTCATACCGAGTCACACCCTCACTGTTTTAACCGAATCAAGCATCTTTAGCTTTCCTCGGATGCTGTCTTTGTGTCGTCGGTTTTTGCTTCCGCGGCTTCATCCTTTTCGGTTTCTTCTTCCGTCTCTTGCAGCTCTGCATTCATCATTGCACGCTCCCGCAGGCTTTTCTTTTGTGCAGGCTGTGCAGTAGCGGCAGATGCCCCGGATGATTTCGATCCGCTGCGTGCGTCCTTTGCCTTTTTCGTGTTCAGTGCGATCTTGCGGTCAGGATAGAGCTTTGCGAGCTTTTCCAGACGGGTCGCGCCCCAGATCATGTAGGCCGGAACGACGATGGCGAGCAGCAGTGTGCCCAGGTTCATCATGTGCGTGAAAAACAGCACTGCCTGCATCAGAATCTCGGCGACGAGCGTCACAATCGAGATTATTTTTGTTCCTTTAGCCTTGTCCAGCCGGTTGCAGCGCATCGTGCAGAAGATGCCGGAATATATTTCCCAGCATGCCAATACGAGAAAGCAGACTGCGATGAACCGTACCGTCGAGATATCCATATTTGCCTGGGTGAGGATATCCGTGTACTCCTGTTCGCCTTTTGCAGCGCCGGATGCAATCGAGAAGAGGTTAATGCCGTACATTAAAGTGGAAGAGACAGCAGTGACAAGAAGGATAATACCGCCTGTCATCAGTCCCATTCGGCCGTTCATGGCCATTTTCAGTTCTTTTTGGTCTTTGTAATCGCTCATAATAAACTCCTGTGATTTCGTATGATGCTGCTGTTTGTAGAATTGCGGGAGCTGCTTTGCAGCGGAGCAATTCGTGGGCATCATTTAGAGGTCAGAATCCCGGTACATACTCCGGTATTCCGTCGGGGTACAGTGATTCAAAAGCTTGAACATACGCAGAAACGCCGAGAGGCTGGAAAATCCGGATGCGAGTGCCACCTCAATGACAGAGAGACCCGGGTCGAGCAGTAGCGTCTTTGCGTGGTCGATGCGCCGCTGATTCAGATACTTATAAAAAGAGGTATCTGCATACTGCCGGAACAGCCTGGTAAAGTGATATTTGCTGAAACCGGCGAGGGAAGCGACCTCCTCAAGCGTAAGATTTTCTGTAAAATGCTCGTTAATATAATGGCAGATTGCAAGAAATTTATCCATATATTCTTTCTGTTTGGCATTTCGGGCATCAAAGCGCTGCTGTGTATTTTCCGCATGGCTGCGCCCGACAAGCACGAGGATTTCAAGAAAGCGTGCATAGATCGTCGTCTCGGTAAATGGGGCGTCGCTGAAATAAGCATTTTTGATCTCCAGCATCATACGATGCACCCGTGCATAAATCTGAGGAAACGACTCAGGTGTGATCAGAATCGCCGGTCGGATCATCGAGGTAAGCAGCTCCAGCTCTTTTGTGCGCAGCTGGCCGAGATTCGGCTGAAAGATAATGCGTTTTCCGTGCTCGGGAGCGAAGAGCTCATGCAGGATCCCGGGGCAGATGATTAAAATTTCCCCGGGCTGGATCAGGTACTCCGTTTCGCCGCAGCGCACACGGTAGGAATTTTCCGTTGGCATAATCAGCTCAAACGGGGTGTGCCAGTGCGGTGGATAGCATTCGGAATTTTCATTATAATGAAGACAGATCTGAGTGTCTGCCCGGTAGGTGACGGTTTCGTGAAGACCGTTCAGATTTTTAATCACGAGAAAACTCCTTTCCTGTGAAATTTAACCAAATCAAGCAAGTCCTCTGCTTCAATTGCGCAAAGCAATAAGCAGTGGGTTGGGACTTGCTTGTATCAGGAATGTCCTGATAAGCTGCGAAGATAAAATCCCGCAGATTCGCCGATATCCGGAAGCTGTTTATATGGCGATTGCTTTTATAGCTGGCATTCGGATATCGTAGTGAGAAATTGCGATTTCAACATAAGATAATATAGCAAATATTACTAAAAAAAGCAAGGAAAACGGATAAAAGAGAATTAAACAAACAAAAAAAATTGGACAGTTCGAAAAACCGGGGGATAGTGAAAGCAATATTTTGATGCCAGAAAGCAAGAATTATTGAGATAAATAAAACAGAGGCTGGTATAGTGATGGCAGAACATGGCGGAAAATCAAATGACTGAGGCAGGAGTACCGATAACAATGATTGTCGGGTTTGCTGTGTGTCGGAAAAAGCGGAAGGAGCGAATAGTATGATCAGTAAGGAGACGAGGAAAAAGGCCAGAGAAAAGGCAGAGGCACTGGTTGGCCAGATGACACTGGAGGAAAAGGCAGCACAGCTGAAGTACGGAGCACCGGCTTTAAAACGCCTGGGGATTCCGGCGTACAACTGGTGGAATGAAGGGTTGCACGGGGTAGCCAGAGCCGGTCAGGCGACGGTATTTCCGCAGGCGATCGGAATGGCAGCGACGTTTGATACAGAGCTGTTAAAGGAGGAGGCAGATGTGATTGCGACAGAGGGACGTGCAAAATACAATGCCAGCTCTGCCGAAAACGACCGTGATATTTACAAGGGACTGACCTTCTGGTCTCCGAATGTCAACATTTTCCGCGATCCGCGCTGGGGGCGCGGCCATGAGACGTATGGAGAGGATCCGTATCTGACAAGCCGTCTTGGCGTGGCGTTTGTAGAAGGCCTGCAGGGAGATGGGGATACCTTAAAGGCGGCGGCATGTGCGAAGCATTTTGCGGTGCACTCCGGACCGGAGGCGCTCCGACATGAGTTTGACGCCCAGGCGACGCCGCAGGATATGGAGGAGACCTACCTTCCGGCATTTCAGGCACTTGTGCAGGAAGCAGGCGTAGAATCGGTCATGGGCGCTTACAACCGGACGAACGGAGAGCCATGCTGCGGAAGTCCGTCTCTGCAGAAAATCCTGCGCAAGGACTGGGGATTTGAGGGACATTTTGTTTCTGACTGCTGGGCGATCCGGGACTTCCATGAGCATCATATGGTGACGAAAAATGTACGGGAATCTGCAGCGATGGCGATCAACAATGGCTGTGACGTGAACTGTGGAAATACGTACCTGCACATTTTAGGTGCGGTACAGGATGGACTGGTTACTGAGGAGACAATCACAGAGGCGGCAGTCCGGCTGTTTACGACGCGGTATCTGCTGGGACTGATTGACGGCAGTGAATTTGATCAGATTCCATATACAGAAGTAGAATCGGCAGAACATCTGGCTCTCTCAAGAAGAGCCGCGCAGGAGAGCTTCGTTTTGCTGAAAAATAATGGCATCCTTCCACTGGATAAGGCGAAGCTGAAGACCATCGGCATCATTGGACCGAATGCAGACAGCCGGGCTGCGCTTGCCGGAAATTACCACGGTACTGCATCTCGGTATGTGACAGTTCAGGAGGGACTGCAGGATTACCTCGGAGACTCTGTGCGCGTGCTCACGAGTGTGGGCTGCGATCTGTTCCGCGACCGCGTGGAGAATCTGGCGTTTCCGGATGACCGGCTCTCAGAGGCGAAGACCGTTGCAAAATACAGTGATGTGGTTATCCTCTGCGTAGGGCTGGATGAGACGCTTGAGGGAGAAGAGGGCGATACCGGCAACAGCTATGCGTCCGGTGATAAGAGAGACCTGCTGCTCCCGGAATCACAGCGGAAGCTTATGGAGGCGATTGCTGAGACGGGCAAGCCTGTCGTGCTCTGCCTGATGGCGGGCAGTGACATTGATCTTTCTTATGCAGCGGAGCATTTTGATGCGGTGCTTCAGCTCTGGTATCCGGGATCCGAGGGCGGAAAGGCAGCGGCACAGGTGCTGTTTGGCGAGGTATCTCCGTCAGGAAAGCTTCCGGTGACATTTTATGAGTCTCTTGAGGAGCTTCCGGAGTTCACCGATTACCGGATGGAGGGCAGAACCTATCGGTATATGAAGGGAAAGGCACAGTACCCGTTTGGCTATGGCCTGACCTATGGAAATGTTTCAGTGACAGGAGCGGAGATCGCAGCGCGTCCGGATGGCAGTATTGTGGTATCGGCTGAGGCTGAGAATACCGGTGTGGAGACGGACGAGGTGCTTCAGGTCTATGTGGAAAATACGGACTGCGGCAGAGCCGGAAAACACCCGGAGCTTTGCGGATTTTTGCGAATCCATCTGAAGGAAGGCCAGAAGGCGTGCTTTGAGATCCCGGTATCAAAGAATGTGTTTACTGTGGTCGGTGAAGACGGTGTGCGGGAAGAAAAAGGAACGCACTTTGTATTTTATGTGGGCTGCAGCCAGCCGGATGCGAGAAGTCTGGAGCTGACCGGAAAGGCATCACTGGAGATTCACTACGAGCGGAGATGACGGAAAAAGCAGGAGAATGCTTGATTCGGTTAAATACAGACAGGGACAGGGCAAAAAGATGCTTTGTCCCTGTTTTTGCGGTTAAGGTAGGCAAAAGCAGTGGTCTATGCTATACTTACATCAAAACTGCGGCATCATCAAGTAGATAAAGAAAGAGGAGAGACCATGAATCTGGAACAGTTACCACAGGAATTTTTAGAGCGGATGGAGCATATGCTGGGCGAAGAATACCTGGCATTTTTACAGTCCTATGAGGAGCCGCGCAAGTTCGGGCTGCGTGTCAATACGATGAAAATCAGTGTGGAGGAGTTTCAGAGACTGGCGCCGTTCCATCTGACTCCGATCCCATGGATCCCGAATGGTTTTTATTATGAGCGCGAGGATGATCCGGCGCGTCATCCATTCTATTATGCGGGTCTGTATTATCTTCAGGAGCCGAGTGCGATGACACCGGCCAGTATCCTTCCGGTGATGCAAGGAGAGCATGTACTGGATCTATGTGCGGCACCGGGCGGAAAAGCGACGGCGCTCGGTGCAAAGCTCGCGGGTGAGGGACTGCTCGTGGCGAACGATATCAGCGCTTCCCGTGCAAAAGCACTGCTCAAGAATCTGGAAATTTTCGGTATCCGGAATTCCTTTGTCACAAATGCGTATCCGGCAAAGCTTGCAGAGCAGTTTGCCGGGGCATTTGATAAAATCCTGGTGGATGCTCCGTGCTCGGGAGAGGGTATGTTCCGGAAGGATCTGGCGAATGCCAGAGTATGGAGTCTGGAAAAGGTGAAGGAATGTGCGAAGACGCAGCATGAGATTATACGTCAGGCAGTGAGCATGCTCAGACCGGGCGGACTGCTGCTGTATTCGACCTGTACCTTTTCGCCGGAAGAAAATGAGCAGACGATCGCATCGCTTTTGCAGGAGCATTCGGAGCTGCAGCTGGTAGAGCTTCCGTGGTACGAGGGATTTGCGCACGGCCGTCCGGAGCTGGCCGACGGAAATCCGGAGCTGACAAAATGTGTCCGCATCTTCCCACACCGGATGGCAGGGGAGGGGCATTTCCTTGCCTTACTGTATAAGAAAAGAGAAGGCGAGGAAGATGTCAAGCTGTGCCTGAATGATAATTACATTATGTCGTCAGAGAACGTCAGTGCTGAGATGGTAGAGGAAGAGGCAGTACAGACAAATGCTGGACCGGAGTCTCCGGATATAAACAGGAAACGAAAAAAAGAAGCCAGAAGTGTGGATAACTTGAACTCAAACCGAAAATCGCGTGGAAAAGACAAGAATCCCGCGCGAGAGCGCCTCACCTTGGGCGGCAAAAAGACCGGCGCGCAGTCCGATGAAGCCGTTCTGGAAGAGTTTTTGCAGGATATTGCGCCGGCGGCCGGATATACATTTGCGGATATGGATATCCGCAATGGCCAGGTTTACTACATCCAGAACCGCGTCCCGGCAGGCCGCGGCATCCCGTTTCTTCGCAACGGCCTCTATTTTGGTGAGCTGCGCAAGGGCCGCTTCGAGCCATCCCAGTCGCTTGCAATGGCCTTACGCGCATCTGACTATGCTTCCGTCCTTGATTTCCCACAGGCAGACGAACGCGTGCGCCGCTATCTGGGCGGAGAGACCATCGATGTAGAAGATCTTCCGTGTGAACGCAAAAAAGGCTGGCAGCTCGTCTGCGTAGACGGCTATCCGCTCGGCTGGGGGAAGCTGGTCAACGGAACCTTAAAAAATAAGTATCATCCGGGGTGGAGAATGACCGTGTAAACGGCATAAAAAGTCAAAAAGGTAATATAAAAATCCGTCAAGTCCGGTACAGCCTGGATTTGGCGGATTTTTTGTACGAGTCGGGAGAAATCATGCCTTAAATCAGGTTCATCTTTTTCTGATGAAACGTATTCCGATACTGCGAAGGAGTCATTCCCTCGTAACGCTTAAACAGCTTCATAAAATATTTCTCATCCGTAAATCCACACAGCCGCGCAACGGTACTCACCTTGTAGGCCTGATCCGTGAGCAGGTTTTTTGAAATTGTGATCCGGACGCGGTTGATGTAGGTCATGAGCGGATAGCCGGTATATTTTTTAAAGAGACCAGTCAGGTAAGTCGGGTGGTAGTTGAACCGCTCGGCAATCCCGGCAACTGTAAGCGGCTGTTCGTAATGAATCCGGATCCATTCAATGATCGTCAGCATTTGCATGGGGATATCATTTTTTTCAATCTGCTGGGTGATCAGGACTTCTGAGGAAAGCTCCATGAGCAGCAGGCTCAGGGCATAGTGAGAATTCCATGTCATGCGGTAATTCTGCCGCTTGGAAATGTCCAGTAATTGCACAAACAGCAAAGTCAGCCTCCGGCTTAAAGAAGAGGTGCCGTATTCCGGCAGCAGATAGTGCTCAGTCGTTTTGGGGGTATTCAGCGCAGTTGGATTGGCATTAAGAATTTCATCGTGGCGCAGCAGGGCCCCTCGGTTATAAATACAGTAATGTGGGTCGGTTACATTAAAATGAACCCAGTAATAGGACAGCTTTCCTTCACAGGGCCGGTAGCCATAATGCAGCCGGTCCGGAAACAGGATAATGAATTCATTCGAATGAACCGAATAGTTTTTCTGTCCCTGTGTGATGTGTAGAGTTCCCTGCTGGACGAGGATAAAAACGAAGGTGTCCAGAATTCTTCTTGGGTGAACAAATCCACCTTCACTGACCAGATTTCCGGAGGATACATAACTCATTGGAAAGCTGGCATCAGAAATACAATACAACATAATATCAGATCCTTTCCGGATAAGCTCGTGATTTTGTCTGAAAAATGAACGGACAGAGCAAAAAAATGTATCTCTGCATGAAAAAGCAGACAAGTTCTAAACGAAAAAGCAGAAAAAAATAAACTTAAAAACCGATAGCGGTATTCTAACACAAGATTTGTCTAGGAGAAAGTGGACGAATGCAATAAACTAGATTTGACTACCTTTTGTTGCGATATGGACGTTGTTTCTGAAACTCAAAATGATAGGATAGATACATCAGATGAGCGGACCTGCAGGAAGCGAAAAATGAGATAAACGGAAAAGAAAAATGGTTTGTATTTAATTCAATTTTCAAGGAGGAACGGTATGAATAAGAAAAGGATCAGTATAGTAATGGCGACAGCGATGGCAGCATCTATGGCAGCAGTTCCGATGACTGCATCCGCAGATGATACAGTAGAGCTTACCTTTATGGGATGGGAGGCATCCCCGCTGGAGACGCAGGCAGTACAGGACGGTATTGCAAAGTTTGAGGAGCAGTACCCGAACATCAAGGTAAACTATACGCCGGGTCTTGCCGGATCCGAATACAATGCGAAGCTTCTGTCTTCCGCAGCAGCAGGATCTCTTCCGGACGTTATGTTTGTAGCGGCAGAGAGCTACCGGAATATCGTAGCCAAGGGTGCACTGCTGGATATCACAGATAAATTTAATGAGGATTATCCGCTGGATGACTTTATTGATTCTTCCAGAACGATCATGGATGTAGACGGACATATATACGGCATTTCTTCCTGTACCGTATCTCCGATTCTTTACTACAATAAGGATGTGTTCGATGCAGCCGGTATTGAATATCCGAATGCCGATCCGGCGAACTGCTGGACGATCGACGAGTTCCGTGAAGTGGCAAAGCAGCTGACGACGGATGATATTTACGGTGTTTACGGACTTGAGACCGTGGCAGACACCTTAAATGCTCAGCTTCTTTCCAACGGTGCTTCCCGTTACAATGAGGACTATACCGAAAGTACAATGAACAGCCCGGAGGCCAAGGAAGTATTTGAGACGATCAAGGCGATCCGCGTAGAGGATGGCTCCGCACCGGATGCTTCCACGCTGGACGCAGTCGGAATGTCCGCTACACAGATGCTTGAGACCGGTAAGGTAGCAATGCTGATCAGTGGTTCCTGGTCTTTACAGGAGCTGGCAGCAGCCGGTATGAATGTTGGTATGGCTCCGCTTCCGTCCTACGGAGAAGTGCTGACGACCGGACAGGCACATCTGCACTGCATTTCCGCTACGACCGAGCATCCGGATGAAGCATGGCTGTTCCTGCAGTTCCTCTCCGGAATGGATTATCAGGGCGCACTGACCAAGAGCGGTCTGTGGATGCCGAACCGTCATTCCATGTATGAAGATGACATGGTTGCTCAGTGGTACGATGACAGCGTACATGGCGACAGCTACAAGCTGATGCTTGATTATTTTGAGAATGCAGTGGTAGATCCGACTGCTATGCAGAAGTCTACACAGGCAAGAGACATCATTGCAGAAGAGACCGATATGTACTTTAAGCAGGACCAGGACATCGATGTGACTCTGGAAAATATTGATACCAGAATTAACGCAGCGATCCAGGAGGTTCTGGCGGGTTAAGAATAAGCAGAAATGCCAGGGGGCTGCGCCCGCGTGATCGGTGCGCGGCCCTTTTTCTGACTACAGGGCGACAGGCATAGAGATGAAAAGAAATGCATTACGGCATATTGGAAATCACCACTTGCAATAGCGATGCATTTTTCAGGACAGGGAGGAAAATTATGGCCAAAACAAAGAAAATAAGCAAGCTTAAGGATGACAGCAAATGGGCATGGCTCATGCTTGCACCGAATATTATCGGTTTTCTTTTATTCATGCTGATTCCGATGGTGGCAACGTTTGTACTTAGCTTTACAAAGTATGATATGCTTTCCACGCCAAAGTTCGTGGGACTGCAGAACTACATAGACATGGCAAAGGATCCGATTATATGGGAAGTTACAAAAAATACGATTCTGTATACCGTGATTACCGTTCCGGTGGGAATGTGTATTTCCCTGCTGCTGGCGGTTATGCTCGATCAGAAGATCGCATTCCGGAGATTTTACCGGGCAGCATTCTTCCTTCCGTCGATCACTTCCATGGTAGTTGTAGCGATCGTATGGCAGTGGATTTACAATCCGGATTATGGCCTTTTGAATTATTTTCTGTCTCTGTTCGGGATTAAGGGGCCGAAGTGGCTGCTGGATGCAAATACTTCCCTCATTTCTCTGGCGATCGTAGGCATCTGGAAGAGAGCCGGATATGACATGATCATTTTCCTCTCAGGACTGCAGGGAATTTCGAACAGCTATTATGAGGCATCCATGCTCGATGGTGCAAATAAATGGCAGCAGTTCCGCTACATCACACTTCCGATGCTGAAGCCGACGACCTTTTTCGTGTTTGTCATGGCAGTTATCAGCTCCTTCCAGGTATTCGATCAGGTTATGCTGATGACAAAGGGCGGACCGGGACGTTCCTCATCCGTTCTCGTGCATTATCTGTATCAGAATGCATTCCAGTACTTCAAGCTTGGCTATGCATGCGCGATCGCATATCTGCTGTTCTTTATCGTTATGGGTGTTACCGTGTTTAACATGCGTATGGAAAAGAGCATGAGAGAGATCTACTAAGGAGGGATAGCATGAACAACAAGAGAAAACAGCTTATCGTAAAAATTGTGGCGCATCTGGTTTTGCTTCTTGGCGCGATCACCATGCTTGTTCCGTTTATCTGGATGCTTTCATCCTCTGTGAAAAGCCTTGGTGAAGTATTTGTATTCCCGCCGACTCTGTTTGGAGAAAAGATTGTATGGGAGAACTATACGAAGATTTCCAGCCGTTTTGATTACCTGGCTTACTTCCTGAACAGCGTCAAGGTATCAGCGTGGGTTGTTATTTTTCAGGTATTTACATCTGCGACAGCAGGCTATGTATTTGCAAAACTGAATTTTAAAGGAAGAGATAGAATTTTCACTTTGTACCTGGCGACGATGATGATCCCGTTCCACGTAACGGTTATCACGAACTTCCTGCAGATGTCCATGTACGGGCTCGTAAATACACTCTGGTCTCTGATGCTTCCAGCATCGGTATCCGCATTCGGTACATTTTTGATGCGTCAGTTCTTCGTGACGGTGCCGAATGAGCTGATCGAGGCGGCGAAGATCGACGGATGTAATCCATTCAAGACCTTCCTGCAGATCTGTTTCCCGATGGCAAAACCGACGATCGCGACATTAAGTATTTTCTGCTTCATGAATGTATGGAATGATTACTTTACTCCGCTGATTTATGTCAATGATTCCAGAAAATATACACTGCCGCTCGGACTTGCGAGTATGAAGGGTATGTACTCGACAGACTGGCCGGTATTGATGGCCTCTTCAGTTATTTCTGTACTTCCGGTACTGATCGCGTTCCTGTTTGCACAGGATGCA
>OLPO01000330.1_pt1 | contig 40341 bp, 46 predicted proteins | sample 1672831 | NCBI WGS metagenome assembly OLPO01 (sample SAMEA3136728, study PRJEB25190) | human gut metagenome
GAACGGATGTGCGTTGTGGACGCTTCTCCATCCGCCTTTGTATTTAAGACCATCGTTGACCCGTTTGTAGGCAAGATTTCGGTTATGAAAGTAGTAACCGGAAAACTGACTTCCGGCATGGAAATCTTAAACGACCGGACCGGGAAGATGGAAAAACTGGGAAAACTGTTCTTCCTTCGCGGGAAAGAACAGCAGGAATTGGATTACGCGGAAGCGGGAGATATCGTAGCGGTGGCGAAACTGCAGCATCCCCTGTCCGGGGACACGCTCTGTGATAAAAATGATATTATCCGCTATCTGCCGCTGGACTTCCCGACGCCATCTCTTTATGTGGCCATTGAGCCGGTAGACAAAAAGGATGAGGATAAAATCTTTACTTCTCTGACGAGACTGAGAGAAGAAGACCCGTCCTTTGTGGTAGAGAGAAATAATGAAACCCATCAGACACTGCTTATGAACGGACTTCGTAACCGTGTCCGCATTGAGACAGACGGTAAACTGATGAGCGGCCGTGATGTTGCAATTGCAGCACTTCTTGGTGCAGAGGAATTCGGTTTTGCTACAGCACCTCTTGTAACTATGGGGTGTGTGATGATGAGAGTCTGCAATCTGGACACCTGCCCGGTTGGTGTAGCTACCCAGAATCCGGAGCTGAGAAAGAGATTCAAAGGCAAACCGGAATATGTTGAAAACTTTATGAGATTTATTGCCCAGGAGCTTCGCGAATATATGGCAAAACTGGGTGTGAGAAGTCTGAAAGAGATGGTAGGACGTACGGATCTTCTGGTTGCTACAGATGCAGTTGATGAGCCGCACAAAGGTAAAGTAGACCTTAGTGCAATCCTGAACAATCCATATGCAAAAGCTTGCAGTGAGGTAACCTTTGATCCGAAAGCAGAGTACAATTTCCAGCTGGAGAAGACGCTGGATGAGAAAGTTCTTGTGAAGAAATGCAGTCGCGCAATTCATGGCGGTGAGAAGACCAGATTTTCGGTAGAAGTAAAGAACACAGACCGTGCATTTGGAACAATCCTTGGTGCGGAGATTACCAGAAATAATAAAAACGGACTGCCGGAAGACACGGTAGAGATTGATTGTACAGGAGCCGGAGGCCAGAGCTTTGGTGCCTTTATCCCGAAGGGTCTTACTCTGAAGCTTACCGGCGACTGCAACGACTACTTCGGAAAGGGGCTTTCCGGTGGCAAGCTGATCCTGAAGACTCCGGAAAATGCCGGTTACAAAGCAGAAGATAACATTATTGTCGGCAACGTTGCCCTTTATGGCGCTACCAGTGGAACTGCCTTTATCAATGGTATGGCAGGTGAGCGTTTTGCAGTTCGTAACTCTGGTGCCAATGCAGTTGTGGAAGGAGTGGGAGAGCACGGCTGTGAGTACATGACAGGTGGTCGTGTGGTAGTTCTTGGAAGAACCGGCAAAAACTTTGCAGCAGGTATGAGCGGCGGTATCGCTTATGTTCTGGATGTGGAAAATGTTCTTTATAAGAACTTAAATAAAGCGATGATTTCTATTGAAAAAGTAGATAATAAATATGACAAAAAAGAACTGAAAAATCTGATCGAAGCACATGTAGCTGCAACGGGATCGGAGCTTGGACAGAAGGTTCTGGATCAGTTTGATATGTATCTGCCTCACTTCAAAAAACTCATTCCAAATGAGTACAAGAAGATGATCACATTAAGTGCAAAGCTTGAGGAAAAAGGTCTGAACAGTGAGCAGGCGCAGATGGAAGCATTCTACGAAAGCATAGGAGTTAAGCATTAAGGAGGCAGAAGATCGTGGGAAAACCGACTGGATTTTTAGAATATAACAGAGAGACGGCAAAGGTTCTGCCGCCAAAAGTAAGAATTGCCAATTTCAAGGAGTTCCGTACTCCTCTTAATAAAGAGAAACAAAAACTTCAGGGAGCACGCTGCATGGCTTGCGGCGTTCCCTTCTGCCAGGCAGGCATGATGATCGGCGGCATGGCTTCCGGATGTCCGCTTCACAACCTGGTGCCGGAGACAAATGATCTGGTATTTACCGGAAACTGGAAACAGGCGTTTCTTCGTCTGAACAAGACACACAGCTTCCCGGAATTTACCTCCCGTGTGTGCCCTGCACTTTGCGAGGCAGCCTGTACCTGCAACTTAAATGGAGAGCCTGTTTCCACTAAGGAAAATGAACGTGCCATCATTGAGACTGCATATGCAGAAGGCTGGGTTATTCCACAGCCTCCGAAGGTTCGTACAGGAAAGACCATAGCAGTTATCGGAAGCGGTCCTTCCGGACTTGCAGCAGCACAGCAGTTAAACAGAAGAGGTCACAATGTAACTGTATTCGAAAGAAGTGACCGGATCGGCGGACTTCTTCGTTACGGCATTCCAAATATGAAGCTGGAGAAATCTGTGATCGACAGAAGACTGAAGCTGATGGAAGCTGAGGGTGTGAAATTTGTGACAAATACAAATGTTGGAGTGGATATTACAGCAGAGGAACTTTTGAAGAAATATGACCGTGTAATCCTTTGTTGCGGAGCTTCCAATCCCCGTGATATTAAAGTGCCGGGAAGAGATGCAAAGGGAATTTATTTTGCAGTAGACTTCTTGAAAAAAGTCACCAAAACTCTTCTGGACAGCGATTTTACCAAAGCTCCTTATGAAGAGGCAAGAGGCAAACATGTGCTGGTAATTGGCGGTGGTGATACCGGAAATGACTGTGTGGGTACTTCCGTACGTCTCGGCGCCAAATCTGTAACACAGCTGGAAATGATGCCAATGCCGCCGACAGAGCGTGCTGCTTCCAATCCATGGCCGGAATGGCCAAAGGTCTTAAAAACAGACTACGGCCAGGAAGAAGCAATTGCAGTGTTTGGACATGACCCCCGGGTTTACCAGACAACCGTTACTGAATTTATCAAAGATAAAAACGGAAATGTCTGCCAGGCCCGGATCGTAAAGCTGAAAAGCGAGAAAGATGCCAAAACAGGCCGTATGATGATGGTTCCGGTCGAGGGAACGGAAGAAGTGATCCCCGCAGACCTGGTGCTGATCGCAGCTGGTTTCCTTGGAAGCCAGAAATATGTGACCGATGCATTTAAGGTTGCAACAACTGCAAGAACTAATGTAGAGACAAAACCGGAGGCCTATGAGACCAGTGTACCGCGGGTTTTCACAGCAGGAGATATGCACAGAGGCCAGTCTCTGGTAGTATGGGCAATCCGTGAAGGAAGAGAAGCCGCAAAGGCAGTGGATGAATCCCTGATGGGATATTCTTATCTGTAAGTTGGTAAAAAATGCTTTGTGGAATAATACCTGCTGAATCGTTGCCGGGAAAATAAAAAAGAGAGTATATAAAAAGTATGGTCGGGGGCAAACTAAATTTGCTCCCGATTTTCCGTTCTGATACAAAATATTTATTTTGTACATCATTTTATACAACGCTGATATGGTAAAGTGGTAAAAAATAAGTTGACAAAGCATGACCTCATTGCTATAATTACCTCCATGAACAAGGGCGTTCTTCAGAAGGGTATCTTTTTGAAGTGCGCCTTTTTTGTTTAAATAAGTCATGCGTAATGGATGGATGAGGGCATGAGAGTGAAAGAAGGAGAGAACACCATGGGGAATTACACCAGAGAAGAAGTGTTACAGATGGCAGAAGACGAGGATGTAGAATTCATTCGTCTTCAGTTTACCGATATGTTCGGTACTTTGAAAAATATTGCGATTACAGCTCGGGAGCTCCCCCGGGCACTGGATAATGAATATGTAGTAGACAGCTCCTACATTGCCGGAATAGCAGGGGAGAAAGAGCCGGATATGTATTTACATCCGGACTATAATACTTTCACCATTCTTCCGTGGCGTCCGCAGCAGGGAAAGGTAGCCAGACTGCTCTGTGATATCTACCGCTCAGATGGAACGCCGCTTGAGAAAAGCCCGAGATATATTCTGAAACAGGTGGTAGAGATGGCTGCTAAGGAAGGCTATGTTTGTGAAGTGGATCCGGAATGTGAGTTTTTCTTATTCCACACAGATGATAACGGAGTTCCCACTACACTGACTCATGAAAAAGCCGGATATCTGGATATCAGCCCGCTGGATCTGGGAGAAAATGCAAGACGTGATATGGTTCTGAATCTGGAAGATATGGGATATGAAATTGAATCTTCCCATCATGAAACCGCTCCGGCACAGCATGAGATTGATTTTAAATTTTCCGGTGCAAATGAAATGGCTGATTGTGTGATGACTTTCAAAATGGCAGTCCGCACCATTGCAAAACGGCATGGACTTCATGCAACCTTTATGCCAAAGCCGAGAGCTGAGGTGAATGGTTCCGGTATGCACATTCATTTTGCATTGTATAAAGATGGAAAAAATATATTTGCTGATCCTGATGATGTAAATGGTCTCAGCGAGGATGCTTATCATTTTATTGGAGGTCTTCTTGCACACAGTGAAGAGATGGCCGCCATTACCAATCCGCTTGTGAATTCCTACAAGAGACTTGTACCTGGCTATGATGCTCCTACAGAACTGACCTGGACAAAGAATAACCAGAACTCTCTGATCCGTATTTCCAATTTAAGATCAGACAGCCTGGCAATCGAGCTTCGAAGCCCAGATGCATCTGCAAATCCTTACCTTGTGTTTGCTGTTTGTATTGCAGCCGGTCTGGATGGAATTCAGCAGAAATTATATCCTACCAAGGCATCGGATCGTTCTTTTTCCGAATCTGACCAGAAAGCTATGAATATTGGAAATCTTCCGCTGAACCTGGATGATGCCCTTACACATTTCGAGAATAGCACCTGGATCCAGAGTGTACTTGGTAAAAAGTTCTGTGAGGAATATGCAGCTGCCAAGAAGGAAGAATGGCTGAATTATATGAGACAGGTAAGCGAGTGGGAAATCAGCCAGTATTTATACAAGATTTAAGATAAGAGAGTAGCATGGTATGAACAGCAGCATTGTAATTGCATTACCGAAAATCGATGACGCAAAGAAAATACGTACCATATTGAACCGGCACGGTTTTTCTGTAGCTGCGGTATGTTCAACTGCTTCAACAGCACTTGCCAGCATGAGTGAGTTGGACGGAGGTATTCTGATCTGTGGTTATAAGCTGACGGACCGGTATTACCGGGATGTGCTGGAAGATATTCCTTCATATTTTGAAATGCTGTTGCTGGCATCTGGAAGAGTGATTGCGGAAGTGCCTACATCCGTCCTTACTGTGGAAATGCCAATGAAAGTCAGCGACCTGGTAAACACGGTGGATATGATGTTGTCCCAGATCGAGCGGCGGCTAAAAAAAGAGAAGAAGAAACCGAAAACGCGTTCCTGGAAAGAGCAGAATTACATTTCCAACGCAAAGTTTCTTCTTATGGAGCGAAACCATTTAAGCGAAGAAGATGCATACCGGTACATTCAGAAATGCAGTATGGATTCCGGGACAAATATGGTAGAGACAGCTCAGATGGTTCTGATGCTGTTATATGATGAGGTATAGTCTAAGGCAGAATTCTAATCCTGTTGTATAGGATTTTTCAGAAATTCTGGCTGGGGTTTTTATAAGATATATTTTTATGATTTTAGGAAATGGAGGATGAGGAAATGGAGTTTTTGGATGGAAGCTGGAAAAAAGAAGTGAGCAGCTGGGATGCACTGATGGGAGAAGAACTTCTGAATCAGGAAGCCATCCTAGAGGGCGCCATTCACAGTATCCGCAACATGGGAGATGTTGCATTTGTAATTATCAGAAGAAGAGAGGGTCTGTTTCAGACCGTTTTTGTAAATGAGGATGTTGATTTTTCCATTCATGATCTGAAAGAAGGCATGACAGTAAGAGTAAAAGGTGTTGTAAATAAAGAAGAGAGAGCGCCTCATGGCAGAGAGCTTCACATTCGTGAAATTCAGGTGCTGTCTTCTCCGGCTGAACCTCTTCCTCTTGCAATCGATAAATGGAAGCTGAATACTTCTCTGGAAGCCAAATTAAATTACCGTTCCCTTTCCCTCCGCAATATTCAGGAGCGCGCAAGATTTAAAATCCAGGAAGCTTTGACAAGGGCTTTTCGTGATTATCTCTATGAAAATGGATTTACGGAAATCCATACGCCGAAGATCGGAGCCAGAGGTGCTGAGGGAGGCGCGAACCTGTTTAAACTCAGCTATTTCCATAAACCGGCTGTTCTGGCTCAGAGCCCACAGTTTTACAAACAGATGATGGTGGGAGTTTTTGACAGAGTATTTGAGACCGGACCTGTTTTCCGTGCTGAGAAACATAACACCAAGAGACATTTAAATGAATATACAAGTCTTGATTTTGAGATGGGCTATATTGATAGCTTTGAAGAGATTATGGCTATGGAGACTGGCTTTTTACAGTATGCAATGAAGCTTTTAAAAGAGGATTATGCAAAAGAACTGGAGATCCTGAAGGTTGAGCTTCCAGATGCTTCCAGGATTCCGGCAGTTCGTTTTGATGTGGCAAAAGAGCTGGTTGCGAAGAAATACTACCGTCAGATCCGTAATCCATTTGATTTGGAGCCGGAGGAGGAAGCCCTGATTGGTCAGTATTTTAAAGAAGAATATAATGCGGATTTTGTTTTTGTTACCCATTATCCATCTAAGAAGCGTCCGTTCTACGCAATGGATGATCCAGAGGATACCAGATTTACGTTAAGCTTTGACCTGCTTTTCCACGGCCTTGAGATCACAACAGGAGGACAGAGAATTCATGATTACAATGCCCTTCTGAAAAAGTTAGAGGACAGAGGTATGGAGACAGAAGGAATGGAACAGTATCTGGATACATTCAAATACGGTATGCCTCCTCATGGTGGTCTTGGAATCGGTCTGGAGCGTCTTACCATGCAGCTTCTTGGGGAGGAAAATGTCCGTGAGGCATGCCTGTTCCCAAGAGACCTGAACAGACTGGAGCCATAAAAAAGCTGGATATCCAGAAAAGATTTTGGTATGGATCCAGAGTAGAGCGTAATAATTTCTGTGCAGGAGGATGAGAAAATGGCAAAACAGATTGACGATGAAACCATGGAAAATGTCTGCATTCTTGCAAAACTTTCGCTTACAGAAGAAGAGAAGGAAAAGGCAAAAAAAGATATGCAGGAAATGCTTGATTATGTAGATAAGCTGGATGAACTGGATACATCCAGTGTTGAACCAATGTCCCATATTTTTGGCGACCAGAATGTATTTCGTGAGGATGAAGTTACAAATGGTGACAACAGCGAGGCAATGCTTGCAAATGCGCCAAAAGCCAAAGAAGGACAGTATCAGGTTCCAAAGACCATAGGATAGGAGACATTCACATGGAATTAGAAAAATTAACAGCCTTACAGCTGGCTGATAAGATTAAAAAACATGAGGTCAGTGTTCTGGACGGCGTCAAGGATGTCTTTTCTAAAATAGAGAAAAAAGATAACAGAATCCACGCATATCTGGACACTTATAAAAAAGAAGCGTATGCAAGAGCAAAAGAGGTGGAAAAGGGCATTGAGGACGGAACTTATACCGGTCCTCTTGCCGGTGTTCCCATTGCCATCAAAGATAACATTTGTGTGCAGGGAAAACCTACTACCTGTGCGTCAAAAATTCTGGAAGGATTTGTTCCCCAGTATCAGGCAGAGGTAATCAGCCGGCTTGAAAAAGCAGGAATGATCATTATCGGAAAAACAAATATGGATGAGTTTGCCATGGGAAGTACGACGGAAACTTCTGCCTATGGTATTACCAGAAATCCATGGAATACAGAGCATGTTCCAGGCGGCTCCTCAGGCGGCTCCTGTGCAGCCGTAGCAGCAGGAGAGGCTTATCTGGCACTGGGCTCTGATACAGGAGGTTCCATCCGTCAGCCAAGCTCTTATTGTGGTGTAACAGGAATGAAGCCTACTTATGGTACGGTTTCCCGTTATGGGCTGGTTGCATATGCCTCTTCTCTGGATCAGATCGGACCGATTGGAAAAGATGTGGCAGATTGCGCAGCACTTCTGGAAGTGATTGCTGGCCATGATCCGAAAGACAGTACTTCCATTGACAGAAAAGACCTGGATTTTTCCAGTGAGATGACAGATAAGATTACAGGAATGAAATTTGGTGTTCCGAAGGAATATTTGTCAGAGGGAATTTCACCAGAGGTAAAAGATGCCTTTATGGAAACCCTGAAGGTACTGACCCAGATGGGAGCAATTGTAGAATTTTTCTCTGTCAAAACTATGGAATATATGATTCCGGCATACTATATTATTGCCAGCGCAGAAGCAAGCTCCAACCTGGAGCGCTTTGATGGCGTAAAATATGGCTATCGTGCAAAAGAATATGACGGTCTTCATGATATGTATAAACGTACGAGAACGGAGGGCTTCGGAGAAGAAGTAAAACGTCGTATCATGCTTGGTTCCTTCGTATTAAGCTCCGGTTATTACGATGCTTATTATCTGAAAGCCCTGCGCACCAAAGCTCTTATTAAAAAAGAGTTTGATCAGGCTTTTGGAAAATATGACGTGCTTCTTGCCCCGGCAGCTCCTTATACAGCGCCGAAGATCGGAGAAAGCTTAAAAGACCCTATGGCAATGTACCTTGGGGATATTTATACAGTTGCCGTAAATCTTTGCGGACTTCCAGGAATTACAGTTCCCTGCGGGAAAGACAGTGCCGGACTTCCAATCGGAATCCAGATGATTGGAGACTGTTTTATGGAAAGGAAGATCCTTCGTGCTGCCCATGCCTATGAAAGCGTAAGAGGGGATTTTGGAACACCAGAGGAAGGAGGTAAGAGAGCATGAAACAGTATGAGACTATTATCGGACTTGAGGTTCATGTAGAACTTGCCACCAGAACAAAGATTTTCTGCGGCTGCTCCACAGCATTTGGAGGGGCACCCAATACCCACACTTGTCCGGTGTGTACTGGTATGCCAGGTTCTCTTCCGGTATTAAACAAAAAGGTGGTAGAATTTGCCCTGCGCGCAGGACTTGCCACAAACTGCAGCATCAATCAGTATTGCAAATTTGACCGTAAGAACTATTTTTATCCGGATAATCCGCAGAACTATCAGATTTCCCAGCTGTATCTGCCAATCTGCCATGATGGATTTGTGGAGATCGAGACAGAAGCTGGTAAGAAAAAAGTCCGGATCCATGAGATGCATATGGAGGAGGACGCAGGTAAGCTGATCCATGATGAGTGGGAGGACTGCTCTTTGGTAGATTACAACCGAAGCGGCGTTCCTCTGATCGAGATCGTTTCTGAGCCGGATATGAGAAGTGCAGATGAGGTTATCGCTTATCTGGAGAAGCTTCGTTGTACCATGCAGTATCTGGGTGTTTCCGATTGTAAGCTTCAGGAGGGCTCCATGCGTGCTGATGTGAACCTTTCTGTGAGAGTGGCAGGAAGTGATACACTTGGAACCAGAACAGAGATGAAGAACCTGAACTCTTTTAAGGCCATTGCACATGCTATTGAGGGCGAAAGAGAGCGTCAGATCGAGCTTCTGGAGATGGGTAAAAGTGTCACTCAGGAGACCAGAAGATGGGATGACAATAAAGAGTCTTCTCATGCAATGCGTTCTAAGGAGGATGCAAAGGATTACCGCTATTTCCCGGATCCGGATCTTCCGCCGATCCATATTTCTGATGAGTGGATCGCAAAAATCAGAAGTGAGCTGCCAGAGTTCCGGGAGGAGAAGGCTGCCCGTTATCAGAGTGAGTTTGGTCTTCCGGAGTATGATTCCCAGATTCTTACAGAGTCCAGACATCTGGCTGCTTTGTTTGAAGATGTGGCTACGCTGAGCGGCAACCCGAAAAAGGCGGCAAACTGGTTTATGGTGGAAGTGCTTCGTCTTATGAAGGAAAAAGGCATTGAGGCTGAGAAGTTAAGATTTACACCGCAGCATCTTGCAGATCTTCTCACAATGGTCGATAAGAAGGAGGTAAGCCCGCAGAATGCCAAGAAGGTATTTGAAAAGGTATTTGATGAGGATGTTGATCCGGTAGCTTATGTGGAAGAGCATGGCTTAAAGATCGTGGAGGATACCGGGCTTCTTAGCAGCACCATCAGCAGGATTCTGGATGAGAACCCTGGACCGCTGTCTGAGCTTCTTGGCGGTAAAGAGAAGGTTATGGGCTTCTTTGTCGGTCAGATCATGAAGGAAATGAAGGGCAAGGCAAACCCGGCAAGCGTGAGAGAGGCGCTGCTGGCTGAGGTTGAGAAGAGAAAGTAGATTTACAGGAGGATAATCAGATGGTTACCGTTAATCATAATTATTTAAAACTGCCAGGAAGCTATCTTTTTTCTACAATTGGAAAAAAAGTGCGTGCCTATAAAGAAGAGAATCCGGATAAAGAGGTGATCAGCCTTGGTATCGGTGATGTGACACAGCCGCTGGTCCCAGCTATTATTGATGCTCTTCACGGGGCAGTAGAGGAGATGGCTCACGCAGAGACTTTTCACGGTTATGCGCCAGATCTGGGGTATGAATTCCTGAGAAGGGCAATTGCAAAGAACGATTACCAGGACAGAGGATGCGATATTGCAGCAGATGAGATTTTTGTTTCTGATGGTGCGAAAAGTGATTCCGGTAATATTCAGGAGATTTTTGGAACAGACAATAAGGTTGCTGTGTGTGACCCGGTTTATCCGGTTTATGTGGATACCAATGTTATGGCTGGCCGTACCGGAGAGTATAATAGGGTTCGTGAAAATTTTGACGGTGTGATCTATATGCCATGCCGCAAGGAGAATGGATTTTTGCCGGAATTTCCATTAGAAGTGCCGGATCTGATCTATCTTTGCTTTCCAAATAATCCGACCGGTTCTGCTATTACAAAGGATGAACTGCAGAAATGGGTGGATTATGCCAACAAAAATGGCTGTGTGATCATTTATGATGCAGCTTATGAGGCTTATATCTCTGAGGAAAATGTACCGCACAGTATTTATGAGTGCGAGGGTGCAAGAACATGCGCGATTGAACTTCGTAGCTTTTCCAAGAATGCCGGATTTACTGGTGTTCGTCTTGGGTTTACGGTTATCCCGAAGGAACTGGTAAGAGATGGGGTATCGCTTCACAGCCTGTGGGCAAGACGTCATGGTACCAAGTTTAACGGTGCTCCGTATATTGTACAGAAAGCAGGTGAGGCTGTCTATTCAGAGGCAGGTAAGGCTCAGCTGAAGGATCAGGTTGGCTATTATATGAGAAATGCAAAGCTGATCCATGATGAGCTGGCGAAAGCTGGCTTCTCTGTTTCAGGTGGTGTGAATGCGCCGTATATCTGGCTGGAAACACCGGATAAAATGACTTCCTGGGAGTTTTTTGATTATCTCCTTAAAAATGCAAATGTGGTTGGTACACCAGGTTCCGGTTTTGGTTCTCATGGTGAGGGCTATTTCCGTCTGACTGCGTTTGGAACTTATGAGAATACTCTGAAAGCCATTGACAGGATCAAGAGTTTGTAATTATAATTGAAGAAAGCTGAAAAACAGGGCGTATCTCTGGCGAAAGCTGGGGATGCGCCCTTTTACGAAGGAGGAGTCTGGATATGAAGATTAATCGTATTGAGCATATGTGTGAGGGGAATGGACATGTGATTATCAAGGAATTGCTGGATGAGCAGCAGTTAAAGGGGAAATGCGGGCTTTATGCAGAGGTGACACTGGAGCCGGGATGTTCTCTTGGCTTTCATATGCATTATGGGGAGAGTGAGACCTATTATATTCTGACCGGAGAAGGGGAATATAATGACAATGGGACTTCCTGGAGACATGTGAAAGCGGGCGATATTACCTTTACACCAGATGGAAGAGGTCATGGACTGGCGAATACGGGGAATACGGATCTGGTGTTTATGGCGTTGATTATTAAAGATTGAGAGCGTCGCTATGCTCGCAAACCTGTCGAAAATCCCCAAGCCCCACAAGCAGTACCCGCTGCCACCTCCCCCTGTGTATCGGTTGGAACTGGTTCAAATGTGGTATGTCTTATCACTTTGGCGAGCGGGGCTCGCAAAACGATTGCGGGGGTGTGGCAAAGGGAAAAGTATAGAAAAATATTTAGGAGTTTAGAAATGAATCATACAGCAGAGAAATTACTTACATTTATCAAAGAGAGCCCTACTGCATTTCAGGCAGTGGAGATGATGAAAACAAGATTTACGGAGAATGGATTTACAGAGTTAAAGGAAGATGAGCACTGGGAGATAAAAAACGGTGGGAAGTATTTTGTGATCCGGAATCATTCGGCAATCATTGCATTTACCGTGCCGGAGGTTTCCAGCGACGTGTTCCATATTATTGCAAGCCACAGCGATTCCCCATCCTTGAAGATCAAGGAGAATCCGGAGATGGTGGAGAATGGGTATGTAAAGCTGAATGTGGAGCTTTATGGCGGTGCGCTTCTGGCTCCCTGGTTTGACCGACCCCTTTCTGTAGCTGGACGCTTGATTGTGAAAGAAGATGAAAAGATTTGTGAGAAGCTTGTGACTGTGGACAAGGATATGCTGATGATCCCGAATCTGGCTATTCATATGAATCGTGAGGCGAACAGCGGTTATAAGTATAATGTGCAGAAGGATATGCTTCCTCTTTATGGCCTGGAGAGCGCTAAGGGATCTTTCTTTAAAACTGTGGCAGAGGCTGCAGGGGTGAAAGAAGAGGACATTCTGGGACATGATCTGTTTCTTTATAACCGCATGTCTGGTACTGTCTGGGGCAGCGAGGAGGAATTTGTCTCTGCGCCAAGACTGGATGACCTGCAGTGTGCTTTTTCCTCTATGGAAGGACTGATCGCTGGAAAAAATGAAAAGAGCATCTGTGTACATATGGTAATGGATAATGAAGAGGTGGGAAGCGGCACCAGGCAGGGGGCTGCATCTACTTTCCTTCGGGATACCCTCCTTCGCATTAATCTGGGGCTTGGAAGAAGCTACGAGGATTATCTGATATCTCTGGCAAAGAGCTTTATGATCTCTGCGGATAATGCACATGCGATTCATCCGAACTACCCTGAGAAGGCGGATCCGGTGAACCGACCGCATATTAATGCCGGAATTGCGGTGAAGTATAATGCGAACCAGAAGTACTGCACAGATGGTATTTCGGCAGCGATGTTTAAGGAACTTTGTAAAGAGGCAGGGGTATCCTGTCAGGTTTACGTGAATCGTTCGGACGTAGCCGGCGGCTCCACTCTGGGAAATATTTCCAATACTCAGGTGGCTTTAAATACAGTAGATATTGGACTGCCGCAGCTGGCTATGCATTCTCCTTATGAGACTGCCGGTGTGAAAGATACCTGCGACTTTGTAAAGCTTGCGGAGGTATTTTATGCCTGATAACATGTTCAAGGGAAGTTATGAAGGTGCTTCTTCTACAGGAAGTGGACAGCAGATTCACAAAAAAGCAGTGTTTTTTGATGCTGATGGTACGATCTGTGATATTGAAAAGGGGACACCGGCCAGTGCTGTAGAGGCGATTACAAAACTGGTGAAGAATGGCCATCAGGCATGGCTGTGTACAGGAAGAAGCAGGGCGTTTGTGCCTGATTATCTGGAACAGATTCCTTTTACGGGAATGATCAGTGCCTGTGGATGTACCATTGAGAAAGATGGCAAAAGGCTTTTTAACAAGGAGATGACCACGGAGGCAGCCTGGCATTCGGTGGAGGTCCTTCGGAAATATGGCATGATTCCGGTGATGGAGGGTGCCGACTGGATGTACTACGATAAGGATGAGTATAATACAGATATTAACTGGTATGCTGATCTGATCACAAAGGCTCTGGGGGTTAAGTGGCGTCCTGTTAAGGGGTATGAACACGACCTTCATATTAATAAGATCAGTTCTAAGATCGTGCCGGGAAGTGATCCTGAGAAGGCCTGTGCGGAGCTTGAGGACTATTATGAGTTTATTGGCCATATAGGGGAAGGTCTTGCCGGGGATACCATTGAGATGATCCCGAAAGGCTTTTCCAAGGCTGTTGGCATTGCAGCTGTATGCAGGATTTTTGATATTGCACATGAGGATACCATTGTATTTGGTGATAGCAATAATGACCTGTCTATGTTCGAATATGCAAAGACGAAGGTGGCAATGGGAAATGCGGCACCCGGAATCAAGAAGCTGGCTGATTACGTGACAACAGATATTTTTCATTACGGGATTAAGAACGGGCTGGAGCATCTGGGACTGATATGACACAAGGATTAAATTACCAATGTAAATTTGAAAAATACAAAGAAGAACTGATAAAATTGCGGCGGCATTTCCACAGGCATCCGGAACTGGGGCTTCAGGAGTTTGAGACTTCAGCGTTTATACAGGATTATCTGGGAAAACTAGGCTACCGGTTTCGGATTGTGGAGCCTACGGGGATCATTGCGGAGCATCCCTGTCAGGATGCGGCAGCTTTTGCCGGCAAAAAGAAGGTTGTGCTTCGTGCAGAGCTGGATGCACTTCCTATACAGGAACAAACCGGACTGCCTTACGCATCGGAAAATGCCGGAGTCATGCATGCCTGTGGTCATGATGGCATCGTGGCTTCGGCGTTGGTGCTGGCGAGGATTCTGGTGGAAGAGGGAGAGGCTTTTCCAGTACGGATGCGGTTTCTTTTTGAACCTGCTGAAGAAATCGGTGAAGGTGCAAAGCGAATGCTGGCAGCAGGTGCCCTTGATGGAGAACCGGATATTTTTCTCATGTTTCATTACGCAGTGGATCAGTCTTTTGGAATGGCAGTGCATGAGGGACAGGCTTCGGCTATGATCAATGGCATGGAAATCCGTGTTCATGGAAAATCCAGCCACTGGTGTGAGGCTCATAAGGGAATTGACAGTATTTATGCGGCTTCCCTGGTGGTAAAAGCCCTTCATGATCTGAATGAAGCGTATCAAGGAAAAGGTCCCTGCCTGATTGGAATCGGAACCATTCATGGTGGAGAATACTCTAATATTATTACAGATCTTGTGACTCTTCGGGGAAATATCCGGGCTGCTTATGAAGAAGATTACCAGGCGCTGGATAAGCGGATGAAGGAAACCTTGAATGAAATAGAAGCAAGGACGGGAACAAGGATCGAGTTGGAATATCCAAAGCCTGCGGTTCTGCCTTTTGCAAATGATCCGGAGCTTACCAGGATTGCGGAAACTGCAGGAAGGAAGATATTTGGAGAGCAGTTTCTTCTGGAAGGCGAGGAGCAGCTGTTTTTGTCCGGAGACAATGCCTATCGGTATTTTTTACATACAAAGGGCTTGTTCAGTGTATTTCTGGCAGGAATTCCTGATAAGGGTTATCCGCTGCATCATCCGAAATTCCAGATTGATGAGAATATTTTGCCATATAGCCTGGAGGCGTTGTATGAGATACTGTCTGGCATTGACAGGGATATATAACAGAATCCATTAAATCAATCCTAAACTCTTGCAAATGAACAGCCAGATAGTGAGAGTAAAAGCACTGAATAATGTAGTGAGCATAATGACACTGGAGGAAAAAGACCCTTCGTGCCCCATGTTTTTTGCCATAATATAACAGCTTACTGTGGTAGCAGAACCAAGCATGATCAGAATGGCAACCAGCTTATCATGGGTAAATCCAAGTCTGACAGCAACTGGAAGAAAAATGGTGCAAAAGCCGATCAGCTTCATAAAAGTGCAGGCGATAGTTGCTTTTAATCTGGAAAAAGCTTTTCCAAAATGAAGGGCACCACCCATGGCCATCAGTCCAAGAGGTGTGGCTGTTTTTCCGAGGTTATTGACAGTACTGGAAAGGATCGTTGGAAGAGGCAGACGAAGGACAGACCAGATAAGACCTGCCAGGATTCCAAGAATAATAGGGTTGCTGGCAATTCCTTTTAAGGTTTTTAGGAGCATCTGTTTGTTCATTCCCTGATTGTCAGGCTTCATAAAAGAGAGAACCATAACTGCCATTACATTATAGAGCGGAACGCTTGCTATGATCATAAGAGGTGCCATACCAGCATCTCCATAAAGGTTCTGGATGATAGCAATGCCGAGGATTGCCGCGCTGCTGCGGTAAGAGGCCTGGACAAATTCTCCCTGTATGTCCCTTGGATTCAGCAGGAAGGAAAGACCGATAGAAATGGCAATGCTGCAAAACGTAGCGCCAAAACAAAAGAGAACAAACTTTGTATCCCAAACTTTAATAAAATCTGATTCAGCCACATTCATAAACAAAAGTGCGGGTAAGGCTGCCTTGAATACAAATTTGTTCATCTGTGCAACAAAGGAATCATCATAAAGATTAATTTTTCGAAGAAAATAACCCAGCATAAGGGTCAAAAAAATAGGAATGGTTGCATTGAGGCAAAAAATCAGATTATCCATAAAAAATTCACCTTTCTAAGTTTGTCGACATGTTGCTGTTCATTCTGTTCACAGTAACCCCGACATATCTTTTTTGATTATAAACTTTTTCCAATAATTGTCAAATTTTGTTTTCTGTGGTATCGTAAGAATGAAAGGCAACGAATGGAGGAGAAATATGAGATACGGTAAGATTCGCGTAGAAGATGGAAATCTGATCTTTTTCAGACATATGATACAGAATAATCTTCCTTGCAGAGATATTGTCTGGGCGTATATCCATCGGGAAGGCGAAAACGCAGAAGAAGCAGTGAAGCAGATGATCTCTAATTATCTGGTGATCATTACCAGGAGAAAGAAGCGATATCAGTTTGAGATGACGGAGCATGAGGCACAGGACTGCCTGCGGATTCTGAAACTTTTCAATCCGGAAATGGCTACCGGATTTCCTAAGGGCGGACGGATTCCGCTGCAGAGTCTTTCCAATACAAGAGATCTTGGGGCAATCGCCACAAAGGATGGGCGTCATATCCTTCCCAGAAAGCTTATTCGAAGCGGAAATCTTTATCATGCTTCCATGGCTGATCAGCATGTTTTGCAGGAGGATTGCAAGCTGAAGACCGTGATTGATCTCAGAGACCAGCTGGAACGAAATGAAAGACCAGACATTGTAGTAAAGGGTGTGGAATATTATCACATCCCCATGATCGATGAAGAGACTATTAGTGATTCTCCGAAAAGTGTTTTGGGAATACTGCAGACAAATGATATGTTGAAAAAGGTTCTGGAGTATGATGGCGATATAGAGAGTCTGATCGAGCAGCAGTATGAGAATTTTGTAAAGGATCAGTATTCAGTGAAACAATGTGCCAGATTTATGGATGTACTGCTGCATCACGAAAATGGTGCTGCTCTCTGGCACTGCAGCTTCGGAAAAGACAGAGTGGGGGTAGTGACAGCCCTTCTTCTTTGTGCTCTTGGAGTTCACAGAGATGTGATCCGGGAGGATTTTATACGTTCCAATGTGTGCCTGGCAGGAGAACTGGATTATATGCTACGTTACCTTGAGGCAAACAGACTGGACAGTATTGCAAATGTAAATAAAGTATCAGCGCTTTTCAGGGTAAAAGAAGAATATCTGGACAGAATGTTTCGGACGATTTATGCGGAATATGGAAATGTGGAGCGCTTTTTGAGAAGAGGACTTTACCTGAACCAAAAGACAGTGACAGACCTGCAGAGTAAATATCTGATATAAAATATTTACGTAAAATATAGATACTTCATGCTGTGTAAATATGTTAATAGTGGAATGCAAGTGTGTTATATGAATAAAAGTGCTTTAATGCTATAAAACATTAAAACTTTTTTGAAGTGTAGCATTGACAAAATAAATTATGTTGTTATAATGATAACCATATCAATCTGAAGCACGAAAGCAGGATTATATTTATGCAAAATAAGATTTTATCTTTACTAGTTGACAACACGTCAGGTGTACTCAGCCGGATCGCCGGAATGTTCAGCCGTCGTGGTTATAATATTGACAGTATCACTGCCGGAGTTACAGCGGATGTGAATTATACCCGTATTACAGTAGTGTGCAGCGGAGATGACGCAATTCTTGATCAGATTGTGAAACAGCTTGCGAAGCTTGTTGATGTAAGGGATATCAAAGTCCTGGATCCATCTGACAGCGTAGTTCGTGAGACTGTTCTTGTGAAGGTTGCAGCCGCACCGGAGCAGAGACAGGGAATTGTTTCCATTGCGGATATTTTCCGTGCCAAGGTTGTAGATGTGAGCAAGGATTCTCTCATTGTAGAGATGACAGGCAGCAAGACCAAGCTGGAGGCATTTATTAATCTTATGGGAGATTACGAGATTCTGGAACTGGCACGTGCCGGTGTTATGGGGCTTGAGAGAGGCTCTCATGGGGTGAAATTTTTGTAATTGCGGAAGCGCTGATCAGGCAGATGCCGCAGGAGGCAATCCGCCACAGGCGGAGAATTCTGAAGGCAGGATTATTTATTTGGTTTGCTAAGGGGCGTATTTCTGGAATGAATAATCATACACAGAATATGCATATATATTCCCTTAACGATATATATTTTTAAGTTTTAACACAGTAGGAGGAAACGAAAATGTCAGCAAGAATTTTTTACCAGGAAGATTGTAATCTCTCTTTATTAGATGGAAAAACAATCGCAATTATCGGTTACGGCAGCCAGGGACATGCTCACGCATTGAACCTGAAGGAGTCCGGATGTGACGTCATTATCGGTCTTTATGAAGGCAGCAAATCCTGGAAGAGAGCTGAAGAGCAGGGATTTAAAGTATATACAGCAGCTGAGGCTGCAAAGAAGGCTGATATCATCATGATCCTGATCAATGATGAGAAACAGGCTGATATGTATAAGAAAGACATCGAGCCAAACCTTGAGGAAGGCAATATGCTTATGTTTGCTCATGGTTTCAACATTCATTTCGGATGTATTGTTCCGCCAAAGAATGTAGATGTTACCATGATTGCTCCAAAAGCACCAGGACATACAGTAAGAAGTGAGTATCAGGCTGGCAAAGGAACTCCTTGTCTGGTAGCTGTTGAGCAGGATTACACAGGAAAAGCACTTGACAAAGCACTTGCATACGGACTTGCTATTGGTGGTGCAAGAGCAGGACTTCTTGAGACTACATTCCGTACAGAGACAGAGACAGACCTTTTTGGAGAGCAGGCAGTACTTTGCGGTGGTGTTTGTGCACTTATGCAGGCTGGCTTCGAGACTCTTTGCGAGGCTGGTTATGACCCAAGAAATGCATACTTCGAGTGTATCCACGAAATGAAGCTGATCGTAGACCTGATTTATCAGTCAGGCTTCGCTGGAATGAGATATTCCATCTCCAACACAGCTGAGTACGGTGACTACATCACAGGACCGAAGATCATTACAGAAGATACAAAGAAAGCAATGAAGAAAATCCTTTCCGATATCCAGGATGGTACTTTCGCAAAAGACTTCCTGCTTGATATGAGCCCAGCTGGACGTCAGGTTCACTTTAAAGCTATGAGAAAGAAAGCTTCTGAGCATCCATCTGAAAAAGTTGGCGAAGAAATCCGTAAACTCTACAGCTGGAACGGCGAAGATAAGCTTATTAATAACTAAGCAAAAAAAATCCGGGGAAACCCGGATTTTTTTGCGCTACTTTGGTGCATCGAAGCGGAATTTCTCTAGATTTCTGCCAGTTGTGTCAGCAGTTTCTGGTTTTCGCTCCCTTTTTTGCACACAAACCCGATTTCCCTTGAGGGAAAAGTCAGTCCCAGAGGTGCTTCCACAAGTATTTCTTTATCAAGATCATTTTGCACAAATTCTTTGATCACGCAGGCAATTCCCAAGCCTACCTGTGCAAACTGGATTAAAAGATCCATAGAGCTGACTTCCAGAATGTGTCCAAGCTGCATCTGATGCTCATGAAGCATGGTATTGACGGACTGTCTGGTTATATTCTGTTCGTCAAGAAGCATGAAAGTAGCAGTGTTCTGAAGAGGGTCTGATGGAAAAAGCTGGTGTTGATTTTCCAGGTATTGATGTGTAGCGACAAAGGTATCCTGGATCTGCAGCAGAGGCAAAAATTCGTATCCGGATAGCTTCTGCGGTCGTCCGATCAGGCCGATGTCTATTTTGTCTTCTTCAAGAAGTTTCAGGGTCTGGTAGGTGGACTGGCAGGAGATTGTAATACGGATTTGCGGATTGGCAGCTATGAAATCTTTCAGCCTGGGCATAAGTACATATTTGCATAAAGTGGTGCTGGCACCGATGCGTAGCCTGGGAATCTCTCTGGAACGATTGTGAAGAATGGAATCCTCTCCTTCGGAAAGAAGGTCGAAGGCTCCTTTTACTTTTTCATATAGAATCTGGCCGTCAGGGGTGAGGGTTACGCCTCTGGAACTGCGCTTGAAAAGAGTGGTGTCCAGATTATTTTCCAATTTCTTAATGGCACGGCTGATGGCAGGCTGGCTGATGTACAGCTCCTTAGCAGCGGATGAGATATTGCCAGTGCGGCTGACTGTGTAAAATATATGATAAAGAGATAGATTTTCCTGCATAAATTCCTCCTGAATATATAACGACATTGCTTACCTTGTCCATGGCAACCTATCTTACATTGTACAGAAATCATGCATTCGAATGATTTATCGCCGAGCTTCTTAGTTTTTTGTGAACTACGCTTAAAATAATACTTTACAAAATAGCACCAGTGAACAATAAAGTATAACTACAAATTATAATAACTATGATTAATATGTATTTTTATTATAACAGAAAGTGTGCTAAAATATCAACATACAATGAATCAGGAGGAATACTAAAATGGGAATGACAATGACTCAGAAGATCCTGGCAGCGCATGCAGGTCTGGATCATGTAGAAGCAGGACAGCTTATAGAGGCACAGCTTGACCTTGTTCTTGGAAACGATATCACTTCTCCGGTTGCTATCCATGAGATGGATAAGATGACGGTGGATACCGTATTTGACAAAGATAAAATTGCGCTGGTAATGGATCACTTTATTCCGAACAAGGATATTAAGTCTGCTGAACACTGTAAATGTGTTCGTGAATTTGCCTGTCGCCATGATATCACCAATTATTTTGATGTAGGACAGATGGGAATTGAGCATGCGCTCCTTCCGGAAAAAGGTCTTACAGTTGCAGGCGATGTGATTATCGGAGCTGATTCACACACCTGTACATATGGAGCTCTTGGAGCTTTTTCCACTGGTGTCGGAAGTACTGATATGGCAGCTGGCATGGCTACAGGAAAAGCATGGTTTAAGGTACCGTCTGCCATTAAATTTAACATCGTTGGCAAACCGAAAAAATGGGTAAGCGGTAAGGATGTGATTTTACATATCATTGGAATGATCGGCGTGGACGGAGCTCTTTATAAATCTATGGAGTTCGTGGGAGAGGGAATTAAAAACCTGTCTATGGACGACCGTTTTACTATTGCTAATATGGCAATTGAGGCTGGCGGAAAGAATGGAATTTTCCCGGTTGATGATCTTGCAATCGAATATATGAAAGAGCATTCCAAGCGCCCGTATACAGCATACGAGGCTGATGAGGATGCTGTTTATGAAGCTGAGTACACAATTGATCTTAGCACATTGGAACCAACCGTTGCGTTCCCTCATTTACCAGAGAACACTAAGACCATTTCTGAGATTGAAAAGCCGGTCGTTGTAGACCAGTCTGTAATCGGATCCTGTACGAATGGCCGTATTGATGACCTTCGTGTTGCAGCTCAGATTCTGAAGGGACGCAAGGTTAAGAAAGGGCTTCGCTGTATTGTGATTCCTGCGACTCAGGCAATTTATCTGCAGGCAATGGAAGAGGGGCTTCTTAAGATTTTCATTGAGGCTGGAGCAGTTGTAAGTACACCTACCTGTGGACCGTGCCTTGGTGGATATATGGGTATTCTGGCCGCTGGTGAGCGCTGCATTTCTACTACTAACCGCAACTTTGTAGGACGTATGGGACATGTGGAGTCTGAAGTTTACCTGGCAAGCCCGGCAGTAGCTGCAGCAAGTGCAGTAACCGGTTATATTTGTGCACCGGAAGAATTAGGATTATAAGGAGGAGTACTTATCATGCAGGCAAAAGGCAGAGCTTTTAAATATGGAGATAATGTTGATACAGATGTTATTATTCCGGCACGTTATCTGAATTCTTCAGACCCGGCAGAACTGGCAACTCATTGCATGGAGGATATTGATAATACTTTTGTAAAAAGAGTACAGAAGGGTGATATTATTGTAGCAACTAAGAATTTTGGCTGCGGTTCTTCCCGTGAGCATGCGCCGATCGCTATTAAGGCAGCTGGTGTCAGCTGTGTTATCGCAGAGACATTTGCCAGAATTTTTTACAGAAATGCAATCAACATTGGTCTTCCGATCATTGAGTGCCCGGAAGCAAGCAAGGGCATTGATGAGGGGGATGAGGTAGAGGTGGATTTTGATTCTGGCATGATCTACAATCGCACCAAAGGAACTGAATTTAAGGGGCAGGCCTTCCCGGAATTTATGCAGAAGATCATTAAGGCGGAAGGACTTGTTAATTATATTAATGCACAGCATTAATATAATGTTTTTGGGAAAATCCATTATCCTGTGAAAGGGCAAAATGATTATCCTCACCAAGCATAAAAACGACCTTGGGAGATTGCTATAAAAGCAGTCTTTCCTGGTCGTTTTTTTATTATATGCATAGAGAAACCTTGAATTTACAAGCATTCACGAATGAATAAAACACCTGTTTTGTTCACTTGCAGTATATTAGCACGTTTTTTGAGAGGCTGTGGGATTTGCCCCTTGAGAGGATAAATGGTTTTGTCCCACGACATATAATTGTCAACAGGCAAAGTAAAATATCCTGTTAAAGGGCAAAACTCCCAATCAATAGAAATTTGTCCAAGCATAAAAACTGACCTTGATGGACTGGGAAAACCAGCTGTCAAGGTCTTTGGGTATATGGGCGAAAACCTTGATTTCTGTGATTTTTCTCAATAAAATTGCAGTTTTACCTACGTTCAAGGTTCTTTCATAATTGGATAGGAGAGTTATACATGGGTTACCCGTCTATTCCGTTCACAGTAACACTTACAGACGATTTTAATTTGTTTTTTGAAAAAACTGTTGATTTTTATTATAACATTTGATACAATATCAACTGTTCGCGGGGTATGGCGTAGCTTGGTAGCGCGCACGGCTGGGGGCCGTGAGGTCGCAGGTTCAAATCCTGTTGCCCCGATTAATGCAGTAAAATCAAGGGTTTGCGGACTTTCTGTTTTAATGAAAAATAGAAAGGTAATCAAAAAGGCAATCAAAAGTAAAAAAGGTAATCATTTCTTATAAGTGACAAAATATATTTATAGGAGGATGAGCCTGCAAATGTGGTAAAATTAATAAGATTTCACAGAAAATTCACAAAATCACAGAGATTTTATCTGTGGTTATTTTTTTGTTTAAAATTAAATATGAATACCTGAATAAGTCCATGAGTTTTTGATGTGTTACTCGTGGGCTTATTTTAGTGTTCATTTATGAGCACAAATATGTGTCATCCTCTTTTATTAGCCTATGCACAGTAAATAACGCTGTGTATGGGCTAAATTTCGTTTATTTCATTTCAGACAACAATTTCCCCACTAATAGAATTAAAATCGAAATTTGAGCCGTATAATGCGTTTTAAAGCATTGCTATAGAGCGAAATGTAAAATCGTGATTTTATGGGACAATTTCAGAAAGGAATCAGACCAGATATGGATAAAAATGTAATACGCCGGGGCGAGATCGTATCAGACTCCGGTAAGCTGTATTCTGTGATTGGTGTACTGGGAACAGTGCTGTATATCCAAGAGACAGATGCAGATAATAAAAAGGTGGACTATCAGCTAAAAGAGATAGAGCCACTGTTTAGAAAAATTGAATATGTGAAAAAGGCTTGAAAGGGTGTCAAGTAAATGGACTCCAATACAATGCAAGAAATCGCAAGCCCTTAATGGGGTATGTGTTTTTATATTATGTATCAGTGCCACCTGGCAGCACTCATAAATAAAGCCAGGGCAGAAGGGCAGTCAAGATATGACTGTCTTTTTTGCTTAGAACGAAAGGAGACTTATGTTAGATGATAAGAAAATTACAAAACAAAATATTGAAGACAAGAGCGTTCAGGAGGTCATGGCAGAAGCTACAAAGGTCTGCTGCCGATGTGGGGAAGAATTACCTCTAAGCAGATTCCGTATGGAGATCAGACCAAATGGTAAGAAAGCATACAGATCAAAGTGTAAGTATTGTACTTGGTTGGATCGCAGGGAGAAGAAATTACAGAAGAAAACAGTAACAGATACCTTTGATCCCAATATGGTTATATTACAGAAACGGCAGTATAAGCAGATTAAGCCTGAAAGAATTCTTGATTTATCTCAGACTGGGCTTGATATTGAATTACTGGGCGAGGATGAAATATTTGTAAAATTACTGAATTGTAAGGACACCTGGCTTTCCTACTATGGAAGAATGATACGAAAAAGTAAAGGTAAGTATAATTTGCTTAATGGTATCACGTATAAAAGAAGTAAAGATGGTGGTTTGGTATATTCTTTCACCAAGAACATATTCAAAAACGGTAAATGGCAATTTCAACAAGTATTTATAGGTGTAGAACGTCTGATTGTTGATACTTTTATAGAAAATCCTGATTGCGTGAACAATACTTATATTTGGCATAGGGGCAATGATAAGTCAAATCTTTATTATAAAGACCTTTATCCACTTACCAGAGAGCAGAATGCACAGGTACGAGATCATTATAAAAGAACAGGTGATGATTCGGAAGAGTATATTGTACAGGTAATGAACGATATTCGATATAAAAATAAGGAATGGTCTGCTAAAAGGTATAAGCCGACTGTATGTGGAGTTGGTTACTGGGGCTGTGAAGATGTGGACACGGATTCTACAGCATATAATAAATGGCATGGTATGTTACACCGTTGCTATAGCACTAAAGTACATGAAAAATATCCTGAATATATAGGATGCATAGTTTCAGAAGAGTGGAAAAACTTCAGTAATTTTAGGTACTGGTATGAGAAGAATAATTATGGAGGCAGTAATCTGAATCTTGATAAGGATATTCTTTATAAAGGTAATAAGATATACAGTCCTGATACTTGTTGCTTGGTTCCAGGATTTATCAATACACTGTTTACGAATAGAAAAGCGAACAGAGGTGAACTTCCTTTAGGAGTATATAAAGAAGAAAAGAATGGAAAGACTTGTTATCGAGCAGGTATGGAGGTAAATGGACAGAGTATTAAACTTGGTACATTCAAAACACCGGAAGAAGCATTCCAGAAGTATAAAGAGTACAAGGAACAATATATCAAGGACACTGCAAAGAGATACAAGGACAAGATTCCATACAGTGTGTATGAAGCTATGATGAACTGGAAAGTTGAAATAACAGATTGAGAGGGAGATATTGTGGAACAAAATGAAGAATTACAGGGCTGTGTATTTGCAGTGCCGTCCAAGACACCATGGATCACAAGTAAGCCACTTGTACATAAGAAAAATCAACATTCTGAAGAGTATTTGCGGATGAAACGAATTTTTAGAGAAAATGACTTCTCTGTGCATACTGATCCGAAAACAGGAGAGATTGTTTGCAAGGTGATTCCTAAAGACATGGATGCAGAGCGGAAGAAAGCCGAACGTGCAGCCCAGCTTACAGCTCTTGCAGATCTTATGGATTCCAAAGGTTACACAGTTGATGAGCTGAAGGAGCTTATGTCCACTCCGAAACAAACTATAGAAGAGTAACACACTATAAAGCCTGGGTGATCGCCTGGGCTTTTGTTATAGCCCAAAACTGATAGTAGCGGATCGGGTAGATGTGGAGTATAATATAAGTGATGAAAGGCGCGAAAAACCTTAAAATAAAGCAATTTGTATAGATTTTATTGAAATGGTGGATTGACTGCTTTATGAGAGTGTGTTATTGTATAGTCAAGAAAACAAAGGGTTTTCTATTTAATTCTCGGTTTCTGACACCGTAAGTCAGGGTTTAATGCTCGGTGTTCTTCTACCGCAAAGGAAGGGTTTAATGCTCGGTGTTTCACGACCGTAACGGTGAGAGTTTAATTCTTAGAGCGGAGCTTATGTCTTCGCTCTATTTTAATACATGGGAGAAATTTATGATTGCTTTTTATGATGTAGATGCAGAATATGTTGATTTTTTAAAAACTATTGATAAACAAGTTCCTGATATCAGATATAGTGGTATTAACAAATTTGTATGTGGAGTTGTTTTAAATATAAATGGTACAGAATATTATGCGCCGATTTCGCATATGACAAATAAGCAAAGAACAAATATGTTGATCTATGATAATAAAAAACCTATATCAACAATTAGATTTTCTTTTATGTTTCCTGCATTTTCAGAGGTCTTAAAAATAAAAGATTTTACAGAAATCGCAAAAAAGAACCGTAAATATGCAGACTTACTTTATGCAGAGTACAAATACTGTGTAACACACGAAAAAGAAATATTAGAAAATGCTCAAAAAATATATAAAATTGGATGCAATAAAAATCATAAATTAAATTATACCTGTTGTGATTTCAAAAAATTAGAAGCCGAGTATGTAAATTATAAAAAAGAAGAAAAGCAATCAAAATCTAAAGAATCGGATGAACAGGAACCAACAATACCTGAATCTATAGAACAGACCACAAAAGAACCAACACTTACAGTAGAAGAAACTGTAGAGGTAACTGTTGAAGAAGAAAAAGTAGTAGAAACAACCACTGATCCAGAACCAGCTACAACACCACAACAAGAGGTCGCAGCAACCACTGAGCAAGCAACCACGGACCAGTCAATATCCGATCAAAACTAACATATTTAATACATAACTATACAAAATAGAGTCAGGCTCACGCAGCTTGGCTTTTACATTTCAATCTCACACAAAATAGAGTTTACATATGCTTGAATGGGAAGAAGCTTCAAAGGTTATCAAATATAACATTATATTATACTAGGCTTAAGGATATATGGGTCGTAAATTATATGGGTCGTATGTATAATCCAATGATATATGATTCAAGACTATATGTGCACTCTCTTTTGTGGATTTTTTGAAAATTTGTTTTAGGTGTCTGGTGTTACCGGAGTGTTGCAACTGGATATAGAATAATAATAGGGTAGTTATACAGGAAACTGTGTAATGCCCTATTTTTTTGCTTGTGATGGATTGACTTCTGCATTGACCGGACGTAATATAAATCTTATAAAAGTCTTTTCAACAGGGCTGATGATACATGCAAACGAAGTACCTTAAAAGGAGGCTGAAGCAGATGAAGAAATCAACATGGAAAGAAAGATTCAGTAAATTTATCCTCGCAGTGCTTGTAGTTGGTATCATATTTAGTTGCTCCAATATAGAGCAAGTACAAGCTGCATCAAAGAAGGGCACTTATTATTATGGAACTGTGCTTAACCGTACAAAAGGCGGTAAGAAATATGGTTCCTGGCAGCTTGGAACAAAAAAGGTGAAATATACTAGTAAGTCTATTACATTTTATGGCTCATTTATGAAGAGCAACAAAGCATCATTGAAATTTAACAAGAAAAACTTTGTGAAGTACGGTAAGAAAACCTTTAAATTAACATCTAAGACCAAATATTATTGGACAGATGAATACGGCAGAATACCTGCAAAAAAATATGAAGCTTTGAAGTGCTGTAAGAAATTAAATGGGCTTATGGTAACTCTTAAAGTAACAAATGGAAAAGTTGTATCATTAACATTTTATTCATAAGAGCTGGTGAAAGAGGGATCAGAAATGGTCTCTCTTTTTTTCGCCCTGCTACCAGATTGGAAAATAATTTCTGCGGTATATACCGCCATGTATTTGACCGGGGCATGTAAAAATTCCAGAGTTTATAAATACCCCCCTGGGGAGCAGTAGTAGTGTTTTTATGGCTAGTAAAAAGTACCCCCCTCCCCTTTTGAAAAATATTGTTAAAAAAATAACAATATAATCACATTTTGAAGTGCTTAGATAGCAGTATTTATAAGGGATTGCATGTACTTGCAAGTGTTTCAAGGTATCGACAATGGTATCGTATAAATCCTTATTTTTAAAGGGTTTGTGCAAAATTAGATTGTTAAATAAATAACAAAAAATGCACAAAATTTCATGTCTCATAGTCCGTAAACCATTATAAACATTGACTTTTTTCGATACCATTCGACTATATTTTTGACTCTCTGAGAAGCCAATAAAATAAAGGGTTTGCAAGGGGTGATTTTTATACTGTATCGCCTTTGATTTATCGTGGCTCTGTGTGGCTGATATATAATATTCCTGGGAATAATTGCTATATCTAATTTGATAAAGATTAAAAGAAGTCTGATAAAATATTGCGAATGCTGGAAAATGGTGGTACAATATGACATTATAAAGAATATACATATGAAGTTTGAGAGATTGGAGGTAAATACATATGTATGACGAAAAGGATTTGGGGAATGACATAAAGAATAATAAGGACAAAATTGAAATTGAAGGAGATTTGGCAAAAAAAGTTATCAGAATAAAAGCAACTGGAAATGTAGCTTGGGGAGTATGTATTGTTGCGATTGCTGCGGTAGTAACTGCTGCTATTGTTGCAGCTCCTACAGGTGGCGCAAGCGCCTTAGCAGCAGCACCGGCTATGGTTGGAGCTGTAGGGGTATTAGGAACTGGAACAGCGACGTCTGCGGTTGCAATTGCAATAGCAGCTGGCGGTGTTGGAGCGTTAAATAAATTAAGAGATTATGATTTAGAAAAAATATCCGACACAAAAGTTATCTTACGTAAAAAGAAATGAATTAAAGTTTAGAGTGGCTATCGGGAGTAATCCTGGTAGCCTTTTCAATTCGGCAAGAATACAACAAAAAGCTACCGGATCAGACAATACCCGATAGCTTTAATCTTTGAAAAATTCCTCATATTCAACATCAAACAGTAATCGCAGCGCTTTCAGGTCACTGGCTTTTATGTTTCTGCGCCCCACTTCAATATTAGCAAGAGTGCTTCGGGAGATACGACTTCCCATAAGCTGTAGTTTTGCAACAACTTCTTCTTGTGTCATACCTTTATTCATGCGTACTGTCTGGATATTATGTCCAAGTGGAAGATCAGTTAAGATATATTGCATAGTAGCACTCCTGCGTCAAATAATACGACAAATTGTTACCTATTAGAAACATTTGTATTGATTATATCCAGATTTAGTGCTATTATTGTGACTATATAGAAACAATATATTAAAAATGAAAAAGATTTTTGGAAGGAGAGTTTAGTATGGCGGGGAATAATAATAACGGATTAAGTTTCTGGGGCGTTGTTGGAGCTGTACTTTTAGCATTGATTATTTTTTCAATTGATGGTTAATGAAGAAAAATTTGAGAATCATGTTAATGACATTAGTTGCAGTATTAGTAAATAAACATCTAAAAAATTATATTTCAATACCGTGGCTTAAATGGTTTATGACATGTTATTTTAATGATTTAGTAGGTGGAATTACTTTTATAGCATATTGCAACAGTGTTTTTTATTACTATAAGGGTATGATATATAGATTATGGCAAATAGAGTTACTTTTATTTTTATGTGGCGTATTCTGGGAATATATTACACCTTTATTTAGAACGGATACTGTGTCTGATCCGTATGACATAGTGGCTTATATGTGTGGTGGTTTTATTTATTGGATAATAATGTTTGGCTATAAAACAAGCACTAATTGAATATAGGGCATAGCCGGAGAAATCCGGTGGCGCAAAACTACAGGGTCTAAGCATATGTATGACAGCCAGTTGCAATTTTTACATGATAGGAGAGCATTGCTTTTCCGTGGCGAGCGAGTCAGGAGAGGAATGCTTTTTATATTTTGAGGGAAAGAAGGCAGTCTAATGAAAAGAAAAATTGTTACATTATTGTTTGTATGCTGCTTAGGTATAAGTGTAGCAGCTTGTGGAAATGAAACCACAGATACTAAAGAGTATGGTGAAGCATCTGACAATGAATTAACAATTGATGAAGATGATTCGGAGGATGAGGATTACACAGAAACTTTAGGCAATTCTTCAAGTGTAAGTAGCTCTACTTCAAGCACAAGCAGATATAAAAGTTATTCGAGCAGTAGCTCAAATAGTACAAACAATAATTCATCGGAAGAAACTCATGGATATGATCCAAGTGATCCATATTATTCGGCTCATGATACAGATGGTGACGGACAACTAACAGATGAAGAATGGTCAGCTGCTATGGGTGATTTTATTGATGATTTGGCAGAACAAATGGGAGTAGAGTAAGAAATAAAACAACAAACATGTAAAGAGAGGAAATACATTATGGCACTTATAAAATGTCCTGAATGTGGGAAAGAAATATCGGATAAAGCAGGAGCTTGTCCTCATTGTGGTTGTCCAATCGGAAATGCGACACAACCAATACAGAATAATGACGGAAAGAGTAATAAAGGAAGCAAGAAAATCCTTATTGGCGTAGTAGCAGTAGTTGCCATTGCTGGAACTGGTTATTATTTTGGCATTGCAAAACCACAGCAGCATTTAGCAGAGCAGAAAGCTGTATATGAAGAAGCACAGGATCTTATTGATGAGGGAAAGTATGATAAAGCAATTGAGAAACTGAACTCTATTATAGATTATGACGGCGCACAAGATGCTATAAATGAAGCAGAGACAGGCAAAGAAAAAGCAACTTATGAAGAAGCGGAGAATTTGTTAGAACAGGGTAAATATGATGATGGAATCGAATTACTGAATACTATTCCTGATTATCCAGATTCAGCAGAAACGATTGAGCAGGCAAAATACGAATCTTACGCTTATTCTGCTGTTAAGGCAGTTAAAGGAATTTTAAAAAATCCAGATTCTTTAAGTGTTTATGATGTGAAGTTTTATGATGGACTTAATGAAGATGATGATAACAGTGAAAGTGAAGACACAGAAACAGAATCTTCTGATGGTGAGAGCAAGGATCAAAGTTCAGATTCTCCAAAATATCCTACTGTTGTAATGCACTGTGGAGCACAAAATGGATTTGGTGGAAATACAGAAGATTATGCTTTCTGCGTTTATAGTGAAGACGATGGAGAATATATATTAGGTGGTATTACAACTGAGCTGGATCTTGAAGATTTAGATGAAGATGATGATATGTATTTTTACTATGCAGTTACTACAAGGATGATAAATGAATATTACGATAATGGTATAGAAATTGGTTCAATAAATGCTGAGAGATTTAATGCTGTTTTAAAGAATGCGGCATATGGATCAGTAAAGATCATCCAGTAAAATGTATATGATTACCCATGGGAATGTGGGCGAAAATATAAATTCACATGAAGCGTTCAAGGAGGAAAAACGCATGGAAAAGAAGCAAGGATTTCTGAAGAAGTTTTTGGCGGTAATGATCGCAGTGTTCTCACTGACATTGTTATCACCAGAAGTAGCAACACAGTTAGGAACAATGCAAACGGTACAGGCTGCAGTAAAAATTAATTCTAAAAAAATTACTTTGACAAAAGGCCAGAAAAAGACTTTAAAATTAAAAGGGACAAAGAAAAAAGCAAAATGGAGTAGTAGTAAAAAGTCTGTAGCAACAGTATCTTCTAAAGGTGTGGTTTTTGGTAAGAAAAAAGGTACAACAGTGATTACTGCAAAGGTCGGTAGTAAAAAATACACTTGCAAAGTTACTGTTGAAACACCAAAGCTTAATAAAAAATCTGTTACTCTGAGTGTTGGAAAGTCAAGTACATTAAAAGTTACAGGTACTAAACAGAAAGTTAAATGGACAAGCAGTAATATAGCTATAGCTGCTGTAACCAGAAATGGAAAAGTTGTTGCGAAAAGTGCAGGAATAGCAGATGTTATAGCAAATGTTGGTGGTGTAAAATATATTTGCAAAGTAAATGTAAAAGGTAGTCAGAAACCAGCACCTAAACCAACAGAGGCACCTAAACCAACAGCGATTAATAAACCAATTACAGGTGTATCCTTAGATAGAGATAATGTAATTCTTGAAATTGGAAAATCATATACATTAAACGCTTCTATTTTACCTGTTGATACGACAGCTGATAAAACATTGGTTTGGACTAGTTCTAATCCGATGATTGCTGCGATTTCTAATGGAACAATAACTGCGTTAAAAGAAGGAAATGCAATTATAAGTGTAAGCGCTGGAAATAAATCCGCAAATTGTAAGGTTATAGTAACTCCTATTGATGTAAAAGAAATTAATTTTGCTTCATCAGAAACGACTATCAGAAAAGGACAAAATTGTCAATTAACAGTAGTATTCCAGCCGATTAATGCAACACTTACTAAAAAAATTACCTGGGAAACAAGTAATAGTGATGTAGCTATTGTTCAGGATGGAACAGTTTATGGCAAAGGTGTTGGAACATGTACAATATCTGCTAAATATGGTGATTTAGTTGCAAGTTGCAATATAATTGTTGACAACGATAAAGAGACTTTAAGAAAAAATGCAGAAGAAGAGTATAACAAAAAGGTAAAAGATACTAATGAAAGCACTGATAAAATTATAAGTGAATGTAATTTAAATATATTTAAATTAGAAAAAGAAGGATATTATACAGGAACAGATTCTCAATATAATTCTGAAGTAAGAAGTTTGTCCAATGAAATTAGAAATTTGCAAAGGCAATCAGCAGCTCTGGCAACTTCAACTGATAGTGCAAGTAAAGCAAGGAAGGCTAGAATAGATTCACAAATAGAAACAAAACAAGCACAAATGGATTCCTTACAAGCAAGACATACTAATACTGTACTTATCAGAGGACAAAAAGATCTTATTAACGAGATGAATGCTAGTAGAAAAGAACTTTTAGCAAAATATTATGAAGAATATCAGAAACAGTTGGAGGAAATTGAAAATCTATATTAGAAATAATATATTATATTTTAGAATATAATAATCATTAGAGAGCAAGGATTATACTAGTGGGTCAATTTACACACAATAGGGATGTACCTCACACCGAGGCTGCATCCCTATTTTTTCGCTTCCAGATCATCTAATTTATTGTGCAATATGACGAAAACGGTCTAAAATGCCCCAAAACACTGATTTTTACTGAAATCCGCATTCAGAATCCCTTATATTTACTGGGTTTAACGAGGGTGATTTTCCCGATAAAACTTAAATTTTATAGGTGTGTATTCTGCTGCCATTTTTATGCAAATTTATACTCCATAATATCAAATTGTGCTATAATCAGCTTATATTTATGATCGGGAGGAAGGTAAAAATGACAGTTGTTGAGCTTGGGAATAAGTTACGTGAAATGAGTGAGATTAAGAATGCAAAGAGAACAACTATGATACATCTTTTTGGTGTACTCTATGCAGATGAAATGAGGATAGCAGGAATATCCCCAGCAGCAGTGATTAAAGCCGCAGGAATACAACCGTCCTATGTGGTTGAAATTAATAAGGGAATAAATCTTGCAAAATACTTGGAGCTGAAACCGGAATATAAAGATCAGTTCTGATATCTTAATTGTGCATAAAGAAATCCCCAGACTGCCTATATCTGGGGAAATCCGTGTTGCTACTCCTATACCGGCACGGAAAGGAGATGTTCATTGTGAATTGGCGTTATCCTTTTGCCTTTATAAGCATAGCACATACAGTTCTAAGAATCAATATAAGAAATGACGTTCCTAGTCCGTTATATAGTGCTGTGAGCATGATATAGTAATAATGTTGCTGAATCTCACTCTCGCAACAGAGAGGAGGTGATGGCGTTTGGATTTGATTACTTCTTTTATTCTCTCTGTTACGGCAAGTGTAGTTGCCTACTACATTTGCAAATGGTTAGACAGTGAGAAATAAACAGCAACTAGCCTAAACGGATTAGCTCACCGCAACGAGCAAGAAAGCCCCCAGAGGTCGCATCTCTGAGGGCTTTTGTCTTGCGTTTGGATTTAATTTACTTCTTTGCCTACGGCAATTATAGCATATGCTTTTCTTGATTACAATATGCAAAATCAGCAGCCGATTCCGTTATTTTGGGACGGACCTCGTATCGTATCGGGCTATTTTTCCAGTTAGTGTGCAATTAAACCACATTCACCCCTTACGACAAAACCGAAACAGCGCAAAGATTAAAAGTACCCCCACCCACCTATATCATACTAAAATACTATGATATATCAGCAGCAACACACACAAGCCCGATAGACCACACAATCAAAGGATCATACACGACCAACAACATATATCAGAAAAAAAGTGTTCTGCATAGCTTCAGGACTGGCAGACATAGAAAAAGACATTCCCACAGCTTACCCAGGTATAACCGACTGTACAATATCAGCCCAGATCACCCAAACCAGATAACCATACATCCCACAGCAGACAAGAACCATATAACGTTATCATGTCAGAGCGGATCACAGTATAAGTCCCAGATTTTCACATAGTAAATCAGTCTTACCCATACAACCACAGTCCAACACACCACACAGCATATACAGACCACATTCCCATTTTAGGAATCTGTGTCAATCTGGTATAACATTCTGCACTACTCAGTAATAAGCTCTACAATCAAACAAGATCCCACTCTTAGCAGAATACCACACATCAAATCATCATATCGCACCACAGCCCCTTTTTTACTCACTAGGATTTTCCCAGTGAGTAATATCTTCAGACCTAACATAACAATTCGTTCTATCAGCTCATATTACCAGACACAGCTCACACCAGGTACACAGAACACCACACCAGATCACAGCCCGACACAATAAAAGCCATAGGACAATATAAGCTATGGACTGTATAACTCATGGATCATTACAGATAACACCATGTTATTGTACGGTATATCTCTTGTTATGGTCTGCATTATATCAACAGTATATACCATATCATCACGCCACATTCACAGCAGATACCACAATCATTTTCTTTTGATCCGACACAGCGCAAGCATAACAGACCAGAGCCGAACCATAGCCAACAGAACTGGAAGCCATAGCAGACCAACAGAACCGGAAGCAAACACCGAAAACCATAACGCAAAAAAAGAAGCGGTATGTTTCAACCGCCCCTTTATTATTTTATGCCTAATATGTAGTTGACCGCTTTTTCTGCTTTGCTTGAAGCTGATACAACAAACTTGTTATCGTTCCTGAGAACCTGAAGCCAACTTTCAATGTATGAAGCACTGTTTTGAAATGTTCCTTTTGTTTCAATTCCAAGATGATTTATAAGGAATGCACTTCCAAGCTCTGCAACTAATTCTTCTTTGCTGTAGATTGGTGAACCAAACGGAGCAAGCTCTTTTATGTCTCTATCAAGTCTTTTCTGAGCACCTGTAGAATGTGTAATTTCGTGAAAAGTTGTGCTGTAATATTCGTTGATGTTTTGGTATTGTTCTTTCATTGGTACAACAACCATGTCTGTCATAGGATCATAAAAGGCATCATTGCTTTTATGTTCATTGAAAATGATATGTTCCCGGTCTACATAGTCCCTTATAATTCTGTCTGCTTCCTCTATAGGTTCAATCTCTGTATTGAGCTTTTCTTTCAGTGGCTCAACGCCTTCAACTTGTGAGATGTGGAATACATTGTAATATCTGAGAAGTGGGAGCTTCTTCTTTTCAATCTCGCCTTTATCGTTTTTCTCTTCAACATCAATGATCTTCCAGAAGACTACCATTTCAGCTTTAGCACCCTTTTTGATATGACCGCCTAGATTTTTCCATTGATTCCAACTTGCGTACTCTCCCGGTTTTTCCAATATAGCTTGATTTATAAGGCTATAAGGTTTTTGGCTAACTCTGTTGAATGCACCAGACCGAACACCAGTCCAAGGTTTTTGCCATGGAATTGTTCCCTGTTCTAACTGTTTAATGATTCTTTCCGTTACCATTTCATATACATTTAAGCTTGCCATATGCTTGACCTCCTATTGTGTGTGCTGTAGTTCCTTTGTTGAGGTCAATTATACACTTAATACAAGTGCATGTCTATTGGCAATGGTTCACAAAATAAACACTTAAAAACAGTGCATAATATACACAAGAAACAAGTGCATGTTATTCTGTGATATCTTCAATATATTCTAAAATATCACCGGGCTGACACTGCAATAATTTACATATAGTATTTAATGTTTCTTTACTGGCAATTTCACCATTTCTGATTTTCTGAATTTGTGCTTCGCCCATGATTTTGTCTTTTCTTAGCTTATAGGAAGTATATCCCTTTTCTTTTAATTCTTCTAATATATCAATCTTATATTTTAACATTGTAGAAACCTCCGTTTTTCTTATATTCTATCACAAATCTACACTTAGAACAAGTGTTTTGTTTTGCGTTGAAAATGACATACACTTATAACAAGTGCACAATATGCACAAAAAACAAGTGTATAATTTGGCTGATCCGTCAATAGACATACACCTAAAACAAGTGTATTATTAAGCCATAAACAAAACAGCAACACACAAACGAAGAACACAGCGAATGGTGAAAACGAAGTAGCACACGCACACCGGAGACACCCACATAATACCGGAGAGAGATAAGCAAAGATGCTTAGCAGTCAAGATTGGTTTAAAGCTTACCGGAGCTGAGTTCTTCCAATAAGAATAAAAGGACATGGAGGAAAAACATATGTGTAGAACAATGAATGAATTAGAAAAGGTCGTAGCTGATTACAGATCACTTAAAGCAATGAAAGAAGAGCTTGACGCACAGTTAAAAGATGCTGAACGTGAGATGATTTCTTATCTGGACAATAACAACAAACTTTCAGAATCCGGTAAAGACTTTACTATAAAAGTTTCAACTTGCGAGCGCCGAACACTTGACAGCAAACAGCTTGAAGCTGATCTCGGATCACTGGCAGATTACCAGAGAGTAAGCCAGTACAGAAGACTATACGTGAGATAAATTCCTTATCCTTGCGGTGGAGGTCAACCGCAGAAAGGTGAAAGCTATGAGAAACGATGAAATTATGACACTGAAACTTGAAAGAATAAAAGTTATTGATCTTGAAATGTCTATTAATTCAATCATTTTTGACTTTGAAGCAGAAATTAACGCTCCTGAAACAAGTGATGACCGCAGAAAAATTGCTAAAAGCGCCATAGATCATAGATGGAAGCCATTGTTAAAAACTATTCAGGATCAGTTTGAAGATCAGGATAAATAAAGTGGTCACAGCCACTATAAACAGGGCTTTAAGCTGTGAGCGTTGACCGTCAGAAATGGCGGTCAGGTAGTCAAATATAAGGAGGAACAACATGAAAGAAACAAAATATATCAGCTATGAAGAGCCGATAAATGGCAGAAGTTTTACATACAAGCAAATGCAGGAAGTTTACCGTGATCTGGCTAATAAAGAAGAATATCCAGATTTTGACTGTTGGTTTACAGATATGTTGAAATCTGGCGTGTTTGAAACAATTTAATAGTAACAAGTGGGCTATCAATTAGGCAGTCCCGACAATATAAAATCAATCAACCAACAGGAGGAAAACAACAATGATGTATTGCGAGTTTATTGACATTTCTGAATACGGAGAAAACTATATTACATTCACAGAGTACCATGATTACATTGAGCCTATTTACATGGAGTGTGACATGTCCAAACAGGATTTTGTAGCATTACTGAAAGAAACCATGCACCAAATGGTAAGTCCGGTTGTAGAAAGAGCTATTCATAGCTTACCTTTACCAGATAAGTTAGCAATCGCATTCAGTGACGAAGAACCGGTTGAGCTTCTGGATCGTATTGCAAAGATTGACTTCGAAGCACGAAAACTTGTGTATCAGTATTTGAAGCTGATGTTGACAATCTAGTATTAAATAGCTGTCCTATCGGCTTATCGGGGAGAAAGGTGTAGCCCATGAGGGACGCAATAAAGACCTTGTATGAACACTGGATAAACGTACATACAACCACACCAGCAGAGCAGTCAGCTTTTGAAGCAATCAATAAAGCTGCTAAAAGGCGAGCAGAGCATGATCCGTTGTACACAGCTATTGTGGATTATTCAGAAGTAATCCAGTATGAAGCTTTCAAAGAGGGTGTTCTTACAGCCTTGAGCTTGCTACACCCATTACCAACCAGAACAGGGGGACGATAATATATGAAGGAATACGGTTTATCTGATGAAGAATTAATAGCACTTGGAGAAAAAACAGTAGCGAGCGGAAAAAATCTATTGTTGGGTGGAAAGTCAGAGCCTAAGCAAGAATCGCAGGAAATGTGGGATGGAGATTTTGATTTCTTGATGGACTTCTGGTTTTAGAAGGGGGGCAGAGCAGTGACGGACTTAGGAAATAAAGTAATGGAATCCATGTTTGATGCCTGGTGTGATGATGAATGCAAAGAGTTCACACCGGACCATAACGATTACGGTCATAGCTTACAAGAAATTATTGATTATATATGTGAGCTAACCGGAGCTTCCAGAGAGCAGAAATACCGCATTGAACATGAGCTTGAAGATCTTGTAAATCGTACTGAAAAGAACACTTTTGCAGATGGCTTTTACATAGCTATGGCAGTAGCAACAGGAAAAATATTTTAATAGCGAGGTGGCAGATATGACGCAGAACGTAAATATTGCAGTAAAGACAGAATCAGGACAGGTAAAGAAGATAAGCCATGGTGTGATCTTCCAGCCTGAGACACAGTTTAAGGGTGGATCTGTTAAATGGTTTGACGATTCGAAGCTTATCAAGCCAGAATACAGAAAATAGAACAGTCGTTTGAGCGACTATAAATAGGACTTTAGGCTCAAAGCGTTCCCATCTACATGAGATGGGAGGTAGTCGGCTAATACATAAGTAGGAGGGAATTAAAGATGGAAGCGGTAAGAGAACCCGAAGTAATCCGGTTATACAGAGAAGATGAAGTTGTTGAGCTTGTTGCAAATTATCTTCTGTCAAATAAGAAGCATGAGCAAGAGAGACAGCGTAAACAGAAAGTAAAGCAGATTGTAAGCAGACAACGTAAACGTCAGCTATTAAGGGAATTGTTGATCTCATTTCTGAAGCAGATCATAGCTATTGTTTTTATTGCACTGTTTCCGTGGGTTATCTGCAAAGTAACCGGCGATTCAGAATATTACAATATGTATTTGATGGCTGCGCCGATTGCGCTAGGAATGATTTATCAGTTAATCAAGGGAAGTTGGAGGTAATAAGGCAAAATGAGAAGATTACATTGTGTATTTCAGGACGGATTGATTCTTGGAATCTGGATGTGTCCTGATGAAAGATTCTATTACCATATTGCAGAGGCAGACGCAACAGAACCACTCACAAAAGAAGAGATATGGGAAATGCTTGATTATGCAGTGGCATTCAATAAGGGAACTGGTACAGTCAACTATTTCTGGGATATGATGGCAGAATTAGTAAAGCCTGAAGATTTACAGATATTAAAGGAACGAGCAGAAGCAATTGTTAAAGGGAGAACAGACAAATGATAGTTATCACAAATGGAACAGAGTACATATATTTAGACGAAGAGCACCAGATTCAGAAGACAACTGATCTCACAAAAGCAAAGACATTTACATTTCAGGGATGCAGTATTTTTATAAGAGAAAATGTCAAGGCAACCAAGGGCTTTTATGCCTATGACACGGAAACACAACGTATCTGTTACAGACGCAAAAAGAAAAAGTGTTTTCCCAAGACCACAAGAATGATGATCTACAATCAGGCAGACGGACGTTGTGTGTTATGCGGTAGAAAAATCAAATATGAAGATATGACAATAGACCATATCAGACCAACGGCTTTAGGTGGATCAGATTCAGTGGAGAATCTTCAGTGCACATGTCGAACATGCAACACTTTCAAAGATAAAATGTTACCGGACACATTTTTTGACCGGATCAACGAAATCTATCTGTATCAGATGGAGAGAAAATATGGCAAGAAGCTTAAATGGAAACTGGCAAATAAATTAATTAAGAGTGTGGCACGGTAAGGGAAGAAGCTACAATATGAGCTTACAAGGAATCATTGACTATGCAATTCAGAATAATTGGGAGACTAAGAATGTACCGGAGCGGATCAGATGTTTTTTTACTACATGGGCGCATGAATATTTACTTGGAGCAGATAGCGAAGAATGCAAAGCTGCATTAAGAAAGATTTACAATCAGGCAGCCATAAATGAGCTTATCGAATATGAAGAGTTTACGTATTTTATGATGCGGTACATCATTGAATAATGCGATTAAGGGAGTCGTGAAACACGACACCCCTACAGAAATCGGGAACAGGTAGCAGGACAGAACAAAGGCGCAGTGGCAGCAGTCATTACAGTTGTATTTCATAC
>OLPO01000332.1_pt1 | contig 40283 bp, 38 predicted proteins | sample 1672831 | NCBI WGS metagenome assembly OLPO01 (sample SAMEA3136728, study PRJEB25190) | human gut metagenome
GGTTTTTTGTTTCACGCGCTCTCGCGCGCTCAACAGGGTCACGACCCTACAAAAAAGCATGCGTATTCTCTACGCATGCTTTAATTTGTTAAATATAACTATTGATTAAAGAGTATCAGCAGTTACTTCTCTGGTCTTTTCACCATTAACGAGCTCGATGATAACAGCTGGTTGTTCTTCGCTCAAAGTGATGTTGAACTTGTTAGCCAAAGTTTTCTTACGCATATAGTCAACTTCAACGAACATATGAGTACCAGCTTTAGCAGCCTTAGCGTCAACAGCTTGGATAGCTTCGAGACTGCCATCATATTCTTGGCTCCAGAAGCCGAGGAGTACAGGCTTGTCAGAACCGAGGATACGGGTATTGAAGTCTTTTACTTCTTCAATGTAACGTTCAGCAGCGGTAGCAGCAATAGCACCATCTGCAGCGGAAGTAACAACTTGACGCAAGTATTTTTGACGAACGTCACCAACAGCGTAAACGCCTTCGAGATTGGTTTCCATACGATCGTTGGTAAGGATATAGCCTCTTTCGTCAAATACAAGACCCTTTTCGGTCAAGCCCTTGGTAGCAGGAACAGCACCAACGAAGAAGAATACGCCAGCGCAATCGATGTCAGTCAATTCTTCAGTCTTAACGTTCTTAACTTGAATAGCGGATACTTCGTCTTCGCCAAGAATAGCGTTTGGAACGGAATTCCATACGAAGTTGAGTTTTGGATGTGCGAAAGCTTTTTCAGCAGCAACCTTGTTGCAGTCGAGATGACCTTCTTCGTGAAGAACAATGATGGTTACTTCGCTAGCAAACTTAGCGATGAACATACTTTCTTCAATTGCTTGGTCGCCACTACCGATTACGCAAACATGTTGATCTTTAAAAAATTCAGCGTCACAAGTAGCACAATAAGCAACACCTGCGCCAGCAAATTCTTTTTCACCAGGAATGCCTAAAATTCTTGCGGAAGTACCAGTAGCAATAATCATTGCAGGTGCTTTATAGGTGTTTTTACGGGTTTGTACAACCTTGGTTTCGCCTTCAAGAGTAATTTCTTTTGGGGTTTCCTTTACGATAGTAACACCGAATTTTTCAGCGTGTTCACGCATTTGACCGGTTAAATCCGGACCGGTAGTTTCCTTAACACCAGGATAGTTTACGATTTCACGAGTAGTTTCTGCACGACCACCAACGGTCCCTTTTTCGATAATCAAAGTGTTCAAACGTGCACGACCACCATAGATACCAGCAGCAAGACCAGCAGGGCCGCCACCCAGAATAATTAAATCGTAATTCATTTCACTCATTTTTCTAGCCTCCAAAAAATCGTTTTCCAAAAGATACATTTATTATAACAATCACATAATTTTTGAAACAGAAATTATCTTACCACTTTATGTTTTTTTAGTACAGACGATAATCGAAAAATGTCCATTTTAGATGATCATTATACGACTAAAAAAGACCCGAGTCTTCCAACTCAGGTCTCAATTTTATACAGGTTGTACAATTATTTTTTCGAGCAACTCACGTTCAATCTCGATTTGAGAATAACCAAATTGCACAATACTTTGGAGTGCTTTGCGAAGTACTACCACACTCATTCCGGAATATGCGCCGATTTTATGAGAGATTGATTCATCGTCAACAGATACAATTTCATAGAGCTTTCCTTCGCAAGCTTCATCCAGTCTAAAAAAATCACTCATTGTCTTCTCCAGTTTTTACAGAAACTGCGACGCGATATAATTCAGCAATTTTACCATTTTCAATGACATGACGTACAATTTCTTCTGTTACCATTTGCCCAGGCATCACAATTAAATCACCATCATGGTCATAAATAGGCGCCGACACCGTAAAATTCTCAAGGTCTCGCATCACACTGGTGATTTCTGATTCCATGGTTGCATTTTTAGGTGTCTTTGTCTGCTCTGAAATGGTTTCAATCACATTGCGTAATTCTTTACCTACTTTTTCGGTAAAGCGATTAACTTCACGATTGATTTCATCGGCATCAATTTGTTTTACACGTTCACCGACACGCTGTCCAGCAACAGACAATCTTGCACTCATACGTCGAATTAAATGATGAAGCGTTTCGTCTGCATCATCTTCATCATAATGCGCGTTTGTAGTAGTCTCCTGCTTTTGAAGTTGTCCGGCTGTAATATTCAATACTACAGCACCACTTCCGATTTTTCCAACAGCATTAATCGGAACAGACACACGCTCATATCTTTGTTCAACAATAATTTCGGATATAACACCATCAATACTTTGCCATTCACAATCAATCACATGGCCAATTAGTTTGCCATTGCAATCGATACAAGATAAATCCATGAGATTTTTCCCGTCACTCGGCAAATAGGCCGGACATGCTGAAACAACAACTGCTTGTTGGTCCACATCTGTAACCATTCTATAGTCACAAAACGTTAGACGTTGCTCCGCTTCTACAAATGCACCATTATAAAGTACCAAAGCAATTACACGCAACGGTGTCTCAGTAACGAGCACACCTGTTACCTCACCAATCAAATCACCGGTTTCTAAATTCAATACATCTTTTGCCAAAAAATCCGATGCCAGGAGTTTTTCTCTCATCATGACAATCATCCTTCCGTTGTTTCTTCGATCATGGCTTTCTTTAGCTTTTTCTTATAAACCCTTCGAGAAATCACAATACTGATTTCATACAAAACATACATCGGCAACGCTAGTAATGCTTGACTCACCACATCCGGAGGGCTAAATACCCCTGCAGCGATTACAATAACCAGTATAATGTGGCGACGATATTTCACCAATGATTCAGGCGTTACCAAATCAAATTTTGTCAAAAAGTAAATCAGCAACGGAATTTCAAACACAATGCCAAACGGAATTAAGAATTTCCCCACAAAGCTCAAGTAATTGGCAACTGTAATAAAGGGGTCGAACTCCCCGCTAAAATTAAACAACAGTGCATATAATGCTACTTTGAGAACAACAAAGTACGCAAAACATACGCCAGCCAAAAACAGACAGAATAACCAAAAGAGCATTGTCAAAAATGCTTTTTTTTCGTTTTCATACAGTCCCGGAAGGACAAATTTTAAAATCTGCCATAGTACTATTGGGCTGGCGAATATCACACCGGCAAGAATTGAAATTTTCATGTAGGCCATAAAGGCTTCCGCCACACTTGTAAACTTCAATTCGATGCCATACTCCGCCATCGGTGCAGTAACCAAACTCATAATAGGTTCTCTCAAAAAACCATAGCAGAATATTGAAGATACAAAAACAGCAATCAAGGAGATAAGGAAAACACGTCTTAGGGCTTTTAAATGCTCAGTTAACGGTTGTAAATTATTCTCCGTTTGTTCGGTATGCTCCGACATGCTTTCCCTCCTCTTTACGACTTTGGTTCATTTTTGTCATCACCAGATAACAAGTCTTTTTTAATATCAAGCAATTCATTCTTAAATTGGGATTCTTTTTCTTTTACCTTCGTAGATACTTCAGAATACCCGGTTTCTTTTTTGATGGCATCCACTTCGTCTTTGATATTGATGTCGGAGCTATTAAGCGCCTTTTTGAATCCATTAACGGTTTTTCCAAGTGTTCTTCCTATTTCCGGTAATTTATCCGGTCCCAAAACAAGAAATCCCACCAGCAGAATGACAATGATTTCACCAATACTCAATCCCATTTGTCAAACCTCTTATTTGCTTTCTTGTTCGGTAGCATCAGCAGATTCTTTTGGTTCTGCTTCTTTTGTTTCGTCATCTTTATGGAGTTCTTCTTTAAATTCACGAATAGATTTCCCTGCGGATTTACCCAAGCCGGCAAGCTTTGTTGAACCGAACAACAAAACAACCACCAACAAGATTACAATAATCTCGCCCATACTAAGACCAAACATGTTTACACCTCTCTTTTAGCGATTAGTCTGCAAGACTTTCTAACAATTCATGACGTTTTGCAACGGTTTCCAAGTCTAATTGATATGCAACAACTTTGTCCTTTTCGGCTTGAATAACTTCTGCCGGCGCCTTTGCTACAAAGCCCTGATTAGCCAGTTTCTTTTCTGCACGTTGTACTTCAGATTTCAAACGGTCCATTTCTTTGTCAAGACGCTTCAATTCATCTTTGATATCGAGTACGCCCTTCAATGGCAAAATTACTTCTGCCCCTTGAACAACGGTACTTACAGATTGTTTTTCTGCCACATCAACAGAATCTAAAATTTGAATATCATCTGCATAAGCAAGTGTCTTCAACTGCGCATCATAGGTTTCAATAACGGTCTTTTGAATATTATTATGGCAATGAATTTGCAACGAAGATTTCTTTCCTGTTGCAATGCCCATATCATGACGCATGGAACGAATGCCTTTTACCAAATCCATCAAGAATTCAATCGCATTATATGCATCGATATAGTTCACATTATCGGTATTTTCCGGCCAATTTGTTACAATAATAGATTCCCCATCATGTGGCAAGTGTTGCCAAATTTCTTCAGTGATAAACGGCATAATCGGATGCAAAAGAACACAGGTTTCGCGCAATACCCAAACAGCAACAGCTTGCGCACTCTTCTTGCTTTCTTCACTAATCTTTCCATACAAGCGTGGCTTGATTAATTCAATATACCAATCGCAGAACTCATTCCAGATAAAGTCTTTGATTGTCTTTGCCGCTTCACCATAATCGTAACGGTCTAATTCACCACTCATTTTATCTGCAATTTGATAGAAACGAGTGATAATCCATTGGTCAATTAAATCATCTGACTGAGGCGCAGATGCACCAAGCGTTTGGTCGAAGTCTTCAAGATTCATTAAAACAAATCGAGCAGCATTCCATAATTTATTGGTGAAGTTACGGGATGCTTCAATTTTTTCCGAACGATAGCGAACGTCATTACCAGGTGTTACCCCGGTAATCAAGGTCAAGCGCAAAGCATCGGCACCATATTTTTCAATTTCTTCAAGTGGATCAATCCCATTACCGAGGGATTTACTCATCTTGCGACCATATTGGTCCAATACCAAACCGTGAATCAAAACATCCTTAAAAGGACGCTTGTCTGTCATCTTGAGTGCATCGAAAATCATGCGAGCAACCCAAAAGAAAATAATATCTCGACCGGTTACAAGCACATCGGTTGGATAAAATTTAGCTAAATCTTTGGCATCGTTATCCGGCCACCCCATAACCTCAAATGGCCACAAACCGGAGCTAAACCAGGTATCCAATACGTCTGGGTCCTGTTCCAAATGTTTAGAACCGCACTTAGGACACACTGTTGGATCTTCTCGGGTGCAAATTACTTCACCGCAATCCTGGCAATACCATACCGGAATACGATGCCCCCACCACAATTGGCGAGAAATGCACCAATCTCTGATATTTTCCAACCAGCCTACATAAATCTTTTCAAAACGGTCCGGAACAAATTCAATTTCTTTGTCCAACACAGCTTGAAGTGCAGGCTTTGCAAGTGGCTCCATGCGTACAAACCATTGCTTACTTACACGTGGTTCAATAACAGTATGGCAACGGTAGCAGTGACCCACTGCGTTGGTATACGCTTCTTCATGGTCAAAATATTCAGTGCCCTTCAAGTCTTCAATGACTTGCTTACGGCATTCGAAACGTTCCATCCCTTCATATTTGCCGGCGTTTTCATTCATTACACCACGGTCATCCATTACAACTACATGTGGCAAATTATGACGTTGACCCATTTCAAAGTCATTAACATCATGAGATGGTGTAATTTTTACGCAACCGGTACCAAATTCTCTTTCAACATAATCATCAGCTATTACAGGGATTGCCTTGTTAATAATAGGCAGAATAACATTTTTGCCAATATAATCTTTAAAGCGTTCATCTTCAGGATGTACCGCTACCGCAGTATCCCCAAACATGGTTTCAGGACGGGTAGTAGCAATAGTTAAATGACCTGAGCCATCTTCAAGCGGATAGTTCAAGTAATACAATGCACCTTGGTTTTCTTCATGCTCAACTTCAATATCTGAAATAGTGGTTTGGCAATGCGGACACCAGTTAACAATGTAATTACCTTGATAAATCAAGCCCTGTTCATACAAAGAAACGAAAGCTTCACGAACCGCCTTACTGCACCCTTCATCCATCGTGAAACGTTCACGTTCCCAGTCACAGGATGCGCCTAATTTTCGAATTTGCTTGGTAATGGTATTTCCATATTGATTTTTCCAATCCCAGCAATATTCGAGGAATGCTTCACGACCGATTTCTTCACGCATGATACCTTGATCACGAAGCATATTTTCAACCTTTGCTTGCGTTGCAATCCCAGCATGGTCAGTCCCCGGTACCCATAAAGTGCTAAATCCCTTCAGTCGCTTGTAACGAACCAAAATATCCTGCATGGTTTCGTCCATAGCGTGCCCCATATGGAGTTTACCGGTAACATTAGGCGGTGGCATTACAATAGAAAATGCCGGTTTAGACTCATCATCAGATGGTGCAAATAAATGATTTTGTTCCCAGAATTCATACCAACGGTTTTCTACCTTGGATGAATCATAATTCTTTTCCAAATTTTCGATAGACATGCAATCTCCTCCAAAACAAAAAAATGTCACCCCTCTAAAAGGGCGACATGTATCGCGGTACCACCTTTTTTTAGCCCGAAGGCCCTCAAGATTTTTTAACGGTATCAACCGGAGATTTCTCCCACCTCAGAAGCAACCTTCAAATTCCTTATGCTAATGGCACTTTCAGCCACGATGCCACTCTCTGCTTAACGCCAGAATTTTACTCCTCTTCGTCATTGGCTTTATTGAAACATAATACCAAAGGCCAACCTCTATCGTCAATCCCATTTCCTAGCAAACCTATCAAAAAAAAGCTACAAATCTGAACAAACAGATTTGTAGCTTTTAGAAGTTATATTTATTTTAGAAACGCTTTTTCTTACTCTTCATTGAGAAATCATACCACAATGGAGATGCAACGAAGATAGAAGAATAGGTCCCAGAAACAATCCCGATAATGATAGCGAGAACAAACAATTTGGTTGTTGCGCCACCAAACAAAAGCACCGCAAAAAGTGGAATCAAGGTACTGATAGAAGTAAGCAAAGAACGCTTCAAAGTCGCTTGAATCCCATTATTTACTGTATTAGCAAGATTTTCACGTTTTACAGAGCCAATTCTTTCGCGAATACGGTCAAATACAACCAAGGTATCGTTAATAGAATACCCAAAAATAGTCAAGATAGCCGCAACAAAATTAGAGTTAACCTCCAATTGGAAAAGCGAAAAAATTGATAGTGTCACCAAAATATCATGGAACAAAGCAATATTCCCTGCCAAAGCAAAACGCCATTCGAAACGGAATGAAATGTACGCAACCATTAATACCAATGCAATGATTAACGCCAAAATCCCACTTCTCAAGATTTCTTTACCAATAGAAGGACCAACTGCATTTGCTTGAAGTACATCTAACTTACCGGTTAACGCACTTAAATCCTTGGTAAATTTATCTTGTGCTGTTTGATCCATGTAGTCTGCTCTGATTTGAAATACCCCGTCACCTAATTCTTGAATTTGTGCATTATCGTGACCAATTTCTTTTAAGTCACTACGAAGATCAGCTATATCCACAGATTTTTCAAATTTCACCTGCATCACGGTACCACCGGTAAAGTCAATACCAAAGTTTAACCCTTGGAAGCACATGGATATAATACCGGCAATAATAACTAAGCAAGAAAGGATGTAAGCGAATTTTCTTTTTGCAATAAAATTCATGTTAATCCCTCCTTACACCATAAAACGCTGGAGATTTGATCACGCCACCCATTACGAGGTTGTTAAGAATAAACTTCGTAAAGGTAATAGCAGTGAACAAACTTAAAACGATACCAATTGCCAAGGTAATTGCAAAACCTCTGATAGCACCGGTACCAAGAATCATCAATACAAAAGTCGCAATCAAGGTGGTTAAGTTCGCATCAAGAATAGTTGTAAATGCTTTCTTAAAACCACTTTCTGTCGCAACACGAACTGTTTTCCCGGCTCGTAGCTCTTCACGAATACGTTCGTAAATCAAGATATTCGCATCGACCGCCATCCCGATAGATAACAGGAACGCTGCAATAACCTGCAGGGTAATGGTAGAACGAATGACAATCAACGCACCGGCCAAAAGCAATGAATAGAGAATCAAGGATACCACTGCCACAACGCCCGGACCCCTGTAAATAGCTAAGAGGAACAATGCCAATACGATACAACCGATAATAGCGGCATTCAAGCTCTTTGCAATCGCATCAGGCCCAAGTTGTGCACCAACAGTATTTTGTTCAACAATTTTCAAATCAATTGGCAATGCCCCGGAATTTAACTGAACAGCAAGGTTCGATGCATCCTGCAAGGTTGAAAAACCGCCGGAAATTTGAGCACGGCCATCTGTGATAGCCGTCTTAATCCCAGGCATAGAAATCACTTGATCGTCCAAAACAATTGCAATACTACGCTTTTGGTCGCCTTCACTGTATTTACTTACTAAATCTGTAGTTGCTGCGCCAAAAGCCTTTGCCCCTTCTTCATCAAATGTCAAGCTTACATAATAACGATCATTGGCAGTTGTTGCTTTATCGTTACTACCCGGTTGAGCATCCTTTAAGTGAGAGCCATCAACAACCACTTCACCGGTATCCACACGAATAAATTGCATTTTTGCTGTGGTACCGATAATACGAACTGCTTCTTCTGGATCTTCTACCCCTGGAAGTTCTACCGCAATACGATGTGTCCCTTCCAAACGTACATCTGGTTCAGAAACCCCTAAGCCATTGATACGATTGTTAATGATAGATATTGCACCTAGCATATCTTCGTCACTCGTACCTTCAGGTGCCTCCAAACGAATCAACACGCCACCCTGTAAATCAAGCCCCAAATTTGCATGGCTCCGATACACAGGAATAAGCGCAAATGCAGCCACAAGAATTGCCAGGATAGTGGCAACTACGACTGCAACTCTGCTTCGTTGCATGACTAATTCCCTCCTACGAAATCTTTTTTTGTCTAAAACACGATTAATATTATAAATCAAATACACAAATAATAACAGTAAAAAATGAGTCGCACACTGCGCGACTCATTTCTTAGAAAAATTAATCGTTGTTCAGCACTTTGTTTTTCAAGATTTTATTTTTCTTCGTTATCAGATGCTTCTTCTGCCTCAACTTCAACAACATCGTCTTGAACAGGCGTATCATCATCCTTTAATACAGAAGCTACATATTGTCTGGCCATTTCTACAACCAAACCATCAGCAATTTCCACATAAATATAATCATCAGTCATTTGGCGAATGTAACCGGTGATCCCGCCAACGCTCAAAATACGATCGTTGTATTTTAAGTTGCGAAGCATTTCGTTACGAGTTGTTTGTTGTTTTTTCTGAGGACGAATCATCAAAAAATACAACAACGCAAAAAGCGCTACAACGTAAATTACCATAAAACCGGCATTTCCGGTACCAAGAATCAATTGGTTCACACTACTCCCCTCCTTACGCAATTAGAATAATTACTATAATACTACATTTCAATGGGAATGTGTAGCAATAATTACTATTCCATCATATTGAAATAGTAACAGCAGCATCACATGTTTCTGCGTATGGTAATCTACATTTTATAAGAATCAAAGAATTCATCGCGGAAATCTACATAACGGTCTTCTTGTAAAGAAGCACGCAAATCCTCCATCAATTGATTCAGGAAGTGAATATTGTGAATGGAAATCAGTCGATACGCTAGCATTTCATTTGCTTTAAAAAGGTGGCGAATATACGCCTTGGTAAAGTTTCGACACGCATAACATTGGCATCCTTCTTCAAGAGGAGTCGTGTCCTTCATATATTGCTGATTCTTGATAGATAAACGACCCTTTCTCGTCCAAAATGCACCATGACGCGCAATTCGAGTAGCCTGTACACAGTCAAACATATCAACGCCATAGCCTACTGCTTGCACAAGATTATCGGGATTGCCTACTCCCATTAAATAGTGTGGCTTATGCTGTGGCATATACGATACGGTTTCATCCAAAAGCTTATACATCATATCGTTTGATTCACCAACACTCAAACCACCAATACCATACCCTGGCAAATCAAATTGAGTAATTTCTTTGATGCTTTGCAAACGCAAATCAGCATACATCCCACCTTGTACAATACCAAACAAAGCTTGGCTGTCTGGGTTTTCGTGAGCCTTCACACAACGTTCCAACCATCTTGTGGTGCGCTCCAAGGAATTTTTTGTATAGGAACGGTCAGCTGTATGTGGAATGCATTCGTCAAAAGCCATAATAATATCCGCACCCAATGCATTTTCAATTCCCATTACTGACTCAGGAGTGAACATATGCTTAGAACCATCCAAGTGAGAACGGAACATTACGCCTTCTTCTGTTATTTTACGTAAATCTCCTAAACTAAATACTTGATATCCACCACTATCCGTTAGAATCGGCTTATCCCAATTCATAAACTGATGCAAGCCACCCAATTCTTTAATTAATTCATGTCCTGGTCTTAAATATAGATGATAAGTATTGGACAAGATAATTTGAGATTTTGCTTCTTTTAATTCGTCTGGTGTTAAGGTTTTTACCGTCGCCTGTGTCCCTACTGGCATAAAAGTAGGCGTTTGGATTTCACCATGAGGCGTTTGCAAACGTCCCAAACGCGCGCCGGAATGGCTACAATTTTTTTCTACTGTAAATTCAAAGCTCATTTTTTCTCTCCTGGATTAATAAACATCGCATCACCGAAGGAGAAGAAACGATATTCTTCCTTCACCGCTTCATGATATGCATTCAAAATAAACTCACGTTTAGAAAGCGCACTCACCAGCATCATCAATGTTGATTTTGGTAAATGAAAATTGGTAATCAGACCATCAATAATTTGCCACTCATACCCTGGAAAAATAAAGATGTTTGTCCAGCCACTTCCTGGAAGCAATCGTCCATTTTTCGCTGCACTTTCCATAGCACGGGTAGATGTAGTACCTACAGAAATAATTCGGCGTCCTTCTTCTTTGGCTTTATTTATGCGTGCTGCTGTTTCTTCGCTGATATCATAAAACTCCGTGTGCATTTCATGGTCTTCTATATTTTCTTCATCCACCGGCTTAAAAGTACCTAGCCCAACATGAAGCAAAACCTCTTCAATTTGCACGCCTTTTGCCCGCAATGCATCCATCAATTCTTCTGTAAAATGCAATCCCGCTGTTGGTGCTGCTGCCGAACCGTCTACTTTCGCATAGACAGTTTGATAACGATTTTTATCTTCAAGCTGTTCGTGAATATATGGTGGCAATGGCATCATGCCAAGTTTATCGAGGATTTCTTCAAAAATACCATCAAAATAAAAGGTCACTTTGCGCCCTGCGCTAGTGTTTTCAACCACTTCGCCGCGCAGCAGCCCCTCTCCGAAATTAATCATCGTTCCTACTTTTGCGCGTTTCCCCGGTCGAACCAACACCTCCCATGTATTCGGTCGCTCTTCATCACGCTTCAAAAGCAGAACTTCAATTTTTGCAGAACCGCCTTCTTTTACGCCAAAAATACGCGCCGGAAGCACTTTGGTCTTATTAACAACCAAAACATCGCCCTCGTGCAAATACTCTACAATATCTTTAAAAATGCGATGCTCAATTTCGCCGGTATACTTATCCATCACTAGCAAACGTGAATGATCGCGCTTTTCCGCCGGATGCTGTGCTATGAGTCTTTCCGGTAATTCATAATCAAAATCGCTGGTTTTCATGTACTTAATAATCCCTCTATTCTACTCAATATCAGACATCGAATCATTATTTTCAATTTGTGGCATACGCATATTAAAATGATGATACGCTTTTTCTGTTACAACACGTCCGCGTGGGGTACGTGCTAAAAAGCCTTCCTGTAATAAGAACGGTTCACATACGTCTTCAAGCGTCACACGTTCTTCACCAATACTAGCTGCCAAAGTATCTAATCCAACAGGTCCACCATTATATTGCTCAATAATCGTTAGCAACAATGCACGGTCCAATTGATCCAACCCTGCTTGGTCGACTTGCAACCGGTCTAGTGCATATTGACTAATAGTTTCATCAATGCGACCTTGTCCTTCAACTTGCGCAAAGTCACGTACACGATTGAGCAAACGATTTGCAATACGTGGGGTTCCTCGAGATCGACTCGCAATGAGTCTTGCACCGTCATCCTCTATCGGAACATGCATGAAATTAGCGTTGACTTCAATAATACGTTTTAGCTCATCGATTCTATAAAACTGCAAACGCTCAATAATACCAAAGCGATCTCGCAACGGTGATGACAAGCTCCCTGCTCGTGTTGTTGCACCAATTAACGTAAATGGTGGCAAATCCATGCGCAAACTACGTGCGCTTGGGCCTTTTCCAATAATAATATCAAGCACGTAATCTTCCATTGCCGAATATAGCACTTCTTCTACATGGCGATTTAACCGATGTATTTCATCAATGAATAGCAAATCATGCGGCTGTAAATTTGTTAAAAGTGCCACTAAATCTCCCGGACGCTCAATACTTGGTCCGGATGTAATATGAATGTTAACTTCAAGCTCATTAGCAATAATCTGCGCCAATGTTGTTTTACCTAACCCTGGCGGGCCATAAAACAGGCAATGGTCCAACGCTTCGCCACGAACACGTGCCGCTTCAACATAGACTTTTAGTTTATCCTTTACCTGTTCTTGTCCAATATAGTCTTCAAAACGTTTCGGTCGCAAGGCGCGTTGCGCTGTAACGTCTTCCAAAATCTCATCGGACGATACAATTCTCTCTTCAAGCATAGATTAACTCCTTGATAGATACTTTAATGCTTTTTTTAATGCCACATTCATATCAGTTTCTTCTAACACATCTGTTTCTTCTATCATATTCTTGATTTCACTGGAATGATAACCCAGTGCCAACAACGCATCATTCAAATCGTTTTCAATGGCACTTTCTTTTTTCTTCGCCGTTACTGTTTTTTGTACTTGCCCACCAGCAAGTAAATGTGGAAATTGTTTTTCCACTTTTTCTTTTAATTCGAGTATCAAGCGTGCAGCTGTCTTCTTCCCAATTCCCGGAAGTGACGACAGCATTTTTTCATCTTCACTCACTATAGCAGATACAATGCTTTTACCATCTGCAACACCCAACATCTGCATCGCACTTTTGGGCCCTACGCCGGACACACCAATCAACAGATTAAAAACTTCCTTTTCAACCGTGTCTATGAATCCGTATAGCCCAATCTCATTTTCTCGCACGTGCATATAGGTATACACACCAATTTCATCGCCAACATTTATTTTCATTATGCCATTATTGGGCATCATCACATTGAAACCAATGCCACCAACCAACAACGTAATCATTGGCCCATCGACATCTATGATTTTTCCATTTAAATAGCCAATCATTTATTTCCTCCAACATCACAGCCCGGAACGACTATGTGCATGACAAATTGCAATCGCCAATGCATCTGCTGCATCATCCGGTTTAGGTATCTCTGGCAGTTTCAAGAAATTTTGCACCATATATTGCATCTGCTGTTTTTCCGCACCACCATAACCGGAAAGCGCACGTTTAATTTGCGGTGGCGTATATTCGCCAATAGGCATGTCTGCTTGCGCCAATCGCAACAGCAACACGCCTCTCGCTTGACTAACAGAAATCCCTGTTGTTGTATTACGTCCAAAGTATAATTTTTCAATGGCAACTTCATCAGGCTGATATTGCTCAATCACTTGTCCCAGATCCTCATAAATCATTTGCAATCGTTTTGGCATTGACATATCTGATGGTGTTCGAATGACGCCATAGGCAATACATGAAATCTTAAAATTAACCACACGAATGACCCCGTAGCCAGTAATAGCTGTTCCGGGGTCTAAGCCCAATATAATCACTCTACACCTCCGTTTGCCTTTAATTAATGTTTTACATTTTTTGGCACAAAAAGCACCAATACGCTATACAATTCCAGACGTCCTATCAGCATTAAGATACAATAATACCACTTAATAATACTTGGAAGTGGTGCAAAGCATTCTGTCGGTCCATAAGCACCCAAGGATGGTCCACTGTTGCACAAACAAGACATAGAGGTCGTCCATGCCTCCAAAACGGGAAGTCCCAAGGCTGCTCCAAATAACGTAGACACACAAATTATCACAACAAACAAAAAGATATAAATCGCCACGTTAACAATCACACGGCTGTGAACTACGCTGCCATTAATTTTTAAGCTTGTAATCATACGTGGATGCAAAATATTTCTTAACTCGTTTTTTGTTTGACGCAAAAGAATCATCACACGTTCAATCTTAACCCCACCAGCAGTAGAGCCAGCGCAACCCCCGATAAACATAATCATAAATATAATGATATGCAAAAATGGCGGCCAGGTGTCATAGTCCGCAATCGTAAAAGCGGTTGATGAAAATAAAGCAATAACATTAAATAACGCCACGCGAAAAGCATCACCTAAAGAATATAGCTCTTCATGATATAACACGAAGCACATGATAGCAGTAAAAAATACAACCATTTCCACATAAAAACGCCATTCTCCGTTTTTAATTAAGATATTGATATCTCTTCGCTTAAAAAAACGATAATACAATGCAAAACTACAGCTTGCTAAAAACATGAAGGTAAGTGTTACCCACTGTACACTCTCATGGAAAGCCAGTAAGCCATCATTGCGTGTTGAATACCCTCCTGTTGAAACAGTAGCCAATGCATGGTTGGTTGCATCAAACACCCCCATCCCGCAAGCCAAAAGACACAGTGCGTTCAGCACTGTCAAAATCACATAAATAATCCAAAGAATTTTTGCTGTGTCACTGCTTCTAGGACTTAATTTTTCTTTTACCGGGCCGGTCACCTCAGCATTTAAAAGCAAATTTGTCCCCGCACCAACACCAGAGAGCATCGCCACAAACAATACCACAATCCCTAAACCACCCAACCATTGGGTCATACTTCGCCATAAAAGGATACTACGTGGTAATGACTCAACCTCCGGCAAAACAGTGATACCAGTTGCTGTAAAACCGGACAATGTTTCAAAAAAAGCATCCGTGTAACCCGGAAAACATCCACTCATCATCATTGGTAAAGAGCCAAAAAAAGAAGCGCAAAGCCACGCTAACGTAACCAGCAAAAATCCATCTCTAATGCGCATCATACCCCGGTGATTGAATCCAATCACCATGCATAAAACGCCACACATCAAAGTAATTACTATAGCAATTAAATATACCTTTTGAAGATGCTCATGGTCATAAATACTCATGCCTAAAGGCACACACATTGAAAGCCCCACCAAAATGATGAGCTTACCTAAAAAACCGACAATGGTTCTATTTACCGTCATTCGATTCGCCTCTACACATTAATCAGTCGTTCAATTTTTCTTACACTTTTGCTCCCAACAAAAATTGTAATACGATCTCCAGCTAAAATAATATCATCCCCTGTTGGAATGATAACTTCTCCATTTCTATCAATAGATGAAATGATTGCACCTGCTGGGAAATTCAAATCTTTTACTTTAATGCCGCAAAGCTTGCGATGTGCCTTTTCCACAATAATATCGATAACTTCCGCACTACCCGATTCAATCAAAGTCAGTGATTCCAAGTTCCCTTTGCGCACCATTTTCAAAATAGCTTCGCGCGTAAGAATTTGCGGATTTACTGCCACATCAATCCCAACAGACTCAATAAGTGGCATATAATCTGTACGACGGATCTGGGTAACCGTCTGCTTTGCACCTAAACGTGACCCTAACAAACATGCCAAAATATTCAGTTTGTCATTATCCGTTGCCGCCACGAGAATATCCACATCGCTAATGCCTTCTTCACTTAAAATATCCGCATCACTAACGTCACCATTCAAAATGATTGTTGTATCCAAGGTTGCAGAAAGAAATTCGCAGCGTTTTAGATTTTGTTCGATAACCTTTACCTTTACATCCATCGGTTCCAAAAGCTTAGCAATATAATAGCCCAAGCGACCGCCACCTAAAATCATAACATTTTCGATAACTTTGCGCTTGAAGCCTAACATTCTTTCAACCTGCTCCATATGCTCGGTTTTTGTCATTAAGTAAATATAGTCTTTTTTACGAATAACTTCATTCCCATTTGGAATAATAAAATTGCCTTTACGAATTATTGCAGTAATCAAATACGGCACGTGCTTTGGCAAATCTTTCAACGCCCTACCAACAAGTACATTATTTTCATCAACCAGCAATTCAACCATCATCAGTTTTCGCTGGTCAAAATAATTGATATTTTTTGCTTCAGGAATATAAATGTAGTTCGAAATTTTCTCTGCTGTAACTTGTTCTGGGTTAATAAACACATCAACGCCCGGTAATTTCTTTTTAAGTTCCTTTATATTGTTTGCATACTCAATATTACGTAAACGTGCCACCGTACGTTTTGCACCGGATTGTTTTGCAAACACGCAGGCCAACATATTTATTTCATCCTGGTCTGTTACTGCAATCACCAAATCAGACTGCCCGATATTAATGGCTCTTTGTAAAATTGGACTTGCACCATTGCCATTTACTACTTGCACATCCATCTTGTCATTAATGATGTTACCACGTTCTTCATCCGGTTCTACAACAATGACATCATGGCTCTCTGCCGAAAGCATTCGAGCCAAGCTGTAACCAACTTTTCCTGCACCAATTATTACAATCTGCATCGAACCACCCTTTCTAAGTAATCTTTTTTTAGTATAGCAGAGATAAATTCCCTTGCAAAGGCTTAAACCAATCGTACTACATTGAAAAACCGCTGCCAGTAAGCAGCGGTTTTTCAATGTACTTACATATAAGATTCCAAAAGCGCGGTTAATGTATCAACACCTAAACCTGTTTCTGAGGAGAACAAAACTATTTTATCTTCATCTGGCATTTCCAAAGCTTTTCGAATAACCTTTTCATGCTTCAAATACTGTCCTCTGGAAATCTTATCAGCCTTTGTTGCAATAACCTGTACATTTTTATCATAGTATTTCAACCAATGATACATATCAATATCATCCTTTGTTGGCGGATGACGCAAGTCAATCACTTGCAATATCAAACGACATTCTTCACGATTTTGCAAATAGTTTTCAATAAAAACGCCCCACTGTTCGCGTTCCTTTTGACTGGCTCTTGCAAAACCATACCCCGGTAAGTCAACAAAATAAAATGGAGAAGGCTCAGCTTCAATAAAATAGTAATTCAGTTGACGTGTTTTTCCGGGCTGCGAACTGGTACGCGCCAAATTTTTACGCTTTATGATTTTATTGATTAAAGACGACTTGCCAACATTAGATCGCCCACAAAGAGCAAATTCTGGATATTGAGTGTCTGGATATTGTTTTTCCGACACAGCCCCAATCAAAAACTTACTATTTTTGATAATCATTTCAACACCTCATCTCGGAACGCAATCTTCCACACTTCTTCAATGCGTTCTACAGCATAGACTTCAAGATCTTCCAAAATTTCCTTCGGAATTTCTTCCAAGTCTTTCTGACAATCTAGCGGAATAATAATGATTTTACTTCCAGCACGGTGTGCTGCAGTTACTTTTTCACGAATTCCACCAACAGGCAAGACTTTGCCACGTAAAGTAATTTCCCCCGTCATAGCTACATCCTGACGAATTGGCTTTTGAAGCATCATAGAAAGTAACGATGTTGTCAACGTTACGCCAGCAGAAGGGCCTTCCTTTGGCACCGCTCCAGATGGAACGTGAATATGAATATCATGAGACTCAATAAAGTTTTCTGGTAAGCCTATTTTTTCGCCAATACTTCTTAAGTAACTCAATGCTATTTGTGCAGATTCACGCATGACGTCGCCAAGTTGCCCTGTTAAAATTAACGCTCCCTTACCTGGCATTGATTGGGTTTCAATTTGAAGAATTTCACCGCCAACCGGTGTCCAAGCCATGCCAACTGCAACACCAATTTCATCCTTGGATTCTGTCACTAAATGATCAACCAATGGCTTCCCTAAAAATTGCTTCACATTCGCTTTAGTAACACGCGATGGTAATTCGTTTTCCTGCAAAAATTGCTCTTTTGCATATTTTCGGCATACTGTTTCAATTTTACGCTGCAATTCACGCACACCAGCTTCACGTGTATAATGAACGATAATTTCTTTAATAGCACCTTCAGTAAAAGAAATATCCCCTTTTTTGAGTCCATTAGCATCCATTGCTTTTTTCACTAAATATTTTTTTGCAATTTGCACTTTTTCATATTCAGTGTAACTCGTCATTTCTATAATTTCCATACGGTCACGAAGTGGACCCGGAATTGCACTAATATCATTTGCTGTGGTAATAAAGAACACCTTAGACAAGTCAAACGGAACTTCTAGATAATGGTCACTAAAAGTATCGTTTTGTTCTGGGTCTAAAGCTTCAAGCAATGCAGCTGATGGGTCACCTTTGAAATCGCGGGTAAGCTTGTCGATTTCATCTAACAGGAATACAGGATTACTTGAACCAACATCTGCAATACCTTGAATAATGCGCCCCGGAATAGCACCTACATAGGTACGTCTATGCCCACGAATTTCAGCTACGTCCTGCACGCCACCCAATGCAACACGGATAAAATCTCGATTTAACGCACGCGCGATTGATTGTGCCAAAGAGGTTTTACCAATCCCCGGAGGCCCTACGAAGCACAAAATAGAACCAGCATTATCATTACGCAAAAACTGCACAGCCAAAAATTCTAAGATACGAGATTTAATTTTATCTAAACCATAATGGTCTGCTTCAAGAATATTTTTTGCATATTTTAAATCGTTCTTATTTTCTTTGTAAATTCCCCATGGCAAACCAACCAAAAATTCTAAATAATTTTGTGTATTGCCATATTCCGGAGACATCGGCATAGAATTTCGCATCCGTTTCAATTCTTTACGTGCGCGCTCTTTAATTGATTCTGGCATCAAGGATGTCTCAATTTTTTCTGCCAGCTCGTCGAATTCTTCCTCACGGTCTTCGCCTTCACCAAGTTCATTGCGAATAGCTTTTATTTTTTCTCTCAAATAATACTCTTTTTGAGATTTATCAATCGCAGCTTTAACACGTTGATTAATTTCGAACTCCAGAGTAACCATTTCATTTTCATGAACGAGATAAGTCAACAGCTTTTCCAACCGCTGATCAATATACGCATTAGACAAAATTGCATAGCGATCTTCAAAATGGGGCGCAATCATATGCATAGTCAAATCAATTTTCTTTACAATATCTTTTTCATTGTGAATGGCAGTCAATTGATTTGCATTAAGCTTCTTGGTTAAGCGATTAAACTTGTTCAGTTCTCCGGTCACCTTGCTTTCAAGAGCCGGCACCAAATCTTTAGCTACCTCACTACTATACGCATCAGAAAGCACATAATACTGTCCACGCATATAATCAGCATCAAAGTCAAGTTGCGTCAATTGCGCACGACATTCTACCTCAACAGTAATTTTATAGCCACGAATGGAAGGATTCTCTTCAACCTTAATCACACGACCAAATACCCCAACCGGATACAAATCATCCATGGTTGGCTGTTCATCATCTGCACGAATTTGTGTAAATAATAATACGCGACCATCATCCTCTTGAGCTTTATTTACCGCAATTTTAGAAAGTTCTCTGCCAATGTCTAAAACAATACTTGTTCCAGGTAGAGCAACAAGCTGTCTTAACGGTATCAACGCGCACCAAGATAATTTGTTTTTTGATTCAGCCATCTAATCACTTCCTTTATTCAAAAAAAGGCTTTGCAAAGAAACGCCTTGCAAAGCCTTTGACTTAATCTTATTTGTATTCAAGAATCGGTTCTCCATCGCCAAGAATCGCATCCTTATTAATACGCACACGCGCAATATCCTCTCTACTAGGAATATCAAACATGATATCCATCATAACATTTTCAAGAATTGCACGCAAACCACGTGCACCGGTTTTTCTCTTCAACGCTTCTTCAGCAATAGCATCCAATGCGTCGTCTTCAAAAACCAATTCTACATGATCCATATCAAACAACTTTTGATATTGTTTAACAAGTGCATTTTTAGGTTCAACCAATACTCGAATCAAAGCATCCTTATCCAACTCTTCCAATGCCACCAAATATGGGACACGACCAATAAATTCTGGAATCAAACCAAACTTAAGCAAATCTTCAGGTTCGACCTTCTTTAAAAGAGGTTGCTCTTGAGAAGCTTGCATATTGTCTTCTGCTTCATCAAATGCAAATCCCAAACTTCCTTTACCGGTACGACGTTCAATAATACTTTCAATACCATCAAATGCGCCACCCAGAATGAACAACACATTAGTTGTGTCCAATTGAATAAATTCCTGATGAGGATGTTTTCTCCCACCTTGTGGGGGAATATTAGCAACCGTCCCTTCTATAATTTTAAGAAGAGCCTGTTGAACCCCTTCACCGGAAACATCACGCGTGATAGATGGATTATCACTTTTACGCGCAATTTTATCAATTTCATCAATGTAGATAATCCCATGACTGGCCGCATCCAAGTCAAAGTCAGCAGCTTGGATAAGCTTCAAAAGAATATTTTCAACGTCTTCCCCAACATAGCCGGCTTCAGTTAAAGAAGTCGCATCGGCAATAGCGAACGGCACATTAAGCACACGCGCTAAAGTTTGTGCCAATAAAGTTTTCCCACTACCGGTCGGTCCAATAAGACAAATATTGGTTTTTTGAAGCTCTACATCATTATCGCTGCTCATGTCAATATTATTGATGCGCTTATAGTGGTTATATACCGCAACAGAAAGCGCTTTTTTAGCTTCATTTTGACCAATAACATACTCGTCGAGAACAGCTTTAATTTCTGCTGGTTTCAGATTATTCGCTTCAGAAAATTCTTTCGCTGTTTGACCAAATTCCTCAGCTAAAATCTCATTGCAAATTTTTACACATTCATCGCAAATAAAGACGCCTTGACCAGCAATCAACTTATTCACTTCGTTTTGAGCTTTCCCGCAAAAGGAACAACGAAGTTCATTTTCCGGATTGTCGTTTTTATTCATTAAACAAGCTCCAATCTTTTAATGACGTTGAATCACTTTATCAATCAAACCATATTCCATCGCAGCTTGCGCTTCCATGAAATAATCACGTTCAGTATCTTGACGAACTTTTTCAAGATCCTGACCCGTTCTTTCGGACAAAATACGATTCATCTTGTCCTTGATTTCAATAATACGTCTTGCGTGAATTTCGATATCTGTGGCTTGACCAGATGCACCACCCAAAGGCTGATGAATCATAATTTCACTGTTTGGCAATGCAAAACGCTTGCCTTTTTCGCCAGCTGCAAGCAAAAAAGCCCCCATGCTAGCTGCCATACCTACACAGAAAGTGCATACATCAGGTTTAACGTATTGCATTGTATCAAAAATAGCCATCCCAGCGGTTACGGAACCGCCGGGGCTATTAATGTACATGAAAATATCTTTTTTAGGGTCATCAGCTTCCAGAAAGAGAAGTTGGGCGATGATTGCATTGGCAGAGTCATCAGTGACTTCACCACCAAGGAAAATGATTCTGTCTTTCAATAATCTTGAATAGATATCATAGGAGCGTTCCCCTTGACCAGTTTGTTCAATAACATAAGGCAGTAGATAGCTCATTTTTCAAATTCCTTTCTATAATTCCTGTCTACTGAAGCAACTGAATTACTTAATTACAGCGTTTTCGAAGAGCTTATCCATTACCTTTTCAAACTTGATGCTGTTTCTAAGGGATTCAGTTTGACCTTGAACCATAAAGATTTGCTTCAATTGGTCTTTTTCCATTTGATAATACTTGGAAAGCTTTTCGTATTCAGCATCCATTTCTTCTTCGGTAACATCAATTTCTTCACGATCTGCGATAGCACCGAGAACGAGCTGTTGTTTTACAGAAGCTTCTGCACGACCGGAGAATTCTTTCTTAACATCTTCTTCGCTGCTGCCGGTCAATTGATAATATTGTTCCATTTCAATGCCTTGTGCACGAAGGTTATAAGTCATTTCATTGAGATAGTTTTCAACTTCTTTTTCTACCATAGATTCTGGAGCTACAACATCGGAATCTTCGGTAACCTTAATAGCAATGTTTGCTTTGTAGTGGTTAAGCGCAGATTCTTCGCGTTGTTTTTCCATTTCTTCACGAAGGCTAGCCTTGTATTCGTCCAAAGTATCGAATTCACTAACATCCTTAGCAAATTCATCATCCAATGGAGCGAGTTGTTTACGCTTAATAGCATTTACCTTAACGGTAAATACAACCGCTGCGCCAGCTAAATCATCAGCATGATATTCTTCTGGGAAGGTCAAATCAAGATCTTTTTCTTCGCCAAGCTTCATACCAACCATGCCTTCTTCAAAGCCTGGGATAAAGCTATGGGAACCGATGGTCAATTCATAGTTTTCAGCAGTGCCGCCTTCGAATGCAACACCGTCTTTTTTGCCGCAGAAGTTAAGGAGAACAATATCACCATCTTCAACAGTAGCATTTTCATCTTCAACATCTTCAATCAATGCAGTATTGCTACGTGTTTGTTCGAGTTCTTTTTCGATATCTTCATCGCTAACTGCAGTTTCAACCTTTTCTAATTCAATACCCATGTATTCACCAAGTGTGATATCTTGCTTGGTGTCAACAACAGCGGTAAATACGAATGGCTTACCAGCTTCAAGAGTAACAACATCAAACTTAGGTTGAGCGATAGGCTTAATTTCTTCATCAGCCTTAACAGCTTCTACATATTCAGGGAATACGCACATTTCAGCTGCATCGAAATAGAAGAAGTCCTTACCATAATATTGTTCGATAATTTGGCGAGGTGCATGGCCTTTGCGGAAGCCAGGAATGTTGATTTTACCTTTGCGTTCTTGATAAGCCTTTTGTACATATTTCTTAAAATCTTCTTCTGGAATTTCGATGGTCAATTCCACTTGAACCTTGTCGAGTTGTTTCTTTTCTACCTTCATAAATGATCCTCCTAAGAATAAGCCTTTTTATTGTTATCCCACAGTGACATTCAAGATAAACACCTCTGTAGAAACCACAAATACTATTCAATAATATAAAAAAAGCGACTGGTTAAGTCGCAATTTTTTAGAGCGGAAAACGAGATTCGAACTCGCGACCCTCGCCTTGGCAAGGCGATGCTCTACCACTGAGCCATTTCCGCTTATGCGGGTGAAGGGACTTGAACCCCCACGTCGTGAGACGCCAGATCCTAAGTCTGGTGCGTCTGCCAATTCCGCCACACCCGCTCATATTTATCATTTTTTAGCGACACTTTATATGCCGTTAACAACAGAGTTTATATTACAGGATATCTGTTTTTTTGTCAACCGCGTTTATACTATTTTTTTGATATTTTTTCATCTTCTTATCTTACTGTTTTTTTCCGCAAAACCTATTGTTTCTTTACTATTATAAGTGCACTTTCATCTATATATTTGATATACTGAAACTAACATTACCTTAAGGAGGTTTATCATGTCTAAACCAACCATTATTTCTGCTCAGTGTCCTCATTGTAACGCAGATATTGAAATCCCATATTATGAAGATGTCAATGTCACTACCGATCCCATTCTAAAAGAAGCCATCCTTTCCGGCGACTTTTTCAAATATATTTGCCCATCATGCGGGGAACCTCTTCCTATTGTAGGGCCACTGCTTTATCACGATCAAGATGCAGCAGCTATGTTTTATTTCTGTCCTCCGGGATTCGACCAATCTACAGAAAAGCTTAATGAAATGCTCCAAGTAATTGAAGGTATTGAGGGAAGTCGCGCCAGTCACTATCAAGCACGTCTTGTATCCAGCATAGACAAGCTCATGGAAAAAATCTACATTCTGGATGCCGGTCTTGATGACCGTATCGTTGAATTAGTAAAACTTGCATACTTAAAGCATTATTCTGCTGATTTGCAATCCAAGGGGCGTATTCGCGCAACGCTATTTATGCCAAGCTTAGAAGATGAAGAAGCACAAATCGTCTTCATGTTAGGTGACGACGGCGACATGGCTACTGTAGATTTTTCCAAAGACTACTATGCCTTTTTCGGAACAGAATATGCCCAACGCTTAGGCAATCATACTGAGCCTCATTTTGAAACCATCGACGAAAAATGGGCAGCACAATTTGTTTCTAATCAAAATTAAGGAGGTTTGAATCGATGAATGCGCCATTAAACGATGAACCTCAATTAAAAGAACCAATCACCAGAACTGATGTTATCGATCATTTGGACAATCCTGCAAATGCGCTTAAACATTCTGATGCCTTTGTTTTCATGATGTTAGAATATGAAGCAGCTTTACTTGCAATTGAAACCAAGCTCAATACACTAGACCGTGAATATAATCTAAGATATGATCGTAACCCCATTGAATCTATTTCGACCAGATTAAAAACACCGGATAGTATTGTAGAAAAAATGCACCGCCGCGGCTTACCCGTTTCTATAGAAGTCATTCAAAATACATTAACTGACATTGCCGGCGCACGTGTTATCTGTTCTTTTTTGGATGACATTTACACACTAGCTGATATGTTTGAGCAGCAAGAAGATATCAGTGTCTTGGTTCGTAAGGACTACATTGCCAACCCAAAAGATAACGGATATCGTAGCTTGCATTTAATTGTTAATGTTCCCATCTATTTAACAGAAGGTCGCAGAGATGTCCCAGTTGAAATTCAATTTCGTACTATTGCGATGGAATTTTGGGCAACACTGGAACATAAAATCAAATATAAGAAAAAAATTACCAACTCCGAAAGTGTTTCTGCAGAATTAAAGTCCTGTGCGAACCTGATCAACGAAATTGATCAACGCATGAAAAGCCTTCGCAGACGAACGATTGACTAACTTTTTACAAGTTTTTTATAAAAAGTTCAAAAAAGCATTGACACTTTTTGAATCCAATGGTAATATTGGTGATGTTGTCGGGGCGTAGCGCAGTTTGGTAGCGCACGTGGTTTGGGACCATGGGGTCGGGGGTTCGAATCCCTCCGCCCCGATTAACATCTTTATTCACCTGGAAATTGAGTGAAAAAATTGAGAAACACCTAAAAAAGTGTTGACAAGCTTCCTGAGATATGTTATTATCTTAACTGTTGTCGGGGCGTAGCGCAGTTTGGTAGCGCACGTGGTTTGGGACCATGGGGTCGGGGGTTCGAATCCCTCCGCCCCGATACATTTTTTGTTAACATTGCGGGTGTAACTCAATGGTAGAGTTCTGGCCTTCCAAGCCAGCTACGTGGGTTCGATTCCCATCACCCGCTGTGTGCCTGTAGCTCAGTTGGATAGAGCATCGGACTTCTAATCCGAGGGTCGGGGGTTCGAATCCCTCCAGGCACGTTAATAATTAAATATTATGGTGGATGTGGCGAAGTGGTTAACGCACCGGATTGTGGCTCCGGCATTCGTGGGTTCGATTCCCATCATCCACCCTTATACCACCACTTATATAGTATACAACATTGGGGTATCGCCAAGCGGTAAGGCAACGGACTTTGACTCCGTCATTCGTAGGTTCGAATCCTGCTACCCCAGTATGCGCCATTAGCTCAGGTGGTAGAGCACCTGACTTTTAATCAGGGTGTCGCAGGTTCGAGTCCTGCATGGCGCAGATTTTAACCGAGTTCATTGAACTCGGTTTTTTGTTCTCTTTTCCCTCTCTACCTTTCTTACTCCTTGCAGAGCATTTATATTTTACCTCATTATAACAAAGCAATCACACTAAATTCGCGAATTTAGCGTGATTGTGTATTAAGCTTAATGTGATTAATTGTTATACGCATTTTATTCTGTCAGTGTTTCACCAATATTGAAAGGGCATTTACCAACACTACCTCTACATACGTTATCTTCCCATAAACAAACGCGCGAGATTGTCGATAATCTCGCGCGTTTTCTGTATAAGCAGTGTTTTACTGTAGCTATGACATCTTACTTTATCAATCTTTTAGCTCGAATTGTTGCTCCTGCCATAATTTTTTCTTTATCCAAGGTTGTATATTCATGGTGTTTATAGAGACATTTTCCTTGTACAAAAACAGAATCAATGTCACTTGCTTGGGCAGCGTACGCTAAATTGCTCACAATATCGTGAAGCGGCATATTCCATGGTTGATCAAGCTTATAGAGTGTGAGGTCAGCAAGCTTGCCTTCTTCAATGCTTCCGATACCATCATTCCAACGTACGGCCTTTGCACCTTCTACTGTTGCAATTTGAAGTGCAGTCTTTGCGCCTATACATTCCGCATCAAAGTTTCTTACTTTATGAAGCAATGATAACACTTGCATTTCTCTGTGCATGCTCATGATGTTATTGCTGGAAGCACCATCAGTTCCAAGCCCTACAATAATCCCCTTCTTTTTCATGGCTTCTACCGGTGCGATACCACTTGCAAGCTTGAGATTGCTGATTGGATTATGTGCTACAGCAACATGATTTCGCGCATAGATATCCATATCATGCTCACTCATCCAAACACTATGTGCTGCTAACGTTGGTACGTCTAAAACATTTAAGCTGTCGAGCCATTCGGCCGGTGTCATCCCATACTTTTCTTTCACGAAAGCAATCTCACCTTGTGTTTCTGCTACATGAATGTGAACACCGGTGTTGCGTTGACGTGCATGATCGGCCATTTCTTGAATATATTCACCCGGGCAGGTATTTGGCGCATGCGGTCCATACCACACACGAATACGGTCATCATTCGCATGTTGCCAACGGTCAAATACCGCATCATTTTCTTTGATACCACGTTTTTCATCGTCAAACATACCGACACTGCCGCGACTTATAATCCCACGCATGTTCGCATCTACAGTCGCTTGCGCAATTGCATCGCAATGATCATACATTTCCATAAAACAAGTGGTACCAGAAGCAATCATTTCAAGAAAGCCCAGAGAGGTCCCCCAATAAACATCTTCATCGGTAAGCTTTGCTTCTGCAGGCCAAATATATTCATTGAGCCAAGTATCTAGCGGTTTGTCACCACCGTAATCGCGCAAAAGTGTCATTGCCACGTGGGTATGCGTATTGATATATCCCGGCACCAATACATAGTGACTGCCATTTGCAAACTCTACGGCCCCCATCGCTTCGTCTGCGGAAACACTGCCGCATTTTTTTATGCGCCCATCTTCCACTAACACATCGCCAAATTTCAAATCAAGCGCAGGACCCGCTAAATAATGAATTCCGCGAAACAAATATTTTTCCATTTGCTTTCTCCTTATTCTTCTGATTCAATCGCTTTGGTTTTATCGCTTTGAGCGTCCTCATTTCCAATATCCAAGAATAACGCTTCTGCGAAAGTACGTGGATTAAATACTTGAAGGTGTTCCTTTTGTTCACCTACGCCAATGTATTTAATTGGCAAATCATATTCAGCTTTTACGCCAATAACCACACCGCCCTTTGCAGTACCATCAAGCTTGGTTAAGATAACCCCACTTACACCCGCTGTTTCCTTAAAGACCTTGGCTTGATTAAGCGCGTTTTGACCGGTTGTAGCATCCAAAACAAGGAGCACATCACGCAAACATTCTGGCGCTTCACGATCAATGATTTTTCGAATCTTCCCAAGTTCGTTCATAAGGTTCACCTTATTTTGCAAACGCCCTGCGGTATCTATCAAGAGTACGTCGCAGCCTCGAGATTTTGCTGCGGCAATCGCATCAAAAACAACTGCAGCTGGGTCTGCCCCTTCTTGATGGGCAATAACATCGCAGCCTACACGTTCACCCCAAATTTTTAGTTGATCGGCCGCCGCTGCGCGGAAGGTATCTGCAGCGCCCAGAATCACTTTATGACCATCTTCTTTTAATTGATAAGCAATCTTACCGATACTGGTTGTTTTCCCAACCCCATTCACACCAACAAAAAGAATGATATTGAGTTCGCCGGGCACCAAGTTAAGCGGTTGTTCTTCTTCGCCAAGAAGTTCAACAAGCTCATCCGCAAAGGCTTCTTGTAGCTGTACACTGTTTTTCAGTTTATCTTTTTTTTCACGTTCACGTAGGCGTTCAACTAAATCCAAAGCAGTATTTACACCAACATCGCCTTGAATAAGTGCTTCTTCCAATTCTTCATATAAATCATCGTCAATTTCTTTTCCGGAAAGCACACCGAAAACCTTTTCCATAAAGCCTTTACGCGTTTTTGAAAGGCCATCGTTAAGCTCTTTATTTAAGACCTCTGCATCGGTTGCTTCCTCTGTATTTTTCTTCTTAAATAGACGATCAAACAATCCCATGTGATTCACTCCTTTTTAGGTTTCACTAAAGTCACTTAAACGCACTGATACTTGCTTAGATACCCCATTGGCATCCATCGTAATCCCATAGAGAACACTTGCCGCTTCCATGGTTCCTTTTCGGTGAGAGATAATAATAAACTGCGTTTTATTGGCATATTGCATGATAAACGATGCAAAGCGCTCAACATTCGCTTCATCCAAAGCCGCCTCGATTTCATCTAAAATAACAAACGGACTTGGTCGCACTTCAAGCAACGCAAAGAGCAATGCAGCTGCTGTAAGAGCACGTTCTCCGCCGGAAAGCAGTGTTAATACACGTTCTTTTTTGCCAGGCGGCTGAGCAATAATTTCAACCCCTGTTTCAAGATAACGCCCTGGCATGGAAAGCTCCAGACGAGCATTTCCTCCCCCAAACATGGTTGTAAATATTTGTGCAAATTGCTCATTAACTTTTTCATAAGCTTCCTTAAATCGGTTCGCCATGGTAATTTCCATTTCATGAATAACTGATTCTAATTTTTCTTTTGCTTGATTCAAATCGTCAATTTGCACACGCAAGAATGTTGCTTGTTCACTAACCTGTTCATATTCTTCCAGTGCCGTAAAATTGATTTCACCGAGCATCTCGATTTTTTTACGAAGTGTCTTCAATTGCTCTACTGCACGTTTGGTATCTAAGGCCAAATCAGCATGTACAATCGCTTCTTCCGGTGAATAACCAAAAAGCTCCAAAAATTGCTCTTCTAAGTGGCGCACACGCTCTTCAATGCGCGCCAATTGCATTTCTGCTGTTTGAAAAGTACGCCAAAGCTTATCGTAGTGTTTACGTGCTTCTACAATTTGTTTTTCCTGCACGCGCACCTGTTCATCCATCCGGTCAATACATTCTTTCGCCTCTTGAATCTGCTCATTTTGCGCTTGATAATGATGAAAGGCCTGCTGTAATGCATCCTTTGTAGCTACAATTTCAACTTCCAATTGTTCTTTTTCAGCTTGTAACGATTCGCTTTCCGCTTTTTTTCCATCGTACTGTGTAGACAACAATTCTAATCGCGCCCGTAAACGCTGCGCTTCTTTTTGATGTGCTTGATACTGCTCATCAACAGTAGCTTTTCGCACAAGCACCGCTTGTACGGCACATTGTGCAGCTTCTCGATTATCTTCAAGGGCTGTTAAATGCGCCCGTTTTTCTTGTACACCTGCTTCAATTTCTGACAATCGCACTGCAATCTCGGTCGAATCGTTTTTTAAATTTAAAAGGGCAGCTTGTGCATCTTCACTTGCCATACGCAACTCATTTTTATTCATTTCTTCTAAGTCAATTTCACGTTGCATACGCTTTAGCTGCTCTTGAAGTTGATTTTTTACAATTTCAACTTCACGCAACTTCAATTGACTATCCTGTGCATCGGCTTGTAGCTGTTGATGCTTTTCTTCAAGCATTGACAACCGCATACGTTCATTATTTTGCGCGGCATCTATGGTTTGCGTGTCGCTGGCTAGTTCTTCAATACGCGTTCTCAAAACACCCATTTCATGTTTACGATACACTATTGAACTTTGTTTTTTAAGATGACCACCTGTCATCGTTCCACCCGGCGCTATCACATCTCCATCCAAAGTTACAAAACGATATTTAGAGCCGGTACGCTTTGCTAATCGTGTTGCACTTTCCAAATCACGCAACACCCAAACTCGCCCTAAAAGTTGTGCCATAATAGGTTCAAATTTTTCATCAAAGTGAACTACATCCAACGCTAAGCCAATAACAGCATCATCTTGAAAATTAATATCTTGACGCTTTCCTTTTACCAAATTGAGTGGCATAAAGGTAACGCGTCCACGCCTTTCCTTTTTGAGCCAACCAATCGCTTGTTGGGCATCGCGGTCACTATTTACAACCACGTTCTGTGCTGCACCGCCCAATGCATTTTCAATTGCAGTAAGATACTCCGATGGAATGTCCAAAAGTTGTAGAACAGAACCTTGTATGCCGGAAAGACGTGCTTCTTTTTTTGCACGCAATACTGCCTGCACCCCTTGAAAATAACCTTCCCCACTGGATTCGAATTCTTCCAACGTTTCCAAGCGACTTTTCGCCTGCATCAACGCATGTGCTGTATGACGTGATTTTTCGTCCAATTCTTTCAAATTTTGTTGTGTAATCTGCAAATCTTTTTGTACTGATTCTACTGCTTCTCGCACGTGAAGAGCGGTCTTTTGTATTGTACCTTCTCGCTCCTCCTCATGTGCCATCTTAAGAGTTACACCATCTTTTTGTTCTGAAAGTGTGGCCAACCGTTGTTCCAAACGTTCTTTACGCGCCGAATCTCCACTTAAAGATTGTTCTAAGCGAGTCATTTCATTATTGATAGCCGCTTGCTTTGAAAGCACAGAAAATTGTTCACTCTGAAAGGCATCGATATCACGCTTTAATTGACTAAGCGCTTGTTCCGAATCATTTAATGTATTCTGCGCTACCAACGCTTCCTCTGTTACATCATGCACAGTCTGCGCATTTGCCAATACAGCTTCTTGAGCAGCATCTGTTTGCACTTGTAAATCTTGAAGCTGAATTTGCTCTGTTTCTAAAACCTGCACCAAATTTGCATGGCTTTTTTCAATATGTTGTTGTCGTTCTGATAAAATCCCCAAAGCACGTTCGTGTTCCTGCGCTTCACGAAGCGCATCGTTATATGCCGTTTGCACAGCTTCCATCACATGACGTTTTTCCTCTAATACCAGCTTCTTCTCAGTAATATCCGCTTCTGATTGATTTAATTGAACTTGCGCAGACAATGCTTCTTGCTTTTTTTGTTGCAAAGATTGTGTCTGCGTATCCCTAGAAGCCTTATCTTCCAAATATTGCTTTGTCAAATGCGACAATTGTAACGCGTCACTTTCGGCCTTCAGTGAACGATACACACGGACCTTTTCAGCCTGCTTTGAAAGTGGACCCAGACGTTTTTCAAGCTCATACAGTATATCATCCAAACGTGTCATATCGTCGTTGGTGGCTTCTAGCTTGCGCTCTGCTTCTCGTTTGCGATACTTATACTTACTGATACCCGCTGCTTCTTCAATAAGGCCACGTCGTTCTTCGGCATGTAGGGTCAAAATTTCCTCAATTTTACCTTGCCCTATCACGCTAAAGCCATCTTTACCCAGACCCGTATCCATAAAAAGCTCTTGAATATCTTTTAATCGACACACGCTTTTGTTGAGCATATACTGACTCTCGCCAGAGCGATGCAAGGTACGTGATACCTCAATTTCATCGCAATCCATTGAAAAAACACGTTGACTGTTATCGAGAATCATGGTCACACGTGCCATCCCAACCGGTTTACGATCCACGCTTCCGGAAAAAATGATATCTTCCATCTTCGCGCCACGCAAGGTTTTAGCACTTTGTTCCCCCAGCACCCAGCGAATAGCATCAACTACATTACTTTTCCCGCTGCCGTTTGGTCCAACAATAGCTGTCACACCCGGCGAGAAAGAAAAATAGACTTTATCAGCAAAAGACTTAAATCCCTGAATTTCTAACGATTTTAAAAACATTATTCACCTTCTCTCTATTTCCTGATTTTTTAATGCTTCATCTGCAATAATTGTCACTGTTTGCCCGGTAAGAGCTTCTAAATATTCAACATTCGAGCGATGTTGCCCACGTGCTTGAGAAATCATACGCGGTGCCACCGCAAAAGTAATCGCTGACGTTTCTTTTGATGACAGCATGGCTTCCATCCGCCGGCGATAAATTCTCGCCTTCACATATTCCCCCATTGCCGGATGATAGGCCCCTGCCACAACATCGCCATCAGTGAGACGGTCCTCTGCCTGAAGCCCAATCCGTATAATTGGAATTTGCGCACGCTGCAATTGTTCAGCCATTTCTGCAACCGTATCAATTATTTCTTCAAAATCCCATGGCACATAGGACCCATTTTGATACATTGTTTCAAGCGTGGTGTCACGAATAACCGCTGTAGGATAGATGCGTGTAAAATCCGGCGCACATTCAATAATGCGCCTACATGTTTCTAGACTACGTGAAGGGGTATCCTTCGGAAGCGCCACCATCATCTGCGCACCACATTGAAATCCATAATCCTTTACACGTTTTATAGCTTCTACAGCCGTTTGCGCCGTATGTCCACGACCTGCCGCCAGAAGCACCTCGTCATTTAGCGATTGAACACCAATTTCGATAGTATCCACACCATAGGACTTTAAACGTTCAAGAACCACTTTACCTAATGCATCCGGTCTGGTAGATAATCGAATCTCTGATATAGCGCCTTTCTTTTTAAGTATAGCTGCGCTTTCAAGTAGACTATTTTGTATCGTCAAATCTGTAGCGGTAAAGCTTCCACCATAAAAAGCCAATCCGGGAACAGTATCGCTGGACGCCTGCCATGCTTTAACCTTTTCAGCCAAAATGGCAGCACACGGAGGCTGCCACTGACCGGTAATTTTGTATTGGTTGCAGAACACACAAGCATGTAAGCATCCCATATGAGGGACAAAAATCGGAACAATCACTTTCTTCATTGATTTGCGTCCATTGGTGGCAATTCCCCGAACGCAATAAGCGCCGCTAACGCCGCTTCACGTTGGGCCGCTTTTTTTGATTTTCCCCAACCGCGTCCACATTCTTTACCATCTACACATACTTGAACATAAAAAGCGCGATCATGAGCCGGGCCTACTTCTTCGAGCATTTCGTAGGAAATTTCGTGATTTGGTTCACGTTGAATATATTCTTGTAAGCGTGTTTTATAGTCGCCGTAATACCCACCCTTTACAAGAGAAATAGAATGTTCCAAATACTCAAGTACCATTGGTTTTAACACATCCACGCCACAGCTCAAATAAATCGCACCGCACACTGCTTCCCAAGCGTCTGCAAGATTGGACGGGCGCAATGCTCCACCTGTTGCCGCTTCTCCACGACCAAGCAATAGATATTCGTTCAATCCAAGCTTTTCCGCAGCACCAGCAAGTGCTTCTTCACAAACCAAGCTCGCACGCATTTTTGTCAGTTTACCTTCATCATCATTTGGAAATGTTTTATATAAGTATTCCCCCATCAAAAGGTCAATTACAGCATCTCCTAAAAATTCAAGACGCTGATTGTCACCTTGTGTTTGCTGTTCCATTGCATAGGAGGGATGAATCAACGCTTGATCGAGAAGCGCTAAGTCAATCCCTTCAATATTTATTTTTTTCACCAAACCTGCGAGGTGATGTTGTCTATCATCATTCACTCTACCCACTCCTCACTCATACACATATACAAGTATTTTACACGACAACAGTAGGTGGCGCAAGCGATAGAAAGCCCTGTACATTGGCTCCACTCTCGGGTATAATGCGTTTGGAAGGAGGGTATTCTCAATGTTAATTGCATTACCAACCAGAGATGGAAAAATCGACGACCATTTTGGTCACTGTGACCATTACACCGTTATCACCGTAGAAAACGGCAAAGTTATTGCTACCGAATCATTGCCTTCTCCAGAGGGCTGCGGCTGCAAATCTGACATCGCACCAACCATGGCTAGAATGGGTATTCGCTTGCTGTTAGCCGGGAACATGGGTGACGGTGCACTCACTGTACTCCGCAATAACGGCATCAAAGTTATTCGCGGTTGCAAAGGCCCTATCGAAGATGTTATCGCTGATTATTTAGCAGGAAAACTCGTTGATAACCAGATTACTTGCGACCATCACGAATGCGACCATCATTAATGTCACAAAACACGCCACGCGTTGGCGTGTTTTTCTTTTTGAAGCAAAGAATAATCTATAGGAACCAGTCACATACTCAGTCATAACTATTTCTGGTTACAACAAAAAGCTTGTTTCAAGACATTCAAACAAGGTCAGTTGTGGAAAACTGGCATGAGCTGACCTTGTTAATATTTTAAAAAGTGGATATTTTAATAGTATCAGCAATGTCTTATGATGAAATACAGAAACTTTAAGGAGTGATTATTTTGTCATCTAAAATCAGTACCCGCGAAATTGTTTTAACAGCGCTTTTTGCTGCGCTTGCCTGTGTAGCAACGATGGTTATTCGCATTCCCACACCAGCTACCAGTGGTTATATTCATCCCGGCGATGCCATTGTTATTTTGTGCGGCTTAATTCTTGGTCCACGTTATGGTTTCTTGGCTGCCGGGCTTGGTTCTTGCGCAGCAGATCTCTTTGGTGGCTATTTTCTTTATGTACCAGCAACCTTTATTATTAAAGGACTCATCGCATTCTGTACAGCCAAAGTTGCTCAACGACTCCCTGACACCACAAAAGGGCATCTTATGGGCGTCATTGCCGGCGGTGTATTTGACATCATTCTTGTTTGTGGTGGGTATTTTATCTTTGAGTATTTCATTTATGGTCTTGGTGCAACTGCAAGTATTCCAGCCAACGTCATTCAAGGTATTAGTGGCCTCATTATTGCGTTGGTACTTTCTCCGGTTTTAACTGCCATACCAAATGTTAAACAAGTCATGGCAACACATCGCTAAAGCTAAATAAAAAAAGCAGCCACTTGCAACAAGTGACTACCTCATGTATCCAAATAGCCCATACTCGAACAACGAGTATGGGCTATTTTTTAATCATATCTCACAATTTCAACTACTTTACCGATGCTTCGAAGCTTAACCGCAAGTTTTTCTACAATCACATCACGCAAATCTAAATCCAATGGCAAATTATCTTTCATCGCAATATTACGTTGCATCCCTTGCAAAAAAACGATGCGGTCACTTTCAAGAATCTTATTAAGAAGTAATGATGCACCATCTTCACCACTTTGAAGTTCCTGGTCATCGAGCATACGCTTTACTGCAGATAAGGTAATAATCCCTTCTGTCACTAAATCGACGCCTTCGATATATGAAATCGGCGGAATTTTTTTATTGACATACTTAAACTCAGACATAACTTTTTTATCAGTCTCACGGGCATAAATCTGTGCGGTTGTTCCTCCACAAATTACCTTGATGCCATCGAACGCCTCAAAACGTGCTACCATTCGCACATCATCTTCCATATGCACCGGCGGACCCGTCATAATGCACATTTTTTGCTCTTCTTTTAAGCGTACCACCACAGCTGTGGTATCATCACCCGGTTCACCAAGATAATAACTCTTGCAGATATTAACAATTTGCCATGCGATTGTCTGTACATTGGCATTCAAGTCCACAAAGCGTTCCAATGTATCAATCAAACCGTCTGTGCCTAAACCAAATGGCAACATTTCGCCCAGTCCGGCTTGCACGACACCATCACTTACAATAACGATGGTTTCGCCCGCTTCTACACGAAAACTACTTTCATTAATAACCTTACCATTGGTTTCCGATTGATTTGTTTCAATGGCGGAAATTTTTTTATCCTTGGTGATTCGAATCATTGGGCATCCATCAAAATCCACCATATAAAGCACCCCGTTGTTGTACAGGCGCATAATCGAAAACGTTGAGTAGGCTACGCCACGCTCTGAACAAGTCGGCAGTGTATTGACCAGCGTTGCAACAGTGTCTTCAAGGGTAATATTGGCAGCTATCATTTTTGAGCAAATTTTGGCTGTCAATGAACTTAAAATATTTGCCTTAACACCGCTTCCCAAACCATCAGAAAGCACAACTACCGTTTCATCGGGGTTTCGAATAATTTCTACTGTATCCCCACACAACTCTTCACCATGATGCTTCAGTTGAGCAATGCCAACTTCACCAATAATTGCAGACATATTAGCTCAACTCCTTCTCCCTTTCAAATTCTTGAATCAGTTTCAAAAGGGTTATCTTTGTAGCTGCGGTTGTTTCACCCAAACGACTTGCAATTTCTTGAGCCGTACGCATCTGTTCATCAATAACCTGATTTGCATTTACAAGCAATTCGCTCTTAACCTTATTAAATTGTTCGCGCTGCTTTTCGCGTTCGGTAATATCAACAATAAACGCTACAAAGCTCTCGCTATCGAGCGGCTGAATGGTTTGTTGCGTCCATAAACCCAGTTCCTTATAAGCAAGACGGATATTTTTTATAATTTCACCATTTTCAATGGTTTTACGCATATAACTCACATCAAAATAATCCGAAATTTTCACGCCCACATCTAAAGCGTATGGTTCAAACATTTTTTTCAAATATGGGTTTAATTGAAGTATGGTCGTGTCTTTATCGAAAACCAAAATCCCACTCTGAATATTGTTAACTACAGAATTTGCAAAGGACTCTGCCTTTGCCTTCATGTAACTAATGCACATGTCGCGTTCGGCTTCTCCACGAACAACTGCCGCACTCTTGGCATAACAAGAGTCATATCCACACGCACCACAATTAAGCTGTTTGGCTGTAGTATCTTTAAAACAAATATCCATTTCTGCACGCACTGCAGCGGCATCCGGTTTTTCTTTAACAAACAGACGATTATCAAAGGTTACCTCAGTCGGTGGTATCGACATTTTATATGATGGTAAATACACACGATCTGCATTGTATTGTTTAATATTCAAGCAGCGGCCAAAAACACTATCCGGGTTATGAACATCAATACTATTGACGCAACCGCTGCTACAAGCCATCAATTCCAGAAACTCTACATTTCTACACAAATTTTCATCTTTTTGCTTCAAAATATTAATGCATTCATCCAATCCCGAATACCATTCAATTGCATCGCGTGCACAAACACCATCTTCAATCAAGCGTGCAGACACATTCCCTACAATCGAAAGTCCATAGCCCCCTTGGAATTCTAGATAGTATGGTTCTGTTGCCTCTTCTGAATCACGATAAGCCGGGGTAAAGCGAATGATACGTTCCAATTCGGATAAAGTAATCAAATAATCGATATCCTTGTCATTTTGGCGGTTATAAAACTCTGCCGGGCATGCAGAGGCATGAACCACCAAATGGTTAGGATATCTTGTCTTTAAGTCCTTCGCATGCATAGAAGCCAAGCTTGCAATAGGAAGCAAATTATCCAGCCATTGCGGATAATGCTGTTCTACCAAATTCACAATAACGGGGCAATGACTTGATAATACTAGGTCCGGTTTGCAACGAACATGCTCTTTAATCTCATGAATAACATCTTCTTCAAGAATGTCACTTTCTTCAATATAGTCAAAGCCTATATTGTACGCCTTTTGCGCTAATTCATAAATTGGCATTTTCACAGATAAAAGCGCCACTTCCCCCAAACTCAATACCAATGGAGTTTTTTCGTTCAATGCTTTCACTACAAAATCCATATCACTGATAATACGTTTGGTTTTTTGTGGACATTCCTTAATACATTCACCGCACACAACGCAGGATTCAGTAATAATACGTGCGCGGCCAGAGGAAAACTCAATAGCTTCCAGCGGACATTTTCTCAAACAACGATAGCAGTCCAAACAACTGGAGTTATCTTTATTGACGATTGGAAATGGAAAATGTTTCATACTTCTACCCCCATTGCTATATCAACAAGTCGCTTCACATCATCTACGGTTACATGAGAATAGAGCACATTATTGACCTCTACATTTACGCCGTCAATGCACATCTTGCGACAGAAGCTTCCCATTAATTTCACGTGCTCATCAAGTCCACGAGCCCTGAGTTCCTCGTCAAACGCTTGGGCAATCTTTGGCGCCCCTTTAATATGACACGCACTGCCCATGCAAACTTTTATTTCTATAGACATACTGCCACCTTCTTCATTTTGACTGATTATCAATCCAACATAAAGATTGTTAGAATATTTTCTATATTTTACCATAATTCTCACTATTTGTGTTGGTAAATATGCACATACTGAACAATGTCATTAATAGCTTACAACAATAATTATTCACACACAAAAAAGACCTTTTTACGACATGTCCGGGCCGTTGTTCTAGCGTATTAATGATGATGTTTTTTCTCTTCACCCTTGGTTAAATCCAAATTCGCAATGCTCAGCGCTCTAGTCATCAATTCATCCGGAGAAAGCATATCCACATTGACATCACTTTCAAGATAATCATAAAAAGCTTGGCACTGTGCTTCACTGGTTAAGGCACAAAGAATGCCCATCACAAAAGTTTTATTTCTATGAATTTCCACAAGCCTTTTCACGATTTCTTCTCTAAGTTGTTGTTCGGTCATCTTGTCATCTCCCATAATCAGCAACACATTTAATATTAACAAAAAATCATTTTTCTAATCATATCATAACACAGCAGACTACACAGATTTCAAGACATAAAAATAGACAAGGCAACGCATCTACATTACCTTGTCAGCTTTTGAGCGCTTATTACACCGCTTCTATTGCATTAATCAACGCTGCCACATCAGCTTCATCCGGATGACTGAGTGCCTTATCAAAGTTAGCAATCATTTCATCAGCATTTGGCATCGCACCCTGTTCCTTCAACGAAACATAGCGTTCACGCACGCTCATACGCATTTTTCCTTGGCACATAAATGCACCTACAACATCATTATCAGTAGTAACAACCTGCTTAACGTTTTCGATAATTTGTTTAAAATAAGCCTCATCGTTAAAACCTGCAGTACCAAACAAAAATACTTTTTTCCCTTTTATATTTTTCAAGAAGGATAGTGTCTTCTCATCAGCAGTACCCTGATTGGTCCAAAAGCCAACGTACACCATCTCACTATCAACCACGCCGGCATCCGTTGGTCCAAAATAACAACACTTTGCTTCCGGCAAATGCCCGTGAATAGCATCGGCAAGAAGTTTGGTATTACCGGTTGTACTACTATAAACAATAGAATATGATTCGTTACTCATTTTTCATTCCCTCCTAGCAAACATTCTACCCCACATGACCAATGATGACTAGCTAATAGCTATCCGAAAACATCATTTATCTTCAACTTATACCACGAAACGATAAGCATTCAACTGAATGCAGCCTTTTAAAAATTACACAAATCCTCAGTATCCATTAATTCCGACCATCGTGCTGAAATGAGTTTCGCATAATCCACGCAATACAATCCATAGGAACCGATAGAACAAGTATTGTTTACTTCAATAAGAATAGTTTGCCCATCTACAGTAACACCGAAATCAATAGCATAGCCGGCAGGTGCATCAACAAATTCTTGCACACACAGTTCAATAAATTTACTGTCTGGAAAGATTTTCCAATCGCCACGATATCGCCTTACATCGACAATTTGACCATATCGCACAAACGCTCTATATTCCAAAACAATGTCCAGTACATCACTACAAGTAACCTCTGCGTTATCATAACAACTTCCGCATCCAACAAGGTCACTTACCCCGCGAATAACTCTTCCTGAAAATTTCTTATTTGTCTTAGGTTTTACAAACACGGGCCATATGTCCGGATTATCGCTAACTTCATTAATAGTCATATTCCAAATACGCCTTCCAAGAAATTTTTCCAAACACACCGGATAATCAATGTCTTCAATTTTCACATTAAAATCTCCTAGACGTTTATTCACTACGCCTATATAACCAACAACAATATCCTCTTTCTTACTTTCTTCTAGTTCTGCGAACGACGAAAAATAAACAATCTCATAGCCCATCTCCTTAAAGCCACAAGCTGCATTGAAATGATCGCAATCTATCGGCATACCGTTCTTAGCTTAAACAAATGCTCTCACTACTTCACACCCTTATTTATTGAATATTAATATTCTCTATTATATCACTTCAGTACCTTATCGTCATTTTTCAATTATTATAGCTTAGCTCGTAATAAAGCGTTCTAAATAAAAACCACCGGTTGAACCGGTGGTTTTAGCAAGCCCTATAAGGGCTTTTC
>OLPO01000334.1_pt1 | contig 40156 bp, 26 predicted proteins | sample 1672831 | NCBI WGS metagenome assembly OLPO01 (sample SAMEA3136728, study PRJEB25190) | human gut metagenome
CGCACCCGCACCCGCACCCGCACCCGCACCCGCACCCGCACCCGCACCCGCACCCGCACCCTGTCTGCCTTCAATGCCTTTTGCATGAATGCAGGACTGCTCTTGTGGAAAAGCATCTAAGATAACGACATCGAGGACGCTGTCAGCCTACCGACGGCACATGTCCTTCCAACGCCCTGAAAGGAACACCATGCTCTTCTGCGATATCGATCTCCTCGACGCCGACTTTGCTATCAAGCACCACCAATGGGTAGGAGTGCGCGACGGCCGTATCGCCTATATTGGCTCGGTGCCTCCCGCACCCGATGAAGCTGCCACCTTCGGCGAGAATTACGATGGCACGGGACGTCTGCTCATGCCTGCGCTCTACAACGCCCATGCCCATGCCCCCATGACGCTTCTGCGCGGTTACGCCGAGAACTTGCCGCTGCAGCGTTGGCTCGAGGAGAAGTGCTTCCCCTTCGAGGCCAAAATGACCGCCGAGGATTGCTATTGGGGCACGGTGCTCGCCTGTGCCGAGATGGCGCGCTTCGGCGTGGTCAGCTTTTCGGACATGTACTACGCGACCGAGGAGCGTGCCCGTGCGGTGCTTGAGGCCGGCATGAAGGCCAACATGTGCGAGGGGCTGGTGGCCTTCGAGGAGAAGCCCTACGCGGAATATCCGATCTGCGCCCAGATGGAGGCTCTCGTGCGCGACTGGCACGGGGCCGGCGACGGACGCATTCGCATCGATTACAACATCCATTCGGAGTACCTGTCCACCGAGACGGTTTGCCGCGACATTCTGGATATCGTGCGCGGCACCGACTTGCGTCTGCACATCCATCTATCCGAGACCGAGAAGGAAGTGCGCGAGTGCCGCGAGCGCCACGGTGGCCTCACGCCGGTGGCCTATTTCGACAGCTTGGGGTTGTTCGAGGTGCCCGTGACGGCGGCTCATTGCGTGTGGGTGGATGACGCTGATCTGGATATCTTGCAGCGGCACGGGGTGTTCGTCGCCAACAACCCGGCTTCCAACATGAAGCTCGGCAGCGGTTTCGCGCCCATTCCCGAGATGCTGCGCCGCGGCATTCCCGTGTGCCTGGGCTCCGATGGCATGGCGTCGAACAATAACCACAACCTGTTCCACGACATGTACTTGCAGGCGCTTATCTACAAGGGCGCGACGCTTGATCCGACGGCGGTCACGCCCCAGCAGGCGCTGGCGGCGGCGACGCGTACCGGCGCGCTTTCCCAGGGCCGCGAGGATTGCGGTGTGGTGGCGGAAGGCGCCCGTGCTGACCTGTGCGTGCTGGACATTACGGGCCCGTCGTGGTGCCCGGCGCCCGATCCGGTTTACAACCTGGTCTATGCGGGCGACGGGGCCGACGTGGTGCTCACGATGTGCGATGGCGAGGTGATCTATCGCGCCACCTCCGCTGCGGCTGTTTCCGCCGGCGCCTCCGGTGCTGCCTCCGCCGATGCCTCTGGTGCCGCCTCCGCTGGCGTCCCCGGTGCCACCTCCGCTGGCACCGCTCGTGGCTGTATTCAGCATGCCGCCACGAATGCCGAGTGGCCTACCATTGATGTCGAGCGCGCCAAAGCCGAATGCGCCGCCCGCACCGCCCGCATCATCAGCGAGCTATAGCCATATCCCCTGTGTCGAGCAGCCCAGCTGCTCCCAGTTTCGTGAGGCCGCGGTTCTTGCCGTGGCCTCACGTGTCGCGGCCGCACCTTCGTCGGCTAAAGCCCACGCTGCTATCTCGCAGCGCGCTTCCTTCCCCATTGGCTTAGCGTGCTGCGACGCGTGTTTTGTCGTGACGGCCGCCAGATTGTCGGGCGCGAGCTCTCGGCATGCCATAATTGGCGGTTTGGTATCCGAGGAAGCCTTTTCGCGTGAAATTCTGGCAGAAATCGAGGTTTAGTACCCCGATTTCTGCCAACTTCGGCGATTTGGTTCCTCGGGTCTGAAGAAATGCCTGGTCGCGATTCGCCCGGGCAGCTTCCGCAGGTACCAAACTTCGAGATTTGCCCGGGGGCGGCTACCAAACTTGAGCTCTCGCCACAAAAAGATACCAAACCGCGCGATTTCGCCAGAATTTCGTCTCGTCCCGGTACCAAACTCCCGATCTCGCCAGTCTCGCCCTGGGTCTCGGTACCAAGCTCCCGATCTCGCCAGCCCTGCCCTGCGCCTGGTACCAAACTTGCGATCTTGGCGTAACTTCTATTGGCCGCCAAGCCCCAAGGTTCTCCAGAGCCGAGTCTGCCGTTCCTCGAAGCCCTGCACGCGAAAGCGCAGGGGGTGCTTGAGCGCTCGCGCGATAGTTGCTGCAGCTCGATTCATCTCGTCGATGCAGGCGAAGTGGTTTCGCGTGATACTAATGACGCGGTAGCCGGAGTCCTCGAGGGCCGCCCGTCGCACTGAGTCGTGGTGGTGACTTGCCGATGTCAGATGGAAGGTGTCGCTGTCGTATTCCACGATCAGTTGTTGTGTCTGCCAGAGAAGATCGGCTACGTAGTAGGAACGATCGGCCAGTTTCTTGTTGGCCTCTGCCAGGTTGATCGGTTCGTTGAACGATGGCCGCGGAAGGCCGTAGCCTCCGCAGCGGGGCGGAAGGTGCAGCACGAGCCCTAGGGCGCACTCGCGGGGCGACGCTGCATTTGCGAGCATCCAGTGAACGGCGCTCCGCACATGAGCGCAGCCAGGGACGTCTCGGTGACGGTCGCTAATTTTTGCGATATCAGCTGGAAACGTGAGGGGTGCTCGTGCAAGAAGGGTACTTGAGTCTTCGGCGAAGCAGAACGTGCTGCAGAGTATTGTTCCCAGATAAGCTATCTCTTCTATGCGTTTTCCGCGAGCTGCTTGAATAAGTGCCAATTCGGGACCTGGCAGGAAGATACCGTTGGCAATGCGATAGAGCGGGCTTCGGATCACCGACTCGGGGGCAACATGGCAGCGGGCGAGCTTTTGGCGACGGTCGTCGGGACTGAAGACGAGAATGTGTGCTGGTTGCGTGAGCCGGGGAAAGAGTTGCGCCAGATAGGCGATGCCGGCCGTTGTCGGCGCGGTTTCCGCTGGTGGCTTTCCGCGGAAGGCGATGCTGTCAGAGGGGCGCAAGGCAAGATGGGCATATATCTCAAGGGCCGAGTCGCCGAAAAGGATCAGTTTGCTCATAGGTGTCCGTCCTCGGAGTTAAGAGTTGTTGTCTTGGGCATGCTACAGGTATCGAACCGTATTAATGACGCGAGAGTGTCTCGGTTGGTTCCTCGCGCCAACCGTGGCGGCGTCGCATGGGGCGGTGGTGGGGTGCGCGGGCCGGCTCGCGGATCAGCTCGCGAATCAACCTGCAAACCAATTCGCGGACCAACTCGCGAATCAAACCCCGAGAAGCCCCTCTGAGAAAAGCGCACGAACTTCGTCTCGCGAATTTCTCGCTGTACCCCGCGGACGCGGTGCCCTCTGCTAATATGGATGCCACGGAAAAGACGCCGTTCGTCGGCGCTGAAAGACCGCTCGCTGGTGATGCGCCAGGAGCTCGCAGGCCGCAGACCTGCCAGCCAAGAGCTCGCGGGTCGCGGACCTATCAGTTGGCGCAGCCCCGTCGTGGGCATTCGCGGCAACGGGAATTCAGCGTAGCGTTTGGCGAGAAGGCGCGCGACCGATGGGAAGCGCGCCCGGGTTAGACCCGCGCAAGGGGTGCGGGCGCCCTCTATCAGGAAGGCAGGTGGTCGCTCATGGCAGCTCCGGCTCCCGAACACGTCAGAAACATCGTCCTTGTAGGACAGGATGGCGCCGGCAAGACCTCGCTGGCCGAGGCCATGCTCTTCGTTTCCGGCAAGACGCCGCGCATGGGCACGACGCACGACGGCAAGTCGTACCTCGATTACGACCCCGAGGAGATCAAGCGCAAGTTCACCATTTCAACCTCCATCGCCCCCATCCCCTACAAGGACTACAAGATCAACGTGCTGGACACCTCCGGCCATCCGGATTTCATCGGCGACACGCTGGCCACCATGCAGGCCGCCGAAATGGCCCTGTTCGTGGTGGACGCCGTCGACGGCCCTCAGGTCATGACGACGAAGTTGTGGCGCGAGGCCGAGGACATGCGTCTGTCGCGCGCGGTGTACATCAACCACATCGATCGCGAGGGCGCCAACTTCGATGCCGCCATGGCGCTGCTGCACGCCCGCTTCGGCGGCCGGTTGGGCGCCGTGACCATCCCCATCGGTCAGGGCCCCGAATTCGAGGGCGTCATCGACATCATCCGCATGGAGGCCCGCTATTTCGAGGACGGCGGCGAGCGCGTGGAGGCCGTGGACACGCTGCCGGCGAAGTACCAGGAGGAGGCGCGCAACGCTCGCGACAAGCTGTGCGATCTGGTGGCCGAGGCCGACGACGAGCTTATGATGAAGTACCTCGAAGGCGAAGAGCAGCTCACCCAAGAGGAGCTGGAAGGCCTGCTGGACAAGGCTATCGCCCAGGAGCTCATCATCCCGGTGTTCGTGGGTTCCACCATCATCATGCAGGGTGTTCAGGGTCTTATGGAAGACATCTGCACCTATTTCCCGCACCCGAAGAGCCATGGCCGTTTCCGCATGGCCGACGACGTGACGGTGCGCATCGACGAGACGAAGCCTCCCTGCGCCTTCGCTTTCAAGACGGTGTCCGACCCGTTCGTCGGGCGCCTTACCTTCCTGAAGGTCATCTCCGGCTACCTGGAGCCGGGCCTGGAGCTTGTCTGCGGGCGCACCGGCAAGAAGGAGCGCCTCGGCAAGATCCAGGTCATGATGGGCAAAGAGGCCGTCGACGTGAAGAGCGCCAAGGCCGGCGACATCGTGGTCGTGCCGAAGCTCTCCGATGTGCGCGCGGGCGACACGCTCTCCTGCGAGGGCACCATCGCCATCGAGCCTCTGCCTCTGCCCGAGCCCTTGTACCCCGTGGCCATCGAGGCCGTGTCGAAGAAGGAGGAGGACAAGCTCGGCACCTTCCTGGCCCGCGCCGCCGAGGCCGACCCCACCATCCGCATCACGCGCGACGAGGACACGCACCAGACCATCATCCATGCCATGGGCGAGACCCAGGTAGACATGCTGATCGGACGCTTGAAGGAGCAGTCCGGCGTGGAGGCGAAGCTCGTGCCCGTGCGCATTCCCTACCGCGAGACCATCACTAAGCAGGCCGAGGCCCAGGGCCGCCACAAGAAGCAGACCGGCGGCGCCGGCCAGTTCGGCGACTGCTGGCTGAGGTTGGCCCCCATCCCCGGCGAGGGCTACGAGTTCGTGGATGAGATCAAGGGCGGCGCCATTCCGAACGGCCTCATTCCGGCCGTCGACAAGGGCGTGCGCGAGGCCATGGAAGAGGGCTTCCTGGCGGGGTACCCCATGGTGGACATCAAGTGCACGGTGTTCGACGGCTCGTACCATTCCGTCGACTCCAACGAGATGGCCTTCAAGACCGCGGCCCGTATCGGCTTCCGCGCCTGCTGCCAGAATGCCGGCCCCATCATTCTGGAGCCCTGGGCTACCATGGAAGTGACCGTGGGCGAGGAGTACGCCGGCACCATCATGGGCGACATCTCCACGCGCCGCGGCCGCATCGTGGGTACCGATGCGGGCTTTGCGGCCGGCGAAACCGTCATCAAGATGCGCGCGCCTTACGCCGAGGTCATCAACTACACGAAGGATCTGCGCTCCATGACCCGCGGCTCTGGCTCCTACACGCTCACGCTGGAAGGCTACGAGCAAGCGCCAGCCGACGTGACGAAGAAGCTCGTGGAAGCCTACGAGGCCGCCCGGGCGGCGGGGAACTAGCAAGCTGCCTGCACTTCTCGTTCAGCATCTGTAATGTATCAAGCCGGGAGGTTCGCTTCCCGGCTTTTCTTTCTGCAACAAAGTCCTGTTCCAGCCCTATTTTCCAGAAAATTTCCATGGCTGCTAAAAATTTTTCTTGACTAGGGCTTTTCGCCGTAGTATTTTAGCGAATTGCAACTTTTTTGCAGATTTGCGATGGACGTGAAGGAGGAACAGCCTCGTGGCAATGGATAAGAAATCCGCTCCCACCAGCCTTTACAGGGATCGCCGAAGCTTCGCGAAGATTCCCGACGTCATGGACGTCCCGAACCTGATCGCTATCCAGACGGAAAGCTTCGACTGGTTCAAGAACGAGGGCTTGGCCCAGGCGTTCGCCGATGTGTGCCCGATTGAGAACAACACCGGCGACATGTGCGTCGAATTCGGTAAGCACGAGTTCGGCGAGCCCAAGTACACGGTGGACGAATGCAAGGAGAAGGACGTCACCTACCAGGCGCCGCTCTTTGTGGAGATCCGCTTCATCAACCGTGAGACCGGCGAGATCAAGGAGCAGGAGGTGTTCATGGGCGACTTCCCGCTCATGACGCCGCGCGGCACCTTCATCATCAACGGCACCGAGCGCGTGGTCGTCTCCCAGCTCGTGCGCTCCCCGGGCGTGTACTTCGCCTCTGAGCGCGACAAGACCTCCGACAAGACCATCTACAACGCGAAGGTCATCCCTTCCCGCGGTGCGTGGCTCGAGTTCGAAACCGACAAGCGCGACCTGCTCTCCGTGCGCATCGACCGCAAGCGCAAGCAGCCGGCCACCCTGCTCGTGCGCGCCCTCGGCCTGGCCGAGACCCGCGAGGAGATCATCGAGCTTTTGGGCTCCTCCGAGATGGTGCTGCGCACGCTCGACCGCGACCCCGCCACCACCAAGGAAGAGTCGCTCATCGAGCTGTACAAGCGCTTCCGTCCCGGCGAGCCGCCGACGATCGATTCCGCCCGCACGCTGCTCGACGGTCTGTTCTTCAACCCGCAGCGCTACGACTTGGCCAAGGTCGGTCGCTACAAGATGGACAAGAAGCTCGGCTTCACCCCCGAGGAGAACGACTCCTCCACGCTGACCAATGAGGACATCATCCGCACGATGCGCTACATCATCGGTCTGCACAACGGCGACGAGGGCTTCGTCACCGACGACATCGACCACTTCGGCAACCGCCGCATCCGTTCCGTGGGCGAGCTGATTCAGAACCAGTTCCGCATCGGATTGTCGCGTATGGAGCGCGTGGTGCGCGAGCGCATGTCCATGCAGGAGCCCGACGAGATCACGCCGCAGTCGCTCGTGAACATCCGCCCCATCGTGGCCGCCATCAAGGAGTTCTTCGGAAGCTCCCAGCTCTCGCAGTTCATGGACCAGTCCAACCCCGCCGCCGGCATTACGCACAAGCGTCGTCTGTCGGCTCTGGGCCCGGGCGGTCTGTCCCGCGAGCGCGCCGGCTTCGAGGTGCGCGACGTTCACACCTCCCACTACGGCCGCATGTGCCCCATCGAGACGCCTGAAGGCCCGAACATCGGCCTTATCGGTTCTCTGGCCACCTATGGCCGCATCAACCCCTACGGCTTCATCGAGACGCCCTACCGCCGCGTGATCGACGGTAAGGTGACCGACGAGATCGACTACCTGACCGCCGATGAGGAAGAGAACTTCACCATCGCCCAGGCCAACGACTTGTTCGATCTGGAAACCCGCGAGTTCGGCTACACCGACGAGGACGGCGTCTTCCACAAGTCCGCCCGCGTGCTCGCCCGTACTACCGACACCAACGGCGTGTTCGGCGAGGCCATGGACGTGCCGCCGGAGATGGTCAACTACATGGACGTGTCGCCGCGCCAGATGACCTCCGTGGCTACCTCGCTCATTCCGTTCCTCGAGCACGATGACGCCAACCGCGCTCTCATGGGCTCGAACATGCAGCGCCAGGCTGTGCCGCTGCTGCGTCCGAGCGCCCCGCTCGTGGGTACCGGCATCGAGCACCGCATCGCGGTGGACTCCGGCGAGATCCTCGTGGCCCAGCGCCCCGGCGTGGTCGATTACGTTGACGGCCAGACCATCATCATCCTGAACGACGACGGCGAGTATGACGAGTACCTCATTCCGAAGTTCCAGCGCTCCAACCAGTCCGGTTGTATCAACCACCGTCCCATCGTCCGCAAGGGCGACGAGGTGCAGGCCGGCGACGTGCTGGCCGACGGCCCGTCCTGCGATGGCGGCGAGCTGGCGCTCGGCCAGAACCTTATGATCGCCTACATGCCGTGGGAAGGCTACAACTACGAGGACGCTATCATCGTGTCCGAGCGCGTCGTGGCCGAGGACCTGCTGACCTCCATCCACATCTCCGAGTACGAGGTGGACGCCCGCGACACGAAGCTGGGCCCCGAGGAGATCACCCGCGAGATCCCCAACATCTCCGAGGACATGATTTCCGACCTGGACGCCGACGGCATCATCCGCGTGGGCGCCGAGGTGTTCCCGGGAGACGTGCTGGTGGGCAAGGTCACCCCGAAGGGCGAGACCGAGCTCACCGCCGAGGAGCGCTTGCTTCGCGCCATCTTCGGCGAGAAGGCCCGCGAGGTGCGCGATACGTCGCTGAAGGTGCCTCACGGCTCCGGCGGCCGCGTCATCGGCATCTACCGCTCCTCCCGCGAGGCCGGCGATGATCTGGCCCCCGGCGTGAACGAGCTCGTGCGCATCTACGTCGCTCAGAAGCGCAAGGTGCAGCAGGGCGACAAGCTGTCCGGCCGTCACGGCAACAAGGGCGTTATCTCCCGCGTGCTGCCGGTGGAGGACATGCCCTACCTCGCCGACGGCACCCCGATCGACGTCATCCTGAACCCCCTGGGCGTTCCGTCCCGTATGAACGTCGGCCAGCTGCTCGAGAACCACCTCGGCTGGGCCGCCAAGTGGGGCTGGTCGGACGCCGAGGAGACCGACGAAGTCGTGGAGGGCCCGATGTACGTGGCCACGCCCGTGTTCGACGGCGCCACCGAGGAAGAGATCTCGGACGCCATCGAGAAGGCCAACCGCAACCTCATCAACATGAACCACGCGAAGTACGGCGACATGGCCCGCGACGAGCTGGTGCCCCAGCTGACGCGCACCGGCAAGACGTGGCTGTACGACGGCCGCACCGGCGAGAAGTTCCGCGAGCCCATCACCGTCGGCCAGACCTACATCCTGAAGCTTGGCCACATGGTGGACGACAAGATTCACGCTCGCTCGACCGGCCCCTACAGCCTCATCACCCAGCAGCCCCTCGGCGGCAAGGCCCAGTTCGGCGGCCAGCGCTTCGGCGAGATGGAGGTGTGGGCGCTGTACGCTTACGGCGCCTCCAACGTGCTGCAGGAGATCCTCACGGTGAAGTCCGACGACACGTCGGGCCGCGTGAAGAGCTACGAGGCCATCGTGAAGGGCGAGAACATCCCGGCGCCGGAGGTGCCCGAGTCCTTCAAGGTGCTCGTGAAGGAAATGAAGTCCCTGTGCTTGAACGTCGAGCTCGAGGGCCACGATATGCAACCCATCAGCGAGGACGAGATCGAGGACTACAGTGCCGACCAGGCGCTTTACGCCGCGCTCGCCGCTGATGCCAAGAAGACCGAAGACGAAGAGGCCAACGCCATCGATGCCCTGGCTGCCGAGCTGGGCGACCTGATGAGCGGTCTTGAGTCCGACCTGAACACCGACCTCATCGGTGGCGGAGAGGAGGCCTAACCCCATGACGGAATTCGACGTCAACAACTTCGACGCCCTGCGCATTTCGCTCGCTTCCGCCGAGGACGTGCGCAGCTGGTCCCGCGGCGAGGTGAAGAAGCCCGAGACCATCAACTACCGTACCTTGAAGCCTGAGAAGGACGGCCTGTACTGCGAGAAGATCTTCGGTCCCACCAAGGACTGGGAGTGCGCCTGCGGCAAGTACAAGCGCGTTCGCTTCAAGGGCATCGTCTGCGAGCGCTGCGGCGTGGAGGTCACCCGCTCCAAGGTGCGCCGCGAGCGCATGGGCCACATCGAGCTGGCTGCGCCCGTGAGCCACATCTGGTACTTCAAGGGCTCCCCGTCGCGTCTGGGCTACCTTTTGGACATTCCGCCGAAGGAGCTCGAGAAGGTTCTGTACTTCGCCAGCTCCATCATCACCTCGGTGGATAAAGAGGCCCGCGAGGAGGACATCGACGACTTGCGCGACGAGCTTGCCGCCGATATGGAAGAGCTGGACGCCGAGCGCGACCGCCTCATCGAGGCCACCCGCAAGCTGTCCACCGACTACGTGCCGGAGGAGGACGACTTCGTCGACGATCTCGATGACGACGAGCGCCTCACCCCCGAAGAGGTGGAAGAGGAGATCGCCGACATCTACGAGGAGTTCAACGAGCGCAAGGCCCTGCGCCAGGATGCCTTCGACGCCTTCCTGAAGATCGAGCCGAAGCAGCTCATCGGCGACGAGGCCCTTTACCGCGAGATGCGCGCGAACTACCGCGACTACTTCACTGGCGGCATGGGCGCCGAGTCGGTGCGCGACCTTCTGGACGCCATGGATCTGGAGGCGACCTCTGAAGAGCTGCGCGAGGTCATCGCCACGGGCAAGGGCCAGAAGCGCGCCAAGGCCGTGAAGCGCCTGAAGGTGGTGGATGCGTTCCTCAAGTCGGACAACAAGCCTTCCGACATGATCCTGGACGTCATTCCGGTTATTCCGCCCGATCTGCGCCCCATGGTGCAGCTCGACGGCGGCCGCTTCGCCACGTCGGATCTGAACGATCTGTACCGCCGCGTCATCAACCGCAACAACCGCCTGAAGCGCCTGCTCGATCTCGGTGCTCCCGAGATCATCATCAACAACGAGAAGCGCATGCTGCAGGAGGCCGTGGACTCGCTGTTCGACAACGGTCGTCGCGGTCGCCCCGTGACCGGCCCCGGCAACCGTCCGCTGAAGTCCATCTCCGATATGCTCAAGGGCAAGCAGGGCCGCTTCCGCCAGAACCTGCTCGGCAAGCGCGTCGACTACTCCGGCCGTTCCGTTATCGTCGTCGGTCCGTCGCTGAAGCTGCACCAGTGCGGCCTGCCTCAGCAGATGGCGCTGGAGCTGTTCAAGCCCTTCGTCATGAAGCGCCTGGTCGAGCTTGAGTACGCCGCCAACATCAAGGCCGCCAAGCGCGCCGTCGATCGCGGTGCCAGCTACGTGTGGGACGTGCTGGAAGAGGTCATCGTCGACCATCCGGTGCTGCTGAACCGCGCACCAACCCTGCACCGTCTGGGCATTCAGGCCTTCGAGCCGGTGCTCGTCGAGGGCAAGGCCATCAAGCTGCATCCGCTCGTCTGCACCGCCTTCAACGCCGACTTCGACGGCGACCAGATGGCTGTGCACGTGCCGCTGGGCGCCGAGGCTCAGGCCGAGGCCCGCGTGCTGATGCTGTCCTCCAACAACATCAAGTCCCCGGCCCACGGCCATCCGCTGACCGTGCCGACCCAGGACATGATCATCGGCCTGTACTACCTCACGGCCATGCGCGACGGCTTCCCCGGCGAGGGTCGCATGTTCATCGATTTCGATGATGCCCTGAACGCCTACGACGCCCGCGCCGATCTGGACCTGCAGGCCAAGATCCAGGTGCGTCTGCCCTACAACACGAAGGTGGCCACCGCCTTCGGCGTGTTCGAGGATCACAAGGAGGGCGAGCGCATCGAGACGAGCGTCGGCCGCATCATCTTCAACGATGTGCTGCCGCCGGACTATCCCTTCCTGAACTACGAGATGAACAAGAAGGAGATCAGCCGCCTGGTCGAGGACGTCACCAACACCTACGACCTGTCCGAGGTGCCGCCGATTCTCGACGGTCTGAAGGACGCCGGTTTCCACTACGCCACCCGCGCCGGTGTTACCGTGTCGGTGTACGACGCCACCATCCCGCCGTCCAAGCCGGCGATTCTCGCCCAGGCCGATGAGCGCGTCGCCGCCATCGACGAGGACTACGAGATGGGCCTCATGTCCAACGAGGAGCGCCACAAGCAGGTCGTCGACATCTGGAACGATGCCAACGAGGAAGTTGGCGAGGCCATGGCGGAGAACTTCGACAAGTTCAACCCCATCTACATGATGGCCTTCTCCGGTGCCCGAGGCAACATCAAGCAGATTCGCCAGCTCGCCGGTATGCGCGGCCTGATGTCCGACCCGAAGGGCGAGATCATCGACCGCCCGATTAAGGCGAACTTCCGCGAGGGCCTGTCCGTTCTGGAGTACTTCATTTCCACCCACGGCGCCCGCAAGGGTCTGGCCGACACGGCGCTGCGTACCGCTGACTCGGGTTACCTGACCCGGCGTCTGGTGGACGTGGCCCAGGACGTCATCATCCGCGAGATCGACTGCGGTACCACCGAGGGCGTGCCCTACCGCGTGCGCAACGAGAAGAACGAGGTGGACGAGAACCTCATCGGTCGCTGCCTTCTGGAGGATGCCGTCTCTCCCGAGACCGGCGAGATCCTCGCCGAGGCCGGCACCTACCTGCATTCCATGGCCCAGCTGCGCGAGCTTGATGCGGCCGGCATCGAGGAGGTCACGATCCGCACGATCATGACCTGCCATGCCGAGCACGGCGTCTGCCAGAAGTGCTACGGGTGGGATCTGGCCACGGCCCGTCCGGTGAACATCGGCACGGCGGTGGGCATCATCGCCGCCCAGTCCATCGGCGAGCCCGGCACCCAGCTGACGATGCGTACGTTCCACACCGGCGGCGTTGCCGGCGAGGACATCACCCATGGTCTGCCCCGTGTTCAGGAGCTGTTCGAGGCCCGCAAGCCCAAGGGCCAGGCGGTGCTCGCGGAAATCTCCGGCACCATGCAGGTCACCGGCGACAAGATGTCGAAGACCATCACCATCCACGACCAGGAGGGCAACTACCGCGAGTACGTGGTGAGCGCCCGCGCCCAGCTTCTGCCGGGCGTGTTCGACGGGTGCGAGGTGCGCGTGGGCCAGCAGCTGACCAAGGGCTCCGTGAACCCCCACGACCTGTTGCGCCTCACCGATCCGAACACGACGCTGCGCTACATCGTGGGCCAGGTCCAGGACGTGTACGTGTCCCAGGGCGTGGATATCAACGACAAGCACATCGAGGTCATCGCGCGCCAGATGCTGCGCAAGGTGGCCGTGCTCGATGCCGGCGATTCCGACTTCCTGCCGGGCCGTCAGGTGAACCGCTTCGAGTTCGAGAAGGTGGCCAACGAGCTCATCGCCGAGGGCAAGGAGCCGCCGGTGGGCCAGCCGCTGCTGCTCGGCATCACTAAGGCGTCGCTGGCAACGGATTCGTGGCTGTCCGCCGCGTCGTTCCAGGAGACCACCAAGGTGCTCACCGACGCCGCCATCGAGGGCAAGACCGATCACTTGGCCAGCCTGAAGGAGAACGTCATCATCGGCAAGCCCATTCCCGCCGGCACGGGTCTGCGTCGCTACCGCGACGTGGGTCTCACCTACAAGGGCCACCCGGTGGAGAAGGTCACGGGAGATGCGCTGCCCGACTTCGCGCCGGACGCGCTGCGCGAGATCGAGGAATTGCTGCCCCAGCCCCAGGATTGGTCGCTCGACAGCGACGGCTACTTCAATTCTTCGGGATCGTTCGGCGGCTACTACAGCGCCCTTTCGGGTCATCGCGGCCACAACCTGTCCGACGAGGACGCGCGCCTGTACATCTACGACGATCTGGGCGTGTCCCAGCGTTGGGCGAACAAGTTCTCCGAGGCGGGCATCGAGACCGTGGCCGACCTTCTGGGTCATACCGAGGAGGATCTGCTGCGCATCGAGGGCATCGGCGTGAAGGCCATCGAGGAGCTGAAGGAGGGCTTGGCGGCCCGCGACCTCATGCACGTCATCGAGGACGATCTGGCGGCTTCTTCCGACGACATGAGCCAGCTCTTGGACATGGTGTTCTCGCCCGATGACACCATCCTCATCGGCGGCGACGAGCCCCCGACGTTCAACACTGACGGCGAGGAGATGCTCGGCGAGGCCCTGCCTCCGCGCTCCTACCAGCGCAACCTGGAGGAGCTTGACGCGCTGCTCGGCAACATGGGCGGCTTGGGCTCCCTCGGCTTCGGCTTCACCAGCGCCGAGGACGAGGCGGCTTCCAACCAGGCCATGGAAGACGGCGAGGAGTAAATTGGTTTCGCCTGTCCTTGCGAAGCATCACTGACTTCCTTGGACGAACTCGGGAGTTTTCTATTGGGGCGACCTTCGGGCCGCCCCTTTTTTGTGTTTGCTGTTCCCGTGGGGCGCCAAATGGCCAAAAAGTAGCTGCCAGCTGGCAGCTAGGTACCTGTTTTTGATCATGGAGGCTATAGCGACGAAATCAGGCTGGCTGCTCGGAAAGTATTCCCAGGTCAGTGCGTCGACGAATATTGGTACAAAGCAAGCCGCCTTTTCGGTTTGCAGCTAACGACCGATAATTGACCAAAACGTCGCTTCAAGCTCTTTGAACTTGCAGCTGGCATTCGGAATGTGGCCATTGAGCGCAGCTTTCCTTTGTGCGCCGCTACTCGCTGTCGACCAGGGTGCCGCCTTTGCCATGGTTGAGGATGATCTTGCGGGCGCGGGTGTAAGCGTCCAGGGCCGGCCGCACGCGTTCGTAGTTGTCCTTCTTGTAGATGGCGTACAGCCGGAAGGCCGCATCGTCGTCGGTCACGGGAAGCACCGTCACGCGGGAGAAATCCGACAGGTAGCGCAGCTGGGGCATGGATGCCTGCAGGATCATGACGTCTTCCACGCCCAGCGGAATAGCGCAGTAGTTCATGTAGGTGCGCCCGAGTACCGCCCGGGTGCGGGGCGTGTAGCCGTGCTCTTGGCAGACGCGTTCGATGTTGGTCCAGCCCGACAGGGAATAGCCGTCGGCGAATTTCACGAAGCGGTAGCTGCGCAGATCGTCCATGGTCACCGACTTCATAGAGGCCAGGGGGCTGTCCATAGAGACCATGGCAACGAAGGGCGAACGAATGAGCGGAATGTAGGCAAGTCCCAAATTATCGAGCTTGTCGAGTTCGGCATAGGCCAGCAAGATGTCGGCATCGCCTTCCACCAATTGCTCCAGGTAGTTCGTATCGTTCAGGCTGTTGTAGCTGGCAGGAGCCTCGCCCTCGGCGTCGAGAAACGTTGCGGCAATGGAGGTGATGGAGGCGATGGCGCTATCGGACATGATGCCGTTCACCTTGAGCGGCGTGAGGGTCTGTATATCGTGGATGCGCTGCTTGGCGTCATCATAGGTATCCACCATCTGAAGGGCGGCAGCGGCGAACACGTTGCCTGATTCGGTGAGCTCGACCCGGCGTCGGTCGCGCTCTAAAAGCGAGCAGCCGAGCTCCTTTTCCATGGCGACGATATGCTTGGAAAGCGTCGGCTGTGTGAGGTGCAAGATCTCTGCCGCCTTGGTGTAGTTCAGCGTCTGAGACAGCACGATGAATTCGCGCAACAAGCTCAGCTCCATGGAAAGCCCCCTTCAAACCCCTTCTGCTTTTCGCGTTATTGACACCATACACCCTAATGGGCCGAAAGGGCACGGCATCTCCTGCCCCATTCCAAATGGAATAAGCTTATTCGCAGCAGCTGATCAGCAAAGAAATGCCCTTCTGAGTATTGAGTAGCCCCAAATTGACGGTTCTTACGGAAAGAACGTCAATTTGGGGCTAGATATATCTCGAATAATCGAAATTCGTTAACAAGATAGTCACGAATTGACGGTTGTTACGTAAGAAGGATCATTTTGTGGCTAGAAAAAATTCTGGGAAGTAGAGTGACATTCCTCACGAGCTGTGTTGCTCGCGGATTTCGCGGCGGCGGGCCTCGCGGGCTTGGGCGTATTCGCGGCGGGCGGCGGTGTCGAAGGACTTCACCTTGGCCTGGGGTTCCTGCAGGTTGTCCACCTTGATGAAGCGGGCCATGCGGCTGGCGATGGAGTCCTCGGCGCCGGGGTTCCAGCCGATGGGCTGCATGGTGAAGCGGAACTTCTTGCCGCTTAGGAACTCGTCGGCGGAGACTTCCTCGGCTACGGTGATGGCTTGCTCCGGGCAGATGGTCTCGCAGAGGCGGCACTGCATGCACAAAGCGCTGCGATGCTCCACGCCGAAGGCGTCGTTGGCGGCGTCGAATCGGGTCAGGGCGCCGGTGGGGCAGAACACGGTGCACATGCGGCAGGAGCGGCAGAGTTCCGTGTCGATGGTGACCTGGCCCCAGAGGCGCGTGGTCACGGTGGGGGCCGCGGGGGTGCCGAGGGCTTTCAGACTGTTGAAGAGGCGCAGGCGACGCTCGGGCACGAAGTGGGGGAGGGTACCGTCAGCCTGCACATGGGCGAACTGGGGCTCGCGACTGTCTTGTTGCGACTCTCCTGTGGGCGGGACCACGGGGTACCCTGATTCGCTCAAACAGTCCTCGCTGGCATCGAAGGCGTTAAGGTCAACCATCCCCTTTCGTAGACCGCCTTCGATACCATCTGCGGAACTCGCTCGGTCAGGGCACCCCGTGTCCCTGCTAGCGTCTGCCGTGGCTGTGGCGTTCGCTGCGGAACTCGCTTGGTGAGCACCACCCGAAATCCCGCTGGCGTTTGCCATGGCTGCAGCTGCGGAACTCGCTCGGTCAGAACACCCCGTGTCCCCGCTGGCATCTGCCACGGTGGCGGCGTTCACGGCATTAGTGTCATCCTGAGCGGAGGCCGTAGGCCGGAGTCGAAGGAACTCTCGAGTGTCGGAGGCGTGCCGGAGGCGGATGCGGTCGATGGGGGAGGGGGTTCCCAGGGCGGCGAGGAGGGTTTCGGCGGAGACGATGATCTCATCGCTGAGGGCGCCGCCGCAGCGATGAGGGCAACTCTCACAGGGGCCGCTGATGAGCTGGATGGAACGGGCGCCGCGGGCGGTGGCTTCCACGAGCAGCGACTCGTCCACGCGACCCAGACAGACGACGCCGACAAGGGGCCGGCCGTCGGAGGTGGCACCTGCAATCTTCCCAGGGACGAAGGAGGGCGCGGTGGCATCGCAGGAGTCTCGCTTCATGCGATTGCCGCTGGCCATTGCAAAGGCGCGCTCGCAGGCGATGGCCACTCGGCCCTCATTCTCGGCAAGAGCGGCTTCTACGGCGCCGAACAGTTCCTCGTCGGTGGGGTTGGCGGCGGTAAGGCAGCCGGTGGGGCAGGCCGAGGCGCAGGTTCCGCAACCGATGCACTTCTCAGGGGAGACGACAATGCCCTCTTCGCCCAAGGAGATGGCACCCGTGGTGCACACGGCGGCGCAGCGCAGGCATTCCCCGTTGCGGTGGCGCACGAGTACGCAGCGCTGGGGCTCGACCGCAAGCAGCGGTGAATTCATCTCATCGATGAGGTTGATCATCTGTCCGTGGCGATAGTTAGTCATGATAGGACACCCCCGTAATGGCGCGGATGGTTTCGCTGGGGTGCACCTCGCACACGCGCTCGCCTTCCCGCAGCCGTACCCGATGGATCTTCAGTTGCAACGATTCGGCCTCCGCCAACGGGGCCTCGGTAAAGTACGTGAATAGGAGCGTTGATGCGGCCTTGCCGGCGCAAGCATAGGTCTTGGCCATTTCGGCAGCCAGCATGGCCGGGCGCTTGTCGCGCTCCATCTGGGCGGGATCGAAATAGCGGCGCGGAAGAACGAGGCCGTTCACGAGCCCCGCCATGATTACGACACAGGCGGTCTGCCCCGCAAAATCCTCCGGCAGCCCCACGCGCACGCCGTCGCCGACGAAGCCGGGAGAGAGCACTCGGTCTTGAACGGCGTCGCACAGGGCTGGCGCTGTGGCCTGCTCGCCCGCATCTTTCGCGGCGGCGCGGAGCAGCGCTGCTCCCTGATCGTCATCCGCGCCGACGGCAACGATAGCCGCATCGATCAGCGCGCTTCCCCTGAGGCCCGAAAGGCAGTCGACGATTTCGGCCGCTTCGGCCAAGGCGGTGGTGGCGCTTGCAGCCTGCTGGCGCAGCAGGGCGCTTTCAGGAGCATCGGCGAAGGCGACGCCTGCGCGGAGGCTTAAGGCGGCATCGCCCGAAGCGACGGCGTTCGCCAGGGCGCTTTGGGCCAAATAGTCGCCAAAGCCGCACCAGCTGCGCAGGGCGAGCGGGTCTTCTGGATCGGCGGCAAGGCGCAAAAGCGTAAAAGCGCGAGCGGCCCGGCAGGTATCGGCATGGCGCATATCGCCGCCGAGCGAGGGGCGGGACAGCGGGCTTGCGGCGATGCCCTCCGCCTGAAGCGCTTGGGCGATGCGCGCGGCCCATTGCCTGGTGGCGGCCGCCACGGCAATGTCTTGGGGTCGCGCCCCGTAAGAGAGGTGGTGGCTCACCAGCGAAACGACGCCTGTCAGTTCGCTCTTGGGGCGCTCGAAAGCCACCGCCTCGCAGCTTCCCTGGTCGGTGCAGGCGCAGGGCACCGGTCGCGCATCGAGGGCCTCGTCGGCAGCCAGGAGGTTGACCGCGTCGGTTACCACGCGGCTGAGATGGCTGTAGGCCAGGGTTTCGCGAACGGCGTTGGGGTTGGCGGCAACGAGCTCTTCGATGCCCGAGAAATGCGGGTAATCTTCCGAGCCGTGCGTGCGGGCGCACGGCTCGCTTGCGACAAGGAGCGCCGTGCGCGCAAGAAGACCCGCGAGGCATTGGGACGCGCGGCTGGCCATTTGGTAGTCGTCGACGAGAACGTAATCGCGGCGGAAGGCCTCCAGGTCATGGGCGAAGCGCTGGCCGTAATCGAAGGCCGCGCGGGGAAGCTCGCAGGCGAGGTAGGACTCTCGATGGCGCAAGGAGCCGACGAGCAGGCGAAAGACGCGCTCTTCCTGCTCGTCGTAGAACCAATCGCCGCTCATGGGCTCCAGGTCGGCCCAGCTGCGGTAGAAGAACTTCAGCATTTCGCTGAGGCGCCGCGGTGCAACCCCGGAGGTTTTCACATCTTCCAGAAGAAGGCGCTCCTCGAAGCCCATGAGGATGCGGCCCCGCCGACCCGTGCGGGCTTCGGCTTGCGGAGAGGACAGCACGTCGAGCGCGTACAGCGGCAGTGTCGTCACCAAGGGCAGGTCCTCAAGGGGCACGACCGCCTTAAGGCGCCGCTCGAGGGCGCAGGCCGCAGCGGGGGTGGCGGCGAACAGGATGATTTCTCGCGGCGGCACGCCTTGGGCCAAAAGATCCAGGACGGCCTCCACAAGCCGTTGGGTCTTGCCGCATCCGACGCGCCCCTCGACGGAGTGCACTTCGGCTGCAGAGGCGTAGGGCGACAGGTCCATGGTCGCGTCCTCCCTTCAGGCTTAGGCTGCTACCAGATCGGCGAGCAGGGCGGCGTCCTCTTCCAAAAAGCCCTCGGTCACATTGGCAACGCCCTGGTAAAAGGTCGTGTCGGCGAACCGGCGGGTATCGCTAAGGAACACCGGCACCCAGCTGGCGAGGTGGTCGTCCATGAAGTTGCGCTGGGTGTTGATGAGTGAGAAGGCGCGCTCTTCGTCGCCGGCGCGCAGGGCCTTCGCCGCCCGGTGAGCCAGAACGCCCATGAACTCCAGCTCCACGGCCACGTGATCCTCGCCGACGGTCCAGGACTCGGACTTTTCCAGGCCGCAGGAGCGGTAAATGGCGAGCACCTCGTCGCGGGCATCGCTCATGAGCAGGCGCTTTTCCGAAGTGTAGACGGATTCGAAGGGATAGGCCGCCGAATAGGTGTCGATGCCCGAGCCCAGAAACGCGCGGGTATAGTCCACCGACAGCTTCATGAGGGGGTCGACCCAGGCGTTGGAGAGGTACTTGGCGATCTGGTAATAGCCCTCGTCCATGAGTCCGTTGCCCGAAGAGACGGGGTAATCGGTGTCGTTCAGCTGGGCGAGCAGCGCCTCGTCAACCTCTTCGCGGAACAGGCGGGCGAGAAAGCTGTAGGTCTCGCTGCGGCTTTCGCAGAGCGCGGCCAGATCTTCGGCGGTCATGACGCCCTCGTCGTTGGTATCGGTGCCGAGGGCAGCGTTCTCGGTGGTTTCGGCAGTCTCGACGATGGTCTCGGCAGCGTCATCTTTGCGGGTCGCGATAGTCATGGTTGCCTCCCTAGTTCTCGTTGTCGGCGTGCAGATACGCGCGGCCGTGCTCGGTGGCGGACCACTGGCCCGTCCATTCCACGGCGCCCGCATGCTCGAGTTTGTCGATGAAGTACATGGCGTAGCGCTTGGGGTTCTGCAGCACCGGTTCGTCGTCCACCACGTCCCCGATCTCACGTAGGCTGGCGCCTCCGTCGCGAGCGCACAGCTCAAGGCAGGTGGTGAAGATGGCGCCGTACTGCGGCTCTGTCTCGTACAGGGCGGCGATCATCTCCATCGGGCGATAGCTGTCCAGCTTGGCGGCCCCTGCCTCGGTCAGGCTCCAGAACACCTCCGGCGCCGGGGCGACGCGCCAGTACTCGACGCCTTCCACTTCCACGCGCAAGGGCTCCTGCTCCACCTCGGCCAGCGGGGTGCCGTTCTCGTCGGTCTGAGCGATGGCCCCGGCGCGTTCGAGCAAGTTGCACAAGGTCAGCGGCTCGTAGACCGAGTGGTGGTGGCGCTTCATCTCGGCGATGACCTCCTCAAGGTCGGCCGTGGGGAGGGGGGATGCGCACGTGCCCATGATGGTGAAGAGCATTTTGTGGAAGGTGGGCATCTGGGCGAACAGTGCGTCGATGCGCTCCTCGGCGGTCTCGCCGTTGTCGAAGGCGACCAGGTCGCGCTGGAACTGAGGGGCGGCTTCGGGGTTCGGCATATTGAAGGGGCCCTCGGCGAGAACCGAGGGGGCCTCATCGTCGGCGTCGGTGTCGTCGTCGAAGGCGAAGGCCTGCAAGGGGTCGAAGTCGGCGGTCAGGTAGCCGTCGAGTATCTCATCGGTTTCGGTGCGGTCAGTCATGGGGCCTCCTCGGTGCGAGTTGTGCGGTCCCACGATCTTAACGAGGCATAAATTTATGCGTCAAGCCTGTTCAGAGGCATGTTCTCATGACGATTTGGCTTGGATGATGCTTGCGCGCCATGAGCTTATTCCGATTCGACATGCTGTCAGATTTCCCGTTGACGGCGCCGCAGCGCGCCCCGATACTGGGCCTCGAAACGCTCCGTCTCGGGCTGGCCTTCGCGGTTGCGCTCGGGACGCATTTGCAGGATGAAGGAGGATGCCATGCTGCCCAAACCGTCGCTCGTGCTTCAGGTGAGGCTTCGGCCCGAGGAGTACTCGGATACCGCTGCTGCCGAGATCAAGCGCAGCTACATGTACCTGGCCCAGTCCGTCGTGTCCGAGCTGGACGAAGGCGAACGTGCCGAGGGCAACCTCATGCGTCTGAACGTCCGCCTCATGAAGCCCTTTTGGGATGCGTCTGACCCTGCTGCTGAACAGCTGTGGCGCGCTTCGTTCATGCCCTGGCTTGTCAACGCCACGCGCAATATGTCCACAGCCATGCACAACTACAACACGGTGCTGCATCCCCTGGGCGCCGGCAACGTGACCTACCAGTGGGCCGACTTCGACTTCGCCCCCCATGCCGTGCTGCGCCTGAAGGTGGACGACGAAAACCGCATTCCGTCTGAAGCGCCGGCTCTCTGCGACAAGGTGCGCACGCTTGCCGCCGAGGGCGTCTTCGACGAGAACGTGGCCCGCATCCGCATCCCCTCCCGGGCGAGCATTGCCGCTCAAGAGGCCGCCTTCGAAGAGGAGCAGGCCCGCTACCGCGCCGCTCTGGCCGCCCAGAATGAGGCGGCCGAAGATGAAGCGGCCGTTCCCGCTGAAACGGCGGCCGAAGGCGAAGGTTCGTTTGAGGCCGACGAGGCGGCTGTTGTTACTGAAGACATCGAAGAGCTTGGTATCGCTCAGCCCTCCGACTTGGCGGACGACGCCGCAGCTGACGCGACCACCGAGGCTCCCGAGGGTGCCAGCGAAGTTCTCGCCGAGCCGGTGTTCAGCCTCGATTATTCCATCTGGGGCATCGAATACACCGACGGCACCGTCGTTGAGCTCGATTCTCGCATTCACTAAGCTTACCCCGGCCCGGATCGCGCTTCCCCTCTTCCCCAACCTCACGATCCGGGCGTCTTTCCCCTCCCTTGAACGGGCAGGACGCCACCCCTCCGGCGCCCTGCCCGTTCGCATCTCCGACTTTTCCCAGAAGGCGGTACTTGTTCGTCGCTTATGCCGCTGCCGCATAAGCAATGCCGAATGGGCATTGCCAGCCTGTCAACCCGGCATCTTCGGAAATTCCTTATGCCACCCCAAGCGCGTAACGTGTACGTCAGAAAAGCTTGCAAGGCGCCCGCTGGCCGCGCCCCAGGGGGACTTCCAAGCTTTCTAAAGAGAGAACCCGAAAGAAGAGAAGGAGGATGAAATGGGCAAGCTGAACATGACGCGTCGGTCCTTCGTCAAGACCGCCGCCGTGTCTGCCGCCGTGGCTGCCGTTGCCGGTGCCGCCAGCCCCACCGCTGCTCTCGCCGAGAACGAGAACGCCGCCGCCACCGAATCGGCGGTCACGCGCATCCGCTCCTGTTGCCGCGGCTGCGGCAAGGTGGAGTGCGGCGTGTGGGTGTACGTGCAGGACGGCAAGGTTATTCGCACCGAGGGCGACGAGGACTGCTTCCTCACCATGGGCAACCACTGCTCCAAGGGCCAGGCGTCCATTCAGGCGGCCTACCACCCCGACCGCATCAAGTACCCCATGAAGCGCACGAACCCCAAGGGCGACGACGATCCCGGCTGGGTGCGCATTTCCTGGGACGAGGCCTACCAGACCATCGCCGACAACATCCTGGAGATCACCGCGAAGTACGGCAACGAGTCCACCTTCACCTGGTGCGGCACCGGCCGCCAATGGTGCATGCAGTCCGACGCCGGCATGGCGCTGCTTCTGTTCGGCACGCCGAACATCGTGGCCGCCTACCAGGTGTGCAAGGGCCCGCGCCACTTCGCCAGCCGTATCGACAACGTGCAGGCCTGGTCGTGGTCCGAGCTGATCAACCACTCCACGAAGTTCGTGCAGTGGGCCACCGAGCAGTCGCAGTCGAACTACGACGACGCCGCCCGTACCGTGGTGGACGTCGCCCGTTGCGCCGACGCCTTCATCTCGGTGGACCCGCGCCAGACGAACCTGGGACGTACCGCCAAGTACTGGCTGCCGCTGCGCCCCGGCACCGACAACGCGCTGGCGCTCGGCTGGTGCCACCTCATCCTGAAGAACGACCTGTGCGACTGGCAGTTCCTGAAGCGTTGGTCGAACTCGCCGTTCATCGTGGTGCCGGACATGGACCCGACCGGCTACGAGGAGCATGTGCAGAACGGCGGCTACCCCTACGCCTACCAGACCCGCCTGCTCACCGAGGCCGACATCGACCCGACCATGGTGGACTGGGAGATCGAAGGCGACGGCGACCCGCAGCGCTACCTCGTGTTCGACCAGCTGAACAACCGCTGGACCTACTGGCAGGCGCACCCGGAGGTGGGCGAGGCCCACTGGGAGGGCGAGAATTGGCAGAAGTCCACGAGCTACTTCGACCAGGATCTCTCCCGTCTGCGCGACGACGAGTCGAAGAAGCCCGGCAAGGTGTACGACCTCTCCGAGTTCAACCCGCTCATCGACCCGGCCATGTACGGCGAATTCGATGTGAAGCTGAAGGACGGCACCACCCATAAGGGACGCCCTGTGTGGGATATTTGGGCCGAGTACCTGGAGGGCTTCACCCCCGAGAAGGTGAGCGAGATCACCGAGGTGGACGCGCAGCTGCTGACCGACGCCTGCCTGGAGTGGGCCACCCGCGACGATCCGCGCATCCCCAACGGCGGCATCAACTACGGCCTGGCCATCGAGCATCACGGCATGTCCACGCAGAACTGTCGCGCCATCATGGCCGCCTGCGCCATGGTGGGCGCCATCGACACCCCCGGCGGCCAGCGCGGCGCTACCAACGGCTGGACCACCCAGTCGGGCCCGACGTCCATGTATCCCGGCGCCGACGGCGGCTCGAACCCCGCCTCGTTTGTGCGCGCGCCGTTCTTCGGGCTGTACAACCGCATCGCCGGCTACGAGAAGTTCCCCATGCTGTACTGGTACGCCGTGTGGGCCGACTGCAACTCGGTCATGGAGTACATGCACCGCGATGCGAACGCTCCCTACGAGATTCACGCGGGCATGATCGGCTCCGGCGACCATATGAACATGGCCAACGCCAGCTACAACTGGGAGGCCCTGCTCATGCTGGACTTCCTCTTCGAGGCGAACCTGTGGCATTCGCCCACCTCGGGCGCGGCCGACATCCTTTTGCCGGTGTGCCACTGGACCGAGATGAACGCCCAGCGCATCGCCCAGGGCTCCGGCGGCTCCTTCAGCCTGTGCGTGCGCGCCGTCGACCCTCCGGGAGAGTGCAAGAGCGATCCTTTGTACTTCCTGGAGCTCGGCCCCTACTTCGGCGTGCCCTTCTCCACCGATCCGGAGGATCCCTACTGGGAGAAGAAGTCGGCCGAGACCGGCAAGCCCGTGGATTTGCTCGCCCTGGAGTACGAGTGCCTCGACGCTGAGCACGGCGGCGGCTGCGCCCCCTACGACTCCTGGGACGATTTCGTGGCCGCCTATCAGGAGCACGGCACCTGGAACATGAAGGAAGTGTTCCCGGACGACTGGGGCTCCTACCGCCGCTACGAGATCGGCCAGGCCTACCGCAAGGCGCCGCATCAGCAGCCGACGAAGCTGGACATCAACATTCCCGGCTTCCCCACGCCGACCATGAAGCACGAGCTGTGGGCCACCACCATCGAGTCCCACTTCCCTGAGGGCTCCGACGGCCCCGAGGTGACGCCGGGCTTCCACACCGAGGCGCTGCCCTACTACGTGGAGGGCATCCACTCCCGGGTGCGCGACGCGGAAACCTACGAGGAGTACCCGATCCTCTGCATCACCGGCCGTCGCATCCCCGTGTACTTCCACAGCGAGCATCGCCAGCTGCCGTGGTGCCGCGAGCTGTGGCCGGTGCCCCGCATGGAGATCAACCCGGAGACAGCCGCCGAACTCGGTCTGGAGCAGGGCGATTGGGCCTGGATCGAGAGCCCCTGGGGCAAGGTGCGCCAGACCGTGGACCTCTACTACGGCATCGCGCCCGGCACCATCAACTGCGAGCACCAGTGGTGGTACCCGGAGCTGGCCCAGGCCGACAAGGGCTTCAAACTGTCCTGCATCAACTGCATCGTCGACCGCACGGCCCAGGACAAGTACAACGGCTCGTCCACGGTGCGCGGCTATCCGGTGAAGGTGTACAAGGCCACGCCCGAGAACAGCCCCTTCGGCAACCCCGTGCCCTGCGGCAACGACGGCACCGAGATCATCCACGACTCGTCCGATCCGCGCCTGAAGCTGTGGGCCATCGGCGCCGAGGGCATTCACCCCGACAAGTTCGACGCGTAAGAGAAAGGAGTGGGAGAAATGACACAGCTTGCTATTTGCACTGACCTCGACCGTTGCGTCGGATGTTTGGCCTGCAGCGTGTCCTGCAAAGTGGTCAACGGCGTGCCCATCGGCAACTTCTGGAACAAGACCCTGCGCGTGGGCCCCACCCCCAAAGAGGGCGGTTCCGGCCAGTTTCCGGATGTCGAAACCTACTTTTTGAACGTGCAGTGCCAGCACTGCGAGAACCCCCAGTGCGTGTCGGTGTGTCCCACCGAGGCGTCGCACAAGTTGCCCGACGGCACCATTCAGATTGACAAATCGAAGTGCATCGGCTGTCAGTTCTGCGTCATGAGCTGCCCCTACGGCGTGCGCTACCTCAACGAGGAAGAGGGCGTCGTGGAGAAGTGCACCCTCTGCCAGCAGCGCACGGCCCAGGGCGAGCTGCCCCAGTGCGTGAGCCAGTGCTGCGGCATGGCCCGCTGGTACGGCGACGCCGAGCAGGGTATCGAGTCCTTCGAGGGCCCGCGCGGCGAGCGGCTGGGCGACTTCGTGAACGACTTCACCGAGGATCAGGTGTACAAGCTCACCGACGTGGGCAACGGACCGAGCATGTTCTACATCATGCGCAACATCAAGTGGCAGGGGGTCGAGTAGCCCATGGAAATTCAAATCCCGCTCGTCATCTTCACGAGCTTTCTGGCCTGGGCCGCGGGCATCTTCGGCACCCAGTGCATCCTCGCGCTGCAGAAGCGCGGCGGCGCGGTACAGCTGCCGGCGCTCATCTGCTCGGCTGTGGTGCTCGTGGTGGGCGGCATTGCCGTCGTGTTCCATCTGACCCACCCGTTCAACCTGTTCAACGGGTTCGGGCACATCACCTCGGGCATCACCCAGGAGCTCATCGCCATTGTGCTTCTGGCGGTGGCCATGGTGCTGTTCTTCCTGATGCTGCGCCGCTCCGAGGATGATACGGTGCCCCAGTGGCTGGCCGTGGTGGGCCTCGTGCTGGTGTGCGTGCTCATCGTGGCCATGGGCCACAGCTACATGATGCCGTCGCTGCCCGCCTGGGACACGGTGCTGCAGCTGCTGTCGCTGCTCGGTGCGGCCTGCGTCATGGGCCCGGCCACCGTGGCCTTCATCGGCGCCGTGAAGGGCGTCCAGATCGAGGGCATCGGCCTTCTTACGGTCATCGGTGCGGCTGTGAATGCGGTGCTCTCGGCGGCCTACATGTTCGCCATGGAGGCCTCGAGCGCCACCTTCCAGTCCTTCCAGTACTACTTCGACCCGACGCACCCGAACGTGGCTATGGCCAATCCGGCCAACGTGTCCCTGTTCACCGGCGACTCGCTGGCGGCCCTTGTGGTGGCGGTCATCGCCCTGGTGGTCGCCCTCGTCGGCGCGCTTTTGGGCAAGAAGCAGGGCGCGTGGAAGGTGTGGGGCGCGGTGGTCGCCATCGCCGGTTTGGTGTGTGCCGTGGCTTTGCGCATCATGATGTACACCATGGGCGAGACCCTGTTCATGCTGTACTAGCGGGCTTCGGGGAGGCCGCATGCGCGTGCGCCTCCCCGCCCTTCGAGAAATGAGACAAGGAGGTTCTCATGCGAGGAATATACAAGCGGGCTGGCCTGGCGCTTGCCGCCGGAGCGCTCGCACTTGGCCTCGCCGGGTGCGCTACGGAAAGCGCGCCGGTGAGCGACCCTTCCAAGGGCGACAACACCCAACTGGCCTATACCGGTGCCGAGTCCGCCGACGAGCAGAGCTTCGATACGGTCACTTTCGGCAGCTACCAGGGTCAGGACATCACGTGGCTTGCGCTTGCCGAGGAGAACGGCAAGACGCTGCTCATCAGCGAGTCGGTGCTGGATGCCGTGCCCTACGACAACACGGCCGAGCCGTACCAGTGGTCGGTGCAGTCGCCGCGCCCCCAGAAGGACGTGGAATGGGCGACGAGCTCGATTCGCACGTGGCTGAACGGCGAGTTTTTGAATGCGGCCTTCAGCGCCGATGAGAAGGGCGCCATCGCCGCCACGACACTCGCCGATACGAAGAACAACGTGTCCCATACGGCGGCCACGGCGGCGGACCCTTCGGTGCATGCGGCCGAAGAGACGACTGACCAGGTCTTCCTGCTGAGCCTGGCCGAGGCGAAACAGTACTTCGCCAACAACGCGGCTCGCGTGGCCCATCCCACCGACTACGCCGTGAAGCAGGGCGTCTACGTGGGCGTGGCGAGCAACGACGAGCAGCCTGACGGCGCGGCGGCCTGGTGGCTGCGCTCCAACGGCTACTACGCCGGCTACGCCTCGGTGGTGACCGACGACGGCTATGTGCACGGCGACGGCTACCGCATGGCCGGCGAGCTGCACGACGGCTTCGACGACCACGGAAGCGAGCTTAAGAGCACGCTCGGTGGCAACATCGGCGTGCGTCCCGCCATCTGGGTGGAGACGAGCGCGCTTTCCTAGAAGCGTTTGGAATGGGCGGCTGCGACAAGCGATTGCAGCCGCCCGGTTCCTGTTGATTAGTTCGGGCTTGGAATGATGTAGTTGCGACTCGCTGCGGGCGGGGCCACGGGGTACCGCCCAGTCGCTCAGACAGTCCTCGATGGTATCGAAGGCGTTACGGCCGCCTTCCCCCTAATTCACTGTAATTCACTGCGCCTTCGATACCATCTGCGGAACTCGCTTGGTGGGCGGCACCCCGTGTCCCCGCTTGGCTCAACCACGGTTGCGATATCGTCAATTTGAATCCGAGGTAATCGAGGAAAGATGAGAGAAGGAGGACAAGCATGGCTGGAGGAAATTCGCTGACGCGGCGCACGCTGTGTATCGGCGTGGGCGCCACCGTGGCCATGGCCGGGCTGGGCGCGCTGCGCTATGTGGGCAGCGAGCCGCTCGTGCGGCCGCCGGGAGGACAGGACGAGGAGAACCTGGTGTCCCGCTGCGTGCACTGCTACCGCTGCATCGAGGCGTGCCCCGAGAAGGTGATCGTGGCTGCCTCTCTTGATGCGGGCGTGCTGAATATGCGCACGCCGCGCATGGAGTTCTCCGACTGCTACCCCGGTCAGCTGGACGATTTCCGCTACTGCGATTTCTGCGCCGAGCGCAACGGAGGCGTGCCCCTCTGCGCGGCTGTGTGCCCTTCCGGGGCTTTGCAGCTGCCGGTCGATTACGCACCCGAAACCGAGGTCATTGGCGTGGCGGTACTGAATACCGAGACGTGCATCGCCTACCGCAGCAGCTTCTGCGCCTTCTGCCATGACGTGTGCATCCAGGTGCGCGGCGAGGAAGACGCGGCTATCTATTACCAGAACGCTGACGCGACCGACGCTTTGGACACGCGGCTGCCCGTGGTGGATCCGGCGAAGTGCAACGGTTGCGGCGCTTGCGAGGCCGTGTGCGTGTCGGCCCAGGCCGGCTCCACCATGAACGCCTCGGAGCGTGCCATTGTCGTGAAGCCGCTGGAAGGGTAGGGGGTCGTCATGAAGTTCAAGAATGCGCGCACTGCGGTGGCCGCGGTGGCTTTGGCGGCGCTGGCCGTCTGCCTTATTGCCGGCGTGGCCACGGGAACCTGGTGCGGATTCGGGGCGAACGACATCGCGGTTCTGTGCCCGGTGGGCGCGCTGCTATCCATGGTGGCGGCCAAGACCCTCGTCCCGCGCGCCGTTATCAGCGTAGTGGTGACCGTGGCCCTCGTGCTGCTTCTGGGCCGTTTGTTCTGCGGCTGGGCTTGTCCGGTGACCCTGGGGCGCCGAGTGAAGGAGTTCTTCAAGCCCGTGAAAACGCGCGAGCAGGAGGCGGAGGCCCTCTCTCAAGCGAACCAGGCCCTCGCCGCCGAGGAGATCGCAGCGCTGAAAGAGGCGTCGGCGACTCACGACTGCGCCGCCTGCGGAGCCTGCCACGCCAAGCGCAACGCGCCTTTCGACTCGCGCCATGCGGTGCTCGGCGGTGCGCTGCTGACGACGGCTGTGTTCGGGTTCCCCGTGTTCTGCCTCGTGTGCCCCGTGGGCCTCACTTTCGCAGCGGTGGCCTTGCTGGTGAGCCTGTTCGGCGCGGGCGACTTGAACTGGTCGCTTCTGTTCGTGCCGGCCATGCTTGTCATTGAGCTGGTATTCTTGCGCAAATGGTGCGGCCGGTTCTGCCCCATCTCGGCGTTCATGAGCCTTTTCTCCCGCTTCAGCCGCACGGGCATGCCGGTCATCGACAACGAGCGCTGCCTGGAGACGGCCAAGGGTACGGCCTGCAGCCGCTGCGCCACGGCCTGCACCTTCGACGTGAACCTGCGTCACCCCGACTTGGGCGAGCTGCCCCTGCACGACTGCGCCCGCTGCGGCGACTGCATCGACGCCTGCCCCACGAGCGCCATTTCCTTCCGCGCCGTCAGCGGCAAGCCTGTTCCCTTCGTCGACGCCTTCGCCTCGGTGCGCTCCGGTGGCAAGGCGAAGACGCCCGCCGCGCCGGCTTTGGACGATTTGGAGCCAGAAGAAGCATAAGGCGGTAGGGGCCCACGGCTCGCGCCATCTATTCGAAACCTGTGATTTTTATCAGGGGCGGCTTTCGGGCCGTCCCTGCTTTTTGTGGTTGGGTATCATGGAGGGAAATATCATGGTGGCTGCCGAGAGAAAGTGCTGCATTCAATGGTCAACAAGACGTTCATCCCCGAAGGCGAGGCGGTCCCGGCCTCGCAGATTGGCGCGACGCTGGAGGCGCTCGCCGCCACTATCGCCGCGCGTCGCGACGCCGACGAGGCGAGCTACACCTACCGGCTTCTGACGGGCAACGTCGACGATGTGCTGAAGAAAGTCATGGAAGAATCCGGGGAAGTGGCTCTGGCCGCCAAGGATGTGGAAGGTTGGGCGACCTCCTCGCTCGCGGCCGCCGTGGCGCTGGAAGCTGCTAGTGCCGGGGCTGGCGATGCGGTCTCCGACGCCGAAGCTGCCGATGAGGGTGCCGGCGCTCCTCTTTCCGTCCAGCTGCCCCCGGAGTACGGCGAGGCGGTCGATCATTTGCGCTACGAGGCCGCTGATGTGGTGTATCATCTTCTCGTCGTGCTGGAGCGCTACGGCATCACGCTCGACGAGTTCGCTGCCGAGCTGAACAATCGCATGACCGAAGGAGAGCGGCCGCACGGCGCCGTTCGCTTGCACGACGAGTTCGTGCGCCGCGGAAAGTAGCGTTCAGCTGCAGGTCTTGTGCGGGGAAGAGACGGAAATCTCGCGGCAGCCTGAGCGAGCGAAACAATATGGAGAACTTCGGGGGAGCGCCCGAGTTGAAGGAAAGAAGGATTTCATGGCCCGACTGTTTGGAACTGATGGCGTGCGCGGCATCGCAAATGTGGAGCTGACCTGCGAGATGGCCTATCGCCTCGGCCAGGCCGCCGCCATCTATCTCGGCAAGACTATCGTTGTGGGTCGCGACACGCGCCGCTCCGGCGACATGCTGGGTGCCGCCCTTTCCGCGGGCATCATGAGCGCGGGCGGTACCGTGCTCGAGGCCGGTATCATCCCCACGCCGGGCGTGGCCCTGCTCGTGCGCGAGATGCGCGCGGCGGGCGGCGCGGTCATCTCCGCCTCCCACAATCCGCCGGAGTACAACGGCATCAAGTTCTTCGACGCCCAGGGCTTCAAGCTGCCCGACGCCGTGGAAGACGAGATCGAGGCCTTCATCGTCAACGGTGGCTTGGAAGGCGAGGTCGCTGCCGCCGAGGAGGCCGCCTGGAGTGCCGCTCAAGCTGCTGCGCCCGATGCTCCCGCCGATGCGACGAGCTATCTGGCCTCCGAGATCAAGATGCCTGCTGGTGCCGAGGTGGGCGTGGTCATTCCGCTGGAAAACGCTTGCGACATTTACATCGACCATGCGGCTCGCTCCATCGAGGATCAGGGCATTTCCTTCAAGGGCCTGCGCATCGCTTTGGATACAGGTCACGGTGCTTCCTCGCTCACGTCTCCGGAAGCTCTGCGACGGTTGGGCGCCGAGGTGATCGTCATCAACGATGATTTCGATGGCATGGACATCAACGTGCAGTGCGGCTCCACTCATCTCGAGCCCCTGCGCGCGCTTATGGTCGAGACGGGTGCCGATGTGGGTATTGCGCATGATGGCGATGCCGACCGCGTCATGCTCATGGCGCCCGATGGCACCGAGATCGACGGCGATATGGTGGAAGCGGTCTGCGCGCTCGATATGCGCGAGCGTGGCGTGCTGGCCGGTGACACGGTTGTGTCCACGGTGATGTGCAACTTCGGTTTCGTGCGCGCCATGAAAGAGATGGGCATCAACGTGGTGCAGACCAAGGTAGGCGACCGCTACGTTCTGGAGGCTATGCGCGAGCACGGCTACTCCATCGGTGGCGAGCAGTCTGGCCACATGATTCTGCTCGATCACAACTCCACGGGCGACGGCCTCATGACGGCCTGCCAGTTCTTGGCGGCGGTCATCCGTTCCGGCAAGCCCGTGGGCGAGGCCATCCAGGTCATGGAGAAGATGCCGCAGACCCTGATTAACGTGCGTGTGAACGACAAGCATGCCGTGGAGGACAGCGCCGAGGTGGCCGCTGCCGTGGCCGCCGCTGAGGAGGCACTCGGCGAGGATGGCCGCGTGCTTCTGCGCCCGAGTGGCACCGAGCCGGTGGTGCGCGTGATGGTGGAGGCAGTTGATCCGGCCGCCGCGCAAGCGCACGCCGAGGCCATCGCTGCCGTGGTGGAAGCCTGCGTGTAAGGCAAAGGCGACCGACAGGCCCTGTTTTCGAGAACAATGCAGTAAATGCCAGTTCGACCCCGTAATGGTAAGAGTGTCAGTCCCGTTTCTTACCAAAGCGAGGTCGAACTGGCATTTTCGCCCCTCAATCGTCTCCCCTTCTTGCCAAAGCGGGGTCGAACTGGCATTTACTTGGGAGATTTCGAAAATGATTTTGCTCGTCGGAATCATAAGGCTCGCTCGATTATGTTCTTCTATAAGCGAATAGCTCATTGATTTCGCTTTGGCAACAGAACGCGGCATCGCTGTTAACCTGGGGTTATTTACAAGGAGTCACCGTTACACTGTCGTTATTTCTTGGTAGTGATCGGCGCAAGAGCTTTCTGTCCTCGGTCCTGCTTTATCTGCTGCCGAAAGGACGGGCGACATGAAAACGCGAACCCTTGCTCCTGGGGCCTATCTGGCGAGAAGCGGCCAGGGCGTCTCGCTGTACGATGCCGCCGGCAAGTGCTTTGCCATGAATAAGATGGGCGGCTCCATTCTCGCTTTGGCCCTCACGGGCCTTTCCGCTGAGGGCATCGCCGATGCGTTGCGTCATTATTTCAACGGGACTCCCACCCAGTCCCGCGACGAGGTGGCGGCATGGCTCGACGAAATGGAAGCGAGCGGTTTCCTGAATTCCTAGCAGTTGGCCACCGACATTGTTGCCCCATGTCGGCCATTGCTCAAAAGTATGCAGGATTTTGCGATTAGGAGAGCCATGCACGCCCTTTCAGTCGCTGCAGGCTCTCCCTATCGCAAAATCCTGCACAAATGGCGCGCCGAGGCTCTCCCTATCGCAAAATCCTGCACAAAAGAGCCCCAACGGTTGACGTGGCAAGTCATTGGGCCGCGGTATACAAAGGATATCCGTAATAAGCCAAAAACGAATTTGCTTACCTGGGCTGCCATAGCGGCCTTGCTCGTCGGGGCTGCCGTGACGACTTGCCCTGCTTGGCACCACGCTTTTTAAGGATGAGGGCAACAATCATGAATGGGAGATTCGTAAGGTTTCTCAAAAGCGATGATAGTATTAACCGCATTACGCTAAAGTTCGCTCAATGAAAGTATACCTCAGCCATATCACGGCCTTACGCTTCTGGCGCGCATGGTCTATCCTGCGCCCTCTCACGTTGCAGGAGTTTCACAGTACAGGGAAAGTGGCGGACGCCAATCTGTTCCCTTCGAACATCTATCAGACTTCAGCGGTGCTGCGAGATTGCGCTATAAGGGAATGCGACATCCATGGTCTTTTTGACGAGCTGCCTGAGATGCCCGAACTGCGCTTTTGCCTCAAAGACTGCACTGACGGACTTGGCGCGAAACCATGGCATATCCTGCATGATGGTAAAGAGGGTACGAAAAGTTCGATGCTTGCTGAGCGTCATCGCAGCCTCCTGAATTATCCAAGAGGGTCTTTCGTGCGCATCGCTGAGGGGTTATTCGTCTGTTCGCCAGAGCTTGTGTTCGTTCAAATGGCCTCCTGCCTTTCTTTCGGTGAGTTGCTTGCCCTTGGCTATGAGCTCTGTGGGTGCTATCCGCGATCAACGCAAAAGAGTGTTCCGCTGGTGCGTCGTCCTCTTACCACGCCGAACCGCCTGATGGCCTACGCAGCGCGTCTGAATGGTGCAAAGGGTGCAAAGCTCGCGAGAGCGGTTGCAAAGCAGGTGCGGGCAAAATCGGGATCCGTGATGGAAACCGAGCTTGCCGCCATTGCGTTTACGGCGGAGGTTTACGGGGGTCTCGGTATTGCCGAAGCGCTCATCAACGCCCCCGTTGCCTTGTCGGAGGAGGCGCGCCGGGTTGCTCGTACCGATTGGGTTGTGCTCGATTTTTACTGGCCCAAGGCGCATTTCGGCATTGAATACAATGGGCGTACTGCTCATGCGAGCGCCGATCAGCAGGATCGCGATTCTCGCAAGCGGGATGGACTTATGGTTGACGGCATTGAGACAGCTACGATGACGAATTCCCAGTTTCAGAATGTGACGGAATGCACGGCTCTTCTCGATAGGGTATCCGGCCGTGCGGGAAAGAAGCGTCGGAAGCGCAGGGCTGCTCATGCGGATGCCCATCGAAAGTTGCGACGCCAGGTAAGCAAATTCCACCAGCAGCATTTTCCTTTCTAAGCCGACGCTGCACGAGTCGGCTGCCCTCCCTCCCTCTTCGCCTTTCTAGGTTGTGCGCCTGCCTTCCGTACGCGGCAGGCACCTTTCGTGATGCGGTGAGCGAGAGCTCGAGCGGGTGCAGGACTATGCGCTGCTCTGGCCTCGAACTTCCTTTTTTGCTGGACGAATCTTCTTTTGCTCTTTTTGCTGGATGCGCGAGGCCTTGAATTTGTGCAGGATTTTGCGATAGAGAGAGCCGCCGAGGGCTGGCTGGCGATTCAAAGCTCTCCTGATCGCAAAATCCTGCACAAATGGCGCTCGGGGGACTCTCTTAATCGCAAAATCCTGCACGAAAAGAGGAGGAGCGCGTGCGAGATTTGTCCCTCTGGCCAGAACCTGCTTGTTCGCGCCGCGCCTTTCGCTATGATGGGAGGCATGGAAATCCAAGGAGGACGCTGTGACGACAAGAGACGACAACATCGTTGCGGAGGAAGCGCGGGCCATCGAGGTCGGTGAGGAGACGGGTGCGGGAGCGCCGGGCGCATCGGGCGGCTCGGGTCGCGGACGCCGCGATACGTGGGCCACGCACACCGGCTTCATCCTCGCCTGCGTTGGTAGCGCGGTGGGCATGGCCAATATCTGGCTGTTTCCCTATCGCGTGGCTCAGTTGGGCGGCGCGGCCTTCCTCATCCCGTACCTCATTTTCGTGGCGCTGCTGGGCTTTACGGGCGTGATTGGAGAAATGTCCTTCGGTCGGGCTATGGGCGCTGGCCCTATGGGCGCATTCGGCCGCGCCATGGAGATGCGCGGTGTGCGGCACGGCGAGCGCATCGGTAAGATCATCGGCCTCGTTCCCACCTTGGGATCGCTCGCCATTGCCATCGGGTACGCCGTGGTGCTCGGCTGGGCGTGCAACTACTTTGTGGCTTCGCTTGACGGAGAGCTTATGGCGCAGACGGATATGGGCGCCTTTTTCGGGGCCATCGCGTCGGACTTCGGCAACGTGGGCTTCCACCTGCTGGGCTTGGCGCTCACCTTCGGCATTATGATTTTGGGCATCTCCCGGGGCATCGAGAAGGTAAACAAGGTGCTCATGCCCACGTTCTTCGTGCTGTTCGTCATCATCGCCATCCGCGTGGCCACACTGCCCGGTGCGGCAGCTGGCTACGAGTATCTGCTCGTGCCCCGCTGGGAGGCGTTGCTGAACCCCACTACCTGGGTGTACGCTCTGGGCCAGGCGTTCTTCAGCCTATCGCTTGCCGGGTGTGGCACGCTCGTCTACGGTAGTTACCTCAAGCGAGATGTGGACGTGGTGGACGCCGCCAAGAACGTCGCCATTTTCGATACCATCGCCGGGCTTGTGGCCGCCTGCGTTGTGGTGCCGGCGGTGTTCGCCTTTGGGCTGGACGTGTCTTCCGGGCCGCCGCTTCTGTTCATCACGCTGGCCCAGGTGTTCCAGGAAATGCCCTTCGGTAACATTTTCGCTGTCATCTTGTTCGCGGCGGTGGTGTTCGCGGCCATCACGAGCCTCATGAACCTGTTCGAGGCGCCGGTGGAGGCGCTGCAGGCCCAGCTGGGGCTGTCGCGCGCGGTGTCGGTGGGTATCGTGGCCGTGCTCGCCGTGGCCGTGGGCTTGTTCCTGGAGAACGGCAGCTCGGTGAGCGACTGGATGGATGTCATTTCCATCTACGTTATTCCCGTCGGCGCGTTTCTGGCGGCCGTCATGTTCTTCTGGGTATGCCCTCGCGGCTTCGCTAAGAAGCAGGCGGAGACGGGCCGCACCAAGCCGCTCGGCCGCTGGTTCGATTTCATGACCCGCTACGTTTTCGTCATCATCACCGCGCTCGTCATCGTGCTGGGCATCTTCTACGGCGGCATCGGGTAGAGAGTGGGTGAATCGCGTGCTGACCTATGAGCAGGAGACCGAGATGCGCTGTCGCCGGGCCAGGGAAGAGGCTCTGGAGCAGGGCATCGAGCAGGGCATCGAGCAGGGCATGGATCGCCTAGGAGCTCTCGTCGGTCGTCTTATTGACGCGGGCCGCCTCGACGACGCAAAGCGCGCCTCCGAGGATGCTGACTACCGCGAAGCGCTGCTTGCAGAATTTGGGCTGCAGAATTGAGAGGGGAGTTGCAGAGCTCCGTTCCAGGGCAACCTGTGGGGAAGGGCTTTGCTCGGTCTCGAAACATAACAGCTGCAGAGCTTTTTGCTGGATGGAAAGGTGTCTATCGGCCACTGTCAGATTGATCCACTGGTGGCTATGAAATTAATTGGGGCAGAGTCGCAGGCGAGCGAGGTCTGGCGGGGGCGAGATATTAAGAAATCGCAATAACTTGGCAATATCTCAGATATGGGATTTGGAAGGCGGCGGGCGCGGGATTCCTCTTATCTTCGGGCAATAGTTTGGAAGGAGGGGAATCATGATAGGTCTCGATGCGTCATTGGCAAGGACGGGAATGAATATGGACACTTCGCTGAAGAAGCTGTCGTTGCTCGTGCTATCATAGAGCCAGCTTGAAGTACATAGCCTGCCGCCGGGTAGGCGTGAAGCGCTCGCAGCGCGGACATCGTTAGGCCTTTGAAGATGTTCGCCCCGCGGGCGCTTTTTGTTTAGGCCGCCTTGGGCGTTCGTGCGGAGATCTTTCGACTACGGCCTTCGGCCTTCGCTCAAGATGACACGTCCGGCGGCGCGAGAAGAAAGGAAGACCTATGAAGCAGTTCGTGACGGAAGAGTCGTTCTGGGAGCTGTTCCCCGAGGCCCAGATCGGCATCGTGGTGGCCCACAACATGAAGCCGACTGCCGAGGTGGCGCCCGCGGATGCCGCCGTCATTGCGCGTGCCCTCGCCGAGGCCAACGGCAAGGCCGATCAGCATCTGGAGAGCAACACCATCTCGCAGAACGAGGTCGTAGCTGTTTGGCGCGAGGCCTATCAGAAATTCAAGACGAAGAAGGGTGCGCGCTGCTCCATCGAGAACCTGCTCAAGCGCGTGCTGAAGGGCAATCCCGTGGGGTCCATCACGCCGTCGGTGGACATCTACAACACGGTGTCGCTCACCCACGCACTGCCCGTGGGCGGCGAGGACATCGATGCCATGGACGGCGATATCCGCCTCGGCATCACCGAGGGCGGCGATGCGTTCCGTCCGCTCGGCGAGGAGGAGAACGCCCCCACGCTGGAGGGCGAGCTGTGCTACCGCGACGACGCCGGCGCCATCTGCCGCTGCTGGAACTGGCGCGACGGCGAGCGCACGGCCCTGACCGACGACTCGAAGAAGGCCTTCCTCATCATCGAGTCCGTGGATCCGGCCCGCGCCGACGATCTGGCGGCTGCCACCGATCAGCTGGCCGCCATGGTGCAACAGCACCTGGGCGCCGACATCTTCGCCAAGCAGATCATCACCCGCGACAACCCGACCATGGTGATCGACGAATAGCGCGAGTGCGCAGAGAAGCGAAGACGCGGGGCGCGGACGGCCTGGGTGGTCGCGCGCCCCGCCCTATCGGGAAAGGGGAGGCTGGTGAGCTGGCTCGTGCTCGTTGCATCGGGGTGCATGGAATCGGTGTGGGCGATTGCCTTGGGGAAGTCGGAGGGTTTCACCCATCTGGGCCCCACCATCGTGTTTGTCGTGGCCCTGGTGCTTTCTATGCTGGGGCTTTCCTTCGCTGTGAAGACGCTGCCAACGGGCACTGCCTATGCCGTGTGGGTGGGCATCGGCGCGGCCCTCACGGTCATATACGGCATGGTCACGGGTTCGGAGCCCGCGAACCTCGCCCGCATCCTGCTCATCGCCGGCCTCGTCGGCTGCGTCATCGGCCTCAAACTCGTCGACGGCACAACTGATTAAACAATTACACTTCCATTATTCAACCTTTACACCTTCGTTTTTCAACTTTTATAATGTGTAAAGCTGAAAGGTGGGTTGGAATGGTGGATGGAATCAGCATTCGCGAGGCAGCTTCCGAGCTGGGCGTTTCCGTGCAGACGGTGCATAATCGCATCAAGAGCGGCGCGCTTGACGGCGAAAAAACGAATACCGGCTGGCGGGTAAGCGCACGTTCGGTGGAGGCTGCCAAAAAGACGCCGCCAAGAAAAGGTCGTCCTTGGCACGGGGAGACGTATCTCCTGATGAACGGTCCCTACGAGGTGATGACATTCACCTATCGTCGCGAAACAGACTCGTTCGCTCCAGGTGAGGTCGTCGATGCCGAACGCGCCCCGTTGGGAACGGTGACGCGAGAGGGGCGAGGAAAGGCGTCCGGCCTCAAGACGTGGTGGCAGCATCGCAGCATTCCTGGTTCCCGTGCGGGAATGGATGAGAAGCTGCGCAGTCTCGGCCTCGAGGAGCCCTCCCAGATTCCCTTCCGCAATCTGGGGCTTTCGCTTTCTGATCAATATTGGATTTGCCCCGCCGATCATGCTCTGCGCTGGGAGGACGTCAACTACTTTCAGAACGATTTCGGGGGCGCTGAGGGCGATTGGGACGAGTGGCTGGCCGAGGTGGGGCTCTCGTCGCCGGACAACACGTCCGAGGGCGTTCTTCCGAAGCGGTGGCTCTGCCGGGGGAGTGAGCGAATTCTGCTGAAGGGCCATATCCCCTGGACTGACCAGCAGGTTTACAACGAGGCCGTGGCGACCGCTCTCCATGGCCGCCTCCTCGCTCCGGGCGATTACGTTCCCTACGAGGTTCAGCGTACGGAGGCCTTGGGCGTGGTGAGTGCGTGCCCCTGTTTCCTGTCGCCGCATGAGGAGTACGTGCCCATGAGCTTGGTTCTGGAAGCCGAACGCCGCAGAAAGGGCGAGACGCCTTATGACACCGTGGTACGCGCTTGCGTAAACCGGGGCATTCCGTTGAAAACCGCTGAAACGCAGCTTGCGAAAATGATCGTGTGCGATAGCGTCATGGCCAACACCGATCGCCATCTGCGCAACTTCGGGCTTGTGCGGAACATCGATGATCTTCGTTGGCGGTTTGCGCCGATCTTCGACACGGGAAACAGCCTGTGGTACGACAAGGACGAAGGTGCTGTCGCTCGGGGCGACTACGCGTTCTCGTCACACCCGTTCAGCGATATGCCGAATCGCCAGCTCATGTACGCGGCGGAACTGGGCTGGTTCGATGCGAGGAAACTGGAAGGCTTTGCTGACGAGGCCTGCGAGATTCTGGCCGAAGGGGATCTGTGTCGCCGGCGCCTCGACTACCTGCGCGAGGGCATCCACCAGCGCATCGGCGCTGTGCGGGGGCTGCTTAGCTAGAGCCGCCGCGAATCAAGCGCCGTGCTCTCCGCCAAATCCTCCACGGAGCAGCCGAGAACGTGGGCCAAGGCGATCACCACGCTGGCGGAGGCTTTCGAAAGGTCGTTGCGCCGCTGCTCGTACAGCTGGATCATGCGCAGGGGAGGACGATTTCGGCTTGGTAGCCCTCGAAGCTGTCGATGAGCTCCATGCGTGTATGGGTCTCAGTCTTCTGGTAGATCTTGTGCACATGGCTTCGGGCAGTCGAATCGGAGATAAAGAGCTTTTCGGAAATGTATTGGGTGGTGCGTCCGGCCAAGAGGTAGTCGAGCACCTCGGTCTCGCGTTTTGAAAGACCATGCCGTCCGGCAAAGCCTGCCACGATCTGCTCGCGAGCTGGCATCTCCTCGGCTTTCTCGAGCATGGCACGTCCAAAGGAAATGGCTTTCAGGCCTTCGATGCTCTTGTCGGTGAAAACGAGCGTTCCGACGCTGAGTGCGATCAGGACCCCAATGATGACCGTAGCGACCATAGTGGTGCTCATATTGCCGAACGAGCAAACTGCCTCGGCACCCATCCATCCCACGAGCATTCCGAGAGATGCGGCGAGACGGGCAATAACCATAGTGGCGAGTAGCGATGAGTCGTCGGTCTTCACCACATTGCAGTAATCGTTGAGGCTTAAGGCCTCAAAAAGCAGAAAAGAGAAGACAATGGCACAACTCCCCAAAAGCGGTAGTCCCGGCCACGATACGAGCAAGAGGCAGAAGCCTCCGCCCATGAGCAGCGGTATGCCTCGGTAAAGTCCATACAACCTCGTTTTCAAGGACTTTATCTCGCAAATGGTGAGAACGAGCAGGGTTGCCACCAGACTG
>OLPO01000337.1_pt1 | contig 39784 bp, 31 predicted proteins | sample 1672831 | NCBI WGS metagenome assembly OLPO01 (sample SAMEA3136728, study PRJEB25190) | human gut metagenome
CAATGATACGTACGTCAGGTTTTCTTTGAATCAATACTTTCAATATTTCGATGATGTCTCTTTTCAAACGATTATATATATATATATATATCACCCCACGCTAAAGCACATTTATCCACGCGCATAGCACGTGATATTATTAAACGCCCTAACAGGCATTTGATAAAAAGCCAGTGAATTCTATTTCACTGGCATAGTCCATTCAAATAAATTTTATAACAGTCCTTGTATCAGAATGATTAAAATCAGCACCGGCAATACGTATTGAAAGTATGGCTTAAGCTTCTTTGATAAATGCATTCCGTTTCCTTTATTACATTCTTCCATATATGAATCGAATCCCCATCCCCATTTTGTTGTACAGAACAATAAATAGATCAATGAACCTCCAGGAAGCAATAAATTTGATACAAGGAAGTCTTCAGAATCTAGAATATCTCTTCCTCCAATCAAATGTACATCTGATAGAACATTGTATCCAAGTGCACATGGAATACTCATAACAAATACAATGACGCAACAGATGAGTACTGCCTTCTTTCTAGAAAATTGAAAGTTTTCCATTGTTGTAGAGATCAGGTTTTCAAAAACCGCAATCACAGTTGAAAAACTCGCAAATGACATAAATAGAAAAAACAATGTTCCCCATAATTGTCCACCCTGCATATGCATAAAAACTTTTGGCAATGTCATGAATATTAAAGATGGTCCAGCATCAGGATCTACACCAAATGAGAAGCATGCCGGGAAAATAATCAATCCAGCCAGTAAAGCAATAAACGTATCTAAGGAAGCAATCGTAAATGCTTCGCTTGTTAACGTTTTTTCACTAGACATGTATGACCCAAAGATTTCCATCGCCGCAATACCTAATGACAATGTAAAGAACGCCTGATTCATCGCATTAGAAATGACAGTTGATATTCCTGCCTGCTTTAATCGTTCCATGCTTGGCAAAAGATAAAATGCAATACCTGACTTTGCTGCAGGCAACAGACAGGAATGTACAGCTAAAACAACAATCAATACAATGAGTGCGCTCATCATAATCGTAGAAATTTTTTCCAGTCCCTTTTGCAAACCAAAAGAACATATCGCAAAACCACCAAAAACACTGATTGCCATATATAAAAGCAGCTCTTCTGGACTGGCCAGCATATTAGAAAAAACCATATTCGCAGCTTCAGTAGAAATACCATTAAATGTACCTTGTAAAAACTTAACAAAGTACGCAATCATCCATCCGCATACTGTTGTGTAATACATCATCAGCATCAAGCATCCAAAAATACACACCCATCCATGGATATGCCAGAATGAATTTTTCGGCTCTAGTTTTTCATATGCCTGTACAACAGAAGCTTTCGATGCTCTGCCGACTGCTAATTCCATCGTTAATACAGGTAAACCCATAATAATTAAAAACAACAAATAAAACAGAACAAAAAAGCCCCCACCGTTTTGTCCAGCAAGATATGGAAATTTCCATACGTTTCCAATACCAATTGCACATCCTGCAGATACAAGCAGGAAGCCAATGCGTGATCCAAATTTCTCTCTTTTCATATTTTCCCCATTTTTTCAACAGAAAAAATAATACCGTCATTTCATGTTTTTTTCAAATCAAGCTATAATAAATATATGTTATTAAAAAAAGAAATCAATTTAAATTACCTGGAAAACTGGCCTGAACATTATTATGAAATCAAGGATATCAATGAAAGAGAAAACATCTTAAAGTCTTATATTGAGAAGAATCCTGATTCAGTAGATGACCAAAACCGATTACAGCTTCTACAAAAACGTTTTGTATGTCTAAAAGATCATAAACGTGCTGATTTGTTTATGCGTGGATGGATTAATTCGAAGACATTAACAACAGAAAACATTCATTTCTTCAATAAAAAAAGAATAGAAAAAGAATTCAGACAATGTCTGGAAGATCTATGTATCCTGAATTATGAAAGAAGTCCCATTCTTCATGAAGAATGGAAAAGCTTTGCCCAGGAATTTATTCTTTCCTGTATTGATTCCCATTCCTATAAGCAGATTGCCGTGGGAATCGGTCATGTCAGTGATAAAAATGTTGCGATGCGTATTGCTGGAGACATTGATCACATCACAAAAAAACTCCCTGCATCTTTCTTGCTTGAAGATGAATGCAAAGAGCTTCATGATATTATGGTTGAAACATATCAACAGATGCTTGAAAATGGTGAACAGTATTGGAATGATTACTGCAGCAATTTAAGATAATCATCTACATTCTCTATTGTCACTTTTTGATAAGGACTGCGAATATATCTTCCATTTTTTAAATTAAACGAATCTAACGATTCGTTTTTTGCGAGTGCAATGGATAAATCTGCAATCGCATCTGCCTGCTTGATTCCATCATTATAGACAGTGCCAATCATATTTCCTTCTTTCACCTGTTCTAATCCATCTTCTGTTCCATCAATACCAATCACGATTGGCCATTGTTCTTTCGCAATTCCAGTTTCAGTCAATGCCTGAATTGCACCAATTGCCATTTCATCATTATTTGCCAGGATCAATTCAATATTTGTATTGAATTTTGATAATAACTGTTTTGTTTTTGTACATGCCTGACTTCTATTCCAGTTAGCAATCGCAAAGCTTAATTTATCTAGAACAATGCCTGCATCTGAAATTGTTTGAATCGACACATCTGTCCTGACAATTGCATCTTGATGTCCGGTTTCACCTTCTAAAATAATATACTGAATTTTCCCATCTTGATTCTTATCAACTTCTGGATGTTCTTTGATATAGTCAGAAACAATTTCACCCTGCATTTTTCCAGATTCACCTGCATCCGCACCTACATAATATAGTCTTGTCCAGCTTTCTAGATCTTGTGATACCAGTTCTCGATTAAAGAAGATAACTGGCACATTAGAATCTTCTGCCATACTGATAATTTTTTTCGGTGCAGTTCGATCAACAAGATTGACACAAATCACATCATAAGAATCACTTAACATATCAGAAACCTGACGATTCTGTGTTGATTGCGATTTTTCAGAATCAACCGATTTTACAATCACACTTTCGCATTCATTTAATTGTTTTTCGATTCTAGATGATAATTCCATAATGAATGGATCATAAGAATCATAATAGGAAATACCAATACGAATTTTCTGCTTTTCTTCAATTATCTTTTCTTTACAGCTTGTTAAAAATAACATCACTGTTAATAATCCACACAATACTTTACGCATGATTAATCTCCAATCGGAAACAAAATACTTTCATTCTGTTTAGAAAACATATTTTCTTTGTTTATCGTATAAAAATCAATAATTTTTTCTTTTCTTTCATGAGGAAACTTGATTCTCTGCACCATTAACTGAACAGAATTATATCCCATCATAAACACATCTGGAACAAGCATCGATTGAATAATTCCTTCATCTAATGCATTAACATTCTGATCCGATCCACCAATACCATATAAAGGAATGTTATATTTCTTCGCAAAATCAATTCCAGAATCAAGAGAAACACTGTTTAATCCAATCATATAATTCGGAATATCAACAAACTTCAGCTGTTCTTCCATTTCTGAAGAACTGCCACTGACAATCCAGTCAATTTTCGCACCTGCGTGATCTAAAATATCTTCTACAGTATTTAAGCGTCTTTTCATATTATACTGATCAATATTATTCGCAAGAATACCAACACGCTTAAATCGTAAATCTCTTCCCACCTGATCAAACAATTGAGAAGTTAATGTTGTCGCAATCAATTCATCATCTAGTGTTACCGTATCAACTTTTTTCAGATCAATGTCATACATTGCACATTTTGTATTCAACAATAGAAGATTTGTTTTAGAAACAATATCATCCACAACTTTTTCTGTATCATTGGAAGTAATAAATTCTACAATCAATCCATCCGTTCCATTTCTAATTTCCTTATCAATCAGATTTTTCTGATCAGCCAGGGTTTCCATATCTGTTGTATTGACAATATTCACAATGACATTTTCATTGTCCATAGCTTCTCTAACACCAGACTCAAAGCGATTCCACATATTATTGGAAGAATTTGGAACAATGACTGATATTTCATATACATTTTCAATTGTTGGAGAACGCAAGGCAAATATCGTTGACATAATTACAATAGAAAGAATGACAACTGTAATAATGAATGGTTTATTTTTCTTCATTGATATCACTCCTTCTCAAAATATGTTCCATCTTCCAGAGCTTTCTGATTTTCTTCTGTATAAGGAACTGCTGGAATATGAATTGTAACACATGTTCCTTCATCCAATTCAGAAGCAATGGATATCCCATACTGCTCACCAAATCTAAGCTGAATTCTCTTATGAACATTAATCAAGCCAACACCAGAACCATGTGCTTTTTTATGTTCCGTATCTGAAAGAATTGTTTTCAGATAGTCTTCAGGAATACCAAATCCATTATCACTGACTGTAATATAGATATCATCATTTTCTTTCCAGCCTTTAACATGGATTTCTCCATCTTCATCCATATTTTTCACACCATAATATATTGCATTTTCCAGGATTGGCTGAACGATCAGTTTCACTGTACAATACTTTTCAATTTCTTCAGGAATATCAAAGTCATATATAAAATGATTCTTAAATCGAACTGCCTGAATATTCATATAGTTCTTGCCGTGCTTAATTTCATCCGCAATCGTAATGATTGTTTTTCCTTTAGATAAAGATAGACGGAACAATGAAGCAAGTTCAGTAATCATAAATACCGCATCTTTCTGCTTTCCACCCTCTTCAATCATCCAGACAATGGAATCCAATGTGTTATATAAGAAATGTGGATTGATCTGTGCCTGTAAGGCATCCAGTTCACTCTTTCTCTTTTCTTCCTGTTCTTTTACAATATCATGTACAAGTCTTTCATTACTCTGTTCATAAAAATGAATCACTTCCCCAAGGTGTTTTACTTCAGACGTAGCACCTGGCAATATTTCCAATCCTTTTTTGCTTCCTTGTGATAAACCCGAAATAGATTCTGCAAGTACATACAATGGTCTAGAAACAAATCGAGAAATAAAACGGTTAATAAACATCAAGATTAAGAATGTTACTGCAACAAGCAGAATTACAATATAACGCACTCGATTTTCGTAGATGGATGGATTTGCGCTAGAAACTGCTACCAGCTTCCATCCTGTATATCCAACTGTATCCACTACAACATTTCTATTTTCACCTTCAAATTCTTCATTATGCAAACCATCTTTATACAACGCTGCTTTCATATTGTTTTCTTTATAGTCACCTGAATTAATCAGCATTTGTTTTGGATGGTAAATCACAGCACCAGAACCATCAATTAAATACGTATAGAAATTTGTATTGTCAGTATTCACAGAATTTAGAATTTGTTCAATATAGGAATAATTCATATCAACAAGCAGAACGCCTTCACACATTTTTCCATGATCGTTCAAGCTGACAGATCTGCTTAATGAAATCACCCAGTTATAGCGAATTGAAGAATCATCAAATAAGTTTTGTACATGAGGAAGAGAAAAATGCAGGTTTTCTACTTCACTTACTGCATCTAGAAACCATTGTTGTGTTTTCACATCGACATCATCTTTTAAATCCGCATTTGGAGAAGCCGCAATCAATTTACCATCTTCAGAAAACAACGCAAAAGAGATGAGTTTATCTTTGTTTGCTTCATATAACATATTCATTTCTGTTTCACATGTTGCATTAGAAATGTCGATTTCTTTAATCGAATTGTAATATAAAGTATCAGATAATTGTCTCATCTGTTGTAGATAATCTTCTAGATTTGTTGTAGTTTGTGAAGTAACCTGCTTTGTTGATTGAATAATCGTCTGTGCACTTTGAATTGAAAAGAATTTGTAAAAAATAATTCCAAGAACAAAGACAATCACTGCAGAAACAACAGTAAAGCTAATCAGCATCAAGCCTTGAATGCTGATTGACTTAAAGTTGCATGTATCATCAAATTTATCTTTGAATGTTTTGTGTTCACTCATACTTCTTCCTGAATTTTCATTCGATATTTATTTGGAGAAACACCATATGCTTTTTTAAACACATAGGAAAAATAGTTTGGATCTGTATATCCAACATCACGTGCAATCACATATGTTTTTTCATCTTTTTCCAACAGCAGTTCAACAGCCTTTTTTAAGCGAATATCTGTTAAATAGCTTGTAAAAGACTTTCCAATTTCTTTTTTAAATACAGTAGAAAAATATGCATAGGATACATTCAGATATGCACAGATACTTTCAACTGTCAGATCTGGATCACTATATTTTTCATTTGCATAATCAATTGCTTTTACAATAAAGTTCTTCGTCGTATTTGATCGTTTTTCATTGATCATACTCTGCATCTTAAAGCAATGATCTTTCATCCATTCATTCAAATCTTTCAATTCAAGCTTTTCAACCTGAAGAATAATTTCATGATAGCTTGTAAATAATTCTGAAATTTCAAGTTTATTTGCTAAAGCAAAGCTATACAGCTCACTGACAAGCTGCATGACAAAAAAACGGAATTCAGGCACTTTTGTCAAGCTAGCCGTAGATTTATCCAGATACTGATCAATGGCATGAGATAATCCTTCCTGATTATTCACACGCATTTTTTTAAATACTTCATCTAACGAATCTGTTTCAAGAAATATAGGCTGCACGTCTTGATCTGGCTCAATTTCATTAATATTGATTGCTTTCATTGTTCCATACAATGTACGATAGCTGACTGCTAAACGTGCACCATTATAACTGTCAGAAATATCAATCAACTGCGAACAGATTCTGCCAATACCAATTGTCACTGTAGCATCCACTACACTTTTTGCTAGACGCGTAAACTTATCACAGTCATCCGTCAATTTTGTAATTTCATTTTCTGAAGCATCTAACTGCGCAATCATGACAGTGTTTCCTTGATACGTAAACAATTTACCTTTCCATTGTTCACACAGCTTTTCTTCTGCCAGTTTTTTTACAGATAAGCTGACGTACAAAGGATTCATTTTTTCTTTCAATGTATGTGTAGAAACATGTAAGATCACAGCACAATAATATGGACTGTTCAAATCAATAGAATAGATTTCTTTAAAATGATCTAATTGATCTTTTGCAAACTTATTTTCCATTAAAGAAGCGTAAAAGGATTCCTGTAAAATTGGCAAGGAATCATTATAATACGATTCAAGTTTTGAAATATTCTGTCGTTCATCATATTCTTTATCTAAGTCGTTGCGAATGTTTGTAAAAACAGTCTTTAACTTATCTGCATCAATTGGCTTCAGAATATATTCTTCAGCTTGAATATGCACCGCTTCTTGTGCATATTCAAACTCATCATAGCCAGAAAAAATAATAATACGAATGTTTGGATACTCTTCCTTCAGCTTATGAGATAACTGTAATCCATTCATATATGGCATTGTAATATCTGTCATAACAACTTCAGGATGGATTTTTTCAGCAACATCCAATGCATCTAATGCATTTTTACAAATGACAGGTTTTTCAAACCCCAGTTCTTCCCATTGCATCTTGTTTGCAATTCTTTCCGCAACGTCAATTTCATCATCGACAAGAATAACCTTATATTTATCTCTCATAATCGTTATCTTTCATACACATCATGTGTTTTTTTCCATGCATACACAAATCCAGCAAATACAACAATGGAACCAATCAAAGAACCAACTGGTGAAAATAAACGAATGACTGTAATACATCCCATAGAAATACCAGTAAACAGCATGATCATACCAGCATCATGTGCATATGGTTTTCTTTTCTTTTTTTCAATTGCCTTGCTGCCCTTTGGTCGAATCATCTCTATTCTTTCATTCTTCAATAGTTGAAATGCATAATATAATGGTAAAAATGTTAAAAGTAATGTTACCCAGGATTCATTAATAAACTCTATAAAACTCATATGACAACCTTTCCTTGTTTACTATTATCTCACTTCTGTTTAATAAAACAAAGCGTTCCGAAGAACGCTTTGTTAATAGGATTTTCCTGAAATTATTTTTTCTGAACGTACTTACGAATATCAAGTGTAATAGCAATCAAGATAACGATACCGATAGCGATATACTGTGCGTTCTGGTCAACACCTAAGTACTGTAATGCAGCCTTCAATAATTCAAGAACAGCAACACCAATCAGTGCAGATGATACTTTACCACGTCCACCAGTAACGGATACACCACCAAGAGCACAAGCAGCAATACCTTCCATTTCATAGGATAGACCTGTATTTACAGAAGAACCACCAGCTTTTGCACCGAGCATGAATCCTGCAAGTGCGAAGTAAGCAGAAGCCTTAGCATAGATGATAACAAGTGTCTTGTTTACTGGAACACCAGCAACTTCAGCAGCCTGTGCGTTACCACCAATTGCATACATATACTTTCCATGACGTGTCATGTTGAAGATGAACCATGTAATTGCCATTACGATAATAGCAATCCAGATCAGATAAGATATACCTAAGAATTTACCCGTTGAGAATGTTGTATATGCTCTAGTAAATCCACCTAATGGAGTAGCACCTGTATAGATCAAACCAAGACCATAGATAATGTCCATCATACCTAATGTAGCGATAAATGGTGGAACATGTAAGTAAGCAACGAATGCACCAGTAATTGCACCAAACAATCCACAAATAACCATAACGATCAAGATAACTAAGAATGGATTCAATGGTTCCATACCTGGGAAGAATTTCTGAGAATAATCAAGATTCTGTAACAATGTACCAGAGATACATGCAGCAAAACCTACCATACGACCACCGGAGAGGTCACAGCCACCAGTGATAACGCATCCTGCGATACCTAATGCAATAACAAGTCTATAGGACATATTTGCCGCAATATTCAGGAAGTTTTTCACTGTAAAGAAGTTATTACTTGTAAAACCTGTATAGAGGACAAGAATGATCATGACAACGACAACGCCATTATTGATCAAAAAGTCCTTTAAATTAAAATCCTTTTTCATTTTCCTTTCCCCTTTTTAATACTGAGCAGCATAACTCATGATCTTTTCCTGTGTCATGTCGTTACGATCAGTAATTTCACCTGTGAGTTTTCCTTCACTCATAACATAGATTCTATCAGACATACCAATCAATTCTGGCATTTCAGATGAGATCATGATAATTGCCTTGCCTTGCTGTGCAAGATTTTCCATGATTTCATAGATTTCATGCTTTGCACCAATATCGATACCTCTTGTAGGTTCATCCATGATGAGAATATCAGGGTCATTTGCCAGCCATCTAGCAACGATTACTTTCTGCTGGTTACCACCAGAAAGAGTAGAAATTAATGTCTGCATGCTAGGTGTTTTGATACTTAACTGTTGAATAGAATCATCAACGATCTTATTGATTGTTGGATGATCTAAGACAAATCCAGCTTTCAAGTGTTTGTTGTAAATTGTGATACCAACGTTATCTTTGATGGAAAGACATCCAACAATACCTGTGCCACGTCTATCTTCTGTAATCATACCTAAGCCTGCCTTCATAGCATCTTTAGGCTGTTTGATCGTAACTTGTTTTCCATTGACTGTGATTGTACCGCTAGAAAGGTTTCTAATACCGAAAATACCTTCCATTAATTCAGTACGCTGCGCACCAACAAGTCCACCGAAGCCAACAATTTCACCCTTTTTCACATTGAATGATACATGCTGGAAGCTTCTAGAATGAATAGAACAAATATCTTCACAATCAAGAATGACATCGCCAATTTCATGATGATGTTCTGGATAAATCTGTGTCATTTCACGACCTACCATCTTTGTGATGATTTCATCGATAGATAATTCTTTTGCTGGCCATGTTCCAATGTACTGACCATCACGCATGATTTGAACATCATCCGCAATACGCTTGATTTCATCCATTTTATGTGAGATATAGATCATAGCTACACCTTCATCTCTTAACTGATTCATGATCTTGAATAAAAATTCAACTTCTTTATCAGATAAGGAAGATGTCGGTTCATCAAAGATAATTACTTTCGCGTTATGAGATACAGCTTTTGCAATTTCTACACACTGCATCTGTCCAATTGATAATGTACCTAATAATGCTGTTGGATCAAAGTCCAATCCTAACTGAGCCAACCATCTCTTTGTCTCTTCATTCATTGTCTTGTGATCAATGACCTGAAGTGGTCCATATTTGTGTACCGGGAAACGTCCAAGATACATATTCTCTGCAATAGACCTTGCAGGTACAGGCTGTAATTCCTGATGTACCATTGCAATACCTTTTTCCATTGCATCATCAGGATCTTTGATTTCTACTTTTTCTCCATCGATGTAAATTTCGCCGGCATCCATATGATAGATACCGAATAAACATTTCATCAATGTTGATTTACCTGCACCATTTTCACCCATTAATGCGAGTACTGATCCAGGTCGTAGAGACAGCTGTACGTTATCAAGTGCCTTAACGCCAGGGAACGACTTGGATACGCCCTTGAGTTCAAGTTTGTATTCCGCCATTTTATCCTCCGTAATTTTTCACTTTACTCCGTGAATTGATAGAATTTTTTAAATCATTTTAAATAAGATATGAGTGTGGGCACCGCTATGAGCACCCACACTCATGAGAATCAATGCTTAAGTTTTTAAATTATAAGCCTAAGGATTTTTTGATGTCAGCGATGTTGTCCTTTGTTACCTTAACATAGTCCTTAACATACTTGTAGTCAACATCCTTGCCATCGAGGTAGTCCATAGCAGCATCAGCAGCACCATGAGACTGAGCGATGTGGTCGTTTAATACTGTACCTGTCATTTCGCCAGCTTCAACCTTATCTAAAGCATCAGCTAATGCGTCAACACCAACTAAGTAGATATCCTTGCCAACTGTCTTGCCAGCAGCCTTGATAGCTTCAAGAGCACCTAATGCCATAGCATCGTTGTTGCAGAATACAACTTCTGCTTCTGGATACTTAGATAGAGCGTTCTGAACTTTTTCCTGAGCCTGTGCCTGATCCCAGTTAGCAACTTCGTCATCGAGTTCCTTAACCTTTGTTCCAGCATCTGTTAAAGCCTTAACAGAATATTCTGTTCTGTACTGAGCGTCTACGTTTTCTGGGTCACCTTCGATCATGATGTATGAAACAACACCATCACCATTGATATCACCCTTTGTTTCTGTTTCAAGAATGAGTTCACCCTGGTATGTACCGGACTGTCTAGCATCAGCACCTACATATGTAACCTTGAGGCCTTCATCCTTCCATCTCTTCTGTTCTTCTTCATCTGGTTCACGGTTGATGTAAACGAGTGGGATATCAGCAGAAGTTACCTTATCAGTAATTGTTGGAGCTGAAGAAGAGTTAACTGGGTTAACAATCATAACATCTACACCCTGTGTAATGAAGTTATCGATCTGAGCTGTCTGAGTAGCCTGGTCGTTAGCACCATCTGTAATTGTAATGTTGCTCTTGTCGAATCCCTTGCTTACTAAGTAGTCTTCGAGTTCAGTTCTGAATAATGTCATAAAGTTATCATTGAACTGATAAATTGCGATGCCGACTTTCTTGTCAGCATAATCGCCACCTTTAGTAGCAGCGGATCCACCTGCTGAAGCAGCTGGTTTGCTAGAGCAAGCACCTAAACCTAATGCCATTGTTCCAGCGAGTAAAACTTTTGAAAACTTGTTCATGGAATAATATTCCCTCCTATTAACTTGTGTGAGGTGTTTTCTGTTCCTCACTTGATACTAGTATTTTAGGAAAACGCTTACAATATTTAAATAGAAATTTTTTTGATGGTTCTATAAATTTTTTATGTGAAAATCATGTGAAAGATTTCTCAATTTTATGTTTGCTTTGTCATGTTATACTTAAAATGAAATTTAGAAAGGAAAGAAACATGGATATTCAATTTCGTGGAAATACGCTTTCTGGTGATCCTGCAAAGCATATTTCATACGCTGTTTTTATTAATCAGCAAAACAAAACATTATATGTTGGCTGTACAAAATATACATATGTCAAAAAAGGAATTTATCCAAATGACACCATTACATTTATTGGTGCAACAAATCCAGACACTTCTTCATTCATCAATCCATCACATTTAAAGAACTATTCCTTCTCTCATTTTATGTTTACTGATTCCAAAACAAAATTTCGTACAAATGAAGTCTATGCAAAAAGTCGAGGAATGACATATGAAATCCCAGTTACATTGCAGCCAAGACTCACCGCATCCAATGAGGCAATTCATCATTATCAGAATGCTTTACAATGCTATGAAAAAGCAAATACCATCTATCAAAAAGATTTTGATGATACATCTTTTGCCACAAATATGAGAAGTACAGTAGATCAGCTCACAAAATCACTTGTCGAATATTATCAGCTGAATGAAAACTATCAAGTCTTTATCAATACACAAAAAATTCCATCTGATACTTTATACAACCGCATTTCATTTCTACACGCACAAAACTACATCACTTCTTCCCAGCGTTCCCTCTTTCATGACATCCGTTTAAACTGTAACAATGCTTCTCATGGAGAAAGCGTACATATTTCTAAAACAATCGCAAAAACATGGCTGGATAGAATGGATATGACATTACAAAGCTATCAAAGAGATTTCACAAAGCAAGGAAAATCCATTGATAAAAAGAATTTATTCTTGTTTCTCTTATTTGCGATACTTCTAATTGCACTTACAATATATCTCATTATGCATCTATAGAAAAAGTAGAGACTCGCTCTACTTTTCTTCTATCGGTAAACGTGTTTCATACGCATCCACACCCCACCAACAGTGATAGATGAAATCAATACACATACTTCTAAGAATATTTTAGATTGATCTTCTGTATTGACTGTTTCATTTGGCCTGTCTTCTACCTGAATGACAAGTGGTTCAAGAAATGTGTAGTTCTCTGGATATACAACATCAAATTTTGCTTGATTTAATTGATACCCCTGTGGTGCTTTTGTTTCCTGGATGTAATAGCCTTCATCATATGGAATTTCAAACTGTACTGTACCAGAATCATCTGTTGTCAGAATACAATCGATTCCATCCTTATCTTTTACAATCTGATGATCCTTATCATACAGCGTAAACGTTGCACCTTTAAGCAATGTATCTTTAGAAGAAGCATCTTTTTTCACCACTTTGATACAAACATCTTTTTTCATATCCATTGCCTGAATAAACTGCACATTTTCTTTTGTGCCAGTTACATAAAATGCAATATCTTCCATCATTGCATAACCAAATGGAGATTCTACTTCTCTTAAGATATACCAGTATTTCTTTGTTTCATCACTGCCTTTGACATAAGAAGAAATATCATGTTGTCTTCCATCTGTCGTAAATGCATATACAGGTTCTATACCTTCTAATGCATAAACTTCACCATTTTCATTCTCTTCTGCTTCTAGAATCTCTAGCTTTGCATTTACAACACCATTCCCATACTGATCCACTTTATTCACAAACACACCTGTTGTTTCATCGACCATAGTAATTGTGATACATGCTGCATCATTATTAACCTTTGGTACAACAAACGTTAGATTTGCTGCCTGAAAAACACCTGCGACGATTTCTTCTTCAATCAGTTCATATGTATGTCCAGTCTTTAATACTTTATCTAAAATAAATGGCTTTTCTGTTGTAATACCATCATTTTCTAATGGAATTTCTTCCTGATCTGTACGATCAAACAGTTTCAATTTCACACCACTGACGATATTTCCATTTTCATCTACTTTTTTAATTTTGTACATGACTGGCGCATCTTTCATTTCAATCTGCTGCACAAGTTTTCCTTGATTGACAGTAAATGAAATATCTGTTGTCTGGTAGTAGCCTAATGGAGAAAGGTCTTCTCGTAAAGTATATGTTCCATTTTCTTTCAGCCCTTCGATTGTGTGTGGCTGATTTTTAGAAATCCATGTATCTACAACATTCTCATTTTCATCCAGTACACTTAATTGTGCACCTTCTAATTCCTTATCATTTGTAATATCTTTTTTAGAAATGCTGACTTTTGTTACGTCATTTGTAATCTTGTATGTATTTGTAGATTCTCCTTGATGTGTTTTTCCATTTAATCAGTTCCCTTTAGAGTCTGGCAACCCGCATGTTTTCGTTCTTTTTTCCGTTATTCTTCTCCCTTTACCTAAATCCGGTATGGAAATAAACATTAATTTTGAATATGCCACCGATTTTACATTTTCCCGAATTAGTATGACTTTTATCCTCCGGCAGCAGATTTCTTTTCCTGAAGGCTGGTTTAGTTTTTCAAGGGATATTTCAAGAGTGATTTTTTGTAATTGTTTGCATTACATTATAATAGCAGAAACACATTAATTTGGAGCATGAAAAATCATTAGAATGAGATTTTTAGAAGAAAAGACACTGGTTTTTGCTAGTGTCTTATTTGTTCCCTCCGTGTTCTATTTTTTCGTGTTCTATCATTTCCTGAGGAGTTAAAACGTCCTCTAAACCACAATGCTTACAGATGCATTCATAAAGAACTCGATCTTCATCTTTAAATCCTTGTTTACAGATAAAACCGTGGAAGTTTTTAGAGCCATCTCTTAAACTGATTAACGGATGAGCGATTCTGCCTTTTTTTAAATTTCCATATTCCCTATGTTCTACTACTTTTCCATCTTCGAAACGCACGTCTATATCCATGTTATTTCTATATCGAATAATAGTAGCTTCCATACCACACTTCATCATTCGGGTTTCCCCAAGACGGTCTTCTGCTGAAATCTTAAAATTTGGATTGGCGATATTACCATTTTTAAATGTTTTATACGTTTTATGTACTGCTACAGCCCCATCTTCAAAACGCACGTCAATATCTGTATACTTCCCATATCGAATAATAGCAGCTTCCATACCACACTTCATCATTCGGGTTTCACCAAGCCTGGAAGCTTTAATATTTGTATTGGCGATTCTACCCTTTTTAAATTCTCCATACCTCTTATGTTCCCCCACGCCCCCATCTTCAAAACGCACGTCAATGTCTGCGTTGTTCCTATATCGAATAATTGTGGCTTCCATACCACAATTCATCATTCTGGTTTCACCAAGACAGTTTTCAGCAGATGTTTTAATGTTTGGATCAGCGATTTCCCCTTTTTCAAATGTGCTATATCTTTTATGTTTCACCACAGCCCCATCCTCGAAACGAACATCAATGTCCATACAAGCTCCATATCGAATGATTGTGGCTTTCATACCACAATTCATCATTCGTGTTTCGCCAAGACGGGAAGCTTTAATGTTTGGATTGACGATTTTACCTTTTTTAAACTTGTCATACACTTTATGTTCTGCCACAACCCCATCTTCGAAACGTACGTCAATGTCGGTATTCTTCCCATATCGAATAATTGTAGCTTTCATTCCACAGTTCATCATTCGGGTTTCACCAAGTCTGTCTATTTTTGCTGTCATAAGTTGCCCCTTACTTTTTGTATTTGTTCTTACTTTTTATATATGTCAGAATATCCCAAATACTTATTTCTTCCATACAGCAAAAAAGACACCAGCCTTCGCCAGTGTCTTAATCTTATGGATGCTCTACCATCCCTCGTTTGAAATTCGCATACTGCACATTCTTTACAACCACACCATCAGGGAATCTCACATCCATATCCTCACATCTACGATACGCGATAATCTCGGCTTCAAGTCCGCATTTCATCATTTTCTTTTCGCCGATGCGAAGCTTTCTTTTATTTCTTCTGGAGTCCTGCGGCCTTGCGACACGCCCTTCCATGAAATTTCTGTAATCAATATGCTCTGCAACAGCAATATAAATGATTGAGTTATTAACACTTACCCTATATATGTCAGAATATCGATTTGATTTTTCGCTTTTTCACAAAAAAAGAAACCAGCTTTCGCCAGTGTCTTAATCTTACGAACACCTTATCATCTCTCTTTTGAAATAAGTTGTCACAATGTGTTGGGGAAATCAATGTGTCAGAAAATCTGCGACGTAGAAAAAGGCCCGCCAAACCGGCAGACCTTCCTCTTTAAAAGTGTTTACTTATTCACATACTTTGTTGCTTCGTCACAAGAAAGTCCATATGATTCCATAAGGTCCTCAATGATCTCTTCATCTGAATGACCACGTTTCCTATACGAAGATACTAAAATCTTTATTGAATTGATTCTTTCTTCTTTACGAACTTCCTCTTTGCCTTTATTTACCGCTTTTTCCATTACATCACACATCTTAATGTCCTCCTTCTTTTCTGTTTCAGAAAATTTTACATTATACCTGTCGTCTCCGGTCAGAACCTGCAGAAGTTTCAACATTTCGTCTACATGCTTTATTTTGTGCTCATCCGGCACATAGTCTTTGTTTTTCCTTTTCTGAACAAAGAAATCTGCAACTATTCGAAAATCACTCTGGAACATCTGCACCGTTTCATCATCTAAAAAAGCAATGTTAAAGATATTTGCCTTGTAGTCATTTACATATTGCTCCAGTTCCTTTGGAATATCAATAACCCCTTTCAGATTATGAGGTGATGACCATTTTTTCATCCCAAAATGAAGTACCAGTGACACGACCGGAACAATAGGATTCTCATCATTTTCCGACAACAGCTGCCGTCGGTAAGAAGCTCCATCGTAGCTAAAAACTCTTAATGGCATATATTTCTCTTCTGCAGTCTGGTTTTCCAGTCCACAGATTGCAACAAGAACGTTACCATCCTGCCAGTATTTAGCCACATCCCTTTCCTGTTCATGCAGTTTGCCTGCCTCGGCTTTATACTGTGATTTTACCTTTGTTTCTTTCAATGATTCTTCTTTCACGATCCGATTTCCGCGAAATAAAAGAACATTGACAATGTCTGCGAAGACGTCATTGTAGTCTTCCAGAAGTTTTTCTGTTATGTCTTTTTGTCCCATAGATTGTTATCCTTTCCCTAATCTGATGTAAAAAACGATCAGGGAAAGCTCATAGGCATCCCTGATCTAAAGTTTCAGGGATTCCCCTATTCTGCTGGATTTATATTTATTCCTCTTATCCTTATCATACAGAATATTATCTGTATCGTCAACCAGTTCACGATTAACAGAATATTAGAATCCTTCCAGCGTTTTTGTTGCATTATGTTGTAATCATAGTCGTTTCCTCCTTTTTCTGACTCCATTTTTCTATGTTTCATTTATAATATGTCAGAAAACGTATGGCATAGCAAAAGGACCGCCAAACAGCAGAACCTTCCACTTTTAACTAAATGCTATTCCATGGCTTTGTCGATAATTTGCTACCATAAGTTGCCCCTCACTTTTTTATATCTGTTCTTACCTTTTATACATGTCAGAATATCAAAAATACTTATTTCTTCCATACAGCAAAAAGACACCAGCTTTTGAAACCAGCGTCTTAATCTTATGGATGCTCTACCATCCCTCGTTTGAAATTCGCATACTGCACATTCTTTACAACCACACCATCAGGGAATCTCACATCCATATCCTCACATCTACGATACGCGATAATCTCGGCTTCAAGTCCGCATTTCATCATTTTCTTTTCGCCGATGCGAAGCTTTCTTTTATTTCTTCTGGAGTTCTGCGGCCTTGCGACACGCCCTTCCACGAAATTTCTGTACTCAATATGCTCTGCAACAGATCCGTCCTCAAAACGGACATCCATATCCTCACATCTACGATACGCGATAATCTCGGCTTCAAGTCCGCATTTCATCATTTTCTTTTCGCCGATGCGAAGCTTTCTTTTATTTCTTCTGGAGTCCTGCGGCCTTGCGACACGCCCTTCCATGAAATTTCTGTAATCAATATGCTCTGCAACAGATCCGTCCTCAAAACGGACATCCATATCTATATGTTTTCGATAAGCGATAATTGTAGCTTTGAGCCCATTGTTCATAATATTTGTTTCTCCGACACGATCAAACGGAGGTCTGATAGACCCTTTTACAAATTCTTTATATGCTGCATGCCTTGCAATATAGCCATTTTCAAACCGAACATCAATATCGGCATAAGCTCCATACCGGATAATCTCAGCGTGAAGCCCGCAGTTCATAGTTCTCTTTTCTCCAAGTCTGCGCTTTGCCTGTTCTTTTGGAGTATCATCAGGGTGCCCGATCATTCCCAACTTGAAATTTGCATAAGATGTGTGTCTGGCAACAGCTCCATCCTCAAACTCTACATCTAAATCCATGAACGACCGGTAAGCAATAATCCTGCACGTCTCACCACTATTCATGGTAGCTTTCCTGCCGATTCTGTCCCGATACTTATAGTCGCACTTGTCACATAATTGCCTTTTTGTAAGACCACGAGCATTCAGCGGCAGCATATATTCCCTTCCGCATGGTCTGTGACGGATTCTGACATGAGCTTCATCCTCGTATCCAATCACCTCGTATTCTCCGTTCCAGGAAAGATCTATTCTTTTCTGCAGCAGCTCCAAGCCATCATATTTCCTCTCGCATATCGGACATTCATATCCATAAGACCTGGCCAGGCCGAAGGAATGGTAAATCGTCCCACAGTGCAGACATGTATTGCTTACAATCTGACATCCTTCTTTTTCTCTTCCTTTGATCTGCTCTATGAACCCGTCAGGCTCATACTTTTCATAGAAAGCTTTGATAATGCTGTTAATGGTCAGCCTGTCCAGTATCAATCGTCCGGTCTTCGTACCGGCAAGCAGGTCTTTTATATCATCTAACGTGACTTTTGGCTGATGCAGATAAACCTGGTAGAGGAATTTCGCATACCGGAGGCTTTCTTCATCTGCTGGAACAATCGGTTTATCGCTGTCATAGATTGAGTAAATCTGTAACCTGCAGCCATGCTTTGCACAGGCTGTTACACCATGGAGCGAATGCCACGCTCTGATATAGGGACGTCTCCCGTTCGCCATGTCTTCAGCCAGGCATTCCGGACAGCACATCAGTGCTTTGCAATGATTCTTTTTATTGCCTGGAATTATATGAAAATCTTCCGCCTTCCGGATGACCTGTTCTGCCACAAGAACATTCATGCTTTCATTACGAAACGGCATCATCGTGCTGAATTCTGAGTGCCTTGACATAATCTCTTCCAGCGTTGGAAACTTATCACCTTCATATCTTCTACAGATATCCTCAAGTTCCAGCAGTTCCGCACTTCCCTCAAAAGCAACAGAGAACGCCTCTTTTGGCATTCCGTTAACTGAAAACAAAGCTTCCAGCCACGATACAATATTCTCATCCGGATATATCCGAAACCATATTGGAAACTTGTATTTGTTCAATCGTATACACTCCCTTCTTTCGTCTCTTTACATACCTAAGATTTGCCAGGTCTTGAAGGATATTTCCTACTCATTCATAGCTTTTTTCAAAGCTGTAAGCCCCTGGCTTGTCTCTCTGTCAATCGCAGCTGCATCGCTTTTCCCTTTCTTTACTGTATTTGCGGTGGCTGTTTCCCTGCGTTTTGTCTTAGCTGCTGCCTTTTTCAATATTTCCATAGCCTTCTGTGCAAGAAACTTCGAAGGGTGATCCAGGATATCCGGTTCCTTATCGATTGCCTGTCTGATTGCGCGGTTAATCTGAGACTCAGTATAATTTGAAGTATCGCTGATTGACTGGAAAGCCCTGCTGCGGACCGCTTCTCTCTTTCTGGTCAGTTCGCCCGCTGCCATCATATCGAACAGCCTTCCTTTTTCTTCGTCATTTTCCGCAGCGACCTCTTTAGCCTGCCTTGCGTAGAGCTTTGTAATCTACTCGTGATACTGTGCATCTTCCGGATCATCAGGATCAGCGAGCAGTTTTCGGAGTGTCTCCATGTCCTTCCCAATCGTTTTCTCGATGAATGACACATCAATCGGCTCCATGCGCTTCTCGATTACATCCTTCGTCTGTATGGTAATCACGATGTATTTCAGGAGTGCGATATTCCTGGATGAATGGTACATGAGAATTTCCTCGATTTCTGTTGTGAACGGACTTTCCACGTTCCCGAACTGATATCCCCAAAGTGTCTTGATTGCATTCTCAAACAAACGTACATTATTCTTCGTAACCTCGTCTGCATTGATAATGTTTTTTGCTACGCGCCTGTTAAGCCTGTCATATTCCAGTACTGCTCTATATCCGTCATCGTTGCCAATGAGTCCGAACTGCGCCCCGGTTGCCTGTGTGATACTTACAATGTCCTCGATGTTCTTCTTTTTCGGCGAGAAATCAAGGAACTGTACTTCATCTACGATGATGAGTCCGACATGATAGAGTTCGATCCATTTCTTTACAAGCCCTTCTGTTGCAGAGATACTCTTGGCCCCAACAGCCCTTCTTCTATGGTAATCTCCGGTATCCAGAAATCTGTCAAATGCTGCGGCAATGGATTCAAACACGTCTCTGATATCTTTTCTGAGCGCTGTCACCATGACGATGGGGATCTGTACATAGCTGCAGTCCTCAAACTCATGATAGATTACATTAGGATACATGCGACACGCTAAGTTCACAGCCATAGTCTTTCCGCATCCGGTCTTCCCATGAAGCAGAAATCCAATCGGGCTTGGGGCCTCCAGCTTCTGATACAGAACGATAGCACGCCCAAAGCTTCCTTTCCCATACGCTTTCTCATCTTCGTTTGCGGAAATCATGACGTCAGCCCCTTTATATCTGCGGTCCAAAAACTTCCAGATTGTACGGGCTACATCTACATGAATTCCAAGTGGGATCATTGCCATGTCAATGTCTTCTATTGCGGCTAATTTTTCAGCAGTACTCATTTTTTCTACCTGTTCTCTGTCGTATCCCGGAGGATTCACCATTCCAAGAGCCAGGATATCCCTTACCGAAGGCATCTTCGGCAATGCGCATACATCAGGATTATCTTCATATCCGGCGACTCTGCGGTACTGCGCATCTACCATGCTCCCCGCGGTCAGGTCTACATCATCATAAAGATTTTCATCTTTTCTAAGTTCACGGAATGTTAAATTACATTTCAGTCTCTCCATGTTTTCTTCCTTTCTTATACTTCGTCTTCTATCAGTGCCAAGATACGATTGATTTCCTCTTCTCGGCTGGGTTTTCTGTCTCCCATCGTCCTCCTCATTTCATCTGGGATTCTCAAATGCTCAATCGCTGCCAGTTCTTCCTGCTGCTTTGTTAATGTTTCTTTCTCAGGTTCCGGATCAATGGAACTATAAGAACGTTTCGTAATTTCATCTGGATCTTTTCTCATTTCCTGTTTCTTGGCTGTTTTATCCTCCGGATGCGCTTTGCCGTATTTTTTCTTCTTTGGATTCAGGGCTTTTGCCATTTCTGCCTGTTTCTCTACCGTATCCTGCAAATTCAGTTTCGTGTCCAGATATACCTGTTTTGCTTCTTTCATTACTTTTGAGTCCCTCTTTTTACGGATACACTCGTCGTATTCGTCCCAGGTTAAGTCTGCGTATGTATACTGCTGTTCAATTTTTTCCGCAAGAGGTACTCTGTGGATCTCTTTCTTATATCTGATATAGACATTCCTGATATCGTCCACATTGTATCTGACCTCAATATCTTCCGGATGTGGTTCATCTTTTAAAATATCCAAGAACCATGGCTCCTGCGAATAAAAACGCAGTTCCGTCTTATAGAAGGTGTACACGATACCTTTCCTGCGGTTCCATGTAAATTTTCTTTTTTCTTCTTCCTTTGCCAGCATTGCAAACAGATAGGCTGGTCTTGTTGCATCATTTACATTGGTTGGATCTCCTGCTCTGCCATGAGCTTTTTCGTATGCAAAAATCCCTTTCGGTGTTGGTGATACATTGTTATCCACATACTTCTTATCAATGAGTCCCTCAAAAACACGGCGGTTATACAGAATCACTGATTGGTAGACCAGTCCTCTTATTTCTTCCAGTGTCAGACATGCAGCCCCTTTCGCCAGGTCACCGCCACGGTATTTGTCTTCTATATATCCGTTATTCTTTAACTGTGCTTTTAAATAGGTCTGAACCAGTCCGTTGAAGGATTCGACAACCCCCTTTAAGGAACCGCATCCGGGTGGAACCGGAGTATTACGGATGCCAAGTTCCCCCATCGCTTTGCTGTATGCCCTGGAGATATACTCTGAGCCCCGGTCGCAACGGATCTCGTCTGGCAAGATCATGGACGGCCAGTCTTCCTCATCATAGTCAATGCTATAGCCTTGTGTCTGGTTCTTATGCGGTTCCAGGAGTGACAGAAACACCTGCTGAAAGCCTCGCATGCTGTTATTTTCAAGACTTACATATGCACCGATGCAGATTCCGCTCAATACTTCGACCATACAGTATACGACAGCTTTTCCAAGAACAGTTTCTCCATCATTCTGGTCGACTACATAACAGCCAAGCTCCATTTCATCTGCCTCGACAATCTGTCCCAATTCATAGACCCCGGTTCTGCTGTTTCCAACCAGCTGTCTGTTATTGTTCTGTTTGTCTCTCTCATCTTTTCCCTTGCAGGAATAGTCTTCTGTATGCTTTCTGATATAGTTGTAGAGCATCTTGTATGATACTGATCTTTCCTCTTCCGGAAGTGTTACCATCCTGACAGAAGAACCATCCGGTGCCTCGACCGGTTCGCGAAAATAACGGCGCAGAACTGCGTCATATGCCTGTCCCGGTTTTCCATACTTTACGAACATCTTAAGACCGTATTTGAGGATTTCGCCAACGTCATTCTTTGGATTTTCATAGTCTTTTGAATGACTATTCTTTGGTCTGCTATTATTCTTACGCTGGTCCACAAGGCTGAATTTATTGCGGCCGGAAAGTAAATACGAAAGGAGCATACGTCTCAACTGTCTTTTACTAACGCCTAGCAGTATAGCTTTAGTATCAAATTTATTTTTTGGCATTTGTTTGGTTAGAAGACGTTCAATACGCTCCTCTTCTTCAATAATGATTGATTCCAGAATGTCTGCTCGTTTATTAACTATTTCCATTTCTTCAGGCGAAACAGCATATGAATGGTCTGCTTCTTTACTGACACTTTCGTATAGTTTATCTTTGACATGTCCAATAAAAATATTGGTTTTAATTTTTCTAATTTCATGCGTATTCATATTGATAACAGCCACCATCTTAGCCTTTGCAATAAAAACGCGCCATTCATTCTCCTCAATTCTATAGATGTCACCTCTTCTGATAACAGGTGAATTCATTGTTTCTTCAGCCACCTGATTTTCATCACTTTCAAGAGTGATAACTTCCACTGGTTCTATTGTCTCTTTCTTTTCGGATGTTACGTTATTTTTTAGTTCTTCCATCATGTTATCTCCTTTCTGTAATTTCTTCATGAAGGTCACGTGCCACTAATACTCGCTTATACAGCTCATCAATGTCGAAACCAGCACGCTCTACAATCTCATGGAAATCCAAGATCTGTTTATCCATCGGGATATGTACATATTTATGTGCAATCAGATATTTCAGTTTCTGTTCTTTGCTGATCACCTTAAATGATTCGTAATAGCTCATGACGCTTTTTACATTCCACACAAGCACCTGGTTAATATCTTCATTCGTTACCAGCCTGAACCTCACTTTCTGAGATTCCCAATAGATCTGTTCTGCTCTCTGACGCATTACCAGATTGTGCAGCCTTGATTCTTTTCCACGGTAGGTACGTTTATTCGGATTAAATGCGCTTCTGTCATATTTGACTGAGAATGCTGTCCTGCTTCCATCATCGTAATCTACCAGGAAATCTGTGGTCCACCATGGAGCTTTCTTCATCCCAAGTTCTTCTGCAATGGCATTCATCCTGTCTGTATCTAAAAGATACTGTTCGCGGATATGTTCCACATTGTCCTGCCAGCGGATTGTTTCATACACCGCAACTTCTGTCTGCGACAGGCAGTGGATCAATCTTTCTTCAAATGGATCCCAGATGACTGATGCTGTACCCCGCCCCTTATATTCTCTGACCAGAATAAATGGGGTATAGTCTTTCCCGTATCCCTGGCAGCGCCCTTCTTCGATTTTCCGTTTATGTGATTTCAATGATTTCTCCCTCCTGTTTATTTTTGTGAATCCGTTTTGTTTTCGCCTTCGCTATTTATATGCACGATTTCTCATGTGCTTTTATTTTTACATACAAATAATTGAGGGTTTTCAAACAATTTTCAGACAGAATTTCATCTGAAAATACCGTATTTATGCAATTTTGGTTTATTTTTATGAAACTTCTAATTTTCGGACAGCATTTTTAAATAATATGATATGATGTAGTGGTTAGTCCTAGTAACCATTACAAATGAGAGGAGGCTGTGCCATGAGCGAGTGGTGGCTGTTTCGTAATACGCGAATTGAAAACATAAACGAACAATACGAAACAGCACGCAAATATTTGCCAGATACAACCCACTGGCTCGGCTCGGAACACAACTACTTCTACATAAAATGTTGCAACGTGACCCATTCCGTCTATTCGGACAGCGACACACTTAAGGGCGATATTTCACCACGTCGTCCCATTCAACGTGGAGATACATTATATGTAGCAAATATCTATGTACTTGGCGGCACCTTGCCCGCAATACAAAAAACACTGAAACTCCTTCACGACAGGCAGATACACCTGCGAATCCCATCGCTCGGATTTGCCGATGAAGATAATACCCACGACCATGAGCTGTTATCCGGAACACTCAGCCAAATCCATAACTACCGTCAGGCGCAGCCTGTCGAGCAGCTTCCTGGTCACAGGAAAGCTCCTGGAAGACCGAAGCGTCGCATAGCACTCATGAGTCTGAATCGCGAAGAATTTGATGTCATAGAACAATACTGCCTGCATAAAATTACAGAACGCCAGGCGATGAAATTATTGACGGGTAAGCTTCCAGATAAAGGACCGGTTACCCGTTACATATTTCGAAAATTAGTTGATAAATACAGGAAATTATTCTCAGGTTCGGTTGAAATTGATGCTGATCAGTACAATTTATAAGTACGGTGCTCCGCATCATAGTCCGTCATCACAGGTGCAATATGCCCCGTATCTGGATCGATAAAAATGGCGTGTCCCCAATATTCGCTGATGGTTGTGTTAATAAGAAGCGAATAGCCGCGTTTCTGACCATCATCAAGCCATGATCTAAGGATGCCGCCAAGTTCAAAATCTGCTTCCTGATCACAGCAAAATTCCGGTTTCGTAAACAGGCTTACGTATTGAATGTCGCATCGAGTTTTGAAAATAGCCAAATTTCCTTCGTATGTCTTCGGATAAAAAACCAGCTTATCAAGACAACTCCAAAGCTTTGCCCAATTGGCCCCTTTCAGCTTCTCCATCCCGTCACCAATAAGGGCTTCCGTATCCCTGATCAATTCAAGGCAGTTCCTTACTTCTTCGTTAAGTTCCTTGCTCTCCGGGTTTGTGAATTCAATTTTGTCCATGTGTTTCCTCCTTTTTGAATCTATGGTTTACAGTTATACCTAGTTTTATCCCTATTTTTAGGGATAAATTACTCTGGCATATACTATATGTCAGATTTAAAAGGCACTTTTATTTTTTCATACAGCCTCAAACTGAATGTTGTCTTTTTCCTTGTAAATCCACGCTTTTTTCCTAATTGCAACTCAAAAGAAATCTTACATACATGTTCTATTTAGGCATAAAAATACCCACATGCTTTTATTTAGCCTGTGGGTATTCTTAAATAGTAAGTGTCAAATAAATTGAATACTGTTGAATTTTACAATATTTCTTTTTGCATTTAATTTGATTTTCTTAGTGTATTTAATGTGACGTTCTACAGTCCGCCCATTCGTTGGCAAGCTCGCACTGCTGGTCGATACTCGCCTCATTCTGCGAGTGGGAGGAGAAGCGATAGTACGCGATGGCGAGGTTGTTGCCGTTCCGCTTGAATTTCTTGCTTGCCAAACAAATCACCTCCAAATTACTTATTTAATCAATTATACAATTGCACGATTCAAAAGAATGCCCGCCGCCCATAGGAGCGACGAGCTTGCTTGCTTTTAACTGATTGACCGCATAGCAGACAAATCAGACTCCGTGTTATCCATTGTCGTCTGCATGTACTTTTCCATATACACCCAGTCAGGTTCACCCATACTATCGACAGGTAAATAGAATGAAAAGTCAGTTTTAATGTGTCGATTCAATTCATCAATGAATGCTTTGTAATAACTTCTGCTTTCACGAAAAACCATCGTCGCAATGAACTGCTTAACTGGGAACGACATTTCGTGTTTAGGCTTAAGCACAATTACATTCTGACTCGTATAAAACTTGTCAGGTTGCACGAAGCAAGAACCTAAGTATTCACCGCCCAAAGAAAGTGTCATGTTTCCGGCGCTATACGGTTCAATTCCCGCAATACTGTCTACACGTGCCGTTATTCCATTATTTGCGTTGGCTCTACCTACGAAATTAACATCTGGGTTGCTTTGCAGCATTTTCACTCGGTCGAGCTTGGTGCCCATATCTATATCGAATAGAGTTTCATCGTACAAATGGAACTTCTTCCATCCGGAAATATCCAAGGTATGCTTATCACTATCGGCTTGCCTCAAATGTGCGAGGCTCTCCTCAGCTTTGCTGAGAACTGCCGACATGTATTCATCCATATACGCCCAATCAGGTTCATCAGACGCATCAACAGGCAAAAGAATCATTTCCTCTTCAACGGTCTCTGAATTGAGCTGGTCGGAATACGTATATTTAGTCAGCGACCGACGAATAACAGATGAAACGAACAGTCCTGACAATTCCGTAAGGTTCGTATTGCGCAACATCAAGATTGCAGAACCGGCACCACCGCGGCCCAAAAACGGCTCAGCTTGATAGAATGCAGAACCATCAAGCGGGCTTACCGTAATGCAATTTCCCGCATCCAACACTTCATCACCTTGTGGCGTGCACCACTTAGTGACGCCATTATTGAAATTTCCAGATGCGACAAAAGGCACAACTCCATCTTCGTATTTCGTTTGACTACGAGCAACTGGTCTACTTATTTCAAACAGACCGCCTATTATGAACTCTTTCCATCTGCTTGTATCAATCTTTGCCATCACTGTCACCGCCTTTCTGCATCGAAACAGTCACGGTATCGTGATCTGCGCTCACTCGACTTGAATACATCGCCGTCGTCATCAGCTTCTCACCGAACGCCTTCGCATCGATGCCCTGCTGAAACATCAGGTAATCCATCGCCGTCTTACGGAAATCCTCCTCAAAAATCTCGAACGGTTTCTGCGGCATCTGGTAAGACAGATGCTCAGCAGGATTCACCCACTGACAAGTAGAATCGCCAGACTGCTTCTCCATGACCTCGACCCAATGAGCCTCGATAGCCGCCCATTTGCCGTAGACGTCATGACGCCCTTTGTTCTTGACCGTCGCCAATCCGTCGGATTCCATGTAGCAGGCGAAGAACTCCTTGTCATCCTGACCGACACCAGCCTCGAAGACAAAAATGCTCGTCGTCACACCAACCCCGAAAAACAAGTCTTCCGGCAGTTTGATGACCTTGCGCAGACGATGATTCTTCAAGATGCGCTTCATCTGCGTCTTGCTCGCTTTTTCCAGCTTCTTATCAGGCAGGATGAACGCGCACTGCGTATGTGCCGCAACGCTATCCAGCACGTTCTCGACGATGGTCATGCACCCATACTTATTCTCATAAGGCGGGTTCATCAGCACCTTCGTAATAGACTTGGACTGCATCCATTCGCGGGCTGCATCCGTGCGAGTATCCATCTGCTCAAGGTTCGTCTTTCCATCCTTATGTATCATCATGTTCGCGCACGCCAGCGCGTAAATCTCGCGGTCGAACTCGATGCCGTACAGATGCTTCGACTTAATCTCGGCAGCGGCATCCGTCTGCATACCGCCAGCCTCGCGAATCATGTTTGCCATCGCCTTCACGAGGAAACCGCCGGAACCACATGTCGCATCCAGTACATAATCGTTTTTATTCACATCGAGAATCTTATACATAAAATCCGTGATATGCTCAGGTGTGAAAATCTGTCCTGACTCAGACTTCTTCTTGTAACGGTTGAACTCGTTGAAGAAGATTCCCATCACGTCCTCACCACGCCATTCGTTGGAGTTGACGCACTCGGAAATCTCGACAACCCAATCAATAAAATTATTGATTGCAGCTTGATTGTCCGTCGTGTTCATCTTGATATCGGAATATTCCTCCAACAAGATGTCAATCTTCGCATTCTGCTTGCGACTGTCATCCAATGACTTGGAGAGCGTCGAGTGAATCGCCGTATGAAACGTCGCATACCCCATATCTTTCAGACGTTTCAAGCCCGCACCGTAGCGCTCGGCAACCAGTGCACACGCGGTAAAAATCATCCGATGGTACAAATTCTTGATTCCGAACTCGAAATGCAGACCATTGTTAATCTTGGCCGTCAACTGATAGATACGCTCCTTGTCGATCCTATCGACCGTATAGAGCGACAGATAATAGCCGACGTTCTGTAATTTATCAGGGGTTTTGACTTCTTCCTCACCCTTGAACACACGGACATCCTCGCCGTTGTACAGAACGCCGATGACCTTTTCGTATTGCGTCTGCATGATTCGGACGTTCTTCAAGACCTCGTCCACTTGTGCCTGTCCGAGCACAATGCGCGTCGCCTTGGTTTCCAATACCACGGCAACATCTTTCTTGTTCTTCGGCAAATACCATCCGTCTGGCTTGTCCGCCACGCCCGGAAATCCGAGCTGGTTGAACGTAGTTAGCTGACCGACGCCCGAACATGCAATGTCGCTGTCAGCAAGTCCGAGGATGTCACGCGCCAAATCGCGTACCGCATCCTCCGTCATATTCTTCGACATCTACTCGCTCACCTCCCGACTGTGCTTCTCCAAATCAATCAGCTTGCCGTTTTCTACCTTGTAGACACCCGAAATATTAAGACGACCACGAGTGCAGGTCATGCCGACCACATACGATTCGCTTACCGGATTTTCGCCGATAAACGTCATGGGTGCCGCATGTTCAAGGTTGTAAATATACGAAACAATCTTCGGCATCTCTGCCAATTCGCAGCAATCAATCTCGATAGTGGACTCAGTGAGCGCATCGAAAACAGAAAGCGTCCATCCGACGTGTGTATGCTCCTTAACGAACGATTCCATCGCAGAATATCCGGCATCGTTCCCAGCCAAATCGCCCTTCCACATAACGCCACCCATAGGCGACAAAAGCTCAATAAAATTGTTACTCATTACTCATCCACCTCCTCGATATGTTCCGCGATCCACTCGTGGATAATCGCGGCAATCGTCGTCTCACGCTCCGCAGCCATCATCTTCAGCGCCTTTTTGTCGCTCACGGTGAGCGACAAGGACAGAGTGGTGCGCTTCTCGTCGTCCGCCAACATGTCCTCTGCCGGGACGGCGACGGTCTTCTCTATCTTCTTCTGCTCGGCCTCGCAGTCGGCAGCGTATTTCTCAAACATATTCGCCATGGCTTAGCCTCCTTTAATCATTTAATCATTTGTACAATTATACATCATTTCGTCTCATTTATCGAGACCCAACATGCCTCTGACCTGCGGTTATTCCGTCGGGAATCCCGCAATCTCCCACACCGTGTTCACCATCCGAACACTTTGTTGATAACAGGTAAAACAAACATTATTATATATCAGGAATGACATAAGCCTTCTGTTGATTTTTTTGATTTAATTTATTTCCGCATCTTTTAATATTCCGGCTATATTAATTGGATTCGCATTATAGTATCTGAAAATTAATTGTGCAATATCTGTACTGTTTAACTGAATATAATAAACAACATTTTTTTCTCCCAGTCTAGAAGTATCTCCATCATCTAGAGTCGCACAGATTGCTTTATGATTTGCAACTGTAGTAGATATAGTTTCAATCTTACACCCATTATCATCGGGACAATAATCTTCAAAAGCAGTTTCATCGGCATAATCTATTGAACCTTGTAAAACATCATAGTAGATGCTTTGTTCTTTTCTTTCGTTAAAGTAGTAGTTCATATATCCGCTGTCTCCTTCAACATGTTTGAATGCACCTGATATTTTGAAATGCATAGTACCGACCGTTACTGGAATTGTTTCATTTGTCGGAGAATCCGATTCAGAAAGATCGTTATTATCATTAGGTTTGACAGTTTCGTTTGGGCCAAAATTGCTGAAATCATTTTCATTATTTTCAGAGTTTCCTAATCCTTGTAAACTAATAATTACTACTAGAACAACAACTATGAAAAAAATTAATTTCAGAATACTGAATGAATTTGATTTTGAAGATTGCCTAACTTTATTTGACTCAATGTTTGAGTTTAAAGGTTGAAAAGTGTTTGTGGCTTGATTATTGTTTATTTTAGTTAGATAGTCAGTTGTATATCCTTTATAAGGAGTAAATCTTTTATGGTTTGCACTACCGTCAATCAAATTCCAATTATACGATAACGCTTCAGCAATACTGTAATCTTTGTTCCCTGAGTAGTATTTATATGGTGCAAGTACATTGAAATGTTGGATTATTACTTTAGATGTTTGTTCCAATTCGAAAATATCATAATTCTTCTTATCTTTAAAACTCTGCAAAAATAAAAATAGTGTTTCTACATCTCTGTATTCAGTGGCAGATAAATTCTTTTTGGCATCCTGTAAAGAAATAATTAAGCATGTTATTTGTGCAATACTTAAATCTCCTGTTGATCCATTTTTAATACTCTGTGATACTTTTAGTGCATCCAATCCATCCGACATTTTAATCATATTGCTGTGCAAAGCAATATCTATTATTTCTTCTATTTTATATGAATTAATAAAGTCATCGGCATTGATATAATGTTGTTCATTATCCTCGATAGTTGTATTAGAATTTGCATTTTCATCTGACTTTGAAACCTTTATTTCAGAATTTGAAGATTCATTTTTTGATTTATTTACGAATCCTTTTTTTGGTCTTATATCTTTTAATCTAGGATCATCGCTATTATAAATATCATAACCTTTTATTATTTCTTGGGTTTCAGTATCTCCATTTACCATATATTTTTCAATGGGTGCAAGAACGTTAAAATGCTGAGAAATAATTTTAGTTAAAAGGAACATAGAATGTGTATTATATTCTTTTATTTCTGTGAAACTCAGCAAAAAAAAGTATAACGTTTTCACATCTAAATATTCGTTTTCATTTAAATTTGCATGAGCTTTTTCTAAACTGATAAAATATGGAAGTGCTTGAGCAATACTAACTCTTCCTGTTGAATTAGGTGGATTATCGTCTATTTTTTTCATTTCATAAAAAACATGAGCAAAATCTTTTGAATCGTCACGAAAGTCTGTTTGTGATGCAATTTTAATAATTTCAGAGTCAGAATATTTACTTATAAAATCACTCTTATAATCGATTTTCGTAAACTCATTAAATCCTTCATAGTCAAATTCATCATCTAGCACTGAATTGTTTGATGAATTCGCACATCCAGAATCACATAAGTCTTTTGTTGAATAGTCATCATCTGATGGATTGTTCTCAGCGTAATTAACAGATTGTTCAGTATCAGAAACTTCTTTAACAAGTTTTTTTGCTTCAGCAAGACTGTATTTCATCCCACATGTTTGACAAACAAAAACACCATTTTCTTTAAGAAAATCGCTTTCTCCACAAACTTCACAAATCATTTTTTTCATTACAGCATCCCTCTCTTAAATGTAGAATCTTTTATTGATATGTTAAATCTAATATTACGAAAAAGAATTTTGAATCTTTGTGAAAAGTTTTGATACAACATGACAAATTGTGATTGGATCTTCAAGTGAATAAAACATATTATTTGCTTCAGCAACAGTAGCTAATTTTCTGTTTGCAGTTGACGGACCATGTAAATAATTAATCAACGAAGAAACTTCATAAATACGTCTATTTGAAATCAAATCAATTCCTGCTTCAGATATTGCGGAAAGTGTTTCTGAAGGCTTGTAGCAAATAACAGGTAAGTTTTCAACAAATCGTAAAATGCTTTGCTGATAATCTCTAATTGCATCTTTGCGGAACAATTCTTGAGTTAAATCTATTTCCATTTTTTCAACGGGCTTCATATCAATGTATTTTATAGCCGCCAGTTTACTAATACTTTCATTTCTCTTGTAGATTTCTACAGAAACATAATTATAGACTTTAGGTGTGAGATTGGTTAATTTTTGTAAAATGATTTGTTTTGGAAAGTCTGAATCTTCCCAAGGTTCCGGAACAGCATCAATAGAATGTGCTGAGGAAATCTCTGAATAGACATTTTTAATTTCAGCCTTAATTTTTGTTCTCTCAACGCCTTATTTCTTGCCTCTTCTTCTGCAGCAATTTTAGCATTGACTGAATTTACTACCAAATATAGATAATGGTCGATAAAATGTGCTCTAACAAAAAGTCTAGCAATCAAAAAAAGAAGTGCGGGTATAAAAATATAGGAAGCATTCATAATAACTCCTAAAATCATTAATAGAAAGCCCGTTCCAAAAATAGCAAAATTAGGTTTCTCTGCTTCATGATACTTTTTTATATTTTCACGATCATTATCGTCTAAATAGTGTTGGTAGTTTTTTTCGATATAAGGAATCATTTTTCCACTTTTCATACGTACTGTTGCCATGTTATCACCCAATTAAAAGTTTATAAAAATAACTAACCCTATAATATCACTTAATGAGTATTCTAACTATTCCCAAGTGTCACAAATCTGTCATAAAGAGCGTTTACATAAAAAAAGACCGAGTTTCTACATGATGTAGTTGCTCAGTTTTTTTATGCATTTAATTATTTGTACCTGTTCCCTCTTCATCATCTGAATTATCAGCAGATGGAGTTACTGCAGGTGCTGGTGCAGTTGTTTCAATCTGTTGCTCCTGTGATTCCAATTTAGAAGTAATCAAATTCTAAAACGGACATATTTAAAATTGCAATACGGACACGATTAAAATCGAATACGGACATGTCCAAATTGCAATACGGACATTTCTAAATGTTAATACGGACATGATTAAATGGAAAAAATTGCCTCCAAAACGGACATGATTTAAAAACGGACATGATTAAATGTAAAATCACACTTGAATAACTGTACGCACATCATCCTTCTCTATAGAACGATCTGTTACTTCTCCTAAATGTAATGGAAGTGTTGTCTGTTCTTCAATGTAATGATCAAACATAGACTGTTCAATTGTGATATCCCATACACGGTTTTCATTCACAAAACCATCTGGAACTGTCGTTTCTTTTAAATAGTATTCCCCAAGCGGCAAGGAAGTGAAAGCAAAATTTCCTGAAGTATCTGGATATGTTTCTTCAATGGATGCATATGGCTGATTGATGTCTGTTGTCAATCGTTTTGCCTTTTCATCTTTTCTAACAATCAATGCACCAGTATCACTCGAATAAATGTCATTTTTTGCATACAGTGTAAAACCAAACTGTGTTAAATCATCATGGATCAAAGATGTATCTGCATTTTCATAATGTACGATTTCTTTATTAAAGAAGACATCACCTTTTAATCTTGTATTTTTAAATTCAATCTCAATGATATTCTGTTTCGCATCATTCATTCGTGTAATGGATTCCTGTCGAATTGTAAAAGGTAATGGGGAAGATGTGATATAGCCATCACTTGTAACAACTTCTTCCAATTGATATTCTCCTGGATATAACTCTACAGGTAAGCTCGTACAGCTATCTACATTGTCTTCTTTATTGTTATTCACACCATAGAAAACACCTTCTTCAAGTTTATCATTCGATAAAGCCATTGTTTTAGAAGCTGTCATAAATACATCTACATTTGTTTTTTCACTATTTTCTCCAAGAGTCTGTACAACATATCCATTCACTAAACGTGTGGATAAAGATGTATCTTTCGTCGTGAAATGCGATACATCATTGCCATTCATATCTTTTAGCATATGGATTTTAAACGCAGATGAAGTGAATGTAACTCTTTCATTTGTATCTGCATCTTTCTTGAAGATCTTTAACACATATCCCTTAACATTATTTGTTGCATAGAATTGTAATGTTGGCTGATGTTCCTGTGTAATCGAAAATTCCTGAACATCTTCAATGATTTTCATTTCATTTACGGAAGAAACCTGTACAAGATAATAGTCACCATAGGCAAGCATCTTTGTTTTTGCACAGCCATTCACATCTGTAGTAATCTGATCATATTCTTTATCTGCATATCCATTCACAAAATGATTTGATGCATCATATCCGCTCCATGTATTTGCTTTATCATATGCATCCAGAACAATTTGACGATCTACTTCTCTGCCATTGGCTTCCTGTAAAACATATTTCTTCAATACAACATCAAATACAGCACCTTGTTCCGGTTTTGTAAAAGAAGAAGACTGGTTAGAATTCTGTGTTTTCACAATCTGGATATCACCTTCATACACTTTTTCAATTGCTTCTAGATATTTCTTTTCTTTATCTTCTGTAATAGAAAAATCAATTGTGACTGGCTGTTCTCCATCCAGTTTTGAATATCCAACTGGTGACTTTGTTTCAACAAGCCTGTAATTTCCATACGCTAAATACGTTTCGTTTGGTGTAGAATAATATCCTTTTTCATCCATCTGGATATGATCAACTGGTGTTGTGAAAGAGGGCATGAATTCGCTGCCATCACCGATTCCATCTCCGTCATGATCAATCATCATAGAAGCATCTTCACTTCCATTGCCTAAATAAAATAAATCAAATTCAGCATATGCAAATGTTGCATCACCTAAAGAGCGAACTGGCTGAAGCGGATCAGCAGATAAATCTTTGTCTTTCTTCTGCAGCTCATAGCTTCCACGCTTTACGAGCTCCTCTTTTTCATACATGCCTTGTGAATATCGATTTCCAGCTTTCATCACAATGGAATCGCCTTCATGATCAACAATAAAGATCAACTGTTCCTGACTGCCTACACGAACACCATTCTCAAAATATCCACCTTCCATCGTATAGTCACTTGCAGCTTTCGTCTCACGAATGACATATGTTCCCATTGGCAAGACTGGTTCTGCTTGTGCATTGCGAATATATGCTCCTTCTACAAGATGGGCATCATCCATTCTCGCAACATACTTCACACCACTTTCATCATATTCAGCAAGTGTTTTGATTGTAAATGTATTTGTTGCTGTGCTATTGATATCAAAAGAATCATAGTATGTAATCGTAAAATGCGTTTCTGCCATCGAAGCAGCATTCTTCTTGCCTTCCTGATCAATCTTGCTGATTTCGATCAATCCATCCGCATACATTGGCTCATCCTTGAATTCATCATATGCACTTCCATCCTGTATCACCACTGTATGAATGGATGCGTCTGAAATTCTGAAGTTTTCTGGCGCAGAGATTTCCTTTACATACAATGTATTCACATCATTAGACACCGTTGCTTCTCCTCTAGCATGTCCTGAAGCATCACTAGTCAATGTATCTATACGACTCGCTTCATTGCAGTCGCTGCTCGTATATACCCCAAATACAGCACCTGCAAGTGAATATTGTGATGTAGCAGAAACAAGTGGATCAGTAGAAAGCTTTACAATATCATACTGAACCTTCTTATTTAAATGTATTCGATATACTGCACTGATTGGATACGAACCAGTAGTCGAAGAAGCGGAAGTTTTATATGTTATGTAATTTGCAAATCCACGATAGTTTGCAGTTGCTCCTTTTCCATTCGAACCAAAATCAAATGTCTGTCCATTTCCACAATACACATTCATATGGCCCTTTTCTCCCATTTGACCATACACAATAATGTCACCTGGTTCTAATACACTCACATCCACAATTCCAGATGCAATCTGTTCCATATTCGTAAAATGTGTTGCCAATTCATACGGATAAACAGTATTTAGATACTCTCTGCACTCACCAAAATACTTATATGGATCTCCATTTACATTTCGGATTGCTTTTGACACAATTGCAAGCGTGCCTGACGTACAGTCTAAACCTATGTTATACAATTCTTCACTGCTGTTGCTTGTTAAAATCCGATCAAAATATTGACCACCTTGATAAGAATAATGAAATGTATTTCCAATGTTTCCACCAATGATGTCATTGATTGCCTGATTCACATCCAGTCCATCTGCATGTACTTCAAACATTGAAAAAACAGGCATTGTAAATGCAATAAAAAATGATAAAAGAAACTGAAGACAACGATAGATTTTCCTTTTCATACGCGCACTCCCTTTTCAGTTTTATTTAAAATGCAAATGACAGAATTCTTATAAGCTTCATCAATTTCTTCATTCGTATGAAAATGCGTCATCTGCTCTTTAATCGTACTTGCAACAAGAGAGCCATACTCTTTTTCCATCAGTTTAAAAACATGATTCACATGATTTGTATGTGCTTCAAGAAAACGATATTTCTTTAATGGATCATAGCGTGAACAGTTGTCGTTGTAATGTGTGTTGGAAGTATTTACTTTTACAAATCGCTTTTCCAGCTGTAAAAGAGCTTCCTTCTCATACAGATATCTCCTGCATTCTTCTTCAAATTTTTTAAATTTCAATTCATCGGTTTTCATATATACCACCTTCCTTCACTATTCTTATTCACAGATTTTTTAAGAATTCCCTGAAAAAAGGTCAAAACAAAACCGATATTTTTCATATCGGCTTTGTTTTCTATTGAAACTATTTACAATTATAGTTCTTTACCAGTCAATAACTGATAAGCTTCCAGATATTTGGCAATTGTCTTATCAATCACTTCCTGAGGAAGATTGTAATCACTGTCTGGATTTGCCTTTAACCAGTCTCTTACGAACTGCTTATCGAAAGATGGCTGAGAATGACCAGCTTCATATCCTTCCAGTGGCCAGAATCTAGAAGAGTCTGGTGTAAGCATTTCATCACCTAAAACGATTTCACCATCTTCATTGACACCAAATTCAAACTTTGTATCAGCAATGATAATACCTCTAGATAAAGCATATTCAGCACACTTGTTATAAAGTGTTAATGTATAGTCTCTAATCTTTTCAGCATATTCTTTACCATGTGAAGGGAAAGCTTTTTCCAATACATCAATGGATTGTTCAAAAGAAATATTTTCATCATGATCACCAATTTCTGCCTTTGTACTTGGTGTATAGATTGCCTGTGGAAGCTTTTCACTTTCTTTTAGACCAGCAGGTAATTCAATCCCACAAACTTTACCAGTCTTCTGATAGCTCGCCCAGCCAGAACCTGTAATATAACCACGAACGATGCACTCAACTGGAATCATATTGAGTTTTTTACATAGCATGGAATTACCTGTGAATTCAGGCTTTCTGAAGTATTCAGGCATGTCATTTACATCTGTAGAAATCATGTGGTTAGGCATGATATCTTTTGTGTACTCAAACCAGAATTTAGACATCTGTGTCAATACAGTTCCCTTTTTTGTAATCTGATTCTTCAAGATAACATCGAAGGCAGAAATACGATCTGTCGCTACCATGATCAACGCATCATCGACATCGTAAATCTCGCGTACTTTACCTTCTTTAATTGGTGCATAATCTTTCATTTATGTTGTCCTCCATATTTAGCACATGTAAAGTATACGCTTCATGAAAAGAAAAAGAAAGAAACACTTCTTTCTTAATCAGTAAATAGAGGAACTAGAAGAACCTGGCAATGTTGTTTGAGATGCACGTTCTGTTAATTCAACATCCACAGTCTTCTCTTCTCCATCTCTTTCAACACTGACTTTCACTGTATCTCCGACTTTTTTTGTACCAATGTAGCTTACAATATCATTATATGTACTGTATTTATTACCATCGATACCAACGATCTTGTCATTAATTTCCAAGCCAGCACTTTCTGCATTGGAATTAGAAGAAAAGCCAGCAATATAGACACCATCACTTGTCTCTTTAACTTTTACACCTAATGCTGCCTGGTTTGTATTTTCAATTTGAGAATTGCCACTTTCTTCATTTGATGAACCATCACCAAATCCAGGAATCATTGAAAAATCATTTCCATTATTATCACTGTAGTTATATTGAATGTCATTATTTGTTTTCTGACGATCTACATAATTGGCAAATAGACCTCCACCAAATCCACACAAGCCTGAAAGCACACAACAAAGTGCATACTTTCCAATTGTTTTCCAAGGAAATGGTTTTTTCTTTCTTTCAACATATATCACTTTTGGCTGTTCTGTCTGTTCATTTTTTATTTCATTCATATTCTGTACCTTCTTTCTTAATGCACCTATAGAGTATACAACGTATGTGAATATTAAATGAATATTACAAGAATATAATGGGAAATCTATGATAAAGTAGTATTCATGAAAACGATATTATTTGATTTAGACGGAACATTAACAGAATCCGGAATTGGTATTACACGATCTGCAGCCTATGCATTAGATCAATTAGGAATCCCTCACCCTGCACCTGAAGAACTTTCAGTATTTGTTGGCCCGCCTCTTAGAAAAACATTTCCTGAATTTGGTGTAAAAGAAGAAGATGTTGATCAGGCAATTCAAATCTTCCGCTCTCGCTATACGACGATTGGAAAATTTGAGAATCAGCCATATGAAGGTATTGAACAAATGCTGAAGGATTTGAAAGAAAATGGATTTCATTTATTTGTTGCAACTAGTAAACCAGAAAACATTGCAAAGGAAATTCTGGAACATTTCCATCTCAGCCAGTACTTTGAAGAAATTGCAGGCGCTTCTTTAGATGCTTCTAGAGAAAATAAAAGTGCGGTCATTGCCTATTTACTAGAAAAACAAAATGTAAAAGATGCCATCATGATTGGGGATACAGATTTTGATGTACTCGGTGCAAAAGAACATGCAATACCTTGTATTGGTGTCAATTGGGGATATGGAAACAAACAATCCATGATTGAAGCAGGTGCAGTCACAGTTGTTGATACTGTTGAACAATTGGAAGAATACTTAAAAAAGAATGCCTAGGCGAGACTGTTGAAAAAGTATCAGTCATAAACGAGATTTAATCAAATTGTTTACAAATTAGAATGAAAACAGGTATATTCACAAATTTCAGAAAAGAATTTGAGGTATATACCTGTTTTATTTGGTTTTTATCAATATATTTTTGCTTATCTATCTTTTTTTCAGCTTCAATATTCTTTTTAAATTCACCACAAAAATGGTGACACCTGCCTGAAGCATCATCCCGTTTATTCCTGCATATACAGTATGTGCATATCCATGTTCTTTTTTTAGCTCCGCATTTTTAGCTTCTATTTTGTAACGTTCACCAGCCAGCTCCTGATAATATTCTGTCTGTTGCCTGTCCTGATGATCCTGATGTATTTTACTCATCTTTACTGTGATGTTATATGTTTTGCTTTTCTGATTTTCTTTATATCCACATTTCTCCCTCAGCGGGCATTGAACACATTTTTTCACATCGAAAAAGTAGGATTCACGCTGTGGCTTATTTGGATCTTTTGCACCGGTTTTAGATTTATGAATTGCCATATGTCCTGCCGGGCATACATACATTTTTGCGTCTTTGTTATAGCTGAATTCTCCATCAAGGGCGTTTTTCCTGTTTCCGGATGATACTGTTTTGCTTAGCTTCGATACAAGATTGATTTCATTTTCATTTGCATACTCTATATTTTCCTTTTCAG
>OLPO01000339.1_pt1 | contig 39670 bp, 38 predicted proteins | sample 1672831 | NCBI WGS metagenome assembly OLPO01 (sample SAMEA3136728, study PRJEB25190) | human gut metagenome
ATTTTCAAAGAACATCTTTATTTGTTTGTCGCTCGCTCTCGCTGACGACTCATTTTATAATATCACGTTTGTTACTTCCTGTCAACTCTTTTTTAAGATTTTTTAACTTATTTTTTTTCGTTTCAAGGTTTCTATCGCGATGCGACTATATTATCACTTTTTTATTGATGATGCAAGCACTTTTTTATCTTATTTACATTTTCTTGTTTTTTATTATAAATCGTATTTTCTCATACGATTTATAATGCTCTTGCCTTATTAGACCGTCTATTTTTTTTTTTAGATTTCTTTGTAAATACGTATAGAAAAAATCCTCCGCTAAACACTCATACTTTACCAATGAGTCTTCGCGAAGGATTTCTATATTCTATTTTGTTTTTTAGTTATCGTTTATCCCAGAACCTTCGCGCAACGTTCACATACATCCGGATGAGCGGCATCTGCCCCCACTGTTTCAGAGTACTTCCAGCATCTTGCGCATTTCTTTCCACTAGCTGTATCAATTTTAATTGCAAGGTTGTCGAATCCTTCTGCTTTTTCAGCATCTTCCGGTACCTTTGCAAAGTCATCAACAACAAATTGACTTACTATAAAGAAGTCTTCAATTGCCATATCCATGTTTGCCATTGCATCTCTCATAGTTTGAAGATTATCTCCAAGGTAAACAGTTACTTTTGCATCGATGGAATTACCAATCTTTTTGTCTTTACGAGCCACTTCCAAGGATTTTGTTACTTCATTTCTCAAACTCATAAGTGTCTTCCATTTGAAATCTAATACTTCATCCATTGCACCAATTTCAAATTCCGGCCAATCGCAAAGTTGTACAGATTCTGGCTTATTATCCATATCAATGTACTTAAATACTTCTTCACAGGTAAAGGAGAGAATTGGCGAGAGAATTTGATCCAATGCAAGGCACATGTCATACAATACAGTTTGGCAACTACGTCTTGCATGATTATCTGTTTCATTAGAGTATAAAGTGTCTTTAATGATACTAAAGTAAACCGCACTCAAGTCAATATTACAGAAATTATGAATTGCACGATAAATAACATGGAATTCGTAGGAATTATAGCTGTCCTTTGTTTTATGTACAAGGTCCACGAAGCGATACATCATCCAATGATCTAATTCAGTTAATTCATTGAATGGTACGCGATCTTTTCTTACATCGAAGTCATTGATACTTCCCAACATAAAACGGAAGGTATTACGAATTTTACGATATGAATCAGCAACTTGCTTAATAATCCCGTCACTTACTGAAACATCGCCACGATAATCAGATGATGCTACCCAAAGGCGCAAGATATCCGCACCTTGTTGTTTAATAACGTCCTTAGGATCTACACCATTCCCTTTGGACTTACTCATCTTGTTACCTTTTTCGTCTACGAGAAAACCGTGGGTTAAAAGACTCTTGTATGGTGCAACCCCATTACAAGCAACAGATGTGCAGAGAGAAGAGTTAAACCAACCACGGTGTTGGTCACTACCTTCTAAGTAGAGATCCGCTGGCCAATATTCTTCATTGAGTGCTCTCAATACACCTTCATGACTGGAACCGGAGTCAAACCATACGTCCATAATGTCGGTTTCCTTCTTAAAATGTGTTCCACCGCATTTAGGACACTTGTATGCTTCCGGCATAAGCTCTTCAGCAGTCATACTAAACCAGCAATTGGTACCGTGTTGGCGTACATGTTCTTGAACACTGGAGATGGTAGCATCATCAAGTATTGTTTCGCCACAATCTTCACAATAGAACACAGGAATTGGCACACCCCATACACGCTGACGTGAAATACACCAGTCACCACGGTCTCTAATCATATTATAGAGACGTTCTTTCCCCCATTCAGGAGTAAATGTGACATGATTTTCAATTTGATCAAGCGCTTGTTCTCTAAACCCATCAATAGATGCGAACCATTGATCGGTTGCACGGAATAGAGTTGGAGTGCCGCAACGCCAGCAATGTGGATATTGGTGCTTGAAGAAACTAAGTTTTAATAAGTCTCCAGTTTCATCCAGATATTTACAAATTTCCTTATTTGCATCATCAGTTGCTAATCCAGCAAAACGCCCTGCTTCTTCGGTCAAAATCCCATCATCATCAAGTGGTGAAATGATTGGTAAACCATATCGCTGACCAACAACATAGTCATCAACCCCATGGCCTGGCGCAGTATGTACACAACCGGTACCTGCATCCAAGGTAACATGTGTCCCATTGATCACAAGGGATTCTCTTTCAAGGAATGGATGTTGGCAAACAACATATTCCAAATCTTTCCCTTTGAATTCTTGTTCAACAGTATAATCATTTGGCAAACCAATCGCTTCCACAACAGAGGCAACCAGTTCTTTTGCCAATACATACTTTTTGCCATCAAAATTGATTAATTGGTAATCAAATTCAGGGTTCAAGCAGATAGCTTCGTTTGCAGGCAATGTCCACGGCGTTGTTGTCCAAATAACAAAGTATGCGTTGTCTTCTGCAAATTTCCCTTTTGCATCTTTTACTTTGAAACGAACATAGATAGATGGAGATTTTTCTTCACCATATTCAATTTCAGCTTCTGCCAAGGCAGTATGATCATGTGGGCACCAATATACAGGCTTAGTCCCCTTATAGATATAGCCTTTCTTTGCCATTTCACCAAAAACGCCAATTTCTCTTGCTTCAAATTCCGGATTCAAGGTTAAATATGGATGTTCCCAATCACCGCGAACACCTAAGCGTTTGAAACTATCGCGTTGAATATCCACATATTTTCTTGCATAATCTGCACATGCATCGCGGAAGCCAATTACATCGTCGGTTTTAGCGTCAAGACCAACACTTGCAATTGCCTTTAATTCAATTGGCAACCCGTGAGTATCCCAACCCGGAATATATGGTGCATCAAATCCCTGAAGGGTTTTGGATTTTACAATTATATCTTTTAACACTTTGTTCATAGTGTGGCCAAGATGAATATCACCATTTGCATATGGAGGGCCGTCATGAAGAATAAACTTTTGATGTCCTTCATTCTTCTTTTGCACCTTGTTGTATAAGTCAATTTCTTCCCAGAACGCTAAATAATCCGGTTCTTTTTTCGGAAGATTGCCACGCATCGGAAAATCTGTTTTTGGCAGATTTAATGTTTCACCGTATTCTTTTTCAGCTTGTTTGTTTGCCATATTTACACCTCACATAAAATAAAAAAAACCCTCCCACAAAGGGACGAGTTTAAATCGCGATACCACCCTCATATTTACGGCGTCCATAAAGCCATAAACACTCAAGAATCCTTAACGCGGATTAGTCGGCTTCCTTACTTACTATATATGTTTCAGGTTGCAGCTCACGGATGATACATAACAGATTGTTCTATCCATCTTTCACCAACATGGACTCGCTAGAAAACAAGGGTCTGCTAACTGTTCCGCTCTTCGCTTGTGTTATATATTACACTGACATCTTACTTAAGAACTTGATTTTTGTCAAGATAAGTCTACACGTATTTTCCTATTGTTAGTTTGATTTTTCCTTTTTTACTCATGCCATCAATAGAATCAACAACAAACTTCCCATAGCCTCTAGCGGCAATAACTTGGCCTATTTCACACAGCTTACTCGGATTCATCATTACTTGATGGTTTATTTGTACTAAACCAGCTTTAATTGTTTCCGCCGCTTGATTTCTAGATAAATTGTATACTTTTGCAATAATAGCATCGCAACGAGTTTGCTGGACTAATATAGATATCATTTTCAATTTTCGCTCCGGCACAAGCCAGTCATTCAATTCAGCACGTTTAGCCCGCATGGGCACCCTTTTGATATTCAACTCACTCAACAACAAATAGTCATCTATCTCACCATTTGTTAATACGTCAAAGCCGTAATCACGTACAATAATGTCTCCAATACACTTACGTTCAAAACCTAGCCCCATTAATGCGCCAAGACAATCTCTATGCGTAAAATCAATAAACTTTGTATTTCCTGAAAAAGAGATGATATGAATATTCATATCATCTCTTTTAAGTTCAACATCCTGCATGGTCATAAACAACCGTACTCGTTCAGCATCATCATAGCCGCCATCTATACGATAATTAACACCTGCATATTGAATCATATCGTAATGCGACATTAAATCAGACAATGGCATAAAGTCTGTCAGTACATCACGCCATTGTACAGTCACTTGACGAATTAATCCATTTAAAACATCTTCGAATGATATCATCGCTTATTCCCCATGAATTACATGAACATGAAAAGCAATTGAACAATAATACTTTCAACCACGCTCAAAATTAAAAATGCCACTATTGGTGAAAAATTCAGTGGGCTCAATAACATTTCAGGCATATATTTTTCAATTTTCGCCAAAAATGGATCCGTTAAATCACATAAAAAACGAGCAATTTTGTTATTATACGGGCTAATATTCGTCCAGGTTAAAAAGATTCGTGCGATTAAAATAATTTCATATAGATTAAATGCAAGTCGTACCGCTCTATACAACATGAGGACAGTTGCACTACCAACCATTCATTTGCCTCCCATTAATCCTGGAATTCTGATTTACTGTGGGTACGGTTGACCCAATCTGCAATATTCAGGCCATAATCATCTTCATCAAACCCCATACGCAGCTCATTATCCATAGATACACTTGGTGGCACAGCAACAAAAATAGCACCACGGTCGTTAATTTTCTGAATAGAGCCATTCAATGCGTAAATCGCACCGCTAACAAAGTTAACAATATTAATAGCTGTTTCTACATCACATTCTTGAAGGTCAAACACAACGACCTTATTATCAAGCAAATAGCTTGCAATATTTTGCGCTTCTTCAAAACGATTTGGTTGTAGCAGTACAATACGCATGCCTGCATTAACGCTTGGTTCTTGATAACTATCTACCGATTCTTCTTCGCTACTACGATTAAAATTAAGCCCACCAAAGCGAGACTTTTGGCGAGGTTCCTCTTCGTATTCCGCTTCCTCATATGTATCATCATACTGTTCATCGTATTGATATTCTTCTTCAGCTTGGTCTTGATATCCCAATGAACCCATTAATTTATCTTTAAACATCCCCATGATTAACCTCCAAATTCTTACGAATTAAATACTGCACTTCCAACGCGAATCATATTAGCGCCCTCAGAAACAGCATATTCAAAATCTCCACTCATACCCATAGAAAGCCACTTCATTTCAACATGATCATTTTCATTATTTTTTATTTCATGGAATTTATTATTCAGTTTCTTAAAGTATGGTCGTAAGTCATTTTTATTTTCCAAATTAGGCGCAATAAACATAAGCCCTTTCAAAAAAACATGCTCCATGTTTGGCATTACTTCTACAAATGCATCGATTTCTTCAAACTGAATCCCAGATTTCTGCTCTTCGTTTGCTACATTGACTTGAAGTAAAATGTCTACATGACACTCTTGCTGTGCTGCACGTTTTTCTATTTCTTCCAACAAACCAATACTATCAACCGATTGAATAAGTGCTACCTTGCCAACAACTTGGCGCACTTTATTTTTTTGCAAGTGACCTATTAAATGCCACTCCACACCATCATACTCACTCATAGCTTCAATTTTTGGCAATAACTCCTGCACTCTATTTTCACCAAAAACTCTTTGCCCGGCACCATAAGCTTCTTTCACTTCTTCAATAGTATGGTATTTACTTACCGCAATAAGTTTAACATCTCCGTTATCAACGCAACGTTTTTCACTAGCTTGTTCGATTCTATTATGAATAGATTCAAGATTTTGAGCTATTGACACTTTAATTACTATCCTTTCACAACATCTCCCGGTGATACTCTTTTTGGATTTAATACCACCACAGTCCCTTCAGTTAGGGTTTCACATTCAACTTTTTCTTCGCCTTCGTGTAGTACTTTGACGCGTTGCCATTGTACCACACCATTGTTAACAATGTACACGCCGGCATCTCCATCAATATAAACCAAAGACTTTTTTGGCAATTTCAAGGTTGCTGTTTCAATTTGATATAATTCCGTTTGTGCCACTCGATTCATTAAAAAAGAATCGCTAACTGGTCCTAACGATATTTTACAGAATTTCTTGCCTTCCCCGTTATCTACTATTTCTTCAACAGTTCCTGTCGTTGATTCATTAAGTTCGGGAAAGCGAATGCGAAATACATCGCCTTCTTTTTCAAAAATAGCATTTTTATCAGGGTCGTAGGACATATAGATATATTTTTCTTGTAAATTATCAATAATCTTGGCATATGGCTTTCCAGCCTCTGCATTTGTATTTTTTTTGCGCTTTTTGTTTACGTTTATAGTCTCTTCGTATAAAGCACGGAAATCCAACTTTTTAATTTCATTAATATCCGTTAACTTTTCGTAACCGTCAATACGATAACTCACCATTCCAGATATAGGTGCATAATAATGTGTTTTGTGTTTTTTCCCTTTTTCATCACTGGAAACAACCGTAAAGACCTCATTATTCTTTGGAACACGCTCTGATTCTTCAACAGCTTTTTTTACTTCCCCTGTTTTTTCAGCAGTTATCAGAGCTTCTTCAGCTTGAATAAAACCATAATCACTATAAACGACATCAGTATACTGCGCACCAACAGTCATTGTTTCTATTAAATGCTGGTGAATCATGCTATAGGCACCACTCGCTAACACCCAAAAGAAACTCAAAAAAAATAAACAAGCAATAAATTGCTGTAAACGTGTGAGCTGTTTAAATTTATAAATGATTCTTTTAATGTTCATAGCGTCCCCTTTAAAGACAGGAATCATAATTATTATATACTAAGGTCTTTTATTTTTCGAGTGAAAATCAGTAAAAAACACCAAATACTAACATAAAAACCAGCGTCTACTGACGCTGGTTCTATCAAGTTATATTCTATCAATAATTGCCTGAGTCATTTCCTTTGTGCCAACCGCTTTTTCTGGATTATTTGCAATGTCAATTGTCCATATTTCATCATCTATAGCTGATTGCACTGCACGTTCAATGTCATCTGCCGCTTGAGGTGCGTTCAATGACAAACGCAACATATATGCCGCTGATAAAATCGTTGCAATAGGATTTGCAATGCCTTGGCCAGCGATATCTGGTGCGGAGCCATGAGCTGGCTCAAATAATCCAATCTCCCCACCAAGACTCGCAGATGGTACCATCCCTAAAGATCCCGCCAACGCAGCAGACTCATCACTCAGAATATCTCCAAAACTGTTTTCGGTCACAATTACATCAAATTGTTTAGGATTTAGCACTAATTGAACTGCAGCATTATCTACATACATATGATCAACTTTAACTTCAGGATATTCTTCTGCAATTTCATTAACAACCTCACGCCACAAACGAGAAGTTTCCAATACATTAGCTTTGTCAACTGAGGTTAAATGTTTTTTTGGACGCTGATTTGCTAAGTCAAAAGCATCTCGAACAATACGAGTGATTTCATGTTTATGATAGCTCAGCACATCATAAGCATAATCTCCTTCTCGTTTCTTTTCACCGAAGTAAATCCCACTTGTCAACTCGCGACAAATAACGATATCGACACCTTCTACAACTTCTTTCTTAAATACCAAACGGTCTGCCAAGAAGTCGTAGTATTTTGCAGGTCGAATGTTGCAATACAAGCCCAATTCCTTACGAATTGCTAAAAGCCCGGTTTCAGGACGATTTTCACGTGGTAGTGCATCATATTTAGGACCACCGACTGAGCCCAAAAGTACAGCATCTGCCTCTTTTACAATAGCTTTTGTTTCTTCCGGAAACGGACTCCCATAGGTATCAATTGCGGCACCGCCAAAAAGCGCATCTGTAAATTCAATGCCCAATTGATATTTATCATCGACTGTTTTTACGACTTCAACAGCAGCATTAACAATTTCAGGTCCAATACCATCACCGCGAAGGACCGCTACTTTTCTACTCATTTGTTCACCTTTGCTTTCACATAATTCAACAGGTTCCCAGCAGCAACAAGCTGCTGAATAAACTCAGGGAACTTTTCAAAATGATATTCTTCATTTTTTGTGACATTATGAATAACGCCTTCCTCAAAGCTAATATCCAATTCGTCACCCTGATCAATAGCTTTAGCTGCTTCCGGTGATTCTATGATAGGAAGACCGATGTTGATTGCATTTCTATAAAAGATACGCGCATAACTTTCTGCAATAACACAACTGGTGCCTGCTACCTTTATAGAAATTGGTGCATGTTCTCGAGAACTCCCACAGCCAAAATTGCTTCCTGCAACCAATACATCACCAGGAGTTATCGTATTAGCATAATCAGGAATCACATCTTCCATGCAGTGCGCTTTCATGTTTTCATCACTGGCATCGTTGAGGTATCGCGCTGCAATAATAAGGTCTGTATCGATGTTATTACCGACTTTCCATGCTTTCGTACTCATCTTATACCTCCTCAGGATTTGTAATATAACCGTTAATTGCGCTCGCAGCTGCTACAGCCGGATTGCATAAATAAATTTCGCTCTCAGGATCGCCCATTCGACCAATGAAGTTTCGGTTCGTAGTTGCCAAAGCGCGTTCACCTTTCGCCAAAATCCCCATATATCCACCTAAACATGGACCACAGGTAGGTGTTGAAACAACACCACCGGCATCTAAAATTGTTTGGATAATACCTTCCTTCATACAAGCTTCATAAACAGCTTGGGTGCCTGGAATAACAATTAAACGCAAATAAGGCGCTACTTTCTTACCCTTTAAGATTTCCCCTGCAGTGCGCATGTCTTCAAGGCGACCATTTGTACAACTTCCAATTACAACCTGATCGATAGCAATCTTTTCAATTTCATTAATCGGATGAGTATTGCTTGGTAAATGTGGAAATGCAACTTGCGGAACAAGTTTACTCAAATCAATAATTATCTCTCTGGTATATTCAGCATCATCGTCCGCTTCATAAATATTATAATCGCCATCAAAACGCTCTGCCAAATATTCTTTACAAATATCATCGACAGGGAATACCCCGTTCTTCGCACCACACTCAATTGCCATGTTAGCAATGGTTAAACGGCCTTCCATAGAAATGTGCTTTAACCCATCACCTACAAATTCCAAACTTTGATATAATGCACCATCCACGCCAATCATGCCAATTAAATACAAAATAACATCTTTGCCAGACACGAATGAATTAGTCGGTTCCCCGGTTACAACCACCTTTATAGCTTCCGGAACCTTTAACCAAGTTTCACCGCTAATCATCGCAGCTGCAATATCAGTGCTTCCCATCCCAGTTGAAAAAGCACCAACCGCGCCATAAGTACAAGTATGACTATCTGCACCAATAATCAATTGTCCAGCACCTACAATCCCTTGTTCCGGCAACAGACAATGTTCAACGCCCATCTTCCCCACTTCATAATAGTGTTTAATTTCATGCGCTTTTGCAAAATCTCTAATTGCTTTGCATTGTTCTGCGGATTTAATATCTTTTGCCGGAGAAAAATGGTCTGGAATCATTGCAATTTTGTTTTTATCAAAAACGCAATCAAGACCAACTTTATTCATTTCACGAATAGCTACTGGTCCGGTAATATCATTACTTAACACCATGTCAACTTTCGCAGTTACTAATTGGCCGGCATGCACCTCTGGTAAACCTGCATGTGCTGCGATGATTTTTTGAGTCATTGTCATTCCCATGTTAGTTCTCCTTATTATGATTCAATTGTTCCCAATGAATGGCTTTGTTAATTGCATTCAAATAACTCTTAGCGCTTGCTTCCAGCACACTGGTACTGAGGCCATGTCCATTAAAGGTTTTGTTCTTATAACTAACCTTAATATTAACATCTGCTTGAGCGTCAGTCCCGCCGGTAATAGCTTCAATGCGGAATGATTCCATATCAAACGCACCTCTGTATTGTGCGCCAACAATTTCTTCAACAGCCTTGCAAGCGGCATCCACAGGCCCATCAGATAATGTAGCAATTTCTTTTATTTCATCTTCAAACTTAACGCCCAATGTAGCTGTTGATGTCAAATTTGTACCAGTGAAAACATACAAATGGTCAAATACATAGGAATCATCGGCAGCTGCCATTTGAGCGTCTACAAGTGCAATCAAGTCATCATCTAACACTTCTTTTTTACGGTCGCAAAGCTTTTTAAATTCTTCAAAAGCTTCTACCAATGCATCGCCGGTTAAATCAAATCCCAAATCTTTCATATGAACCTGGAATGCATGTCGACCGGAATGCTTGCCCAATACTAAATTATCAACAGTAATACCAATACTTGCCGGATCCAGAATTTCGTAGGTTTCTCTCTTTTTTAATACCCCATCTTGATGGATACCTGATTCATGCAAAAATGCATTTCGTCCAACAATGGCTTTATTTGCTGGAATTGGCATATTAGTTGTTTGACTAACCAAACGACAACTACGATAAAGCTCTGTCGTGTTAATGCCTGTTTCACACTGCAAATCATCTTTTCGAGTCGTTAAAGCCATGACAACTTCTTCTAAAGAAGTATTGCCGGCACGTTCACCAATTCCGTTCAGTGCTACTTCAACTTGACGGGCACCTACATGAACTGCTGCTAATGAATTAGCTACCGCCATACCCAAATCATTGTGACAGTGGACACTAAAAATAGCTCGGTCTGCATTTGGCACGCCATCCATTACATCTTTTACAAACTTTCCGTATTCCCAAGGAACTGCATAACCAACAGTGTCCGGTAAATTTATGGTAGTAGCACCTGCTTCGATAGCTGCAGAAACGATTTTCTGTAAGAATGATACTTCACTACGAGAGGCATCTTCACAAGAAAATTCAACGTCATCGGTAAATGTACGTGCTAATTTGATTGCTTCAACAGCACGTTCAATGACTTGTTCCGGAGACATTTTTAATTTATATTCCATATGAACCGGACTTGTTGCAATAAAGGTATGAATACGAGATTTTTTTGCACCTTTCAGTGCTTCACCACATGCTTCAATATCTTTTCGCACCGCACGAGCCAAGCCACATACTGTAGATTCGGTAATCGCATCGGCAATCATTTTAACAGACTCAAAGTCGCCAGGAGAAGATACCGGAAAACCTGCTTCGATAACATCCACGCCCAATTTTTCAAGTTGTCGAGCAACAGCTAATTTTTCGGTTAAATTCATACTACATCCCGGGGATTGTTCACCATCACGTAAAGTGGTATCAAAAATGATTACTTTATCTTTTTTCATGTTACTGCTTCCTTTCAATAAAAAATGCCCTTTTCGTCTCTAAATTTAGAGACGAAAAGGGCATTAATTTCCGCGGTACCACTCTATTTGCCATATCAAAACTTCAATATGACCACTCTCATTGATAACGGTAATGAACCGGCACAAATATGCAAACTCAAAGGCGAGTTCGGGAATTAATCGTCCACACTTTTCACCAACCAGTGTTTCTCTCTGACGAAGCCTTCCGTACTACTCCTTATCAACGTTTTTAGTCTATATGATTTGATATTTATAATAAGTGGAACATTGTTATTTGTCAAGAATAATTATTCTACAGTTACACTTTTAGCCAAATTGCGTGGTTTATCAATATTGCAACCACGTTCTAAAGCAGTAAAATATGCAATCAGTTGAAGCGGAATTGCAGCCAAAACCGGAGAAATAAAATCAGGGCATCCAGGAATCTCTATGATATGATCGATTTTTTCACTGATATTCTTTTGGCCTTCTTGAACAATAGCCAATACTTTCGCATTACTGATGTTACCATTTTCATCTGTCATACGTGAAATCATTTCTTCGGTATTGCTCATGGTCTTATCAAAAGTTTTCTTTTGCAATGCAATAGCAATAACAGGGGTTTCGGAGCTAATCAGTGCCAAGGTTCCGTGTTTTAATTCACCTGCAGCATACGCTTCTGCATGAATATATGAAATTTCTTTAAGCTTTAATGCACCTTCTTGAGCAACCGCCCAATCCATGCCACGACCAATATAGAAAATATCTTTAACGTTAGCATATTCTTTGGCAATTTCGATGATTTGCGATACGTGTTCTTGGCTCAACAATTCAGCCGCTTGCTCCGGTAATTTTTCCAGCGCACGCAACATTGGTTCATGCTCGGTTAAGTGGATTCGTTCTGACACATCACCAAGATAGAAACCAATGATATAAAGTGCAATCAACATAGATGTGTATGCTTTTGTGGAAGCAACAGAAATTTCAGGACCAGCCCACAAATATACAACCATATCAGATTCGCGTGCAATAGAACTACCAACCACATTAGTAATTGCAAGTACGGTAGCACCTGCTAATTTTGCTTCGCGCGCACCTTCTAACGTATCAGCAGTTTCACCTGATTGACTAATCACAATAACCAATGTATGTTCATCCATCATCGGTTCGCGATAGCGAAATTCAGATGCAACTTCCACAAACACAGGAATCTTCAGTGTCTTTTCTAAAATTGTCTTTCCCACCAAGCCTGCATGGTAAGCAGTCCCACATGCAACAATATAAACCTGACGCCACTTACAAACGTCTTCCTTTGTTAAATTAATTCCATCAAGCTCGATATGATCCACATGAACACGGCCACTCAATACTTGTTTAAAGGTCTCTATTTGTTCATAGATTTCTTTAATCATGAAGTGTGGATAGCCGCCTTTTTCAGCCGATTGCGCATCCCATTCAATTTCATCAACAATAGGATTTTGCTCGTTACCAGCCAAATCGGTTACAATAACCTTATCTGCGTAAACCCGTGCAATTTCACCAGATTCCAAATAAATGCAGCGACGAGTATATTGCAACATGGCTGGCACATCAGAAGCGACAATATTTTCGCCATCGCCTAAACCAATTACAAGTGGGCTATTCTTTCTAGAAACAATAATTTCATCTGGACAATCGCAACACATAACAACCAATGCATATGAGCCGGTAATAACTGCTAAGGTTCTTTGAACCGCACTATAAAGGTCACCTTGATAAAAGAGTTCAATTAAATGTGCCACCACTTCAGTATCGGTTTCTGATTTAAATTCATGCCCCTGAAGATACGTTTCTTTAAGGTATTGATAGTTCTCAATAATCCCATTATGAACAACAGCAATTTTCCCTTCTGGTCCAAGATGAGGATGGGCATTTCTATCAGAAGGCTGACCATGAGTCGCCCAACGAGTATGACCAATGCCAAGATGGCCTTTAAGAGGGCATACTTTCAAAACCTCACTTAAATTTTGAAGTTCTCCTTGTTTTTTTTCAACTTTAATTTTATTGTCATTCAATACTGCAATACCGGCAGAGTCATAGCCACGATATTCAAGCTTTTCTAAACCGCTAAGCAATACAACCTGTGCTTCTCTGGGGCCAATGTATCCTACAATTCCGCACATTTGAACTCCTCCTACAACATTTATTCATTATCAATAACGCCTTCAGCAAGAAAGGCATCGGTTAATTCAAAATTAAATTTTTGACATTCTTCATATTTTGGTAAATCTTCGATTCGATTCACCCCAAATGCCACTAAAAAAGCAACTGTAGTCCCGAAAATCACCGGACGTCCCGGTTGATCTAACCGTCCCTTCTCTTCTACCAATCCACGTACAATTAACTGTTGAATTGGTCCATCAGATTTTACGCCACGAATCAATTCGATTTGACTACGCGTTATCGGTTGTTTATACGCAATGATAGCTAACGTTTCATACGCTGCACTCGATAACTTTGTTTTTTTTTCAGAAAATATCTTGTTAATATATGGCTCCGCAACTGGTGCTGTAAAAAACTGATAGCCACCGCCTACTTTTCTGAGTACGATTCCTTTATCAGATTGAGAATACTCTTCCTCCAATAATGCAATAATCTCACGGACACCACTTTCATCTATTTCCATAATTTTAGCCAAATCATTAGCGCTCATTGGCGCATCCGCTACAAACAACAGACCTTCAACAATTGCTTTATAAGATAAATCTATGAGCATTGATACTCCTATACTGCCACACGCTGCAACCAAATGTCCCCAAACATTTCATGTTGAACTGCAACAATTTCGTTTCGTCTAATACATTCCAATAACGCTAAAAAGAACGTTATCATCTCTTCAACATTCCGACAGCTTTTTAGCACATTCTGAAATGTTGGATAAGACGATTCTTGGCAAAATGCCAATAGTTCCTCTTTTAATGCTTCAATTGAAAAACTCATTTTTTCAACAACCATCACTTGCGTTTTTTCTCTAGAATAATCTTCTAACAGCTTAAAAGCATTATACAAAACATTTGCATCAAGCCCCTTTGGCGTTTCTATTTTTTTATACTTTTCGCTCATAGCCTTCATATCAACTGTCCTTGCATAATACTTAGAAGCTGTATATCGAACCTCTTCTAAGTCATGTGATAGACTCTTGAAAAATTTATACGCAACAATTTGGTCCACTAATGCTATTCGTGGATCTTCACCATTTTCTTCATTTCTACGCTTTGGTAATAGCATTTTAATCTTTACACGAATAAGCTGTGAGGCCATCAATAAAAAGTGGCTAGCAATTTCCAAATTCATGCTTTTCGCGTCTTCTAAATACATCAAGTATTGTTGTGTTAAATCACTAATAGGAATGTCATATATATCAATGCGATTTTTATCAATTAAATGCATTAACAAATCCATCGGTCCATCAAAATGGTCCAAATGAAATTCTAAATTGCTCACATTCCTATCCTCCCAATATGACACATTATGTTTATTATAACATACTATTCAGTCAAGATAAAACACTTCTATTTATCACTCTGTAACGATAAATAGAAACGATTTTTGTGTTTAAAAACCTCAACCTCTTCGCCGTAAAAATCAGATAAATTATCATACTGAATCATATCTTCGATATTGCCCATAGAATGGACTTCACCGTTCTTAATCAATAAAGCTTTTTTAAACACAGGAAGGATTTCATCGGTATTATGTGTAACTAAAATAAACGTAATATCCTTGTTCGCTAATTCTTCAATCGTATGCTCCATGTCTCGGCGTGCAAAAATGTCCAATCCGTTGAAAGCTTCGTCAAAAATAATAATATCCGGTTGATTCATTAACGCACGACCAATTAAAACTTTTTGTTTTTCCCCCTGACTTAGCATACCATATTGTCGATCAGCTATATGTCTCATTTTAAGCAAATCCAATATTTCATTTGCTCGAGCAACATCAGCATCATCAACTTTTTCCCATAATCCCAAAGAAGCAAACTTACCACTTAGGACAATATGGAGTGGATAGTCATTAGTCGGGATGAATTGCGAAAGGGCAGAACTCACCCAACCAATACGCTTGCGCAATTCGACAATAGAAGAATGACCGAATTCAAATTCAAGCACCTTAACATGACCATTAGACGGAAAAATATATCCATTTACCATGTTCAAGGTTGTTGTTTTTCCTGAGCCATTTGGTCCCAGAATAACCCAATGTTCTCCGCGGTTAACATGCCACGATACGTTTTTCAGGATATATTTTCCGTCTCTAATATAATCCACATTATCTAAACTGATGATTTCTTCCATAATTCATACTTCCTATCAAAAATTAGTTACTTGTGTTTACAAAATCATCATGTTCGCCCTTTTTAGAGCGTGTCATTAATTTTCTTGTACATTCTTTAACGTCACCATGTTCAAAAAGCACATGGTACATTTCTTCCAAAATAGGCATCTCTATGTGCTTTTCTTTCGCCAACGCATATGCAGCTTTCGTTGTAGCAACACCTTCCACAACCATCCCCATGTTAGCTAGCACTTCTTCTAATGGCATTCCTTCGCCTAACATAATACCGGCGCGTCGGTTTCGACTATGTTGAGAGGTGCAAGTTACAATCAAATCACCAACACCAGTTAAACCTAAGAAAGTATACGCTTCTGCCCCCAGTGCTACACCTAAACGTGTAATTTCGGCTAAACCTCTTGTCATCAAAGCAGCACGCGCATTATCTCCATATCCAAGTCCTACAGTCATACCGATAGCTAGTGCAATAATATTTTTCAATGCACCGCCTAATTCTACACCAATTACATCATTTCCGGTATACACACGCACATTGTCGTTCATAAATATATTTTGAACGCTTTCTGCTGTAAATTGATTTGCTGAAGCCGATACCAATGCCGTAGGCATATTTTTTCCAAACTCCTCAGCGTGACTAGGCCCATAAAGCGCAACATATCGGTCCGAACAATCACCGAGCACTTCATTGTAGATTTCATGCACACATTTACCAGTAGTTGTCTCAATACCTTTGGCAACATTAATCAAAATTCCATTTGATTGAATAAATTCCTCTCTATGATTTTGTAATAATTCTCTTTGTGTTTGTGTTGGTACACTCACAAGTAAAAACTCATATTCATTTAAAACCGGCCAATTGCTGGTAATTACCAGATTTTCGTGCAAAAGTATATCTGGCAGATATTTTTTATTTTCGTGCTTTGCCGCAACCTCTGCCATTTGTTCTTTATTTCTGCCCCATAATAAGACATCATTTCCGTTAACAGCAAGTACTTGTGCAAGTGCCGTTCCCCAACTACCGGCTCCTAAGACTGCTACTTTAGCCACGACTAATCAGCTCCTTTTCACACCAATCTTGTTTTCTGTTCCGTTTAATAATCGTTTGATATTGCCACGATGTAGCCAAATGACATATGTCGCAACAACCGTCACAGTGCCAACCACAATCGCAGATTGATGATTCAAATACAGAAAAAATGGGCAGAGTACCGCTACAATGATAGAGCCTAACGACATATATTTCGTAATACCTACAATTACTAATACAATGAATGCCAAAGCTATCAGAGTCGCCGGTGAAATGTATAGCAAGGCACCTGCAGCTGTTGCGATACCTTTCCCGCCTTTGAAATGAATCATGTAGCTAAACGAGTGACCTATAATCACCATCACAAATGCAACCATCATACCTAGGTCGCCATCGATTTTAGCACCAATCAAAACTGCTAAAAAGCCTTTGAATGCATCTCCAAACAACACTAGTAATGCTGTTTTCATGCCTAATGTTCGCCACGCATTGGTAAACCCCGGATTACCGCTACCTTCCTCTAGGATATTAACACCTTTCATACGTGCAACAATCCACCCAAAAGACAATCCGCCAAGCAAATAAGAGATAACAATAATACCTACAATCTTAACAAATAAGGGCATCTCAACTCACTATTCCTCTTTTTTGTTTTTTAATACCAATCTGATAGTTGTACCTTCAAAAACAAAGTGTTTTCGAATACAATTTTCAAGATATCGCAAATATGAAAAGTGCATCAGTTCTGCATCATTAACAAACAATGCAAACGTTGGCGGTGCAACATCAACTTGTGTTGCATAGAAAATTTTCAAACGTTTACCTTTATCGGTTGGTGGTGGATTTTTCAAAACTGCATCACGAACAATTTCATTGACCAAACTGGTTGGAAGTCGGACGGTTCTTGTTTCTGCAACATTTTTCACCAAATCTATAATTTTAGTTACTCGTTGACGTGTTAACGCAGAGACAAAAATAATTGGTGCATATGACATAAATAATAATTGACTCTTAATACGTTCTGTAAATTCATTCATGGTCTTATCATCTTTTTCGATTAAATCCCACTTGTTAACGACAATGATGAGTCCTTTACCTTGTTCGTGAACATATCCGGCAATTTTCTTATCTTGTTCAATTAAGCCTTCTTCCGCATCGATAACAAAAAGTGCAACATCACAACGATCAACTGCACGCAAAGAACGCATTACACTATACCGTTCAGTTGCCATATCAATTTTATTGCGTTTACGCATGCCCGCTGTGTCTACGATGACATATTCTTCACCATTATGTTTAAAAGAAGAGTCAATTGCATCACGAGTGGTTCCCGCAACATTGCTAACAATTGATCGATCTTCCCCGATAATAGCATTAGTCAAAGAAGACTTTCCAACATTCGGACGACCAACAACAGCAATATGCACACGCTCGTCATCTTCTTCAGTAGTTTCCGGTAATCGTTCCAAATGTTCATGTACCATGTCCAACAAATCACCGGTATTTGTTCCGTGAGACGCCGCAATCGGAATAAGTTCATCCATCCCTAAAGAATAAAATTCATAAACATCCGTTAAGTCATCAAAACGTTCAACTTTATTGACAACAAGGATAATATCTTTCCCAGAACGTCGTAACATTTGAGAAACTTCTTGGTCATCAGTTGTAATGCCAGTGGTTGCATCAACCACATACAAAATTAGGTCTGCCTCATCAATAGCAATTTCTGCTTGGAAACGCACATTTTTGAGGATTTCATCGTTACTTTTTAACTCAATACCACCAGTGTCAATAAGAGTAAATGTTTTCCCGTTCCAAGTGACATCCTCGTAAAGACGATCTCGTGTAACACCGGCAAAATCATCGACAATGGCACGTTTTGTATGCGTTAAGCGATTAAACAATGTTGACTTTCCAACATTTGCTCGCCCAACAATTGCTACAACAGGTTTCATTTAATACTCCTTTCACTAATGCGAAACGACAGCTTGAAAAACAAGCTGTCGCTCGAACTTCCATTGAAATTACGCATTAGCCATCATATTTGCAAATTGCTTTGCGCTTACCCCTTTAGTGGTAATGCCTTTAAACAAAAGTGCATTTAATGGCTGCAAATAATGCTGTTCTTTTGGTCCTACAGTTAAGGTAATCATGAAGAAAAGGTCTTTCATTAAATCAAAGGTTGTCCCTTCACCCATCGGTGCCTTTAAGCCCTTTTGTAATGTTTCTTGATGCGCTGTAACAATATTTTCTTCTTTCATTTCTTCAATCATTTTTTGCAAAGCGGTAATATGATCCGGACTATAAAGCAATGCTCTTACAAGAAGAACATAAGCCATATTTAATGGATATGGCACACTATCCACATTCGTAATCGTCATGCCATGCTCATCCATAGAAATCATCGGCTTCACAGTTCTCAAAATACGCTTCACATCATCTTCGCTAATACCATCAGCGAAAACGTCTTCAACTTTCTTATCCCCTGCATAAACAAGCTTATCGCCGTCTTTCATAGCAACTGCAGGTGCATACATTAAGAAGTCGGCAAAATCTCTATATTTAAAGCTGTTGCTCAAGGTATCTTCTACATGATAAAGGCTTTCGTCAGCGGTTAGAAGATTATTCAAATTATATAAAGGCTTGGTATTTTCTTTGCCTTCAACCCAAGCAGCATTATCGAAAAACGCTGCCAAAGCAGGTTGGATAATCATTGCCGCTTGATATCTCTTTTCGTAGTTGTCTACATGTGCATATTTAAAGCTTACGCTGGTTTTTGCACTACTGGTTAAATAATCAACCAATGCAGCATTGTTGCCTGCATATTCCATCATGCATTTGTTTTCTGCTGTAGGAACCACTTCGATATCACTACTTGAACTTACCGGTTGATGCCCGGTTGCTAACAAAATCATACCGCGACGACGCAATTCGTCAAATAAAGTTTCAATGAAATTCAAATAAGCTTGGTCGAGATCCTGCATTTGGAAGAATGGTCCATAAGTCCATTGTACTTGACCGCCCAAACCCAATCGAATAGTTTCTTTATCTTTTTTGCACCCTACTAATACGCCGTCTTCTTCAATTAATTCCCAGCCAGCGCGACCAAGATATTCAAGTAAATCACGAATGCCTTGTTCATCGCTGTAGTTTACTGCTTTAAAGTTATTTTCATGAACCAGAACATGTTCGAAAGTTACAAACAAATCGAAATCAATATGTTCTGTTTCGAAAGTTTTCATATAATTGATTAATTGGTCTTTTAACATTTGTGCACCATCCTATTTCGTTTTATTCTGCATTTAATAAATCTAACAATAATTTATTTTCTTCTTCAAGATTGAGAAGCGCCTGTGTCATATTTAGCGCGGCTATCAGCAACTCTTCATGCTGCGATAAAAAAGTCTGGTTTGTCTTTGCTGCTTCAACTTCGTGTTGAAGTCTATCGAAGACTGCTGTCACAACCATTTCATCTTCACTGGAACGCACTTTATAGGTTTGATTTTGCAGCACCAGTGTATAAGAATCAAACTCTTCCACGCGCATTCTCCTCTCAATCATACTATTTAATATTATAACACAGGTCACTAATCAAGTCATTAATGAATTATCTATTATAATAAAGCTTGATATTTTTTCCTAGACGAGTATGGTATAATGCCAGTTAGACAAGAAGGGAGGATGCTTATGTCATTAGATGGAATTGCAATGCGCGCACTGGCTCATAGTCTCGAAGATACTATTAACGGTGGACGCATCGATAAAATTTCCCAGCCCAACGCTACTTCCATTACGATGAATATCCGCGCTAACGGAAAAACCCATAAACTCTATGCTACCATTAACCCTCAAAGTGCTCGTGTTTCCCTTACTAATCAACAATTTAACAGTCCGCTGACACCCCCGCAATTTTGCATGGTATTACGCAAACATATTCAAGGTGCAGTTATTGAGCAAATTGAACAAGTAGATTGGGAGCGTATGATTGCATTTTCCTTGCGTGGTCGCAATGAAATTGGCGAGCAAACCACTTTTACTTTACTTTTTGAAATGATGGGCAAAAACAGCAACGTCATGCTTATTGATGACAAAAACACAATTCTTGACGCCATTAAACGTGTAGGCGCCAACACCAACAACTATCGACAGTTTCAGCCAGGGATTCCTTATCAATTGCCACCGGCGCAAAACAAGATACCCCTGGAAGAACTAACTGAAGTCACTCTTACAGAGTCCTTCATTAATTCCGGTCTTCAAAAAACCGTTTCTAAAGCATTGCTATCTACCGTAGCCGGCTTTGGACCACAAACCGTCACCGAAGTCCTTGTTCGTGCAAACATCGCGCCAGATACGCGCGTTGAATATTTAGGTGAAATTGATTACAATCGATTGTTTCAGCAATGCCAAGCTATTCTTGCAATGAGCCACGAACGAAATTGGCAACCAACGCTAGTTTACGAGGAACAATCAATCTTCGCATTTGCGCCATTTCCTCTAAAGCAGTACAGCACCTTCCATCAAGCGAACTGTGATAATATGACAGATTTATTGGAAGAATTTTATGAAACAAAGGAGTTTCATGAAATCTTTCAGCAAAAACGCACAAGTTTGGAACGTATTGTTCGTCGTGAAAAAGAACGATGTGAAAAAAAACTTCAGCTTCAAATTGAAAAAATAGATGAACTTGAATATGCTGATGACTACCGAATCCGTGGAGAATTGATTACCGCAAACCTTTACCGTATCAAGCAAGGTCCAATTGCTGAAGTTGAAAACTTCTACAAGGAAGGCGCACCGATTGAATCGATCGAAATGAACCCAAGCAAAACACCAAATGAAAATGCACAAGCTTTCTTTAAAAAATACAATAAAGCTAAAATTAGTGCTGAAAAAGCTTCCCTACAAGCAGAAAAAACTTCCGATGAGCTAAATTATCTTTCCACCATCGAAGACAGCTTAGAGCAAGCACAAAATGATAACGACCTATTAGATATTCGTTTGGAACTGGAAGAGAACGGATATGCGAAACGTCGCGCGCAACCACGCAACAAGAAAAATATTCATGCACCAAGTCCTACCCACCTTTATATTGATGGCTATCATATTTATATTGGAAAAAACAACCATCAAAACGATTATGTAACACTCAAGATAGGGCGTAATGCTGATTTATGGTTACATACAAAGGATATTCACGGTTCCCATGTTATTATCAAACCACATCGAGGCTATGATGGCTTTACTCCTGAAATCATAGAAAAAGCTGCTATTCTTGCTGCTTGGTTTTCTAAAGCACGGTTTTCTGCAAAAGTACCAGTGGACTATACACTACGCAAAAATGTCCATAAGCCATCCGGCGCTAAACCCGGTATGGTCATCTATACCGACCAGCAAACTTATTTTGCCACACCTGACGAAGATATCGTAAATAACTTATTAACGCACACGGAGGTACCAATAGAATAATGTATATCACCTTACTCTGCGTCGGAAAAATCAAAGAAAAATATTGGCAACAAGCCATTGATGAATATGCTAAGCGTCTCAGCAAGTATCACCAATTTAAAATTATTGCTGTGGCTGATGAAAAAGATCCGGCTCAAGAAAGTGAAAAAGCAATTACTGCACTCAAAGACAAAGAGGGCGAACGTATTCTTAAAAATATTCGTGATGACGACTTTGTCATCACGCTAGAGATTAAGGGCAAACAGCTTGATACTCTTGAGCTTGCCAATTATTTTCGTAAACTCGAGCAGGATAATCACACTCATCTCGTTTTCGTTATTGGCGGTTCTTACGGATTATCTGACACTGTGTGCAAACGCAGCAATTTTTCATTATCCTTTTCAAAAATGACTTTCCCGCATCAGCTCATGCGGGTTATATTTGTCGAACAGCTCTATCGTTGTGCACGTATAAACAGCGGACAGAAATATCACAAATAAACTTAATTTGACGATGAAGGAGTACCCCATTATGTTAAACATCGAAATTTGGTCCGATTACACCTGTCCCTATTGCTATATTGGCAAAATTCAATTACTGCAAGTACTAAAAGAAATGACTGTCACCGATGTTTCATTTACCCATCGTGTGTTTTTACTAGATGCCGGTAAGGAGAGTCATCCTGAACGTACATTTCTCGAAGGACTACATTTGCCACCAGAGCAAGAAAAAGCAATGGCCAAAAAGCTTTATCAAATTGAAAGCTTAGCCGAAAATGTTGGCTTACAGTATCATTTAGAAAACATCCCAGATATTTCTACCGAAAACGCCCATCGACTAACGCTATGGGCTCAGGAAAAGGGCATGCATATGTCATTAAACAGCCGCATTTTTAAAGCTTATTTTGAAGAATGTCAAGATATATCTAGCGATGACGTCTTAGCTCAATTAGCTTCCGAAGTAGGATTACCAATTGATGAGGCACGCAACGTGCTCGCTAATAAAAATTTATATCTAGATAAGGTCTTCGAAGATTTCGAAGAAGCCGGAGAACTCGAAATTGATTTGGTTCCCCATTTCATTTTCAACGGCAATATTGACATTAGTGGCATTATGACGCCTACTGCCATCCGCAAACATATTGAAAAAGTGTTATAAAGTGTTCAGACGGGCGTATGTACGCCCGTCTTTTTATAATTGTCTTCCTATTCTTCATGATATTGCAAAACAAAAAACCACTTAACGAGAAATAATTCCTGTCTAATTTCTCATTAAGTGGTTTTTATTTAGTTGTGGTTTTTCTTTTGTGCGCGTTGACGCGTTGCATATTCCAGCTGCCATTCGTCCTGACTCCCACTCATGCGCGCAACTTCAGCAATAATTTCCTCTTCACTCAAAAGTTCTTTTACATGCGTTTCTGTCATATCATTTTCTACATATTTCTTAATATAGAAATTCTTATCAGCTCTAGCAGCAATGCTTGGTGCATGGGTTACACAAATAACCTGCTCACGTAGCCCTAATTCTTCTAATTTATCTGCAACTGTGGTTAGCACTAAACCGCCAATCCCTGTGTCTATTTCATCGAAAATAAGAGTTTCAATACCGCCTTTTCCACTTAAAATCGTTTTAATTGCAAGCATGATGCGGCTCATTTCCCCACCTGAGGCAATGTCATATAGTGGTCGAATTGGCATCCCACGATTCGGGGAAATCATAAAGGTTGCAATATCAGTCCCGGTTGCATCTCCTGAAAATCTATCCAAGTCTACTCTAAATTGAACTTCCTTCATATTCATATCAGCAAGTTCCGCTACCAATCGTTCACCAAAAATTGCAGCCAGACGTTCTCTACTTTCATGAAGCTCATTGGCGAAATTCATGTAAATACGATGGTCTTCTTGATATTTCTTTTTTAACCTCGCTATCTCAGCATCAGTATTGTCATAACTCATTATTTTCTCTTGCCATTGAGATAACGCATCCACCAAGGAATCACTATCCATTTGATATTTCTTACGCAATTTCGAAATCAAACTCAAGCGCTGATTCATCTTTTCAAGATTTTGCGGATCGAAGTCCACCTGTTCTCGATAGCGCTCCAATTCACGCGCTGTATCATCAACAATAATCAAGGCACTTTCTAGCTCTTTGCTGTACGCCTTCATTTGCTCATCGTATTGCGACACTATCTTTAAGCGTTCCAAGGCCTCTGTTAACATCTCATGCACACTTTCCTGCGCATCATACAAAATACCGGCTACTGCATACGATGCATCGTACAAGTCTTGTGAATGAGCCGCTTGCTTATAATGCTGATTTAACTCAGCTTCCTCACCCTTATGCAAATCAAGCGGTTCAAGTTCTTCAACAGATTCACGAATTGCAGCCATTTCTTTTTCAATATTAGCCGCTTCACGCACTGCTTTTTTCAACCTTTTTGCACTTAATTTTGCTTGTTCATAAGCATTAGCTACTTGCGTAAGCAAGGCTTGATGTGATTCATCTCCTAACTCATCAAGCAAAGAAAGTCGAGTTGTTTGATTTCCTAACTCATCATAATCATGTTGTCCGTAAATGCTAATAAGTTGAGAACAAATGGTTTTAAATTGTGTAAGTGTAACAATCTGACGATTCACCCGGCACACATTTTTACCATTACTGCGCACTTGTCGCGTCAATACAATCGTTTGATCGGCGGTTTCCAATCCTAAAGTGTCCATCGTTTGAAAAACTGGATGTCCTTCAGACATCACAAACACAGCTTCAACAAGTGCATACTCCTCATGATAGCGAATATCTGCGACATTTGCGCGCTCGCCCAGCACCAACTTAACAGCATCAATAATAATAGATTTCCCTGCACCGGTTTCCCCGGATAATACATTAAAGCGTGAATCAAAGGATAAATCAACGTGCTTTAAAAGCGCAAAATTATCTACTGTTAATCGTGCTAGCATGCTAATCCTCCTTAACGCATGGTGTAATCTTCGATTTTTTCTACCACTTTATGTACTGCACTTGCCGGTTTGATAACCAACATAACTGTATCATCTCCCGCCAAGGAACCAATAACCTGCGGCCAACTTGCGCGGTCTATCGCTGAAGCCACTGTATTTGCATTCCCAGGTGCAGTATTTAGAATCAACAGGTTTTCACTGTAATCATAGCTAATAATAAATTCTCGCAACACCATACGAAGCTTCGCATCGGTTACTGGTGTATCCTGGGCAATGACATACTTATAACGATCGCCACCTATATTCACCTTTACCAAGAGTAATTCCTTGATATCTCTGGAAATGGTCGCTTGGGTCGTTTCAAACCCTTCCTGCTGCAATCTTTCGGCCAATTCCTTTTGGGTGCCAATCGTCTCGTTTGAAACTATCTCAAGAATACGTCTCTGTCTTCTATTTTTCATAGGATTCCTCCTTATGATGCATGCGTCGATATTTTCTATTTAACAACTTATTTCGTACAATTTCAAAAAATTGATGCTCTTCAATCTGTATAATTTTTGTTGGTGTCTCAGCCTTATAAACACGCACTGTATCACCCTGACAAATATTACTAATCATGCGCCCATCTGCAAACAGATAACCATCTTGATAGCTGTGCGTTAAATGAATGTCAATAATCCCCTCTGTCGGAACAATTGTCGAATTTGTCCCTAATACATGAGGACAAATTGGATTCACAATGAAACAATCCGTCCCAGGATAAATGAGCGGTCCCCCCGCAGACATTGCATAGCCTGTTGAACCGGTTGGAGTTGCCACTATGAGTCCGTCCCCCTGATATGAATCAATCAGTTGACTCCGTAAATATACATCCATTTCCAACGTATTTTCTAGCGGATTTCGGTTAACTGTCACGTCGTTTAATCCAACTGCACGCTGAATAAAAGAGCCGTCACGATAAAGTTCGGCGCAAATAGTCATTCTTTCCTCAATAACATAATCGCCGGCTATTAATCTTGGGAGCTTCCCTTTAAACTCGTCTAATTCTAATTCAGTTAAAAAGCCTAAATTTCCACGATTAATACCTATCAATGGAATTTTAGCATCACGAACAAGATTTGCCGCACGTAAGAACGTACCATCCCCACCAATAACTACCATCATAGTTACTGTATCCAGAAATTCTTTTTCCGGCAGGAAGCGCACTCCGGCGCATGCTGCTAAAAGCTTATCACATACATAAGCCTCTACATGATGACTTGCTAATAATTCGCCGACATATTGCGCATTTTCAACAATATCCCCACGATTCACATTAAAGTACATACCGACTGCTTGATGCATAAATCCTACTCCTACCCTAAAAATATGAAAAAATAAATACCATCAAACAAATTCCGACAAATACACCACTAAGAAAATACTTGTATTCGGCTTTCATTGTTTTCGGTATAGTAAAAGACACCTCAATAATATCATAATTATTCATGTCTATAAATAAAATTCCATCCGTTTCAAATAGATTTTGATATTCATATAGTTGTCTACGCACATTCGGTAATCTCGGATTAGCCTGCTTACCGGTTTTTACTTCAGCCAAATATCGCTTTTGATTTTTTTCAACGATAAAATCTGCTTTAATAAAACTCTCATAACATTCTTTTCCGATTAGCATCTTCACAGGCATACGTGCTTGCTCTTCTACAATATGATACCCTTTATTTTGAAGTAGTTTAGCTGCTTCGGATTCACCGACTTTTGCACGCTCACTTATTTTCTTCAAGGAGCGTGTTTTTTTCTTTTGAAGAACTAATTTAATTACCCACGCCCCAAGAAGTACGCCTACTGCAAATACCAGTAACTTATCAATCATAACATACCGTCAACTCATTTGCTAAAATCCGCAAACGTATTACGAACAAGCGCTTTTATGTCTACATCAATCGACTCAGCTGAAGCATCCTTCGTAAACCAATACAAATATTCAATGTTTCCTTGTGGCCCTTGAATCGGAGAATGAACAATACCTAAAGTCTTAAAACCCAATTTTTCATTAAAAGACAAGATATTTCCAATAACTTCCTCGTGCACTTCCGGGTCACGCACAACACCATTTTTGCCAATTTTGTCACGTCCAGCTTCAAACTGAGGTTTAATTAGAGCAACGCCACTGCCATTTTCTTTTAATATGCTATAGGCAGCAGGCAAAATCTTAGTTAAAGATATAAACGCCACATCTGTGGTCATCCAATCCATAAGTTCCGGGAAATCATCCGGCGTCAGATAGCGTGCATTGGTTTTTTCCATATTAACGACTCGTTCATCTGTACGTAACTTCCACGCCAACTGACCGTAACCGACATCAACCGCATATACACGCTTTGCACCATTCTGCAGTGCACAATCAACAAATCCACCAGTAGATGCGCCTAAATCGACAACAACAGCATCCTGCATAGAAATCGGGAACCTCTTGAACGCTTCTTCCAACTTAAAGCCACCACGACTTGCATATGGTAATGGTTCTCCAACCAAGCGCAATTGACTATCTACTGATATTTTTGTTCCAGCCTTATCAACTTTTTGATCGTTAACCAAAACCATTCCGGCCATAATATATTTCTGTGCTTTTTCGCGAGTTTCACAAAGCCCACGTTCAACTACCAGCACATCCAGTCGTTCTTTTTTAGCCATTCTTTTACCCTTTATTAACAGAATTCAAGATACGCGCCGCCATTTTTTCCGGCACTAACCCTATTTTATCTTTCAAAATATTCGTATCACCATGCTCAACAAACTCATCCGGAATGCCAATACGCACTACAGGGCAAGCAATGTTTTCATCATTTAATGCTTCCAATACCGCACTACCAAAACCGCCCATTAAAACGTTTTCCTCCATGGTAACAATGCAATTACTGGATTTTGCAGCATTTATTACGCACGCTTTATCAAGCGGCTTTACAAAACGTGCATTGATGATACCAACGGACAGCCCTTTTGCTGCCAGAATTTCAGCTGTTTGTATTGCTGGCGCAACCATAGAACCAATTGCAACAATCGTCACATCGCTACCCTCGCATATAGTTTCCGCTTTTCCATAAGGTAATAATGTATACTCATTAACCAAATCATTACCTGGTCCACGACCACGTGGGTAGCGAATTGCCGACAAGCAATCGTATACTACTGCACTATACAACATATTTTGCAATTCCGGTTCATCTTTCGGCGCCATAACAGTCATACCCGGAATAGTTCGAAGATAGCTAAGATCAAATACACCGTGATGTGTTGGTCCGTCAGCACCCACGAGGCCTGCGCGATCCAAAGCGAAAATTACCGGTGCCTTTTGCAACGCACAATCATGAATCAATTGGTCGTAACCACGTTGCATAAAAGATGAGTATATTGCCACAATAGGCTTTAATCCGGATAACGCCATTGCACTGGCCATTGTTGTAGCATGTTCCTCAGCAATGCCAACATCAAACATTCTATCCGGGAAGGCTTTTGCAAATTCACTCATGCCTGTACCGGATGCCATTGCTGCAGTAATGCCCACTAAACGACCATCCGTTTGTGCTAAATCTACTAATGTCTTAGCAAACACCTTTGTATAAGTTGGCTGAGATGATTTGTCCAATACTTCCCCAGTCTCAATATTAAATGCACCAACGCCGTGGAATTTCCCCGGATTATTCATCGCCGGCAAATAGCCTTTTCCTTTTTCGGTTAAACAATGAATCAACACCGGAGCATCAAACTGCTTGCTGTTTTCAAAGACTCTAATCAACTCTTCAATATCATGCCCATTAACCGGCCCATAGTATCGAAAACCCAGTTCCTCAAAAAAGCTTCCCGATACCAGCATGTACTTAACGGAATCCTTCACTCTATCTGCAAGTTCCGCCATCTTAGGACCGATGCTTGGAATGCGCTTCAACAAAAGCTCCATATCATCCTTCATGCGGTTATAACCCGGATCGGTGCGCAAACGGGTAAGATACTGGCTCATCCCACCAACATTAGGATCAATGCTCATTTCATTATCGTTTAAAACAACTGTCATCTTCGTTTGCAAATGGCTGGCATAATTCATTGCCTCAAACGCCATCCCACCAGTCATAGCCCCATCACCAATAACAGCAATTACATCATTTTTTTCGTGCATTAAATCTCTGGATGCTGCAAATCCAACAGCAGCAGAAATCGAGGTGCTCGCATGCCCCACCCCAAAATCATCATAAACACTTTCGCAACGTTTTGGAAAGCCAGAAATACCTTGCCATTGGCGAAGCGTATCGAATCTATCGTTTCTACCGGTCAAAATTTTATGAACATACGCTTGATGACCAACATCCCATACCAATTTGTCCTTCGGGAAGTCATAGACATAATGAAGAGCGAGGGTGATTTCTACAATACCTAGATTTGGTGCTAAGTGCCCACCGTTTTTCGCTGTCACTTCTATCAATCGTTGTCTGATTTCATCCGCTAAGGAACGAAGCTGTTCTATTGACATATTTTTAATATCTTGCGACCGGATATTTTCTATCATTCCTCTATCCCTCCTTCTCTCATTTAGCGGTAATTACCTTATTTTTGTCTATTTAAAATGTAATCTGCAATATAAGACAGTACATCACAGTCACCCGGCAGACTGCTAATTGCTTCTTTTGCAAGATGGCATTGTTCTTCTGCCAAGCGTTTTGATTCTTCTAAACCAACCATTGATGGATATGTAGCTTTATTATTCTTTTCATCGCTGCCTACTGGTTTGCCAATGACAGCTGTATCACCAATAACATCAAGTATGTCATCAGTAATTTGAAACGCCAACCCAATATGTTTACCATATCGAGTCAAAGCTTCCATTTGCATTTCATTAGCCGCACCGATTATGCCACCTATTCGCACAGAAGCCGTAATAAGGGCACCGGTTTTGTGCGCATGAATATACTTCATAGTACGTTCATCTATTATCTTTCCTTCACACAAAAGGTCCTGTGCCTGACCGACAACCATTCCCTGATTACCTGCACCTACTGCCAATTCTTTAAGCACACGCAAACCAACTTCAGGTCGGTTCTTTTTCAGCCAATAAGTGCTGATATTTTCAAATGCTTGCGTTTGCAAGCCGTCACCCGCTAGAGTAGCCATGCCAACGCCATATACAATATGGTTAGTCGGCTTACCTCTTCTTAATTCATCATCATCCATTCCCGGCAAATCATCATGAATCAAAGAATATGCATGAATACATTCGATTGCACAAGCACTATAGACAGCTTCTTCAATTTGGCCACCAACAGCAGCACAAGCCGCCATCGCAAGAACCGGACGCAAACGTTTGCCTCCGGATAATAAACTATATGCCATTGCATCAATTAAAACATCATTGTATCCATCTTTTTCAGGCAAAATCTTCGGTAAATTATCTTCAGTCAATTGCTGAAGCGCCGACATTTTTTCTTTACTCATACCAGCTGCTCCTCTATTTGAAATTCTTTTTCAATTCCATCTTGCAATATTTTAATGTTACTTTCTGCGTCACGCAACATCCTTTGACAAAGATTGGCCATATCTAAGCCACGTTTATACTGTTCAACAGCCTGCTCTAGCGCAATATCCCCTTGACTCAATACCTTAAGCGCCTCTTCTAGCTGACTCATGGCTTGTTCAAATGTCATCTTATCAGTTATATTATCATTCATTTTGATGTCCTTTTCATTGTATTTCTTTTACTTCACTCTCAACCTGGCCATCCATAAATTTCAAAGTTATTAAATCCCCAACAGCAACTTGATTTACAGAAGTTATCGCATGTTGATTTTTCTCACAATAAGAAAAGCCTCGCCCTAAAACCTTAAGCGGGCTTAGCGCATCTAGTTGAGCCACTCGTTCTGCAAAAGATTTTTCTTTGCCACTCATGTATATTTTCATGCTATTTTCAAGCTCTGTACAGCGTTGATCCAATGGCAAACTATACATTGCAAGAATTTTTGATGAATCTTGTAAAATGCCGGACGAAAAATAACCATTTAATATATCGCGTTTGTGAGAAACAATGGTTTTAATACATTTATTTGCATATTCCTTGGATTCATTGAGTTTTTGATAGACCAACTGCCAATCCGGCACTGCAATTTCTGCTGCTATTGATGGTGTTCCTGCCCGTACATCCGCCGCAAAATCCGATAAAGTAACATCTGTCTCATGACCAACAGCACTGATAATCGGAACAGGACTCTCTGAAATTGTGCGAACAACAGGCTCTTCATTAAAATTCCACAAATCTTCTAAAGAGCCACCGCCACGACCAACAATTATCACATCAATATCACTTCGCTCATAAAGCGTTCTAAGCCCGTATACAATAGAGCGCGCTCCGTCATTCCCTTGCACAGAAGCAGGGACAAGTAAAACTTCTACCATTGGCCAACGCCGTTTTAGTACACGCACCATATCACGAATAACCGCCCCAGTTGGCGAAGTCACAATACCTATTTTCCGTGGCGTTTCAGGCAAGTGACGACGCTTTGATTCGTCTTTAAACACGCCTTCTTGAGCCAATTTTTCCTTTAATTTTTCATATTGAATCTGCAAATCTCCTATTCCCACGGGCATAAGGCGATTTACGTATAACTGGTAATCTCCGGTTTTTGTATAAACAGATATGCTTCCCTGCACAATAACAGCCTGACCATTTTTTGGTAAAGTGCGCATTCGCTCTGCAACTGAACGAAACATCACACAACGAATAGCAGCTTTGTCATCTTTAATAGAAAAATAACAATGCCCGCTAGAAGCATGTCGCTTAAAATTTGAAATTTCGCCCTCAACGCGAATATTTTGCAGAACATCGTTGTGTTCAAACATGCTCTTAATATATTCGTTCAAATGCGCAACTTTTATAATACCGTTTTCACTCATGATTAATTTCTTTCTTATAAACTGCATCTAAAATAGCATTGACAAATTTATAAGATTCTTCATCACCGTAAAGTCTAGCTAAATCAACCGCTTCATTGATAATAACGGCTGCATCAATTTTATCTTTTGAAAATACAAGTTCATAAATACCCATACGAAGAATATTCTTATCAGCACTTGCCATTCGCAAGGTACTCCAATTTTTTGCCTGGGCATTAATTAAATTATCAATGTCCACCTTATTTTCCATGGTTCCTGAAACCGTTTCAATAATAAAGTTTTTATCATCCTCTGCCAAAACACTGTCCAGTGTATCTTCATCCAGTTCTGGAAATACAGAAATAATATTTGCAGCAACTAAAAAATCCTCTAAATTATCTTCTTCAAGATAGTGCCGCAACACATCTTTATAATTCGTTTCTCCCATATCACTGGAATAAATAAGGAGAAAAGAAATTTGTCTTGCTAACTTACGCATGTTATTCCCCCATCACTATATCATTTGAATTATTAAAATCGAGACCTTGAATAAAAACGTCAACCGAGCGCACCTTCATACCTGTCATTTGTTCAATGTCTTGCTTTACTTTACGCTGAATTTCATGTGCAAGGTCCGGTATACAATATCCGTACAACACCTTTACGTTAATAATAATATAAAAGCCATCGTTTTTGTAGTCTACACGAACACCTCTAGCGCCTGGTTTTTTACCTAACATTCCACTAAAGCTGTCTGTCACATTGCCAATAAATCCATCTCCAGCTACACCGATTGTATGAGAAATCCCCTCGATGGTATTAAGCGCAATTGCCGCAACTGACGCAACAACATCATCGTCTACTCGAATAGTACCGAAATCATTTTGGTGGATTTGCCCCTGCGTTGCTTCCGTCTTTTTTTCCTCAGGCATCTTACCTCACTCCTTACATCGGATTGCTGTCGAATCGTCACACCTTTTTATTATATCACAACGGCCTAAAATGGTCGACAATCGGCTACACCGAATTGTTCATATAAGTCATTACAATCAGGCGACTTTGCATATTGGGCATAGAAAAAGAGCCGTTGTAACAACGGCTCTTAGACTGATTAAATTAGTTTTCGCCAAGCAAATCAGCGAGGGATGCAAATGCATCGTTGCTGAGTTCTTCGTTCACTTCTGGAACATCGCTCTTTGGCTTAGCTTGTTTCTTTGGCTTTGCAGGAGCAGCTGGTTTTTCAACAACTGGACGTTCCTTCAAGTCCTTAATAGACAAGCTGATACGCTTACGATCTTCGTCAACTTCAAGAACCTTTACTTGAACTTCTTGACCAATTGCAAGTGCATCTTCAACCTTGTCAATGTGTTCCCAAGAGATTTGGGAAATGTGAACAAGACCATCAACGCCATCAGCCAAAGCAACAAATGCACCAAATGGAGCAATACGAACAACCTTGCCAGTTAATACACTGCCAACAGGGAATTGTTCAGCAGCGTTATCCCAAGGGTTGGAGATAAGCTTCTTCAAGCTCAAGCTGATTTTGCCTTTTTCGCGATCTGCGCTCAATACGTAAACTTCGATTTCGTCACCAACGTTAACAACATCAGTAGGTTGTTTTACGCGGCCCCAGCCCATTTCAGAAATGTGGAGAAGGCCATCTACACCACCAAGATCAACGAATGCACCGAAGTTAGCAATACGTTGCACACGGCCTTTGAGGATTTGACCTTCTGCAATCTTATCCCAAAGTTGTTCACGAGCTTCTTTTTCTTCTGCTTCAAGAAGCGCACGACGGGAAAGGATAATCTTGCGGTTTTCTGGGTTGGAATCGAATTCGATGATTTTGAAACGATAGGTATTTCCAACAAAAGACTTGATGTCGTCAACGTATTTGGTGTCGAGATGAGATGCTGGTACGAAACCGCGAGCACCGATATCAACAATTACGCCGCCCTTAACATCGCTAACAACTTTAGCTTCGATAACTTCACCGTTTTCGTATTTTTCTTGGAGAGTATCCATAGCCTTTTCTTGGTCAGCACGTTTTTTGGACAATACCATGTGACCTTCGTTGTTTTCCATCTTAATAACCATTACTTGAATTTCATCGCCAACTTTAACGATTTCTTCGACATCTGGATCTTTTTGGAAGGACAGTTCCTTGATTGGAATAACGCCTTCAGATTTGCCACCCACGTCTACCATTACTTCGTCAGAGTTAATCTTTACGACAGTACCAGTAACTACTTCGTAGAGATTGAGTGGTTCTAAAGTACCATACCCTTGTTCTAAACCTTGTTCCATTGTTAATTCTTCCATCTTGTCAATGACCTCCCTAATTATCCAGTCAGGAGTCGATGCCCCTGCTGTTAAACCAATTTTATCGACGCCTTCAAACCATTCACGCTGAAGCTCCGCTGCGGTTTCCACATGTTTAGTTGCAACTCCTACATCTTGACAGATTGATACAAGTTTACATGTATTAGCGCTGTTATAACCACCAATAACCACCATCAAGTCGACCTTAGCAGCAAGTTCGCTGGCATCAGATTGTCTATCCCTGGTTGCTGTGCAAATAGTGTTTTGCACCACTAATTCTTCTAGGGAAAGGCTTTCTAAATATTCTACTGCCTTTTCAAACCGTTCAATTTTCTCAGTTGTTTGAGAAACCAAACAAATTCTCTTTCCCACAAGAGATAGACCCTTCAATTCATCAAGACTGATAAACACAATAGCTGTATCATTGGTCCAACCAACAATCGCCATTACTTCCGGGTGTTTGCAATCGCCAAGAATCAACACTTGATAACCGGCTTCTGCATGTTCACGCGCTATCTGTTGTACTCTTTTAACCTTTGGACAAGTACAATCAAAATATTCGTGGCCGTGCTTTTCAATTTCCTGATAAACAGAAGGTGCAACGCCATGTGTACGAATTAACACGTTTTTTTCTTGAACGGAATCAATATCATCGTAGGATTTGATCCCTAACGATTCAAGACGTGATACTTCTTGAGGATTATGAATTAACGGTCCTAGCGTTGCAATCGGACCCTTACCTTCTTCAATAAGCTTTTCACCTTTATTGATGGCAGCCCTAACACCGAAGCAAAATCCTGCATTAGAAGCTAATATGATTTCCATATATATACCCTCACATTCATATGCTAATTCGATTACACTTTATTATACCTAATCTTGGCCGTATTGCCAAACATTATTTTCCAATTATCCCAATTATTTTTTCAAAAACTTCTTTTTCATTCAGATTATCGGTATCAATCAATATCGCATCATCCGCTTTTTTAAGCGGCGCAATTTCTCGCGTACGATCTTGATAGTCTCGCGCTTCAATATCCTTTACTAATTCATCATATTCCTGATGAATGCCTTTACTCTCCAATTCAAGATAACGACGACGCGCTCGCTCTTCTACACTCGCAATGATATAAAACTTATAATCTGCATTTGGTAAGACTACAGTACCAATATCCCTGCCATCCATAATCACAGAATGCGTGCTTGCAATTTGACGTTGTTGTTCTGTCATTGCATCTCGCACACTGCCCAATTTAGCATAAGCGCTAACAATCTTAGAAATCTCCGGCTGACGAATAGCTTCTTCAATGTTTTCATCATGATTAAACAAACATTTTCTGTTGTCAACATGCTTAAATTGTAATGCCATTCCCTTAAGCAAGTTCTCTAGCGCTTCATTTTCTACAGGTGCCACCTGATTTCTTTCCGCTATTAGCGCCACCGCACGATACATCGCACCGGTATCCAAATAAATATACCCTAAATGTTTGGCAAGAGCTTTTGCCAAAGTGCTTTTACCAACGCCTGCCGGTCCATCAATCGCAATTTGCATTTTTTCTCCTCACATATCATTTTTATATGGTACGATGCGCTAACCCAATAGCAACATCATCCAGGTACAGCAAACCTATACTAAAAAATACTGCCACGCTGATATGGTCTTCATAACGTGCCAATCCAACTTTACCACCCACGCTCATGCCACTTGCTTTGATAGCAACTTGACTCAACGCATCATGTACAGCACCGGCCACACAGCCATCCCCGTGATGAGAGTCTTCTTCAATTAAACCTTCACGTTTTGCCGCAACAATGGACTGTTCAATCATTTTGTTCATGGACTTAACAAAATCTCCACCAATATCAACAGCAGCCGCTTTAACGCCATGCTTTGCATATTCTTTTTTTAACGCCCGTTCAACATCTCTAGTCTCTGAAACAGCCATTTTCACAGCTGCTCTAGCAACAATTTTACTTTCACCGCCACTACTCACAACCATTACTCCCCTTCTTTTACGTATCTACATGCAGATTGACCTGCACAATATCCTGTTGAAAATGCGATTTGCAAATTAAATCCTCCGGTATACGCATCAATATCTAACAGTTCTCCAGCGACATATAATCCCGGGACTTTTTTTACCGCTAGTGTTTTCGGATTAACTTCTTTTACTGATAACCCACCAGCAGTCACAATACCCTCCGTTAAATCTCTTGTCCCTGTCAGCGAAAATGAAAAATCTTTTAATAATTCAATAATACGACAACGTTCTTCTTTGGTAAGCTGATGCAATACACGAAATTCCTTTATACCACTACGTGTAATAAATATCGATACCATTTTTTGCGGCAATAGTTTTTTTATCAAGCTACCAAGATGCTTATTTGGCATCCCCTGAATCTCACGCAGTAAACGTGCATCCAATTGTTGTTCTGTCAAGGCAGGCTTCAAATCAATATGCGCAATCAATTTATCATGCTTTTTTTGCCAATAAGCTGAACAATGGCCACTCGCTGACAAAACTACCGGACCGCTAATGCCAAAATGAGTAAAAAGCATTTCGCCTTGTTCGCCATACAAACATTTCTTACCCTGATTTGTAATGGTAAGTCTTACGTTTCTCAAACTTAGGCCTTGCAATTCCGGCACCCACTTTTCATCAGAAACCAACGGAACCAATGCCGGATATGGTGCAATAACCTTCAGTCCCAATTTTGTCATCCACGAATATCCATCACCCGTACTCCCTGTCCCGGGATAGGAAGCGCCACCAGTACAAACGATTACCGCACGTGCATGCCAAGAATCGCCTGCATTTGACTTTACAGCAAAAGAACCATCATCAAGAAATGTCAACGATTTAATTTGAGCATCACATTGAACTTTTACTCCTAATCGTTTCATTTCTCTCATCAAAACATCGACGATATCCTGCGCATGGTCACTTTGTGGAAAAACACGCTCTCCACGTTCCACTTTCAAAGGACATCCATGCGATTCAAAGAATGACCACACATCTTTATTATCAAAAGCATTCAAACTTGAATACATAAATTTCGCATTGCTACGAATGGCAGCTAAAATTTCCTCATGTGTTTTCATGGTGGTTACATTGCAACGACCCTTGCCGGTAATTCGAATTTTACGCCCACATACTGACATTTTTTCAAGCAACAACACTTCACAGCTCTGCTGAACCGCTTGAATAGCTGCCATCATGCCACTAGCACCGCCACCAATTACAATTATATCAACCAATTCGCCACCTCCATGGCTCTTATTGTAATTTATCATGCCATCGAAAGCCCATTAATATTTCTTATAAGTTCTCCTAAATAATAATGACGCACTTTTATGAAATATGATAACAAATCCAGGCTTTTCCCTTGAAGGAATATGTAGAATATGTTAATTTTATATTACCGTTTATATTCAAGGAGAATTGTCATGACTAACAATAAAAAGTTGCTTTCTTGGGTCGATGAAATCACTACACTTTGCCAACCAGACAAAGTTGTATGGTTTGATGGATCCGATGAGCAACAAGAATCTATTTTAGAAGACCTCGTCGCTCATGATGCAGCAATTAAACTCAATCAAGAAAAACTTCCTAACTGCTATTTATTTAGATCCCATGTCTCCGACGTTGCTCGCGTTGAAGGTCGCACCTTTATTTCTTGCGAAAATGAGGAGGATGCCGGTCCTACAAATAACTGGTATCCACCTAAAGAATTAAAAGAAAAAATGATTTCCCTTTATAAAGGCGCCATGAAAGGCCGCACGCTTTTTGTTATCCCATTTTGCATGGGCCCTATCAATAGTCCTGCATCTCGCATTGGTGTGCAAATCACCGACAGTCCTTATGTTGCACTCAACATGAAAATCATGACTCGTGTTGGCCAGCCTGTTCTTGATCGCCTCGGCAGCGATGGATTCTTTGTACCATGCTTACATTCTGTCGGAAAACCACTCGAACCAGGTGAACTTGATGAAGCATGGCCTTGCGCACCGATAGATGAAAAATATATTGCTCACTTCCCTGAAACCCGTGAAATTTGGAGTTACGGTTCCGGTTATGGTGGTAACGCTTTGCTTGGCAAAAAATGTCTTGCTTTGCGCATCGCATCTGTCATGGCTCGTGACGAAGGTTGGATGGCTGAACACATGTTAATTCTTAAAATCACCAATCCAGAAGGCGAGTCTAAACATATCTGCGCTGCATTCCCAAGCGCTTGCGGTAAGACCAACCTAGCTATGCTCGTTCCTACGCTTCCGGGCTGGAAAATTGAAACCATCGGCGACGACATTGCTTGGTTACACATCGGTGAAGATGGCCGTCTTTATGCTATCAACCCAGAAAACGGTTTCTTCGGTGTTGCACCTGGCACTTCTGTACGTTCCAATCCTAACGCTATTAAAACCATTGGCAAAAACACTATTTACACCAATGTTGCACTCACCGATGATGGCGATGTTTGGTGGGAAGGACTTGGCCCTGCCCCAGAACACCTTATTGACTGGCAAAACAAAGATTGGTACAACGGCTCCACCGAACGTGCAGCTCATCCAAATTCTCGCTTTACAGCGCCAGCTGCACAATGCCCTATCATTGCTAAAGATGAATGGGAAGCTGCAGAAGGTGTTCCAATCGATGCTATTCTTTTCGGCGGCCGTCGTCCATCTACCATTCCATTGGTTTATGAAAGCTTCAACTGGCAACACGGGGTATTCCTCGGTTCTATTATGGGTAGTGAAGTTACCGCAGCTATTATCAGCGACCAACTCGGTCGCATTCGTCGCGACCCATTTGCAATGTTGCCATTCATTGGTTATCACGTTGCTGACTACATTCAACACTGGTTGGATATGACCAAGCTCACTGATGAAAGCAAACTTCCAAAAATATACTCTGTAAACTGGTTTAGAAAAGATGAGGATGGCCAATTCCTCTGGCCAGGTTACGGCGAAAACATCCGCGTATTAGAATGGATTTTCAATCGCACTAACCATAACGCTGACGCAAAAGAAACCGCCATTGGCTACATTCCAAACCCTAAAGATTTGCACACCGCTGGTTTGAACGTTTCTAATGACTGTATGGAACGTCTTCTTAGTGTTGACAAAGACGCATGGTTGGAAGAAGCACGTTCCATCCACGCTCATTTCGACTCTTACGGTGAAAAAATGCCAAAAGAATTATTTGACGAATTATCCGCTCTTGAAAAGCGTTTAGCCGCTCTTTAATCAGTAATTTTTTCATAATAACACCTTAAATTTCTAGACTTGCAAAAAAGGGGCTGTCGCATTAAGCGATGAGCCCCTTCTTTAAAATTACAGAAAAAAATTAAGGCCAAGCGAGCAATCGCTTGGCCTTTACTGTAAAATTACAGTA
>OLPO01000341.1_pt1 | contig 39494 bp, 39 predicted proteins | sample 1672831 | NCBI WGS metagenome assembly OLPO01 (sample SAMEA3136728, study PRJEB25190) | human gut metagenome
GCCCTTTGGAATTGTTCCAAAGGGCAGGCCATTCTCTTGTTGGTGCCGCAGACAAAATGGGGATACCATTGAAACCGCATTGAATAAAGACAGTAGGGATGAGCCGTTGGGCTTGCCCGCGCACAGGGAGGAAAGCCCATCCATGCTGGAGCTCAAGGACATCAGCAAGAAGTATGTCACCCAGTCGTTTACCCAGGTGGCGCTCGACGCTGTGAGCTTGGCGTTTCGCGATAACGAGTTCGTGGCCATTCTGGGTCCCTCGGGTTCGGGTAAAACCACGATGCTCAACGTTATCGGCGGCCTCGACCACTTTGACTCGGGCGATCTGCTCATCGATGGTATTTCGACCAAGGACTTTCGCGATCGCGATTGGGATGCCTACCGCAATAACCGCATTGGCTTTGTATTCCAAAGCTATAACCTCATTCCGCATCAGACCATCTTGGAAAACGTCGAGCTGGCGCTCACGCTCACGGGCGTGGGGCATGCCGAGCGCCGCCAGCGTGCGCGCGAGGCGTTGGAGAAAGTCGGTCTGGGCGAGCACGTTAACAAGCGTCCGAGCCAGCTTTCGGGCGGGCAGATGCAGCGCGTGGCCATCGCCCGAGCCCTTATCAACGACCCTGAGATCGTCCTTGCCGACGAGCCCACCGGCGCCCTCGACTCCACCACATCCGTGCAGGTCATGGACCTGCTCAAAGAGGTCGCCCGCGACCGTCTGGTTATCATGGTCACGCACAACCCGGAGCTTGCGTACCAGTACGCCACGCGCATCGTAAATCTTGCCGACGGCAAGATCACGCACGATTCCGACCCCTTTGACGTGGCTAAGGCACAGCGTCGCGAGGCCAAACCCACGCGCAAGACGTCCATGAGCTTCCTCACGGCGCTGGGCCTTTCGGCACGTAACCTCATGACCAAGAAGGGCCGCACCGCCATGACGGCCTTTGCGGGCTCGATTGGCATTATCGGTATCGCGGCGATCTTGGCGCTCTCAAACGGCGTGAACAATTACATCAAGAAGGTCGAGGAGGATACGCTTTCGAGCTACCCGCTCACGATCTCCCGTCAGGATTACGACCTTTCCGCCATGATGGACGGCCACGGCTCCGCCACCTCGAACGATGCCGACGCTCAAGATACCGAGAGCGCGCCCAGGAAAACCGACAAGATCCCCGTGGTCACGGCTGTTAAAGATATGTTTGCGAGTGTCAAATCCAACGACATGACGAGCCTCAAAAAATGGCTGGACAACGGCGGCGATGGCATCGATGAGGACGTCAACGCTGTCCAGTACAACTACGGTGTGACTCCTATCGTCTACCGTGCGGGCACGGGCGACGAATCTCCTGTCAAGCTCGTGCCCAATGCCATGACCACCGCGATGAGCGGCGGCGCCAGCTCGGCGGCTACGGCTAGCATGGGCTCTATGGGCACGGATGTCTTTAACGAGATGATCGACGACCAGCGTCTTCTCGATTCGCAATATGACGTTGTGGCGGGCCACTGGCCCACGTCTGCCAACGAGGCGGTGCTTGTACTTTCGAGCCGTGGCACCGTGGGCGACTACACGCTCTACAGCATCGGTGCCCTGGACATCGACCAGCTCAACGACCTTGTTGCGAGCGCCATGTCGGCAGACGGCGAGGTAGAGACGCCGGACACCGATGTCGATTTCACCTACGAGGACGCACTTTCCACTACGTTCAAAATCCTCTCGCCCTCCGATGTCTATCGCAAGAATGCCGAAGCGGGCACTTGGACCGATATGTCTGATGACGCCAACTTCATGGCGAGCAAGGTTGACTCTGGCATTGACCTGCGCATTGTTGGCGTGGTCAAGCCTAATGAGACGGCCAATTCCTCTGCGCTTAGCCCGGGTATCGCCTACACGCACGCTCTGACGCTCCAGCTTATGGACCGTGCTGCCAATTCTCAGATTGTCCAGGAGCAACTTGCGCATCCCGATACCGATGTCTTTACCGGCAAGACCTTCGACGAGCTGCAGGGCGAGGCCAAGCAGGGTGTGGACCTGGGCAGTATGTTCTCGGTCGACGAGGCCGCGCTCAAAAGCGCATTCTCTTTCGATGCGTCCGCGCTCTCCGGTGCGGCCGCCGGTATGGATCTTTCCACTGTTGATCTCTCTGGGCTCAACATCGACCTTTCTGGCATAGGCCAAAATATCGACTTCACCGACATCATGGCCAAGGCGCCCACGCCCGACCTCTCGGGCATCTTTGATGGCCTGGAACTCACGCCCGAGCAAATGGAGCAGGCGGGTACTATCGCCAATCAGCTCTTTACAGGCTTTATGCAATCGGAGCAATTCCGTGCCCTCTCGCCCGACGATCTTAAAGACGCATCGAAACTCGCGGGCGCATTCACGGCTTATCTTGAGCAGGACACGACGGCACAGCAATACCTCGCTCAGCTCAAGGCGCTGGGCGGAGATGCTTTGGCCGAGCGCTTACAGCAAGCAATGACCGATTACGTGCAAAACCAGCTTGCGCCCTATTTCCAGCAAGCCATGGGGCAGATTATGCAAGAGATAAGCGACGAGATTGCGGCCACGGTTTCGTCCCAGCTCAAAGTCGGGGCTGCAGGCCTTATGGACCAGATGGCGACGCAGATGTCGTCCAACATCCCCAATCTGGCAAACGCCTTCCATGTAGACGCCGCCGCGTTCGCAAACGCCATACACTTCAATATGGATGCCGAGGACTTGAGCTCCTTGATGATGAACTACGCTAAGGCCTCGAAGCTCACCTATGACAATAACCTCACCACGTTGGGATATGCCGACGAGGACAATCCCATCTCCATCAAGATCTTCCCGCGCGACTTTGAGGCGAAGGAGCGCGTGCTTGCGCATATCGACGATTACAACGAGCGCGCGAAGGCCGCGGGCCACGAGGACCGGGTGATTTCCTACACCGACTACATGGGCATCATCATGGGCTCGGTGACCGACATCGTGAACACCATCAGCTTGGTGCTTATCGCTTTTGTGAGCATTAGCTTGGTGGTGAGTTCCATCATGATCGGCATCATCACCTACATCAGCGTGCTCGAGCGTAAAAAGGAAATTGGCATCCTGCGTGCGATCGGCGCGTCGAAGCGCAACGTGGCCAACGTATTTAACGCCGAGACCTTTATCGAGGGCTTTATCGCTGGCGTTTTTGCCATCGCGGTGGTGGTTATCGTGAGCTTCCCGGTTAATGCTTGGGCACTTGCGGCCAAGCAGGTGCCCAACCTTATGAGTTTGCCCGTCCAAGACGCGCTCGTGTTGATTGCGATTTCGGTAGTGCTCACCGTGGTTGCCGGTCTACTGCCCGCTCGAAGTGCTTCGAAGAAGGACCCGGTGGAGGCGCTGCGCTCCGAATAGGCGCGCCGGCCGCGCGGTGTCGTTGCGCGGCCACCGTGCCGTTAGGCGATGCTCCAGGCCGGGCGTGCGAGCAGCAGCGCGGAGAATGGGTTGAAGAATGATTTCCTGAGCATCGGGGCCCCTTTCTTGCGTTGCCACGATTCTATGCGATGAGATATCACCCGTTCCCCTATATGTCCTTGCCATTTCCTTGTTTTGGCGAACACAATGAACAGTGTGCTCGCAGTGAGCACGGTTGAGGCAGCAAGTCGCATTTTCGCTGAGGGACCGAGGTACGCGTCTGCCGGATCGCACATCCTAAAAGGAGAGGATTGACCGACATGAACGTAGTAAAGATCGTATTCAGCCCGACAGGCGGAACTCAGAAGGTCGCCGATGCTCTTGCGGAGGAGTTGGCGAAGGACGGGGGCTCAATCTCTCAGATCGATCTGTCCGACCCCGCGATGGAGAAGGCCGAGCTCTGCGTTGACGCCGACGCCCTTGCCGTTATTGCCGCGCCGTGCTTTGCCGGCCGTGTGCCCGCGCTCGTCTTGGAGCGCCTTGCCAAGGTGGCTAACAATGGCGCGAAGGCGGTTGTGACGATTGTTTACGGCAATCGCGATTTTGACGATGCCCTGCTTGAACTCAAGGATAGCGCCGTCGCTCTCGGCTATACGGTGGTTGCCGGTGTGGCTGGTATCGCTGAGCACTCTTTGGCACATCAGTTCGCCACGGGCGAGCCTGGTCCGGATCAGATTGCGATGCTTCATTCGTTCGCGCAGCAGATTCTCGAGAAGGTTCAAAACGGCGCTACCGGCGACGTTGAGGTCCCCGGCAATAAGCCTTACAAAGATTCCGGTGCCGGCAAGTTGGTTCCCCAGCCAACTCCGGCGTGCTCGGCATGCCGTGCCTGCGCCCAGGTATGTCCCGTTGGGGCAATTGGCGCATTGCCGCGCGGTATGGCAGATGAAAACCTTTGCATTGGCTGCATGCGCTGTGTCGCCATGTGCCCCAAGCATGCTCGCGTCGTGAATCAAGAGATTGCCGGCGCTATCGCCGCGAGGATTGAGAGCGCGTGCTCCGTGAAGAAGGATCCCCAGCTCTTCCTCTAACGGATATGGGATTCGGCTGCTTAATTGGATATCGCGCGGCAATGCCGTAAGATGGTTCGGTCAAAAGAGCATCTGAATCGAGAGGGATACCGTACGTGATATTGTCGCTGGCTCCCATGGAGGGGCTTACGGGTTATGTATTTCGCCGCGTGCATGCGGAGTGCTTCGGTGCGCTCGACCGTTACTACACGCCGTTTTTACCGCCTCCTCGTGTGGGCAAGACCTTTGGAGGAAAAGCCTTCAAGGAGCTTGACCCGGCGAACAATCAGGGGCTCACTGTTATCCCTCAGCTTATGAGCAAAAATGCCGACGAGTTTGTGGGGGCAACCCAAGTTTTGGCCGATATGGGCTACCACGAGGTCAATCTCAACTTGGGCTGTCCCTCTGGCACAGTTGTGGGCAAAGGGAAGGGCTCCGGCTTTTTGCGCGACCTGGGCGAGCTCGAGCTCTTTTTGCAGGATATTTGCAGCAGGTCTGCTCTGAGTGTTTCGGTCAAGACGCGCGTGGGCTTTGAGAGCGATGCGGAGTACGAGGATATCTTGGACCTGTATTGCCGCTGCCCGCTGGCCGAGCTCATTGTGCACCCGCGTGTGCGTGCCGACTTTTACAAAGGCACACCTCGGCAGGAGCTCTATGACAAGACGCTCGAGCGCGCGCCGTTTCCCGTGGCGTATAACGGTGACATCTTTGACGTGGACGATATAGACGCACTCGTGGCGGCCTATCCGCAGACGCGCCATGTGATGATCGGTAGGGGACTGCTTGCGAATCCTGCGCTGGCTCGTATGGCGCAGGGAGGCCCGGCGATGACACTCGCGGAGCTCAAGCATTTTCACGATGAGCTCTACCGCGCCTATGAAGCCGAGATGGGCGGCAACGCGGTGTTTCGCATGAAGGAGTGGTGGTTCTACGCCAAGTGTGCCTTCGCAGATCCGCTGGCGGTTCACCGGCTTGTTCGCAAGGCACGTAAAGCCGCGGAGTATGAAGCGGCTGTCGAGCGGGTCTTTAACGAAGAGCCTCTTGCCAGCGTCGCTCGTTTTCATGGATAGCAATCGCAGGCGCGTTCCTTGTATGGAGCACGCCTGCGATGTTGTTACAGCAGGTTCTTTTGGACCCAGGTGATGATGTCGCTCGATTCGTAGAGTGGTTTGCCATCGATGAAGAGGCACGGTACCTGGCGCTTTCCGCCTGCGGCAACCAGGTGCTGCTCGGCGGCGCGGTCGGTTGTGATATTGCGCTGGGGGATAGAGATGCCGTTGCTGGCAAGGAAGTTCTCGACCTTGATGCAATAGGGGCATCCGGTCATGACGTAGAGCTCAAGCTCGTGGTTTGCTGCCATGGGACTCCAATCGGTAGTGACGTTGCTTAACGCTGATGGAGAGATACCCAAAGGAGGCAGGGGCGTATCCCATACAAAAAAGCAACAGTATGCACTGCTTAGCTCAGGCCAATTTATGCCATATGTCAGAAATGGCTTGCAATCGACGATGTTCGGCGTATGCTTATTTATGACATATGTCAGGAATGGAGAAGGCTATGGCGGGACGGCGCGAAAAAACGAGGCACGTGGGCATGCGGCCCGAATACCTAGGGTTTACTCCCGACGGGACGGCAGCCGGCGTAGATGTTGTTCTTGCCATCGACGAGTTGGAAGCACTGCGTCTAATCGACCTGGAGCAACTGAGCCAGGCAGAAGCCGCTGAGCGCATGGGCGTTGCGCGCACCACGATCGCCATGATTTGCAGCCGCGCTCATACCAAGGTCGCAGATGCTCTGGTCAACGGTCGTCGTCTTGTCATCACAGGTGGAAACGTTGCGTACGACCCCGCTCCGCAACCTGACGCAAACGCTTGGTCGCACAAGAAGGAGAACAGTATGAGGATTGCGGTCACGTACGAAGACGGTAAGATTTTCCAGCACTTTGGTCGCACGGAGCAGTTTAAGCTCTATGACGTTGAGGGTGGTAAGGTTGTATCCTCGCAGGTAGTAGGCTCGAATGGTGCTGGTCATGGCGCTCTTGCCGGCGTGCTTGCAGCAGGCGGCGTTGACGTGCTTATTTGCGGCGGCATCGGCGGCGGGGCTGTTAACGCCCTCGCTCAGACCGGCATCGATATCTATCCCGGTGCGGCGGGCGACTGCGACGACATCGTGAATGCCTTCCTTGCGGGCGAGGTCACGCAGGCCGAGGGCGCCACGTGCGGCTGCGGTGGCCACGGCCACGAGCACGGCCACGGCCATGAGGGCTGCGGATGCGGTGACCATGGCCATGAGCATGGCGAGGGACATCACTGCTGCCACTAGTAAATGCTGGATAAACCATTGTTGGATTTATCCCATTTGCATACCTCAGTGTTTGCAACCTCGTAGATAACGCGCTAGAGTTTTCGCTTGAAAGCTAACCGAGCGGGTCAGACTCCCTGGAGGGGTTTGCCCGCTTTTGCTCTATCTGAGGGGACCTTACGTGAAGCTCGACGAGCTGGAAATCGGTAAGGACGCGATCATCGCGTCTGTGGCGTCGGACGACGTGGCGCTGCATCAGCATATTCTCGATATGGGCCTAACGCCCGGTACCGAAGTGACCATGATGAAGTACGCCCCCATGGGCGACCCCATGGAGATTCGCCTGCGCGGCTATGAGCTTACCCTTCGTCGCGATACCGCGGCACGTATCGAGCTTGTGGACGTTCACGATACCGATACCGTTGCGCGCCATGCCCCGCAGACGGGCAGCGTTGCGCACCCCGCCTTGGGCGAGGGATACCATCCGCGCCGCACAAAGAAGGCGGTGCCCGAAGGCTCACCTATCACCTTTGCCCTTGCCGGCAACCAGAACTGCGGCAAGACAACGCTGTTCAACTGCCTTACGGGCTCCAACCAGCATGTGGGCAATTTCCCGGGCGTGACGGTCGACCGTAAAGATGGCCAGATCCGCAACCACCCCGAGGCGACGGTCACCGACCTGCCCGGCATCTACTCGCTCTCTCCGTATACGGGAGAGGAGGTCGTAAGCCGTCAGTTTATTCTCGATTCGCGGCCCGATGCGGTGATCGACATCATCGACGCTACCAATATCGAGCGCAACCTCTACCTCACGCTCCAGCTTATGGAGCTCGATCGACCCATGGTCATCGCTCTTAACATGATGGACGAGGTCACGGCCAACGGCGGCACCATCGACGTTAACCTGCTCGAACGCGAGCTTGGCGTGCCTGTGGTTCCTATCTCGGCGGCAAAGAACGAAGGCATCGGCGAGCTTGTGGAGCACGCCATGCACATTGCCCGCTACGGCGAGCGACCGGGGCGCATCGACTTTTGTTCGAGCGCGGCCGACAGCCCCGATGGCGGCGCGCTCCATCGTTGCATCCACGGTATTGCAAACTTGATTGAGGACCACGCCAAGGCTGCGGCTATCCCGCTGCGCTTTGCGGCGACCAAGCTCGTCGAAGGCGACGCACTGGTTATCGAGGCCCTGAATCTCGACCAAAATGAGCTCGATGCCATCGAGCACATCATTAGCCAAATGGAGGAGGAATCGGGCAGCGATCGCCTGTGCGCTCTTGCCGATATGCGCTTTACCTTTATCGAGGATGTGTGCGCCACCTGCGTGGTCAAGCCGCACGAGAGCCGCGAGCATAAGCGCTCCGTTGCCATCGACCGTGTGCTTACGGGACGCTTCACCGCCATTCCAATGTTCATCCTCATCATGGGGCTTGTTTTTTGGCTCACCTTTGGCGTTATCGGCGCGGCGCTGCAAGGCCTGCTCGAGCAGCTGGTCTCGATGGTGATTGGTGCGGCCGACGCGGGCCTTACGGCGTTTGGCACCAATCCCGTGGTCCGCTCGCTTGTGGTTAACGGCGTGCTCACCGGCGTGGGCAGCGTGCTTTCGTTCCTGCCCATCATCGTCGTGCTGTTCTTGCTGCTCTCGATTCTCGAGGACTCGGGCTATATGGCACGCGTCGCGTTTGTGATGGATAAGATTTTGCGCCGCTTTGGCCTTTCGGGCCGCAGCTTTGTGCCCATGCTTGTGGGCTTTGGCTGTAGCGTGCCTGCCATCATGTCCACGCGCACCTTGCCTTCCGATCACGACCGCAAAATGACGGTCATGCTCACGCCGTTCATGAGCTGCTCGGCAAAGCTTCCCGTCTACGGCCTGCTCTGTGCGGCGTTTTTCCCGCAGGCAACCGTGCCCGCTATGGTCTCGCTCTATATTCTGGGCATCCTGGTGGGTATGATTGTCGCCACGATTCTTAACCACACAGTATTTAAGGGCGAGCCCGTGCCCTTTATCATGGAGCTTCCCAACTACCGCATGCCCAGCGCAAAAACCACGCTGTTGCTTGCATGGGACAAGGCCAAGGGTTTTATCACCAAGGCGTTTACCATCATCTTTGCGGCTTCGGTCGTGATCTGGTTCCTGCAGACGTTCGACATCCGCTTCAATATGGTGACCGATCAGTCTCAAAGTATGCTCGCGGGCCTGGGCGGGCTTATAGCGCCCGTATTCGCGCCGCTTGGCTTTGGTGACTGGCGCACCTCGACGGCGCTCGTGTGTGGCCTTGTCGCTAAAGAGAGCGTCATCTCGACGCTTACGGTGCTGCTGGGCTCCACGTCTGCGGCGGCGCTCTCGGGCATGTTCACGGCACCCATTGCATACGTGTTCCTGGTGTTTGTCCTGCTCTATCCGCCCTGTGTAGCAGCCATTAGCACTGTCCGTTCCGAACTGGGCGGGCGTTATGCTGCGGCGGTTTTTGCCTTACAGGTAACAGTTGCCTGGATTATCGCCTTTGTCGTACACACCGTGTTTTTACTTGCAGGGTTGCTCTAGTGCAGAAGGGGAACAAAGTCCTTAAGGGCTTTGTTCCCCTTTTTTATTGAGTGACGTTGCCGGTTGAGGATGAGAGGGTCATCGCATGGTGGGGAAGGCAAGATCGACCGCGGTTGGCCCCATGGGATTCATCCTGGGCTTATGTCATCGTGAGCATGCTCGGGAACATCGTGTGCGCGGCGCTGCTTTCGGTCCAGGGCCCGTTGCTGTACTCGTTGGACGCTACGGTGGCGACCTGCGTGTTGTTCTTGGCGTCGCGCGGTGCGAGGGGATGGGTGCGACGGAAGTGCTGTTCGGCTTCGATAGGCAAAGAAAACACTCCCGGTAGATGCTTCTACCGGGAGTGTTACGCGTTCGCGTTGTAGTGCGTTGGCGCGGTGTTATGCGGCCAACGACTTGCGGACCATACCCTTGGGATCTTTGAGGAGTAGGTAAAGCGCCCAGGCGATAAGGCCGGTCGTCACGATAACGAGGCCCAACAGGGCGTCATCGATCATCGCGGCGTGGTCGGCGATCTCGATAAAGGCTTCGCCCTCAAGAAGGCTGGCAATGCCGTCTACCGTCCACATAAGGCCCGCACCCCAGTACATGAGGGCAAGGACGCCGATTTTCATCTGGCTGTTGTGGCCGGCAACATACCACGCGATGGTGGCGATGGCGGCGGCAAGAAGCGTGATGATGAGCGTCATATTAGGCCTCGGTTGCAACCGCGTGTGCGGAGCGCTTGACCACGGCGTCGGCCACGACGGCGACGATGGCCCAGCATACGGTGACCATGACGCACATGCCCACGCCGACGGTTGCCATCTCGTGGAGCATGGCAGAGGTATCGGCCGCGTTGTACATGGCGGTCAGGAACGGCGGGAAGGGCACGACCTCGCCATGCCAGATGTGCTCGATGCACAGCAGGATAACGCCACCCCACAGCATGTTGCACAGCCAGCCGAGCTTGCGGGTCCAGCAGATGCCGGTCTCGGCAGCGTCGGTGAGCTGATTGCCGTCCTTATCGACGATACCGCGCTCCATCTCCTTTTTCTTGACGATGGAACGAACGGCAGTAACGGCAACGGCCTCGCCGCCTCCAACAACAAAACAAGCCATAAGAAGTCTCCTTTGTCTATCGATGCGATGTCGCATCGGGCTGTTTCTATTCGAAGCAGTATAGGCGAATTGCATCATGCCGCGCGTACTGCGCAAGACGTTTTACCAAACTGCCACGCTTGGCAAAAAATCGTCAACTTCGATGGTCTTGCGTGCACGGCAGGGCGGGGCGAGCCTTTGTGCGCTCTGCGTTTTCTTGGGTGATAATGGAGAATGAGCAAAAGGGAAGATTGGGGCCTGCATGATTTTGTACTTTAGCGCCGAGGGCAACAGCCGCCATGTTGCTGAGCGCATTGCCGAGCATCTGGGCGACGCTGCCGTTTCGATTGAGGCGTTCAAAGGCGAGACCAATCCGCATATCGCTGTTGAAGAGAGCGGATGTTTGGGCTTTATCGCTCCCACGTACTGCTGGGGCCTGCCCACGCCGGCTGTCGATTTTCTCAAACGTGCAACGTTCGAGGTCCCTGCCAATGCCTATGTCTTTACCGCCACGACGTTTGGCACTACTGCCGGGCAGACTACGCGCTTTGCCGCGGACATCCTACGCGATCACGGTGTCAAGACGACGGCCCAATACAGCGTCCAGATGCCGGATACCTGGACTCCGATGTTCGATCTTTCCGATACAGAGAAGGTGGCGGCGATTAACGCCCGGGCAGACGAGCAGATTGATGAATGCGCGCAGATGATTGCCAATCGCGCGATGGGAAACCACGTGCGCCGTGCCGTCCCGATGTTTGCCGCCAAGCTGTACTACCGCTTTGGCTTGCCCGCATGCCAGGATACGAGCAAATTTAGCGTCGATGCGAATGCTTGCGCGGGCTGTGGCTTGTGTGCAAAGCGCTGCCCGGCCGATGCGATCAAGATGCACGACGGTGTACCCACATGGAACAAGCCCGAGTGCGCGGCCTGCCTGCGCTGCCTGCATAGCTGCCCTAAGGGCGCAATCCAGCGCGGCCCCAAGACCCGCGCGCACGGGCAGTATCTGCACCCATAAGGATTACTGCTAAGGCTAAGGTCGATTCGCCACATAAAACTACGAGGTCATGTGCCTCAAAAACGCCTCAAGGAGTTTGCCTCCTGGAGGCGTTTCTTTTTGGGGCTTGTTCGTGTCCGGGCCGGATGCTAGAGTGTGAAACACCCGGGGTCGAGAGACCCGCCTCCTGGTACAAAGGGCGCTTGGCGCCTTTAGGAGTTGCCGGCGGCGTTTGTGCCTGCTGCCGGATTCATTTAAGTACAACCTCATAGCGAGAGTTCTGGCGTATGCGGCTGCCGTTCTTGGCTGCTGTCTTTGCACGCCAGCTGCTGCTGCGCTTTTGGTTATTGCGTCTCACCCGGGAAGGAGCTCAATATGGGCGAGCACACCATCATCTACCAACCTCAAATCATCCGCGAGACGGCCGAAGGCCTCAATCGCCTCGACATCAGAGACGAAATGCTGAGCCGGCGCGAACTTGAACTCATGACATCTGTGGACGCGGAGTCGTGCGCTGCCGTTATACGCGGCCTGCTTTACCTGCAACATCAGGACCCAGAAGCACCCGTGACGCTCTACATCAACAGCCCGGGTGGCGAGGTGCAAAGCGGCCTTGCGCTCTATGACGTCATGCAGGCCGTGACCTGCACCATCCGCACCGTTTGCCTGGGCATGGCGGCTAGCATGGGGGCGCTGCTGTTCATTGCAGGAGACGAGCGAGAGGTCCTGCCGCACAGCCGCGTTATGATTCACGACCCGCTTATCAGCGGCGGGGCAGGAGGCAGCGCGCTTTCCGTCAAGGCCCGCGCCGACGACCTCATGCGTATCCGCGACATCACTGCCGGCGTGATCGCACGCCATAGCGGTATGCCGCTTGAGCGTGTCTTTGAACTTACGGCCTCCGACACCTATTTCGAGGCGAAAGAAGCCGTGGAGGCGGGCCTTGCAGATCGCATCATCACGAGGCTCTGATGCTCGTTAAATCCTGTATTACCTACATCTACCAGCGCGAACACATCGCGCAGAAAGCGAGTAATCATGATCGCTAAAACCATGAATCCTCGCGTCGCCTATGCGGGCGAGCTTCTCCTCACATCCGAGCGCACCGAGAGCATGGACTCATGGGCAACCGGGCTCAACAACAACGTTCTCGTGCTGGGCTGCTCCGGCGCGGGCAAGACGCGCAACTTCCTCAAACCGAACCTGCTGCAGTGTCACGGGTCCTATGTTGTGCTTGACTCCAAGGGTCGCCTCTTTCACGAAATGGCGCCGTATCTGAGCGACCACGGCTATACGGTCGACTGCCTCGACTTCACTACGATGGAAGGGACGGTTGGCTACGATCCGCTTCATCATATGCGTTGGCGGCGGGGTCGTCCGCTTGCGCAGGACATCATTGGCATTGCGAGTGCGCTCTTTCCCCGCGACGAGATGGGTGACGACCCGTTTTGGGCGAGTGCGGCTGCCAATTACGTTGCAAGCTACATCGCCTACGTTTTTGAGGCACTGCCCGATCGCGAATGGAACATGGCATCGGTCGTGAGTGTTTTCGAACAGGCCTGCGAGGGCAACATCGAGCAGCTGTTTTGCGACCTTCGCCGGCAAGACCCGGAAAGCTACGCCGTCTCGCTCTTTCGCCGGGCGCGGAGTACGGCTCGGGCCGAGAAGATGCATTCGAGCATCATGGGTATTATCGCCGCGAACCTGATGCCGCTCACATTTGACGGAGCGCTCGCATCGTTTCGCAAGCCCGAGCAGATTGACTTTCGCGACCTGGGGCGCGAGCGTCGCGTGCTCTTTGTGACGATGGACGACATGGATCGCAGCCTGTCCCCGCTCACGAGTCTGTTTATACGCCAGGCGTTTTCGAGCCTGTGCGACTTCGCGGACGCCTCATGTGAGGGAGGTCGCCTGCCCATACCCGTGCGATTCATGCTCGACGATTTCGCAAACCTGACGCTGCCCGGCTTTGACGACGTACTTTCCGTCATTCGTAGCCGCGAGATCAGCTGCACTGCCATCTGCCAGACGGTGAGCCAGCTCGAGGCCCGCTATGGCGAGGCTCAGGCAAACTCGATCATCGGCAACTGCGACCGTCACCTTGTACTGGGATTCCAGGACGAGCGAACGGCTCGCTACTTTGCCCTGCGCGCCAACAAGACGCCTTCGACGCTGCTTGAGACTCCGGCAGGAAGATGGTGGCTGTTCGAGCGCGGCCAGCGCGGTGTGTGCGAGCCTGCTTACGAACTTGAACAGCACCCGGGCTATGCCGAGTTTGCTGGTGAGGAAGAAGCGCCCGAGTTTGTACCGGACATATGCGAGGAGGACCTTTGGTCCGAGATGCTTTTTGAAGTCGAGCCGTTTGGAGACGGCTCGGGTGTGGCTGCCTAAAGGAAGGGGAGACGATGGACAAAACGATGAACAAGACGAGCGAACGCCTGAGCTTGAGCGAACGCATTGCGCGTGCCAGCGCCATTCGTGACCAAGCGGCGACGGTGCAGCCAGAGCGCGAGCTTATTGACGCCGAGCGCAGAAGCGCGTTTGGTCCCTGTTATATCTACCGCGCGCATGCCGACGAACTCCTGCAGATCGTGGGACAGATTTCTGACGCGTTGCCGAGCCGCGCCTCCTTTTTGGCGCGCACGGACCCGATGGAGGCTGCGCGTCCCGAGAATCATTCGGTCGCAGCGTATGCCGAAGTGGAAAACCCCGCCGTCGCCTTTGTGTGGGAGCTGCGCCACAACCCCGAGGGTGCCCTTGCGACCTTGCCGGACCGAAGCTACAGCAAGGTGCTCGATGCCACGGATGTGCTCAAGGAGTTGTGGGAGGATAAACCCGCAGTCAACGAGCTGGAGCTCGCGAAGGCCCTGATCACACAGATTGTACTGCTCGACGACAACCTGTGCGAGCAGGTGCTTACCCGCGCAAACATCATGGCGAGGGAGTGCTCAACCGCCGTGGCCCCGTACCTGCGGCCTCAAAGTTGATGATTTTCCGTTGGGCTATTTGCGCGTGTCAACGCTAGAATCGAATGGATTGTTTCGAGACTAGAGGAGAAGCACGTGGCCCAGGACTTTTTCGACCTGCTGTACAACGGCTATACCGGCGAGTACCAGCTAATGAGCTCGCTGTATCGCAACGGTTTGGATGCACTGCGCCCGCCTGCAGACATGGGCGTCGACGTGGTGTCGCTCAACCTTAAACAAAGGCTCGAGCAGCCCGATGTGCCCGCCGAGATGTTCTATTTCCAGGTGAAGACCGCCGTTACCAACGTGAGCGAGAATGCAGATCGCCCCGGTGCGTTTGCCGTGGTGGAGTTCAAGCTCAAGGCGACCGAGGTCAATCTGCTGAGCTGCTCGGGCGACCGCGCCTTGTTCTGCTATGTGTACAACAGCGAGGCCGGTGCGCTTACAGATGCGTTTGAGACACCGTTTATCTGCTTTTGGCTCGATGGCTGCCTGCTGGCAAAGCTTGAGCGCCAGGGCGCGTTTTATTACCGGGAGGGCGAGTCCAAGCTGACGCTGACGTGCCAGCTGCGCAAGCCCGCGCATGAGTTTGGCCACTGGTACGCGCTTGTGGTGGACAAGGACGGCAACAAGCTCGAGGACGGCTACCTGGGCGTTGTGGGCGGCGAGGGAAACCCGGCGAATGATGGCGCCGATCACTACAGCGTAGGCGGCTATCTGAAGTACGCGCGGCGGGACTAGGCTTTTGGCGCCGCGGACGTGATGGGTTTTATGCGCTAGCACGGGGGCTGCATATCGTTTGTGGCAAATCTTGCAAAGTAGGATTGCAAGAAACCGAGAATCTTGCAAAGTAGCTTTGCAAGATTGGGGCGCCTTAGAGTGGTTCTCGCTTTCCGGGGCGTATATCCGTTGTTGTTTTTCGACTGTGAGACCGTCGTCACCCTGGCGGTGAGCGTCGAGCTTTCCGACGTCCCGGCCGTGACAGCCTCCGAGGCCGCCAAGATGCCGGGCGTGAACACCGCGCGCGTGGCGCAGCTTTGCCGCGACGGAAGCCTGAACAGCTGGAGGGTCGGCAGCGCCCGCACGGTTTCGCGCGACTCCATCGGGTGCCGCCTCATTGCCAAGCCCGGGGCGGGAAGGCCACGCAGAGCCTCCGCCGAAGCGTAAAAATGAGGCTTACGAGACTTACGGGCCGATGCTGACCTTGCGAGAAGAACGGAGTGGTGTATGATAGGAATCGAAAGTACCGGGGGCACTTCTAGCGGCGACGCAAGTGGAAATCCCCCGGTCGTACTTTCTCCACGCTTCAAATCGAATAAAGAGATTCTGGCGACCCTCGCAGAGGACGGGTTCCTCGATGCAGGAACCCCTGAGGCCCTGTACGTACTCGATCATGTAAGCTACCAGCACTTGCTCCCATACATCAAGGTCCTCGACTCCTTGCCGGCATGGGAGCAAAGGACCATGAACATGGTCCACAATCTGCTGACGTTCGACAGGCGCATGCAGTCTATGCTGATGAAGTACATTGGCATATTCGAGGCCCAATTTCGCGCCCAGTATCTGCGCACCATGGCATCGGAGTATGGTCCGTACGCCGTCTACGATGGTTCCCTGTTTCTCAGACAGGATAACTATAGGAGGTCGTTCAGGTCGTACAGCGAAGAGGTCGACAAGAGGATCTCGAGGGACAAGCCGTTCAGGGCCGCCTTCGAAGCGGGGCGTGGTAGGCTCCCGATCTGGATGGGGCTCGAGTGCATGACGCTCGGAACGTTGTCCGCACTGTTCTCGAACACTGCCGACAAGTCTGTGACCGATGCTGTCGCCGAATCGTTCCGCTGCACGAAAGCCGAACTTACAAGTTGGACAAAGACCATCACTGCCGTTCGGAACATCTGCGCGCACTTCGAGCCGCTGTTCATCAGGGCTCAGCTGCCGTCTCAGCCGAAAGGGATAATCGGAAACACCTGTCCGCGCAGGAGTCCTCTCTACGCCATCGTCCTCCTCAGCCGTTTGCTCGAGGACATGGAGTTCGAAAGCTACGACGGGAACCTCATCTACGCCAGGCGCCTCGAGATGGACGCCCGCGAGTATCTCTTGATGCTTGAAAAATTTTGCGGAGGTTTGCTGCCACTTCCCAGCGTCCCACAAAACTGGAGGACATATCTACACGTACTGAGCTAAAAGAAAGCTCTCGCACGGGCTCTCCATCATCGTGGGGGGGATCCATCCTAGAGACGGAGAATCTCTGATGGGATGCGAGCATTGCACCACACAAGGAGAGCTCGTCGTGGGGATGCGTGCAAAAGGTCGGGCGGCGCAACTCCAGGCAGTGCTGGGGCGGGTGGTACATGCCGGAGATGGCGTCCAGGCTCGAGTCCGGCGAGATTGCAAAGAACGCCGTCAATAACTGCGGCGGCCTATGGCGGGCGCACGTCTCGCCGATGCGGGGCGTGAGGGTCATATCGTCCGTCAGGGAGGAGTGCCAGGTCTGGCTCCTCTCGATGTTGAGGCGTGCTCCCCGCGCATGTGGGGATGATCCTAGCGTATCGCCTTGGGGCAGGGCGCGCGCTCAATGGTCCCCGCGAATGCGGGGTTAGTGTTTTGGAAAGCTAGATGACGAGGCCGTGTTTCCTGAGGACATGTGGCGGTTGCCAGAGATTTCCTAGCGGTAGAGCGGGGAAGTCATGAAAATACGGCAGACTCTCCGCCCCTGCCTTACGCCCCACCCTCGACGGCCTCAACAAGAAACGCGGTGGCGCCGGTTCCGCAGGGGTCATCGTAATAAGACACAAACCGCGGGTCGGGAAGGTATCCCTTAACAAGCCCCAGGTAAGCCTCGTCTTCGGGTTCGCTTCCCCAGTGGAGGCCCACCCACCGGCGATGCATCCGTACCAGCTTTTTCGCTTCGGGGCCGCGTGGGTCGCCCTCTGCCATAGCAATCGAGAGCTGGCCCAGAATCGCATGCTCAAGTTCCTCCATGTCATTCCACACTGCCGGATCCATATCCAAGATCCGCTCGTTGGCAGCATCGATCACGTCATCCCCGTAAAGCCCGCGCGCTTCCTCGCCATAGCGCTCTTCGTTCTCGTGCACCGTGCGCCACCGCTCCAGCTGCGGCAACACCGCACCCATGAGGGACACCGCCTCGTCAAGCGTCATGCCCGTATTTTCCGCCAGGCGTGGGGCACAATCCTCGATCATGGTCTCCATTGTGGTCTCGTACGTGTATTCTCCCTGCTCATAGCACCATTTGCAGTAATGGTCGGTTTTCTTGCCGCTCGCATCGGTGCCGCAATCGTCAGGGGTAAGGTACATACCGCAGCTCTCGCAGTAATGTTCGGGCATCTCCAAAAGGTGCGACAGCGGCTCGCCGGTGACGGCGGCGATGAGTTTCATCATGTCGATTCCGGGCGTAACCTCGCCGCGCTCCCAGCGGCTTACGGCCTGGCGCGTTACAAAGAGCTTTGCCGCAAGCTGCTGCTGCGTAAGGTTATGCGCTCGACGTACGGCAATAAGGTTCTCGGCAAAGGCCATGGCGGCTCTCCTTCCAGCGGGTTTCTTGATAGTGCAAGCTTAAGCGGCGCAGGCAGCCAATCCAAGCAACCGTTTGTTGCGCGGGGCAAGTTGGCCTATAACTGGGCAAAACCTCTCGGTCCCATCGCGCCGCTTTGATACGATGGGACAAGCTCGAAAGGATCCATCATGCGCGTTATCGACCTTACCCATACCATTACTCAGGACATGCCGGTCTATCCGGGATCGGACGCGCCTCAGCTTACGCCTGCCGGCACGTACGAGCAGGACGGCTTCAAAGAGACGTTGCTGCAGATGTTTTCCCATACCGGCACGCACATGGATTCGCCCTCGCATCTGTTCTCTGACAGGACAACGCTCGACGAATTCCCCGCAAGCCAGTTTATCGGCAAAGCCCTTGTTATCGATTGCTGTGACCTGCCAGAAGGTGCTGCCATCACCATGGAGCAGCTTCGTCCCTATGGAGACAAGCTCTCCCAGGCAGACTTTCTCCTCTTTTAATCTGGGCTGGGACGAATACTGGGGCACGGACGCCTACTTTGGCGACTACCCCTGCATAGACGACGAGGTGCTCGATCTGATCATCGCTGGCGGCTACAAGGGCATCGGCTTTGACGTCATCGGCTTGGATCCCATTGCCGATACGAACCTAACGCGCCACAAGAAGCTCTTCTCTTCCTGCGACATCGTGAATATCGAGAATCTCAAGAATCTGGATTGTTGCGGCGACGATCTTTTTTGGTTTAGTTGCTGCCCCCTGAGGATCAAGGACTCCGACGGCTCTCCCATCCGTGCCATCGCCTGGTTCGAGTAGGCGGCTCGTCATACATCGCAGACATTGATGGGTCACCACGGCACACGCCGTTTGTTCTACCATCTTTTATACGAACAAGCTAGAACGTGCAACGCAGCAGGGGAGACCGGATGGCTTCGAGCGTTATTTCTCGTGATGAACTCTTAGAAGAGGCATATCGCATCGCCGATGCGCAGGGCCTCTCGGCGCTTTCCATCCGCTCGCTGGCGCAGGCGTGCCATGTGAGCGTGGGCACCATCTACAACCACTTTGCTTCTAAGGACAAACTCACCACAGCAACTATCGAGCTGTTCTTCCGCCGTTCCGTCTTTGACGGCTTTTGCCGTCTCGACGTGCACAAGGGTTTTGTCGACTATTGCGAGGACCTTTACGCATCGCTCGTCATGGTGCTCGACCGCTTTAGGCGTTGCTGGCTCAAAGGCGCCGAGGTGCTTCCCGCCGTCGAGAAAAATGCCGCCCACCTGCGCGAACAGCAGATTTTGGCCCATGCCCTGCGCGGTCTGGTAGAGGTTTACAAAAACGACGCCGCCATTCGCACAGACCTACCTGTGGGCTTTGACGCCAAGCGAGTATGCCGCTTTACCTTTGACAACATGCTCAACGCGCTGCATGCGGGCGAGAGTAACTGCCCCATTCTTTTCGGTCTTCTTCGAAGGATGCTCTACAACGCGTAAGACATGAACAAGGCACCTTTGATGTTCAGGTGCGGCGATTCCACAATATGATTCGAAGCCGGGGGCAACTAGCGCATCCGGCGCGATATCGACTTTGGAGGAATCACATACCTATGAATCCGTTGATCATGCCTGCGTCGACAGCGATCACGCTCGCTCTTGTCTTTTATACTATTGGCGTTTTTGGCGAGCGCCGCGCCGGTACGCTTAAAAAGAGTCATCTTGCGTTGTTCTGGCTGGGCCTGATCTGCGACACAACGGGCACCGCCATCATGACCACCATCGCGCGCACCTCGACCACCGCAACCTCTCCGCTGCACGCCATTACCGGCTTGCTGGCCATTATCCTCATGCTTTTCCATGCCCTGTGGGCAACGTTTGTGACTGTTCGCGGCAGTGAGCAGAGCCGCCAGGGCTTCCATAAGCTGAGCATCTGCGTGTGGCTCATCTGGCTCATCCCGTACTGCGCGGGCCTGTTTATTGGCATCCCCGTGTTCCATTTTGGCGACGCCGCGGTGCTGGTATTTTCCGTGTGCATTCCGGCACTCATCGGCATCGTGCTGTTCACCCAGGAGCGCAAGCACGCCTGCTGCTAATTCGATATTCCTCTTTCCATTGCGCCAAGGTCGGGGCGGGTTCCTTTGGGTGTCCGCCCCGACCTATTTTGTTGTGCGTGTGGCTGAGAGAATGGCGCCCACGGCGGCTCCGCAAAGGGCGGGGAGCAGCCAGCCAAAGCCCAGGCTCGCAAGCGGCAGGGCGTCGAAGGGCAGCCACGTACCGGCAAAGAACGCATCGCGCAGGGCCGTGGCAACGCTCACGACCGTTGTGGCACCAATGGCCCAGGGCCAGGTGAGGGGTAGGCGGTCGCAGGCGTGATGCGCCATTCCCATGATCACGAAGACGATGGAGACGGGGTAGAGCGCGCTCAGCAGCGGGACCGAAAACGTCAGGATGGCGTCGAGGCCAACGTTTGAGACCACGCAGGAAAAAATGGCAAAGGCCGCCGCCCAGCCTGCGTAGGGGATACGGCCCAGCACGCGCGTCTGCGCACCGGGGGCTGCCGCGCCAAAGGTCTCGGCAAAGTAGGTGCCGCAGCAGCTGATAAGACCAATACAGACGTTCAGGCAGGCAAGCAGATAAATGGCGGCGATGATTAGCGTTCCCGCAATGCCAAAGTGCAGCGTTGCCGAGGCAGTGAGCAGCGCCGCACCGTTGGTGGCGTTCGGCATGACCGAGCCAAAGCTGGCACCCACCTGCGCCAGACCGCAGTAGACAAGTGCCATAAGGATGCCAGCGACGATTCCCGCGCGCGAGATCTCGCGCATGAGACCGTGCGAATCGCTCACGCCGAGCCCCTTGATATTCTCGGCGATAACGAGGCCAAAGGTGAGAGAAGCGAGCAAGTCCATGGTTTGGTATCCCGTAAGGAATCCCTGGATGGGGGCGGCGCTATCGTAGGGCGCCTGGGGCGCTTGCGCCACGCCGGCGGGCGAGACGAGCGATGAGCCTACGACCATAACCAGCAAGATGATGAGCGCAGGCCCCGTGATGCGCCCAAGGAGCTTGGTGAGGGCTCCGGGGTGCATGGCAAGGGCGTATGCCACGGCAAAGAACACGATGGAGAAGACCAGGCGGATGGTGCCGATGGGCGCGCCCTGCGGGAAGAGCGGGACGAGCATCTCAAAGGCGGTTGAACTGGTGCGCGGAATGGCGAGACAGGGGCCGATAGCCAGGTAGATGGCTGCGACGAAGATGCTCGAGAACAGCGGATGGACGCGGTCGGCTAGCTCGCGTGCCGTGCCTACGAGCGCTACCGCCACAATGCCGAGTACCGGCAGGCCGATGCCGGCGACAAGGAAGCCGATCATTGCCGGGACGGTAGAGGTGCCCGCCTGGAGTGCGAGCATGGGCGGCAAGATGAGGTTGCCGGCTCCAAAGAACATCGAGAACAGCGTAATGCCCGCCGCGATGGACTGACGGGGTGAAAGGGATTGACTCGTTGCCGCTTTGTTCATACTGCGGGCCTTTCAAAAGAGTACGTTCGTAGAACGTATTGTCTCATACACGACGCCGCCGGGGTGAGCTGCGTGCGCAGGCGGCATTTGAGAATAGTAACGTTTGACGTTATTAACGTATCACGTTAATATGAGCGCGCCGTTGATTATCACGACTAGGGGGGGTTGCTATGACCGAATTGCTCGACCCCGTAACTCCGGGGGAGCTTCTTAAAGAAGAGTTTCTCGAGCCTTTGGGAATTTCTCAGTATCGTCTTGCCAAGGAAATTGGCGTGCCCGCGCAACGCATTGGGCAGATTGTGCTCGGAAGGCGTGCCATCACGGCCGATACCGACTTGAGGCTTTGCAAGTTCTTTGGCTTGTCGGATGGTTATTGGCTGCGTGCGCAAGCGGCTTATGACATGGAGATTGCTCGCAGGAAGCTTGAGCCCGAGCTCAAGAAGATTCGCCCTTGGAACGCGGCTGCGGCTCTGTAGCTCCCGTCCACCGCGCCGGCGCAAATAACGGGCTAGTCGCTTACAATAAAACAAAGACTGCAAGAAATATCGCCGAGAATTGAGTGCATGCGATGGCCAGCGCATTTACCAAAGATGTGATTCGCTCCGTTACCCATTCGTGGGGGCGTTTTATCGCTATCGCTATCATCGCGGCACTGGGAACAGGCTTTTTTGCCGGCTTGCGCATGACCGGTCCCGACATGCGCCTGGCGGGGGACGAGTATTACGACGGCACCTACCTTTCCGACGCCCGTGTGGTGTCGACGGTGGGTCTTGACGATAACCAGATCGACCAGATTCGCGCGGTCAAGGGCGTGGCTGCCGTTATGCCCGCCTACGAGGCCGATGCCATCTCCGACGTCGACGGCATTCAGTGCACCTTGCGCTACCACTCGCTCGATGTAGACACAGCTCGTGCCTGCGAGTACGACGGCGTGAACACCACGTCGAAAGATGACGACTACCTTAACCGCCCGATTCTCACAAGTGGAACCTGGCCTAAAGCTGCAGATGAGTGCCTGCTCTCGGCCGACACCGTGTGGCAAAGCGACGTGAAGATCGGCGACAAGGTGCGCTTGATCGAGGGCACGCAGGACCTGGGCGATACGTTTAGCGTGCGCGAGTTTACCATCGTGGGCTTTTGCGAATCGGGCTACTACACCTGCTCGACCAGCATGGGATCGACCTCGCTGGGCAGCGGCAAGCTGACGAGCTTTGCCTATGTTCCCGATGGCGCCTTTGCGGACGACTATCCCTACACCGAGGCGTTTATCTCTGTGGAAGGGGCGCGTGATGAGCGCTGGTCGAGCGATGCCTATCAGCAAAAGGTCGATGCGGTAACCGCTCGTATCGATGCGATTTCTAACGACATCAAGACTTCGCGTTTGGATGATTTGCGTGCGGAGGCACAGGCCGAGCTTGACGAGAAACGTGCGGAATACGAACGCAAGAAGGCAGATGCCGAGGCTCAGCTTGCCAGCGGCCAGTCGGAACTCGATAGCGCGAAAGCTCAGCTCGATAGCGCTGCGGCAGACCTGGAATCGGCGCGCGCCCGCATAGCGCAAAGCGAGGCGCAGTTGCGCGACGGTAAGGCCCAGTACGAGGCAGGAACTGCGGAGCTCGAGGCCCAAAAGCGACAGGCGTATGCGGCCCTCGCACAAGCTCAAGCCCAGATAGACAACGCGCAGGCACAGTACGATGCAGCGATGGCCTCGCGCGCGCAGCTTGCCGAGCAGCTCGATACCGCGCAGACGTCCCTCGGCCAGGTGCAGGACGGCCTTACCCAGGTTGACGCCGGCATTACGCAGGCAACGGCAGGCATCGATACGCTGACGGCGACCATCGATCAGCTTCAGCAGCAGATTGATGCTCTGCCCGCGGACGATCCGGCGCGCGCTACGCTCGAGCAGCAAAAGGCCAGCTATGAACAGCAGCTCGCTCAGGCCCAGGCGGAGCTTGCGGGCCTGCAGCAGCAAAAACAGACCCTCGAGGGGCAAAAGACCCAGCTTGAGGGTGCAATTTCTCAGCTCAAAGGCGGTATCGCGCAGATTGATTCCCAAACCGCCGGCGTGGCCGAAAGCCTGAACGCCGCGCGTGCAGAGCTTGCGGCTCAAAAGGCAGCTGCCGAGAACGGCTTTGCCACAGCCCAGCAGAGCCTCGATGCGGCGCTTTCGCAATTGCAGTCGGGCGCGGGGCAACTTGAGAGCGGAAAGGCTCAGCTCGCAGAAGGCCAGGCCCAGTACGACGAGGGCTTTGCCCAGTGGCAGGCGGGCAGCTCCGAGCTTGCGCAAAAGCGTGCCGATGCCCAAAGCCAGTTTGCCGACGCCGAGGCCCAGCTCGAGGAAGCCCAGGCCAAGGTGGACGATATCGCCACCATGGACGCCGATGTCTACACCCTCGACTTAAAGAAGAACATGGGCGTTGAGAGCTACCGCTCCGATGCCGGGCGGATCGACCAGATCGCGCAGGTCTTCCCTCTACTGTTCTTCCTGGTTGCAGCACTTGTTTCGCTCACCACCATGACGCGCATGGTGGACGAGGACCGTATGCTCATCGGTACCTATAAAGCGCTGGGCTATTCCAACGCACGCATTACGGGCAAGTATCTGGGCTATGCGGCCATCGCGAGCGGTGTGGGTTCGATTGTAGGTATCCTGGCGCTCTCTACGTTCCTGCCGTGGTTCATCATGGAAGCCTACGCCATCATTTACGCCGTTCCCTGTAGGCCCGTGCCTATCGATATGCCCATTGCCCTGTCCTCGGCAGGCCTTGGCATTGGCATCACCGTGCTGGCCACTTGGTTTGCCGTGGCGGCCACCCTGCGCGAGAAGCCCTCGACGCTCATGCTCCCGCGCGCGCCCAAGGCGGGCAAACGCATTTTGCTGGAGCGTATCCGTCCCGTCTGGAGTCGTTTGACCTTCTCGTGGAAGGTCACCGCGCGCAATCTTTTCCGCTATAAGCGGCGCTTCTGCATGGCCATCATCGGCATCGCCGGCTGCACGGCTCTGCTGCTCACGGGCCTTGGGCTCGAGAATTCCATCAACGACATCATCGACAAGCAGTTTGGCGAGCTGTACCACTACAACACGATTGTGCGTATGGATGAGGACGTTACCGCGGCGCAGAAAAAGGCTGCGACCGAGCGCATCGATGAGGATTCCGCCGGCTCTTCCACCTGGCTTGCGACCGAGAACATGGTGGTGCGCCAGGCGGGCGCTCGCGACAACGATTCCGACCAGATGGTCGAGCTTGACGTGCCGCAAAAGGTCAAGTCGTATTCCGAGTTCCATACGCTGCGCGACCGCGTCTCGGGCAAGGCGATGACACTTGACGATACGGGTGCGCTCATCAGCGAGAAGCTTGCCACCGAGCTGGGCGTGCAGGCAGGCGACTCGGTTGATATCTACGCGCAGGATGCCATTGGCAACCCCACGGGCAAGGCACATCGTGTGCGCGTGGCAGGTGTAGTTGAGAACTACGTGGCGCACTATGTGATCATGACGCCGGCATTTTATGAGAAGACGTTTGGCGAGAAGGCCTCGTTTACCACGCTGTATGCGAGTGTGAAAGAAGATGAGGCCACGCGCGACAAGGTGAGCGACGATTTGCTGGCCACCGACGGCGTGAAGACCGTGAGCTATAACGACGAGACCATCAACAGCTATCGCAGCATGCTCAAGAGCGTGGACTCGGTTGTTGTGGTGCTGGTGGTCGCTGCGGCGACCCTTGCGTTCGTGGTGCTCTACAACCTTACCAACATCAACATTGCCGAGCGCGTGCGCGAAATCGCGACGCTCAAGGTCTTGGGCTTCACGCAGCATGAAGTCAATGCCTATATCTATCGCGAGACGTTGCTGCTGGCGCTTATCGGCTCGCTTGTGGGTCTTGTGCTGGGCATCTTTATGGAGGGCTACGTGATCGTGACCGCCGAGGTGGACCAGGTGATGTTCGGTCGCGACATTCATCTTCCGAGCTTTATTGTCGCGTTTGCCCTCACCATGGTGTTCTCGGTGATCGTGACGCTGTTCATGCGTTCCAAGCTTCGCCGCATCGACATGGTGGAGAGCCTCAAGAGCGTGGAGTAGCGGCCGAAATTGGCCGATCGTATGCGATAACGGCGTGGTCCTCGTTGCCCGCGCTCTATGGCACACGCTACAATGCTAAGGTTGCATATTCGCACGTTACGCATACCAATACCAGTTAGGACACGCATGGCATCCCTGTCTGATCAGATTTCCTCGCGTCGCACGTTTGCGATCATTTCGCACCCCGACGCCGGCAAGACGACCCTTACCGAAAAACTGCTGCTCTATACCGGCAGCATCCAGACGGCGGGTTCCGTTAAGGGCAAGTCGAGCTCTAAGCATGCCGTATCCGACTGGATGGACATCGAAAAGGAGCGCGGTATCTCCGTCACCTCTTCGGTGCTGCAGTTTTCCTACAACGGTTGCTGCGTGAACATCCTTGACACCCCTGGCCACCAGGACTTCTCCGAGGATACCTACCGTACGCTTATGGCTGCCGACGCCGCCGTCATGGTGATCGACGCCGCTAAGGGCGTCGAGGCTCAGACCATCAAGCTGTTCCGCGTTTGCACCCTGCGTCACATTCCCATCTTCACCTTTGTGAACAAGCTCGACCGCGAGGCCCGCGATCCCTTTGAGCTCATGGAAGAGATCGAGAATGTCTTGGGCATCAACACGTATCCCATGAACTGGCCGATTGGCTCTGGCCGCAACTTCCGTGGCGTCTTTGATCGACAGACGCGCCACGTGATCGCCTTCGAGGGCGATGGCCACGCCAACGCCACCAAGAAGGTCGCCGAAGTCGAGGCCGAGCTGGGCGATGCCAAGCTCGACGAGCTCATTGGCGAAGAGAACCATCGCAACCTGATGGACGATATCGAGCTGCTCGACGGTGCGGGCGATGAGCTGGATCTTGACGCCGTGTCCTGCGGCAAGCTTAGCCCTGCCTTCTTTGGCTCGGCGCTTACCAACTTTGGTGTGGAGCCCTTCCTACAAGAGTTCCTGCGCCTGGCACCTACGCCGTTGCCCTACAAGGACACCCTTACGGGCGAGCCCGTGGACCCTGCGACCAACGACTTCTCTGGCTTCGTCTTTAAGATCCAGGCCAATATGGACAAGAACCACCGCGACCGCATTGCCTTTGTGCGCATCTGCTCGGGCAAGTTCGAGCGCGGCATGGACGCCTTCCACATGCAAGGCGGGCGCAAGCTCAAACTGGCTACGGGCACCGCGATGATGGCCGACGACCGCGCGATTGTCGACGAGGCCTATGCCGGCGACATCGTGGGATTGTTCGATCCGGGCATTTTCTCCATTGGCGATACGGTGTGCGCGGGCAAGCAGCGTGTGCAGTTTCCGCAAATCCCCACGTTCGCACCGGAGCATTTTGCGCGCATCACGCAGGTCGATACGCTCAAACGCAAGCAGTTCGTCAAGGGTATGGAGGAGCTTGCCCAGGAGGGCGCCATCCAGATTTTCCGCGAGCTGGGCGCCGGTATGGAGAGCGTGATTGTGGGCGTTGTGGGCGTGCTGCAGTTCGAGGTGCTCGAGCAACGCCTTAAGTCCGAGTACCATGTCGAGGTACGCCGTCAGCCGCTTTCCTACACCGATATCCGCTGGATCATGAACGACCCCGACACCATCGATATTCCGGCACTTTCGCTCACGCGTGACACACTGCGTGTCGAGGACATGCGCGGCGGCAAGCTGCTGCTGTTTACGAGCCCGTGGAATGTGGATTGGGCAACCGACCACAACGAGGGCCTTGAGCTCTCCGAGTTCGGCAACATCTCGTTCTGACGAGCGTTTGATGCTGGAGTTTGAGGGGACACATCGAGCATGAACATCACCGTGTATTTGGGTGCCTGCGAGGGGTGCGATCCGCAGCTTAAAGATGCCGTGCGCGAGCTGGGCACTTGGATTGGCACCTCGGGAAATTCCCTGGTGTATGGTGGGTCCAAGACGGGCCTCATGGGCGAGCTTGCCTTGGCGGCGCTTGAAGCGGGTGCCGAGGTTACGGGCGTAGAACCGCAATTCTTTGTTGATTCTGTCTTGCAACTGGAGGGCCTCACCCGTCTGATCGTCACGCCCGATATTGCCGAGCGCAAGGCAAAGATGATCGAGCTGGGCGATGCCTTTGTGGCGTTTCCCGGCGGTACGGGCACGCTTGAGGAAATCTCTCAGATCATGAGCATGATCGGTCTGGGGCGGCTCGACGCGCCGTGCGTTTTCTACAACCTTAACGGCTATTACAACCCCATGGCAGAGCAGCTCGACCGTATGTTGGCGTGCGATTTGACCTCACCTGAGCGTCTGCAGGGCATCTCGTTTGCTCGCAACCTGGATGAGCTTGTCGCTTGCCTGCAAGCGTAACGCGCGAGCAGGATTGACTGTTGATTTAGACGCGATGGGCGCATGCCCGTCGCGTCTTTTTATGTCGTGGTGGTTAGGCGCACCAATCGATGGGGGCGGCACCGTGCTGGGCAAGCAGCTCATTGGTGCGCGAGAAGGGGCGCGAACCCATGAAGGCGGGAAGGTCGCCTGCGGCGCGCGTGGCAGAGAGCGGCGAGGGGTGCGTAGAGGCAAGGAAGAACTTGTTTGCGCTTGTGCCTGTGGCCTTGCGGGCTGCGTCGACCATATCGATGGCGCGACGGCCCCAGGTGAGGAATACGACCGGCTGCTCGAGTTGTAGGCAGAGCCGCACAATTGCGTCGGTGAGAATCCTCCACCCCAGCTTGGCATGGGAGTTTGCCGCGTGCTCGCGCACCGTGAGCGTGGTGTTGAGCAAAAGGACGCCCTGCTGTGCCCAAGAGGTCAGGTCTCCGCTGGTGGGCGCTGTGCACCCAAGGTCCGCGGCCATCTCCTTATAGATGTTGCGCAGGCTCGGGGGCAGCTTTTGTCCTTCGGGGACCGAGAACGAGAGACCCATGGCCTGGCCGGGCCCGTGGTAGGGGTCTTGGCCCAAAATCACAACGCGTACATTTGCGGGCGCGGTGAGCGCGAGCGCATTGAGGATGTTATCTTGTGCGGGATAGATGGTCTCGGTTTGGCGCATGGCGTCGACGTGTTCCAGGAGACGTTGCGTTTGGGATACTACGTCTTCGGGCAGCTGCTCGAACCATTCGTCAATATGTGTGCGCTCGGTCATGAGGCCCCTTTAGGCAGATGGAGGGTAAAAGCTACGACGATTTTGTCCCAGTTTGGATGGCGGGGTCAAGGAGCTTGGCGGTGCAAGAGCGTGATGTGCCACAATGGGGTTTAGGTTTTGTTGACGATGGAATGGAATGAGCATGCTACGTTGCCCTGTATGCGGACAAGAGCTTCAGGCGGACGACCGCGGTGCGACGTGTCCTTTGGGGCACCGCTTTGACCGTGCGCGCGAGGGTTACCTCAATTTATTGCGTTCCAATAAAAGCGGTGACTCCATGGGCGACCCCAAGAGTCAGGCGCGCAGCAGGCGCGATTTTCTAAACCAGGATTATTATGCCCCCTTGCGCGACGCGTTGGTGGACATCGTGCGCGAGCAGGTCTCCGCCCGCTCGGGTCGGGAGCCTTTGGCGCTGCTCGATATCTGCTGCGGCGAGGGCTACTACACTTCCGCTATGGGCTCGGTCGAAGGCGTTGACGCCTACGGTTTTGATCTGGGCAAAGAGATGGTGCGTTTGGCCGCCAAGCGCGGTGGCGCCACGTATTTTGTTGCCAACATGCGCGCTATCCCTGTTGCCGATGCATCGATTGACATGGCGACGCACTTGTTTGCCCCCTTTAACGAGCATGAATTTGCACGCGTGCTCAAGCCGGGCGCCTCGCTCTATACGGTTGTCCCTGGCGCGCGTCATCTTTGGGGCCTTAAAGAGGTACTCTACGACACTCCGTATTTGAATGACGAGAAGCTGCCGCAGACAACGGAACTCGAGCTGGCCTCGACCCACAAGGTCGCGGCGCAGATCACGCTTGCCACCCCGGCCGATATCGAGGCAGTATTTCAAATGACGCCGTATTACTACCGCACCCGCCGCGAAGACCGCGAGCGCCTGGCGAACCTCGAGCAGCTCCAAACGCCCATCGAGTTTCTCATCGCCCAATACCACCGCCCCATGTGACAAAAAGTCGACAGGTTTATTTTGTCACATTCGACCGTTGGGAGGCGTAAATGAACCGTTCACAGGAAGAAGTATGCGCGGCAGGGCTGCAGCTTGTCCAAACGCCGGAAGGCTTGGCCCTCGCTGACGGGACCATGCAGCTCATTGCCGATTTTACGCACATGATTCCTCGTCTTAAGCAAGGGGCCCTGCAGCGCGAGCTGCTGGTCCGTGCTGCGCGTGCTCGCGGCGTGGAACATCCGGTTGCCTTTGACGCAACGGCAGGATTTGGCGAGGATTCGCTGCTCTTGGCTGCGGCGGGCTATACCGTCGAGATGTTTGAGTGCAACTCGGTTATCAGTGCACTGCTGGCCGATGCTCTGGAGCGCGCGGCGAGCGATTCGCGTTTGAGCGAGGCAGCCGCCCGCATGCACCTTCATGTGGGGGATAGCATCGCAGGCATGGCGGAGCTTGTGGCGGCGGGTACCGTTCCGTACGCGGTCTATTTGGATCCGATGTTTCCCGGGCGCACCAAGAGCGCTTCGGTTAAGAAAAAATTCCAGTTGCTGCATCACTTGGAGCAGCCCTGTGCGGATGAGGCCACGCTTCTTGCCGCAGCGCGAGCAACGGGCGCGCGCAAAATCGTGATCAAGCGTCCCGTAAAGGGACCGCTTCTTGCAGATGCCAAACCGAGTGCTCAGTTCAAAGGCAAGGCCGTTCGCTACGACGTTCTCGCCTTTTAGAGGTGCCGGTGCTCGGCCGCGCCCGCGTTATCGCTGCGGATGAGACGTGAGGTGCCAACCTCCGCACCAGGAGCATTTGTAGCAAGTAAGGCCGCCGCGTCCATGGGCGGCGCAGGCAGCAATGGCGTCTTGGGCTTCGAGCCGGCTGTTGTAGCGTATCTTGCGCTCGCAGGACTTGTAGCGCAGGGCTTCTTCATGCTTGGCATGCATGCGGTCGCGGCGTTTGTCCTCGGCGGCAAAGAGACTGTCGGATACGCCCATGTCCTCGTTGCCAAGGTCTGCCAAAAAGGCCATCTTTTGCTTTTCACGCGCCGAACGCTTCTTGCTGCCCATCGTAAAATCCTTGCGTTGCCGGGGTTGCTTGGGGTCATTATCGCGCATCTTTGAGTACGATAGGGAGCGTTTGCAATTGTTTGGGAGCGTGGGCGCAACGCCGCATATCCCGTGGGACACATTGGGAGAGCTATGGAGATCCGCAAAACCACCGAGGCCGATTTGCCACAGGTCATGGCAACGTTCGATGCTGCGCGGGCCTTTATGCGCGCTCACGGCAATAAAACGCAGTGGCCAAAGGGCAATCCTTCGGAAGACAAGGTGCGCGCTGATATCGCGCGCGGCAACAGCTACGTATGCGTGGAAGATAATGCCGTGGTGGGAACGTTTGCCTTTATAGCCGGACCCGATGCCACCTATGTTCATATCGAAGACGGCGCATGGAACTTCGACGCACCGTATCATGTGATCCATCGCGTGGCCTCAAACGGCAAGACGCATGGTGTTGCCAAGGCCTGCTTTGAGTTTTGCCAGCAGCGCGCCGATGCCTTGCGCATCGATACGCATGAAGATAATATCCCCATGCAAAATGCGATTCGCAAGTATGGCTTTGCGAGAGCGGGGGTTATTTACGTCTCCGATGGAACGCCGCGTATCGCATTTGATTGGCAAAAAGAGCACAAGGCCGCAGCGCTACATTCCGGGAAAGTCTGTCTGGCGTAGTGCTTCATAGAGGACGATGGCAGCGGAATTGGAGAGATTGAGCGCGCTAATGCGATAGCTTGTGGGGTCGATAAAATTGCCGCAGATGTCCTGCTGCAAAATCGCCTCATGATCGGGTTCGCTGTGTCCAAGCGCTTGCTCGTGTGCCTCCCAGGCTTCGGCATTGGCAAGCGACGCTTCGTCGGGGAGCATGGGGATGCGCTCGCAGCGTTCGGGCGAACAAGCCAGCAGTTCCTCGGGAATGCCGGTGCTTTCGCTACCAAATACCAGGTAATCGCCATCGCGGTAGCTGCTTTGTGCATACGTGCGGCGCGCCTTTTTGGTCAAGAGGTGCAGGCGCTCATCATCGCGAGCGAGCTCGTTTTGACGCAAGAAGTCCTCCCAGCTCTCATAGGTGCGCACGTCGAGGTTTTCCCAATAGCCAAGGCCCGCGCGGTGCACAGTCTTATGGTCGAGCGAGAATCCCAAGGGGCCAATTAAATGGAGGCGTGCTCCGGTGACAACGCAGGTTCGTCCGATGTTGCCGGTATTCGCCGGAATTTCCGGTTGGTACAAAACCACGTTGAACATGAGTCTCCTTTGCATGCGTACCATATGAACGAAAACCATCATACGGCTTTGAACGCAGCTTGCAAAAGGCGCTGCGTGCAAAGGAATCATCTCCCATGCGGTATGATTCTGCAGATAACTACCAGGCGGGTGCCAATGCCGTTATCTCCAATCTCAGCGCCTCGCATAAAGTGCGGGCGGAGGATGGGGACGACGTCGATGTCCTCAAAATGGCGGGCGAGCTTGCGGTCGTCTCGCAATGGGGATACAACTGCAGCCGCTTTATCGCCGATGAAGATTATTGCAATCGCCAATAGGGTTGTGACGGCGTGCCTTGGCAGACTGTCGTTACGGGGGAGAACCGATGAAATACACCGTTATCGCTGTGGGTAAACTTAAAGAGCGTTTTTGGAAGGATGCTTGTGCCGAGTATCTCAAGCGTTTGGGCGGCTATGCCAAGGTTGAGGTGCGCGAGGTTGCCGATATCGACCCTGCGCGTGCCGGTGGCGTCGATGCTTCGCGCAATCGCGAGGGGGCGTCGATCCTCTCTTCGATTCCCGATCGCGCGCATGTGATTCTTCTCGCCATCGAGGGTAAGGAGCGCTCGAGTGAGGAGCTCTCCCAACGCCTCGACCAGCTTGCGTTGGGCGGCAACAGCGACATCGTCTTTATCATCGGTGGCTCCGACGGTGTGTCGGATGCCGTGCGAGCCCGCGCGAACGAGACGCTCTCCTTTGGCCGCATCACCATGCCGCATAACTTGGCACGCGTGGTGCTGCTAGAGCAAATCTACCGCGCCATCAAAATCAGTCGCGGCGAGCCGTACCACAAGTAGCTGGGCCGCCGGGAGGCTGGCTGCGTCATCGCAGCCCAGTGCGTCAACGAGCTGAGCCTACCCCTCTCTGCGCGCCGCGCTGGTTGCGGCCAGACTTTGACCCAAGAGCCACCTTGTGCTGCGATGCCGCTACAGCTCGAGTATCTGCGCCCCAAGCGCTTGAGCGTCGTCTGCATCATGCGTGGCGAAAACAACGATACGCCCGGCGTCATGCCGTTTCACAAACGCGAGCGCACAAGAATGCGCTTGCGCGTCGAGTCCGCCAAACGGCTCGTCTAGCAGCACGAGCTCGCCTGGAGCGGCAAAGGCGCGTGCCAATTCGACGCGGCGCCTCTGCCCGCCCGAAAGCTCGCACACGGGGCGGGAGAGCGCATCTTTTGGCAGTAGCTCACATGCGAGGTCGCGCGCGTCTTTGCGGGTAAAGCCCGGGCGCGCAAAGAGCAGAATATTGTCGATGGCATCAAGGTCTTCAACAAGGCACGCATCTTGGAACATCATCGAACGTCCCCGGGCGGTATTTTCGAGAGATCCGGCAAGAGGGCGCTGCAGCCGCGCTACGGTATGCAGTAGGGTTGTCTTGCCCGTGCCCGAGGGGGCTTGAAGACAAAGACAAGAAGACGGGCCGAGCGAGAAGCCGAGGGGCTCACACAACGGCTCAGCGCCATATCCAATCAAGAGCCCTTGAGCGCGCAGGGAGGCGTCGGAGTTTCCGTGTCCGCTTTCCATAAGGTCGCGCGGAGCCCTTAGGGCAAGCTTCGCCGCACGGGGCCAAGTACCGCGAAGAAGCGCCATCGCGCCGTGCTCAAATAACCAAGACAGGCAGATCACGCAAAACGTCCAGGCAAAAAGGTCGGGCGTTTCGAGCAGTAGTTTTGCCTGGTAGATTCTCTCGCCAAGGGAACCCGCGGGAACACCGATAAGCTCGGCGGCGATTCCCGCTTTCCAGCTCATGCCCAAGACGGTGCTGCTGGCAGCCTCCAGGTAGGGGAGGATTGCAGGCCATATGAGCGCGAAGAAGCGCCTTCGCCCGCGCACTCCAAAGACCTCGAAAAGCTCGCGCCTACCTGCATCCATGTTGTCGAGCCCTGCGCACAAAGCAAAATAGATGGCGGGCACAACCAGGAGCAGCACCGTGATGACGCTGACGTTTGCCGCGCCAGTCCAGATAAGCAAGATGACGACGACGCAAGCGACCGGCGTGCTCTTGATGGCCACAAGTGCCGGCTGCAGCAGGATACGCACCGTACTCGTATGCCAAGATGCGGCGGCAAGGACGCCGGCAATGATGTATCCAAGCAAAACGCCCGCCACAATGCGCAGCGTGGAAAACCAGATGCTGCTCCAAAACGTTTGTGTGCTTGACAGGCGACAAAGGGCAAGCAAGGCGTCGAGCGGTCCGCAGAGCAAAATGCCGCTGCTGTCCAGCATGCTTGCCACCTGCCACACGACAAGCCAAAAGGCGACGGGCACGCAGCGGGTGAGGGCGTGCACGCTCAACGTCTTTTTATCGATTGGTGGGTTTGTATCCATGGGACAGCTCGCTGCGTTTAAGAGGACGGGGCGCGTCTTACGCCTGATAGTAGAAATCGTCTGCAGGAAGCGTGCCGCCTACAGACGAGGCGTCGGCCCGATAGAGCACCTCGAGGTAGCCGGCGAGCGCCTGCTTGAGCTTCTTGCCGGTAAGGCACACCAGGTGGCAAGCGGGAATTGCCTTCTTCGCCACTGCCTCGGACTCAAGGATGCCCTGCTCTACAACGAGTTTGGCAGCCTTCTTGGGATGTTCATTGACGTACTCCACGCTTGCCGATTGACCCTTGAGAAATTCCTCGACTGCCTCGGGGTGCTCGTCAAGAAACTCATTGCGTACGACGGTGACGCCGGTGACCAGCTGGCTATCATCGCCGGATTGCTCGGCTGCCTCATTCCAGGCATCCGTGAGGTCGATGGGGGCGGCGAGGGCCTGATTTTTGGCGAGAGCTGCGGTGGCAAAGGGCTGCGGCAGCACGCCGATAGCCGTAGGGTCCGAGGCAAGAACGCTTACGACCTCGGTTGCCTCACTTTTGAACTCGAGCGTGACGCTGCCGGCGATGCCCGCGGCGTCAAGCAGGTAATTCATCACGTATTCCGGCGTGGTTCCCTTGCCGGTGAGGTAGACGGTCTTGCCTGCAAGGTCTTTGAGCGAGGCGATGGACGTGTCTGCCGTGACCACGCTAAGAACGCCGAGCGTATTGACGTTCAGGCAGGTGATACCGCCTTTGGTCTTGTTGTACACAACCGATGCCGCGTTTGCGGGAATGAGCGCGATGTCGGTATCGCCCTTGATAAGGGAGGGGAGCACTTCGTCTGCAGCCGTGGAGAGGGTGAACGAATAGCTGTTGGCAAGACCGCTGTCCTTGGACGCGGCTTGGTCCATGAAGTGCACAAGGCCGATGGTGGTCGGTCCCTTGAGTGAGGCGACGCGTACGCTGGTGGACGAGTTGCTCGCAGCCGAGCCTGCTGTGGAGCCTTTGGTCCCGGCGGCAGTGCCCTTGGCTCCGCAACCGGTGAGTGCGATGCTCATGATGCCGAGCCCCGCTGCGGACAAAAAGCCGCGCCTGCTAATCATCATGCTGCTATCAAATGCGTTAGATTTCATTTCGAGCCCTTTCAAGATTTGATGCAAGGTGGGCATTTTTGCTTGCAGTGCCCCATGTTCAAGATATGACTCTACAATGATATAGATCTGCTTATCGTTCAAGAGGGGGACGATTATGAGCAACACGATGCGCGGGGTATACACAGGCCTCGCAAAGATTCGCCGTACCGTTTTTTCCGAGGTCGCACGCCTGGCGTACCAGGGAGGAGCGGATGCCGAGGGCAGCGGCGAGGGCGATGCCAGCGACTACAGTTGGGTCGATGAACTGCCGTACAAAATCATTCCGGGTGACGTGGCGGCCTACCGCGAGAGCGTCTTTTTGGAGCGTGCCGTCGTGGGCGAGCGCATCCGCTTGGCTATGGGCCTGCCGCTGCAGGGTGTAGACAAGCCCGCCAAGCTCTCCGATGGCGTGGCCGAGGCAGCAAAACCCGAGACGTACTATCAGCCACCGCTCATCAACGTTATCAAGTTTGCGTGCAATGCCTGCGAGGATAACGTCTATCGCGTGATGCCGAGCGCTTGCCAGGGTTGCCTGGCCCATCCGTGCCGCGAGATTTGCCCCAAGGGCGCCATCACCTTTAAGGACAAGAAAGCCTTTATCGATCACAGCAAGTGCATCAAGTGCGGACGCTGTGCGCAGGTGTGCCCGTATCAGGCCATCCATCACCATGTGCGCCCTTGTGCGGAGGCCTGCGGCATGAACGCGATCGGCTCCGATGACCACGGCCGCGCCCAGATCGATTACGACAAGTGTGTGAGCTGCGGGCAGTGCCTGGTCAACTGCCCCTTTGGAGCCATTGCCGATAAGAGCCAGATTTTCCAGGTGATTCAGGCCGTACGCGCCGGCGAAGAGGTTATCGCCGAGGTCGCACCTGCCTTTGTGGGTCAGTTTGGCGGCAAAGGCAATGTCGATAAGCTGCGAGAGGCCTTCCGCGACTTGGGATTCTCGGGTATGGAAGAGGTCGCCTTGGGTGCGGACCTGTGCGCCGTGCAGGAGGCGCGTGACTTTTTGGACGAGGTCCCCGAGAAGATTCCGTTTATGGGCACGAGTTGCTGTCCCGCATGGTCGGTCATGGCAAAAAAGGAGTTCCCGGAGCATGCCGACTGCGTCTCCATGGCGCTGACCCCCATGACGTTGACAGCACGTCTGATTCGCAAGCAGCATCCCAACGCCAAGATTGTGTTTGTGGGGCCGTGTGCCGCCAAGAAGCTCGAGGCCATGCGCCGCAGCGTAAAGAGCGAGGTCGACTTCGTGCTCACATTCGAGGAGATGGCGGGTATGATGGATGCGAAGGGCATCGATTACACCAAGCTTGCCGGCGAGGGATCGAGCGACTTTGACGTGGCGAGCGCCGATGGCCGCGGCTTTGCCGTCTCGGGCGGAGTGGCTACGGCGGTTGCCAACGCGATTCATCGCGTGCATCCCGACCGCGAGGTGAAGGTTGCGAATGCCGAGGGCCTTTCCGAGTGCCGTAAGATGATGAAGATGGCCACGAAGGGCAAGTACGACGGCTATCTGCTTGAGGGTATGGCATGCCCGGGCGGATGCGTCGCAGGTGCAGGCACGCTCCAGGCTATCAATAAGACGACCGGTGCCGTGAAGATGTACGCAAAAAAGAGCCCCAATAAAAATGCTACGGATAACGAGTACATCGGCTACATTCCCGAGCTCGAGCGCCCAGGCGACGGTATTCACATCCATGCTGATGAAGCTGAGGCAATCGCCGTTCAGGAGACCTTTGAGGCGCAAAAGCCCCAGGAGTAGCGCCCTGGTGTGCGCTTCTGCGCCGCGTTTTGCCTTATAGATGATGTTGCGTCCCCGATGCCCTTATGGTGTCGGGGACGTTTTCTTTTGAAGTAGGAGAAAGTTCTTGCACAACTGTATATAGCGTGTATATACTGTGCTTAACAGATATACACAGATAAGGATCGTCTATGGATATCATCATCTCCAATTCAAACGGAAAGCCTATCTACGAGCAGATATCCTCGCAAGTCAGAGCGCAAATCTTATCCGGTGTTCTCGAGGCAGGGGAACGGTTGCCCTCTATTCGCGCGCTAGCCGATGGGCTGGGCGTAAGCGTGATTACCACCAAGCGCGCCTATTCCGATCTTGAAGGCGAGGGCCTTGTCGAGACGGTGCAAGGCAAGGGCTGCTTTGTTTCCCAGCAGAACAAGGCATTGCTTCGCGAACGTCGTATGCGCCACGTAGAAGATCTTATGGCACAAGCCACCGCGGAGGCGAGGGATATCGGCCTTACGCGCGATCAACTTCATGACATGCTCGACCTTATGGTCCCTGAGGACCTTGAATAGAAAGGTACAAGGATGGAGAACCTGTTATCGATGCGCGGCGCGAGCCGGCGCATCAGCAACGACTTTGCCTTGCAAAATGTTGACCTTACCGTTAAGGAGAACGAAGTCGTGGGCTTCGTGGGTCCCAACGGCGCTGGCAAGACAACGATTATCAGGGCGGCTTTGGGCTTGGTTCGCCTTGATTCGGGCGACTTGAATCTCTTTGGGCAGTCCTTTGGCGCTAATGCAGATGAGGCTTTGCAACGCGAGCTTCGTGCTCGTATTGGTGTGGTCATGGACACATGCCCGTTTCCAAGCGATCATACGGTGCGCCAGGCGGCAGCAAGCGTATCTCCGGCGTATCCGCACTGGGATTGGAAGCGGTTTGAGACCCTATGTGTTGCGCACGGATTGAGCCTCAAGGCAAAGGTCAAGAGCCTTTCGCGCGGTATGGGAATGAAGCTTCAGCTTATCTGCGCGTTATGCCACGGCGCCGACCTTCTGCTGCTCGATGAAGCGACGGCTGGACTGGATCCCATTGCGCGCGATGGGATCCTCGACGAGCTGCGTGCGTTTGCGAGCGAAGCAGGCCATGGCGTCCTCCTTTCAAGCCATATCACGAGCGATCTTGAGCGGATTGCAGACCGCGTGGTGGCGATTGACGCAGGGCGCATCGTGTTCGATCTGCCGCGCGAGGAGATAACCGACGTTGCGGGTGTCGCGCGCTGTACAGCGGCTCAGGCCGACGAGGTCATGGCATGTGTGGACAGAGCGCGGATGCAGCGTCGCGATTACAGCGTCGACGTGCTTGTGCCCGATCGCTTTGCCTTTACCGAGGCGTTTCCGGATGTAGCTTGCGATCGCGCGAGCATCGATGAGTATCTGCACTTTTACCTGGGGGAGGCCGACCGATGAAAGAGGCAATTCGTTGTGATATCGCTTGTGTTAAGCCATTTCTGCCCATACTTATCTCGACTGTGGTCGTGATTGATATTGTTTGGCTCTTTGCGGGCAATTCCTTCAGCCTGGTGGGGGCGTCGGTCGCGATGATGACGATGCTCATGTCTTTCTCGCTTGCGGGATACGATGATCAGTCTGGATGGGCACGCTTCCGTGCGGCGCTGCCCATCTCTCGTCGAAGCCTTATCGCTGGTCGATATGCGGTGGTGTTGGGATTTGGGTTCTGCGCAATTGCGCTGTGCGTTCCTTTGGCGATTGCAATTGACTCTATCGCTTCCAATGCTGTTGTATTTGAGCAGGCTACAGCGCTTTTCTATGCAGGCGTTGTATCTCTCGCGGCAGCGCTTTTACTTTGTTCGTTTGTTATGCCGCTGGTTACGTTGCTTGGAACGGTGCGCGGTATGCGTTTCTTCGCGTGTGGCATCGGTGCCTTTGCTGCGGTAGTGGTCGTGTTGCTCGGGCGCTTGCTGCCCCCTAACGTTGTGTCCACGTTTGTTGAATCGATTGAGGCGAACCTCCTGCTTGCGGTTGCGGCTTCTATCGTTGTGGCGCTTGCTCTATACGGTGTGAGCTGTATGGTCTGCACTCGTATCTACTGCAGGCGCGACCTGTAGGTATATGGCGCCGATTGCTTTGGCACCATAGCTCATGTCCCAACCGCCCTGGCATTACGTGTGATGCCAGGGCGGTTTTCTGTTCCGCCATGATCTCATCGCGCCCCGATACCCAACGGTGTCGAGGCGCTTTTCTACATCAGTCCTCGATTAAAAAAGGCTCCCGCGCTTATGCACGGGAGCCTTTTGCATGAAGATGCGCTGGTATAGGCAGCGAATCTTACATGTGGTCGTGGCAGGTACGAGCGATAACGTCGAGCTGCTGCTCACGGGTAAGGTCGATGAACTTAACAGCGTAGCCGGAGACGCGGATGGTGAAGTTGGCGTACTCGGGCTTCTCGGGATGCTCCATGGCGTCCTTGAGCTTCTCGACACCAAAGACG